>Ga0172362_10002645_pt1 | contig 15482 bp, 15 predicted proteins | sample LakKivs1_kivu2a2_FD_114534 | JGI IMG/M metagenome (GOLD analysis project Ga0172362, IMG submission 114534) | Sediment microbial communities from Lake Kivu, Rwanda - Sediment s1_kivu2a2 | ecosystem: Environmental > Aquatic > Freshwater > Lake > Sediment | place: Rwanda: Western Province, Lake...
ATGCGCTATCTCGCGGACGGCCTGATCGTCGTCGACGGAGCCGGTAATGTCGTCATGATGAACCCTGCGGCGCAAAAGCTCCTGGACACGCAGATGCAGGCGTCGATCGGCAAGTCCCTCGCACAGAGCATCAAGGAGCAACACCTGTTGGCGATGGCCAAGGGAAACCTCGCCGATGCCGACGGGATACACATCACCAAGGAGATCCTTTTGGATTCGAAGAATGAGGAGACGAAGAGGGTCCTCAAGGCGAGCAGCGCCATCGTCGAGAACGAAAACGGCAAGCCTGTCGGCATGGTGGCGGTCTTGAGCGACATCACGCGACAGAAAGAACTCGAGGATATAAAATCGCACTTCGTCTCCCTCGTGACCCACGAATTGCGCACGCCGGTCGTGGCGGTGCAGAAGTCGATAGAACTGCTCCTGAGCAATGTCACGGGCGCCCTGAACGAGGACCAGCAGCGTTTCCTTTCGATGTCGAAGTTCAACATCGAGCGGCTCAACAAGCTCATCAACGACCTCTTGGACATGTCGCGGCTGGAGGCGGGGCGGTTCGACCTGAGGCCCAGCGAGTTCGACTTCTGCCAGCTCGTGCGCGACGCCCAGGCTTCCCTGTTGACGTGGGCCAAGGACAAGGAGATCGCGTTCAAGGCCGACCTGCCGCAGGAGCCCCTGTCCGTCACCGCGGACAGGGACCGCATGATGCAGGTGATGGTCAACCTTTTCGGTAACGCCCTGAAGTTCACGCCGGCAAAGGGGGAGGTCGGCATCCGGATCCTGCCCCTGGATAAGAAGGAAGGGGTCTGTGACAACCCGTGCGTGGAGGTCTGCGTCTCGGACACCGGCATCGGGCTCGACCCCAAGGACTTCAAGAGGATCTTCAACAAATTCGAGCAGGTCAGTCTCGTCTCGCCGCAGGGGATGGGCGGAACAGGTTTGGGGCTGCCCATCGCCAAGGAGATCATCAATCTGCACGGCGGCGCGATCTGGGTGGAGAGCGAGAAAGGCAAGGGAAGCCGCTTCCTGTTCGTGGTCCCGCGCCGATACGAGAAGCCTTAATGCCCCTCGGGGGCATGAACGAGGAGAGAGAACGATGAGTGCGCGCCAGCGACCCAAGTCTGATTTCCTTCTGTTGATCGTCGACGACGACAAAGACTTTCTGGCCTCGATGTCTTTCTGGTTCAAGACCCAGGGTTACCGGGTCATGACGGCGCCTTCGGGTGAGCAGGCCCTGAACATCCTCAAGGAGACGCCGCCCAGCATCGTCTTCCTCGATTACATGATGCCGGGGCTCGACGGCATCCAGACGCTCCAGCGCATCCGCAAGGATTTTCCCAGGCTGCCCGTCGTGATGCTTTCGGCCTACGCGCACGAGAACATGCGCGTGGAGGCCTACAAGCTCGGCGCCAACGGCGTCTTCGACAAGTCGGTCAACTTCTACAACGCCGAGAACCTCCTGAATTCCCTCGTGCGCATCATGGCGCGGGAGCGCCGCGGGTTCACGCTCGGGAAGGGCCGGCGGTGGGTGCGGGCGACGGTGGCCGGCGTGGCCGCGGCCTGTTGCGCGGCGGGGCTCTTTTTCGTCAAGACGGCGCGGCCGCAGGTGTGCTTCGATGAGGTCTGCGTCGCCGTGGAGATCGCCGACTCCGAGGAGGAGCGCAGCCAGGGGCTGATGTTCCGTTCGCAGCTCCCCGAGGGCCGGGGGATGCTTTTTATTTTTCCCGAATCCGCGTTCTGGTCGTTCTGGATGAAAGATACCTATGTCCCCCTCGATATCCTCTGGCTGAATGAAAAGATGGAGGTCGTCGAGGTCATCCGCAAGGCCCAGCCGGCCGTCGGCCAGCTGCATCCGCCGCGCTTCGGCGGCACGGTCCCGGCCCGCTTCGTGCTGGAGGTGCCGGCGGACTTCGCCGAGCGCCACGGCCTGCGGAAAGGCAGCCGCGCGCGTTTCAAGTGGATTTTTTTCAGGATGTGATGATATAATGGGCACCATGTCGGGGAGACGATGGAGGATGGGGTGCGCCGGCGCTTTTCTTCTCGTGCTGGCGCTGGGCACGGCCGGGACGGGCTGCGGCCACCTGAAAGAGGCCGGCAGGCGCATCTGGGGGTCTTCGATCGGGCACCTGGAGAGGGCGCGGGCCGACGGCAAGGCCCTCGACGTGGCGCTGGGCCGGGACGCGGCGTTTGAGCGCGTCGAAGCGGTCTTGAAGGAGAGCGGGGCACAGGTGTATCTTAAGGACCGCGACAAGGCGTATCTGGCGGCCATGGGTTTTACGGGCCACGTGGATACGACGCAGGTCGGCGTTTTTTTTGAGCCGGGGCCGCAGGACACGACGCGCATCGAGGTCGCGTCGCTGTCCCCGTCGCTGGTGGACCAGGTCGCCGATCTTCTCATCAATAAACTGGAGGGGTCTGTCTCATTGTCATCGGCGCAGTCGGGGGGAGGCGCGTGAAGAAGGCTTGGGTGTTTTCGGCTGCGGTGTTGTTGCTATGTTCATGGGGTCTTCCCGCGGCGTCGGCCGAGCGGCCCACCGAAGGCCTGGGGCAGTGGCTGCAGGAGGCCGGTGTCGTGGTCGGGTATGCCGACGGCAGCCTGAAGAGGGATTTGGACTTTGACGTGGCCTCTGTCGGGATGCGTTTCGGTTTTGACCTCAAGCCCTTTACCGAGAAGTTCGGGTTCGAGCCGCCTGGGATGCTGGAGATCATCTACGAGCCCACCATCGGCGCCATCACCGAGCCCGAGAGCAACGTCGAGCTGGCCCTGACGATGTTTTTCCGCTACGCCTTCCCGATGACGCAGAAGCTCTATCCCTTCGTCGAGGTGGGCACCGGGCCGTACTACTACACCCTGCACACCTACGAGCAATCCACGCAGTTCAACTTCATGAGCGCGGGCGGAGCGGGTCTCATCTATTTCCTCCGCGAGGATTGGGCGGTCAATGCCGGCTATCGCCGGCGCCACGTCTCGAACCTCTCCATCAAGGAGCCCAACGGCGGCATCGACGCGAACGTCTTCACGCTCGGGCTCTCTTACTATTTCTAGGAGATTTTATGTCGCTCGAAGAGAAGATCGCCTCAGACTTCAGGGCTTCCCTGAAGGCGCGCGACGCGGGCCGCACCCAGGCCCTGTCTTTTCTGCGTTCGCAGCTCCAGTACGCCGCGTTCGAAAAGAGGAAAGACCTGGATGACGCGGACGTCATCGCCGTCATCAAGAAGCTTGTCAAGCAGCGGCACGAAGGCCTCGCCCAGTTTGAGAAGGGCAACCGGCCGGACCTGGTCGCGAAGGAGAAGGCCGAGCTGGCGCTCCTGGAGGGCTACCTGCCCGCCGCGCTCTCGGAGCAAGAGGTGGCGCGCATCGTGGAAGAGGCCGTTGCCGCCACCGGCGCCGCCTCGATGAAGGACATGGGCCGCGTCATGAAAGAGGTCATGGCCCGCACCGGGGGCCGCGCCGACGGCAACACGGTCAGCGCCCTCGTCAAGAAGCGGCTCGCGCCCCCCTTCCCTCCCCCCAAATGACGCTGAAAAGACCAGGTCTTTTCAGTGTCACATTTTGACGCTAAGAGACCTGGTCTTTTTAGTGTCAGTTTTTATGAAGGATAAAGCGGCGATATTGCGACGGTGCGCGCTCTTTGCGCGCCTTACTCCTCAGGCGCTGGCCGCCTGCGCGGCCCTCGCGACGGTGCGTCGTTTTGAGAAGGGCGAGGTCATCGTCGAGGAGGGAGGGGCCGCCCGCGGGTTCTACGTCGTGGCCGACGGCCGCGTGAAGGTCTATAAGCTCTCGCCGGCCGGCGAAGAACACATTGCATATCGTGGAGGCCGGCGGGTCGTTCGCCGAGGCGTTGGCCTTCGGCCCTGCCCAGCGCTACCCCGCCTTTGCCGAGGCGATCATCCCCACTTATAGCGTCTTTATTCCCAAGGAGCCTTTTCTGGAACTGCTGCGCTCCGATTTTTCCATGACCCTTTCCGTCCTGACTTCCCTTACGGAGCGTCTGCGCGCCTTCACGGTCCTGATCGAGGAGTTGTCCCTGAAAGACGCGGACGCGCGGCTGGCGCGCTACCTCCTGGACGCCGGGGCGAGGGCCCGCAGCTGTTCTTTCGTGCTGCCCGTGCGCAAGGTCGAGCTGGCGCGGCGCCTGGGCATCGCGCCTGAGACCCTCTCGCGGGTCTTCGGGCGCTTCAAAAGGAAGCGGCTCCTGCGGATGGACGCCGCGACCATCATCCTGCGCGACAAGGAGGTCCTGGCGCGCATCGCCAGCGGCCGGCAGCGTCCCTAACCCCCTTTTAAAAAATCTTCCGTTTTCTTGACTTAGGTCAAGGCATTCCTTCTGCGGCTGCGTTATTCTTTGGACGACAGAAGGAGGCGACCATGGTGAAGGTCAAGAGAAAGATCGTCGAGATCGATGAGGCAAGGTGCAACGGCTGCGGGCAGTGTATCCCTCATTGCCGCGAAGGGGCGCTTCAGATCGTGGACGGCAAGGCGAGGCTCGTCAGCGAGGTGTACTGCGACGGGCTCGGCGCCTGCCTGGGCCGCTGCCCCCAGGACGCCATCCGGATCGTGGAGCGCGAGGCCGGGACCTTTGACGGCGCGGCGACCGAGGAACACCTGAAGAAGGATACGGCGTCGGCGCATGGCCGCGACCACGGCCACGTCGGCTGTCCATCGGCCAGGGCCTTGTCCCTGACGAAGAGGCTGAACGCACCCCAGGCCGAGGGCCTGCGCAGCGCGCAGTCCTCCGAGCTGATGAATTGGCCGATCCAACTCTCGCTCGTCCCGGCGACGGCCCCGTACCTGAAAGGCGCGCGCCTATTGATCGCGGCCGACTGCGTCGGTTTCGCCCTGCCGGACTTCCACCGTCTGCTGGAGGGCAAGGTCCTCATCATCGCATGCCCGAAGCTGGACGACGCCGAGATATACGCGCAGAAGCTCGAGCAGATCTTCACGGTCAACGACATCGCGTCGGTCACGGTTGCCCACATGGAGGTGTCCTGCTGTTTCGGCCTCAAGATGCTGGTCGAGGAAGCGATCGCCAAGTCGGGCAAGGACATCCCGCTCGAGGACGTGACCATTGCCATCGAAGGCGCCGTCAAATAACGAGGACTGCTTTCATTGTTTGCGGCCGGAGGGAGACCTTCTGCCGGCAGACAATAAAGAAGTTTTTCGGCAAACGTCGGCAAGGGATTGCCTTTTTGCCGTAGCGACGCGGGGTAATGGAGCGTAACGGCGAAAAGGCAAACCGCAGCCGACGGCGAAAAACTTCCGTCTGACGGCAGAAGGTCCCCGTACGGCCAACCAAGGCAAGAGGAGGAGACGACATGAGCATGTTTTGTTATCAGTGCGAGCAGACGGCCAGGGGGACCGGGTGCACGGTCCAGGGCGTGTGCGGCAAGAACGAGGACGTGGCCAGCCTCCAGGACACCTTGTTGTTTGGCCTGAAGGGGATCGCGGCCTACGCGTTCCACGCCCGCGAGCTGGGCAGCCGCGACGAAGAGGTCGACGCCTTCATGCACGAGGGGCTTTTCGCCACGGTCACCAACGTCGACTTCGACCCCCATCGTTTCCTTGGGCTCCTGATGAAGTGCGGCCAAATGAACCTGCGCGTCATGGAGCTTTTGAACAACGCCCATGTGAAGCGCTTCGGCAGGCCCCAGCCCACCAAGGTCGCCACCGGCACGAAGGCCGGCCCCGGCATCCTCGTGACGGGGCACGACCTGTTGGACCTCTACGAGCTCCTGCGCCAGACCGAGGGCAGGGGGATCAACGTCTACACGCACGGCGAGATGCTGCCGGCCCACGGCTACCCGGAGCTCAAGAAGTTCAGGCACCTCGCCGGCAACTACGGCGGCGCCTGGCAGGAACAAAAGAAGGAGTTTGACGCCTTTCCCGGCGCGATCCTCGCGACCACCAACTGCGTCCTGATCCCGAAAGACTCCTACCGCGACCGGCTCTTCACCGTCGGCATCACGGGCGTCGAGGGGGTCACGCACCTCAAGGGCCGCGACTTCACCCCGCTCATCGAAAAGGCGCTGGCCTCGGAGCCGCTCAAGGAGACGGCCGGTCCGCAGATCACGGCAGGCTTCCATTACGAGGCCGTCCTCGGGCGGACCGACAAGATCGTCGCGGCGGTCAAGGCGGGAAAGATCAAGCGGTTCTTCCTCATCGGCGGCTGCGACGGCGCCAAGCCGGGACGCAATTACTATACGGAATTGGCCGAGCGCGTGCCCAAGGACTGCGTCATCATCACGGTCGCCTGCGGCAAGTACCGCTTCAACAAGAAGGACTTCGGCGCGATCGACGGCATCCCGCGTCTTATCGACGTCGGCCAGTGCAACGACGCCTACTCGGCGGTCCAGATCGCCCTCGCGTTGGCCAAGGCCTTCCATGTCGGGGTCAACGACCTGCCGCTCTCGATCGTCCTGTCGTGGTTCGAGCAGAAGGCCGTGGCCATACTGCTGACGCTCTTGTCCCTGGGCATCAAAGGCATGCGCGTCGGGCCCACCCCGCCGGCCTTCCTCACGCCCGGCGTCTTCGCCATCCTGCGGAAAGAGTTTGACCTGAAGCTGGTCGGCACGGCCGAGGAAGACCTCAAGGCCATGCTCGGGTAATTTTCCTTGCGTTGGGGGCCGATACTCCTTATGATGATAAGGGAATGAACTCTCTTCGTTGTGGTTGAATAGCGGATGCCGATGGTTTGTGAGACGCCGTACTATTTGATCGACGAGCAGAGGTTACTCAGGAACCTCAGGATCATCCAGCGCATCAGAAGCGGCTCGGGGGCAAAGTTCGTCCTGGCGCTCAAGTGTTTCTCGACGTGGAGCGTCTTCGGCCTCTTGAGAGGGTACCTGGACGGCACGACCTCGAGCTCCCCCTACGAGGCGCGGCTGGGCCGCGAGAAGTTCGGCAAGGAAGTCCACGCCTATTCGGTCGCCTACTCCCGCCAGGACATCGCCGCCGTCCGTCCCATCGCCGACAAGATCATCTTCAATTCCCTTTCACAATTAAAGAGGTATGCTTGGCTTCTGCGCGGCTGCGACCTCGGCCTGCGGGTGAACCCGGGCGTCAGCTATTCTCCTTTCGACCTCGCCGACCCGGCCCGCCGTTACTCGCGGCTGGGCGTGACGGACAAGGGGCAGCTCTGGGAGGCGCTGGCGCTCATCAAGGGCGTCATGTTCCATTTCAACTGCGAAAACGACGACTTCGCGGCGTTTTCAAGGCACATGGACCTCATCGCCGCGACGTACGGCGATGTCCTGGGCCGGCTTCAGTGGGTGAGTCTGGGCGGCGGGTTGTATTTCACGAAAGAGGGCTACCCCGTCGGCAAGTTCACGAAGAAGATAAAAGAGTTCGGCGAGCGCTTCCGCGTCCAGGTCTACTGCGAGCCGGGGGAGAGCGTCGTCACCGAGTCCGCCGAGCTCGTGACCACGGTCCTCGATATCGTGCGCAACAGGATCGACATCGCCATTGTCGACGCCTCGGCGGAGGCGCACATGCTGGACCTTTTGGTCTACCGCCAGCCCGCCAAGCTCAAGGGCGCTGGCCGCGGCCGGTACCGCTACATGGTCGCCGGCCGCTCGTGCCTGGCCGGCGACGTCTTCGGCACGTACAGGTTCCCGAGGCGGCTTAAGGTCGGCAGCGTCCTGCGCTTCCGCGACGCGGCCGGCTACACCATGGTCAAGAAGAACTGGTTCAACGGGCTCAAGATGCCCGCCATCGTCGTCAAGAGGCGCGGGGGCAGGACCCAAACCGTGCGCCGGTTTACCTATAAGGACTTTACCGCGAGTCTGTCTTAACGCACAGAACCGACCGTCCGCGGAGGGGTTGCTTATGAAAAAGAACGTTCTGATCGTCGGGGCCGGGGGCGTGGCGCACGTGGGGGCGCACAAGTGCGCCCAGAACAACGACGTCCTGGGCGATATCTGCATCGCCTCGCGCACGCAGAAGAAGTGCGACGCCATCATCGCGAGCGTCCAGGACAAGAAGCACATGAAATCCCCGACGAACAGACTCTACAGCCGTCCGCTCAATGCCCTGGATGTCCCGGCCACGGTCAAGTTGATTCGGGAGACGAAGTCGCAGATCGTCCTCAACCTGGCCCAGGCGTACGTCAATATGTCGCTTTTGGAGGCCTGCCTCCAGACAGGGGCGGCGTATATCGATACCGCGATCCACGAAGACCCGGCCAAGATCTGCGAAGACCCGCCGTGGTATGCCAACTATGAATGGAAGCGCAGGGACCGATGCAAAAAAGAGGGGGTCACGGCGGTCCTCGGCGCCGGATTCGACCCGGGCGTAGTCAATGCCTATGCGGCCCTGGCGGTCAAGCATCACTTCGACACGATCGATACGATCGACATCCTGGATGTCAACGCCGGCAACCACGGCAGGTACTTCGCCACCAACTTCGACCCTGAGATCAACTTCCGGGAGTTCCAGAAAGTTTGGACCTGGATCGACCGCAAGTGGGTCCTGGAGAAGGTCCACGCCGTCAAGATGGAGTATGACTTCCCGGTCGTCGGTCGCCAGCCGGTCTACCTGAACGGCCACGACGAGCTGCACTCGCTTTCGAAAAACATCGACGCCAACAGCATCCGCTTCTGGATGGGCTTCAGCGATCATTATATCAATGTCTTTTCGGTCCTGACGAATCTGGGTCTGACGTCGGAGAAGCCCATAAGGACGGCCGAGGGCGTCGAGGTCGTCCCCTTGAAGGTTCTGAAGGCCGTCCTGCCGGAGCCGTTGTCCTTGGCGGCCACCTACACCGGCAAGACCTGCATCGGCGATTTCGTCCGGGGCACGAAAGACGGCGAAAAGAAGGAGATCTTCATCTACAACACGTGCGACCACGCCGCCTGCTACCGGGAAGTGCGGTCGCAGGCCATCAGCTATACCGCCGGCGTGCCGCCCGCCGCCGCCGCCCTCCTGATCGCCCAGGGGCCCTGGGACGTCAGGACGATGGTCAACGTTGAGGAGCTCGATCCGGACCCTTTCCTCGAGAGGCTCGATGGGATGGGGCTGCCGACGGTGGTCTTGGAAAACCCGCCGCCGCTGCCGGAGTCCGTCCGGGTGAAAAAATAGAAGAATTTTTTTAAAGAGGACTTGCGTTGAAAGGGCGCAGGGGGTATAATTTGCACGAAAAGAGAAGACGGCGCACGCGGCAGAGCGGCCGTCTCTTAAAACACCGACGAGAAAAGCAAAAAAACGTGGCTGCGCGGGTGCTGTCGCTTCACCCGGCAGCGGCGCTGTAAGGAGGAGGATAACAAGAGGATGGCAAAGGGTCCCCGGTCCCAGCAGGTGGGCTACGGCATGGAAGTCATCTTGGACCTGTACGAGTGCGACCCAAAGACGATCCGTTCGAAGAAGCGGCTGGCCCAGTACGTCACCCGGCTATGCAAGATCCTGCGGATGGAAAAGTACGGCAGGACACTCCTGCCGCACTTCGGATACAAGGAGGCGCATACCGCCGGTTATTCGATGCTGCAGTTCATCGAGACGAGCTCCATCACGGGACACTTTTCGGAGCTGTGGAACTCCGCGTATATCAACATTTTCTCCTGCCGTGCCTTTGAGGCCCGCAGGGCCGTCGCTTTCACGGTCAAATTTTTTCAGGCCAAACAGTTCAAGAACCGGGTACTTGTTCGTAACTAGTTCATAAATAGGAAGTTTCGTTTTCGAGAGCCTTGCGGCGCTCATTTTGCCGCAAGGCTCTTTTTTCAAGGATCCGCCGGTTCACTTTCCGTTGACAGGCACCCCCGCCTCAAGTATAATTAAGTATCTTAAAAGGGCCGCTTGGCGGTTGTATTTGACTGCCAACTATTTGGCGTTTCATAAGTTAATACGTATCCTCATTTAGGCAAGATGGAACTCAACGAGATCATCCAACAGAGGTTGGATAAGCTAGACGCGTTTCGCCGGGCGGGAATGGAGCCGTTCGGCTTTCGTTTTGAGCGCACCGGCCCGATTGCCTCGGTGACGGCCGACTTCAAGGAAGGCCTCAAGGTGAAGCTGGCCGGCCGGCTTTTTGCCCGGCGCAAGCACGGCAAGGTCTGTTTCGCGGACCTGCGCGACGAGCAGGGCCGCATCCAGCTGTGCAGCCGCCAGGCCGACCCCCTTGATGAGGCCGCCTACGAGCTCTTCAACAAGCTCGACATCGGCGACATCATCGGGGTGGAGGGCGAGACCTTCAAGACCAACACCGGCGAGCCGACCGTGAAGGTCGAGCGCTTCGTCCTCTTGGCCAAGTCCTTGAGGCCCCTGCCCGAGAAGTGGCACGGCTTGAAGGACGTCGAGACCCGATACCGGCGCCGCTACATCGACCTCATCGCCAACCCCCAAGTCCGCGAGGTCTTCCTGCAGCGTTCGCGCCTCGTGGTCTGCATCCGTTCCTTCCTGACGGCCCGGGGTTTCCTCGAGGTGGAGACGCCCATGATGCATCCCATCGCGGGCGGCGCCGCGGGCCGGCCCTTCACGACCCACCACAATGAGTACGACACGGACCTCTACCTGCGGATAGCGCCCGAGCTCTATCTCAAGCGCCTGATCGTCGGCGGTTTCGAGAAGATCTTCGAGATCAACCGCAGCTTTCGCAACGAGGGCGTCTCCACGCGCCACAACCCCGAGTTCACGATGCTCGAGCTCTACCAGGCGTACGGCGACGTCACGGACATGATGCGCTTGACCGAGGAGATCTTCGTCCACGTGGCCCGGGAGGTCTTCGGCCGCCTGGACTTCACGTATCAGGGCCGGCCGGTGGACCTGACCCCGCCGTGGCCGCGCCGTTCCTTCGCCGAGGCGGTGAAGGAACAGTTCGACATCGAGCCCGACGACGACGCGCCGACCATGGCGGCCAAGCTTAAAGAACGCGGACGGCCGCTCGAGGAGCGCCTGACCCGTTCCCAGATCGTGCGCATCGTCGAAGAGATCCTGAGCGCGGATGTGCCGCGGCAACCCGTCTTTTTCACCGACTACTTCAGCGTCCTGTGCCCGCTGGCCAAGAACAAGAAGGACGCCCCGGCCCTCTCGGAACGCTTCGAGCTCTACATCGCAGGGATGGAGGTGGCCAACGCCTATTCGGAGTTGAACGACCCGCAGGAGCAGCGGCAGCGCTTCCTGCAGGAGATCCAGGAAGACGCGAAGGCGGGCCGGCGGCTCGACGAGGATTTCGTGCAGGCCCTGGAGATGGGGATGCCGCCGACCGGCGGGCTGGGCATCGGCATCGACCGCATGGCCATGATCTTTCTGGACCAGCCCTCCATCCGCGACGTCATCCTCTTTCCGCTCCTGCGGCCTCAGACCGAAAAGGACGACGAAGGAGAGGACGTCGCGACGTGACCTTTGAATTCTTCATCGCCCGGCGCTACTTTCTGACGCCGCAAAAAGAGCGGTTCATCTCCGTCATCAGCCTCATCGCGGGGCTCGGCGTGGCGATAGGCGTGACGGCCTTGATCGTCGTCATCGCGGTGATGGCGGGTTTTGACAACGACCTGAAGGACAAGATCGTCGGTGCCAACCCCCACGTCCTCATCCAGGCCGACGCGGGCTTCACGGATTTCAAGGCTCTTTCGCAAAACTTGAGACGCATCCCCGGCGTCCGGGACGTGACGCCGTACGTCAGCGGCCAGGCCTTTTTGTATTACGGCGACAACGTCCTGACCCTGAACGTCAAGGGCGTGGACCCGGAGGCCGAGGGGCGCGTCACCCGCATCCGGCAGTACATGCAGGGCGGGGCGCTGGACCTGCCGCCGGGAGGGATCGTCGTCGGCTGCGAACTGGCCGACGTGCTCGGCGTCACGAAGGGCGACACGGTCGTCCTCTCGAGCCCGGTCATAGGGCTCAATACCCCGTTCACGGTCAGCGGCGTCTTTAAGACCGGGATGTATGAGTACGACCTGAACCTGGCGTTCCTGAACCTCGCCGACGCCCAGGCCTTCTTCGGGCTCGGCTCGGTCCTGACGCAGGTGGGCCTGCGGCTCGAGGAGCCCTACGAGGCGCCCGCCACCAAGCAGGCCATCCTCGCGCTGGGGGAGTCCTCCTGGCGGGTGCGCACCTGGATGGAGATCAACGAGAATTTCTTCGCGGCGCTGGCGCTCGAGAAGCTGGCGATGTTCATCATCCTGACGCTCATCGTGCTCGTCGCGTCCTTCAACATCATCAGCACGCTCGTCGTGATGGTGGTGGAGAAGACGCGGGACATCGGGATCCTCAAGGCCGTCGGGGTGACGGCAGGGCGGGTCCGGGCCATCTTCACCTGGGGCGGATTTCTTATTGGGTCGGCGGGCGTGGTCTCTGGTATAATAGGAGGAACGCTCCTGTGCGCCCTCTTGAAGCGGTACCAGTTTATCCAGCTGCCCAAGGACATCTATTATATTGATAGGCTGCCGGTGGACCTGCGGTGGCAGGACGTCGGCATCATCGCGGCCAGCGCCCTCTTCATCGCCTTCTTGAGCACCGTGTATCCCGCACGCAAGGCCGCGCATATGCACCCCGTGGACGCCCTGAGGTACGAATGATGCTGCGCGCCCACGGCCTAACGAAGACCTTTCTGTCCGGCGGCAGGCAGCTGCGCGTCCTGCGCGGGGTGGACCTGGAGGTCGCGGCCGGGGAGAGCGTGGCGGTCGTCGGCCCCTCGGGCGCCGGCAAGTCGACGCTTCTGCACATCCTGGGCGCGCTCGAGGAGCCCACCGAGGGCGCGGTTTACCTCGACGACGTCTGCCTCTCGCGGCTGGACGATGCGCGCCGCTCGCAGATACGCAACGCGCGCTTCGGGTTCGTCTTTCAGTTTTATCACCTGCTCGGCGAGTTCACGGCGCTGGAGAACGTGATGCTGCCGGGGCTCGTGGGTCGTCAGGGGAGGAACGTGAAGGCGCTGCGGGAAAAGGCCGCCTCTTTGCTGGGCACACTGGGATTGTCGGACCGCCGGTCGCACCGCCCCGGCCAGCTCTCGGGCGGCGAACAGCAGCGCGTGGCCATTGCGCGGGCCTTAATGAATGACCCGGAGGTCCTGTTCTGCGACGAGCCGACGGGCAACCTCGACCACGGGTCCGGGCTGCAGATCCGCGATCTTTTGTTTCGTTTCAACAGGGAGAAGAACACGACGCTGGTGGTGGTGACGCACAGCCCGGAGCTGGCGCAGGGCGTGGACCGCGTCCTGAACATCTTCGACGGGACGCTCTCGGGTCCCGCACGGCGCAAGGCGTAAACGGGGGAGGCGGAGGTAGTCACGCATGCTTATTTACCTGGATGGAAGACTGGTGAAGCAGGACGAGGCGCGGGTCTCGGTCTTTGACCACGGCCTTTTGTACGGCGACGGCGTCTTCGAGGGCATCCGCACCTACGGCGGGTTGATCTTCAAGTGCAAGGAACACGTGGACCGGCTCTACGGGTCCGCCCACGCCATCTCCCTGAAGATCCCCCTGACCAAGGAGGCCCTGATTCAGGCGATGGTGAAGACCTTGAAGGCGAACCGGATCATGGACGGCTACATCCGCGCGGTGGTGACGCGCGGCATAGGCGACCTGGGCCTGGACCCGCGCAACTGCCCGAGGCCCACGGTCTTCATCATCGCCGACAAGATCCGCCTCTACCCGAAGGAGTTTTACCAGAAGGGCTTGAAGATCGTCACGGTCGCCACGCGCCGCAACGTCGCGGAGGCGATCAACCCCCAGATCAAGTCCTTGAACTACTTGAACAATATCCTGGGCAAGATAGAGGCCATCAACGCCGGGGTGCCCGAGGCGGTGATGCTGGACCAGAACGGCTTCGTGACCGAGGGCACCGGCGACAACATCTTCATCGTCAAGGACGCCGAGCTGGCCACACCCCCCGTCTCGGCCGGGATATTGAACGGCATCACGCGCGCGGCCGTGCTGGGCCTGGCCGCGAGGGCGGGGCTCAGGGCCTCGGAGAAGATACTGACGCGCTTTGACCTCTACACGGCCGACGAGATGTTCCTGACCGGCACGGCGGCCGAGATCGTGCCGGTCGTGATGATGGACAACCGCGTCATCGGCTCGGGCAGGGTGGGGGCCAAGACCCTGAAGCTCACGCAGGAGTTCCACAAGCTGACGAAGAAGGAAGGCGTGCGTTATGCTTTGTAATTTGTGCCAGAAAAACCTCGCCACCGTCCACCTGACCGAGATCGTGGACGACCAGATGAGCGAGCTGCACCTGTGCGACGAGTGCGCGCGCAAGAAGAGCGTCCAGATGGAGCAGCAGTTCGGCCTCTCGGATCTCCTGGGCGGCCTCGTGGAGTACGGCAAGCAGCTGAGCGGCACGGACAAGGCGCCGGCGGTCCTGCAGTGCTCGGCGTGCGGCCTGACGTACGAGGACTTCCGCAAGATAGGCCGCCTGGGCTGCGGCGAGTGCTACGCCTCTTTTTCGAAACAGCTGGGCCCGCTCTTAAAGCGCATCCACGGCGCCAGCCGCCACGTCGGCAAGATGCTGGCGGTCCCGGCCGGTGGGGCCGCCCCTGGCCTGCCGAGGGAGGCGCGGCCCACCAAGACGGTGGATATCGACGATCTCAAGGCCAGGCTGCAGGAGGCGGTCCGCAACGAGGAGTTCGAGGAGGCCGCTCACCTGCGCGACCTGATCAAGGAGTTGGAGAGCCGCAAGAAAGGCAACCCGGAATGATCCTCGACGACCTCATCAATCAGACGGGCGGCTGGCTCAAGGGGGAGGGGCCCAACGCCGACATCGTCATCTCCTCGCGCATCCGGCTGGCGCGCAACGTCAGCGGCGTGCCCTTTCCGCACTGGGCCAAGAAGCCCGAGATGGAGAACATCCTGTCGCTCACCAAGGCGGCCTTCGAGAGGGTGCCGCTCCTGACAGACAGTCTCTACGTGCGTCTGGACGACATGGACCCCATCGACAAGCAGTTCCTCGTCGAGCGCCACCTCATGTCCAACGAGCACGCCGTGCGCGCGGCCCAGAAGGCGCTCCTCGTCCACAGGGAGGAGACGATCGCCGTCATGGTCAACGAGGAGGACCACCTGCGCATCCAGGTGATGGAGTCGGGCTTCGACCTGGGGCGGACGTGGCAAACGATCAACGCCATCGACGACGCCTTCGCGGCGAACCTGCCCTACGCCTTTTCGCCGGAGTGGGGGTTCCTGACGGCCTGCCCGACCAACACGGGCACGGGCATGCGCGGGTCGGTGATGCTGCACCTGCCGGCGCTCGTGATGAGCCGGCAGATCAACCGGGTCCTGGAGGCCATCGCGAAGCTGAGCTTCACCACGCGGGGCCTCTACGGCGAGGGGACGCAGGCGTCGGGGAACTTCTTTCAGATATCCAACCAGGTGTCGCTGGGCCAGCGCGAAGAGGATATCCTGGACAACATCAAGGGCGTGATCGCACAGATCATCGAGCACGAAGAGAAGGCGCGCCAGGCCCTGCTCTCGGACCACCGCGAGATGCTCGAGGACCGCATCTGGCGCTCTTACGGGACGCTCAAGAACGCCCACATCATCTCGAGCCACGAGACGGTGGA
>Ga0172362_10002650_pt1 | contig 15458 bp, 13 predicted proteins | sample LakKivs1_kivu2a2_FD_114534 | JGI IMG/M metagenome (GOLD analysis project Ga0172362, IMG submission 114534) | Sediment microbial communities from Lake Kivu, Rwanda - Sediment s1_kivu2a2 | ecosystem: Environmental > Aquatic > Freshwater > Lake > Sediment | place: Rwanda: Western Province, Lake...
GAACCAGAGGTTGAACCTTGTCTCGCCGACCTCCCGGTGAACGCCCGAAAGAATCTCCCCCCAGGCTGCGACAACTGTTGCTTCCAACTGACTTCCCCCTACGGACGCATCGCCGGCGCGATCGTTTTTCTCGCGTCAGTGGGAAGAATACCGGTCGGCGCAAGCGGAACGCATTTGTGAACTGTCCGCGCGCGCGATCTATGTCATGCGGCCGGTCAAACCCTTCCGACCCCGGTACTGCTTCCCCCTGCCCGAATCAGTCGAATGGTAAACCTGGAAGAGAGAATTGTCAACGAAGTTTCGCGGTGTTTTTTTTCCGCGCTGTGTTCGGCCGGCCGTAAGTCCAGAGCCAATTCCGAAGTTCAGCGCGCGGTCTTTGATTAACTTTTCTTTTTCACGTGAAAGTACACGCGTACGGCACGCTTTTCGCTAAGGCCGAATCTCCTGTACGCTGCCAGCGCGGGGGCGTTTCTCGAATCGACGGTGCACATGATTGTCGCGACGGCGTGCGCGCGGGCGCGCTCGGCCGCGCGTTCCACCAGTACGTTCGCCAGGCCCGTTCCCCTCGAGCGCCGGACGATTCCCATGTACGCGATCTCGAGGGCATTTTCGTGCTCTACAACGAGGATTATCCCGGCGACGGCGCCCTCGATCTCGAGCAGCGCAAAATCCTCCGGCGAGAACGCCCCCCTCTTCTCGAACGCGCGCATGAGCCTTGCGCCGTCCCTGCAAACGGGCATTTCCGGGAAGTCGAGGCTATTCTCCAGGGTCTCGTAAACGGCCTTCGCGAAGAGGCGCCTGGCGCCCTTCGTGTAGCATATCCAATCGGCGCGCCGCGGCTGCGCGAAGGGGGGCGTTCTCCCCTCCATTTCGATCATGGTGGGGCCGCGCTGGAAGCCCGCCTTGAGAAGAAGGTCCGCGAGGTCTTCCTCGCCGGCAAGGGCGATGTGGAGCGTGTCGACGCCGAGGGTCTCGATGTGCCCTGCGGCCGCGGCGACGGCCTCGGGCTTTATCGCGCTCCCGCGCGGGTGGAAAAGGGGCGGCCCGACGCGCCCGGAGGCGTCCGGCGCTATCTCGAAAGGCATGAGCATCAGCGGTCCGATATCGTCGCCGACGGCCATGAGGCGCCCTGTGGCGCTCTTCTGGATTGCTTCTTGAACGAGTCCGGCGGGCGCGGCGGCGCCGAACACCGCCGCGAAGAATTCGTGCAGGCCCTCGGCCTGATCCCTGCTCACCTCGAGGGCCCAGAGCCGGGCGGATTTAGCCACGGGGGACTCCGTACTCATCGCCATTTCCCCTGACCGCCTGCCTGCGGCCGGTAAATTCTTTCGGCGATTCGCCCAACTTTCCTTAGAATATTCCCCTGGACGTTCCGTTTGGGCGTGCCCAAATGGTTCAAACGGCGCATCGACAGGCGCGTATATGTGAAAGGTTAGGCGGGTAATGGCGCAGGAAACGCGCCCGGGTACCGGCCAGGGCGGCGATTCGCGGACGCTCATGGAACGCGCGGTCCGCGGCGACAGGGGCGCTTTTGATATTCTCGTTCGAAACTACGCGAACATGGTCGCGGGGCTTGCGTTTCGGCTCTTGGGTTCGCGCGACGAAGCGCTCGACTGCGCCCAGGACGCCTTCGTGAAGGCGTGGGAGAACGTCGAGCGCTACGACCCCAAGTGGAGCGTGGCCACGTGGTTGCGCAGGATCGTTACGAACCTCGCGCTCGACAGGCTTCGCCGCCGCCGCGCGAAGGCCGATTTCCCCGACGGCCTGGAAGCGGTCCTCAAGAGCAGCGCCGAGGGGCCGCGCGAGGCGGCCGAAAGAAGGGAACGCGCCGAAACCGTTCGCCAACTTGTATCGCAATTGCCGGAGAAATACAGAGTGGTACTGATCCTCAGGGACATGGAGGGCGCCGACATCTCCGAAATCGCCCAGATCACCGACACCAACGCCGCCACCGTGCGTTGGCGCCTACACCGGGCAAGGGCGCTCTTCAGGGAGAAGTGGTCGGCTTGGGCGGGACGGGAGCGGTGACGTGATGGATTGCAGAAAAGTGAAGAGACTCATCGACGCATACGTCGCGGGCGAACTCGGCGCCGACGCCGCGCGCGAAGTCGCCGCGCATTTGGAAACTTGCGCGCAGTGCCGCGCACAGGCCGCGCAGTACGACGGGGCCGCCTCGGCGCTTCGCGAGCTGGCCGAAGAGTCCCTGACGGCGGACTACGGCTTCTACCGTTCGCTCTCGAAGCGGCTTGACCGCGTCGACCGCGCGCGCTTGGCAAAAAGCGCCCCGGCCGTGAGGTGGTACTTTTTGGGTTCGGTCGCGGCCGCAGCCGCGGCCGTTCTCCTCCTGGCGTTCTACGTCATTCCCAACCTCGCGTATCCGCCCGAGAGCCTGCCGCCCGCCGGGAATGCGGCCACGGTCGTCGGCGCGGATGCGATGAGCGCGGAAAGCGCCCCCGGCCGCGTTGTTACCGTCTCCAATCAGGAAAACGGCAACCTGCTCGACCTGACCCGGCCCGGGCCCTTCGACGAGAGCCCGTTCATATATTTCCCCCGTCAGACGCGACCGGCGTCCTCGTACTTCCAGCCCCAGGGCTACGTGAAGTTGGAGGACTACCGCCGGCTCGAGGATAGACTCAAGAAAGTCGAGGCACGCCTCGAAGCCCTCGAACAGGGGCGCTACAGCGACGTTTCGAAGTAGCATCGGCGAGCCCGCACAACGAAAGGAGCATCCAGTGAAAGCGAAAGGCATCTTCTACGGTTCTTTAGTGATCCTCACGGTTACGGCGGCGCTGGCGCTGGCCCTCGCGGCCTCGCCGAGGGCCGCCTCGGGCGCATCGACCGAACCGGTCGCGGCCGAGCAGTTGCAGGAGGAGTTCGCCGCCGTCGCCGCGAGGGTGAACCCGATGGTAGTCAACATCGACGTTGCCAAACCGGTCCAACAGGGCCTCCAGGGGCAGTTCTTCCAGTTCGGGCCCGACGTGCCGTTGCCGCCGGAGTTGCGGGATTTCTTCGGCTGGCCCCAGCAGCCGAGGTCCAGGCGTTTGCCGCGCAGCCCCGAGCAGGCGCCCAAGATGCGCGGAATGGGCTCCGGCGTCGTCATAGACGCGAAGAACGGCTACGTCCTGACCAATAACCACGTCGTCGATGACGCCACCGAAATCAGCGTCACGCTTATCGACGGCAAACGCTATGACGCGAAACTCGTCGGGACCGACCCCCGTACGGACCTCGCCGTCGTCCAGATAAAGGCCGACGGCCTCCAACAGATCGAATGGGGCGATAGCGACGCGCTCAAGGTCGGCTACTGGGTGCTCGCGTTCGGGCAGCCCGAGGGCCTCAAGTACACCGTCACGAAGGGCATCGTGTCGGCGCTGGGACGCGGCGACCTCCGCATCATCGGCGCCGGCGACGAGATCGGCAGTTACGAGAACTACATCCAGACCGACGCCGCGATAAACCCGGGCAACTCCGGCGGCCCGCTCACCGATATCCACGGGCGCCTGGTCGGCATAAACAGCGCGATACTGACCGGCGGCGCGCCGCAGTTCGCGGGCATCGGCTTTGCGGTGCCGTCGAACCTCGCGAAGAAAATCGTCGCCCAGTTGATCGAAAAAGGCGAAGTGGTCCGCGGCTGGATAGGCGTCAGCCTCGCCGACATGGCCGACAGGGACAAGTTCCCGGATGAAGCCAAGAAGGCCGTCGACAAGATCCCGGAGGGCACCAAGGGCGTATACGTCGCAAAGGTCGAGCCCGGCCAGCCCGCCGAGGCCGCCGGCGTCAGGGACAACGACGTCATCGTGAAGTTCGACGGCGCCGACATCACGAGCCTCCAACAGCTGCGCTACCTCGTGGCCGACGCCGAGCCCGGCGCCAAAGCCGAGATGGCGGTGCTCCGCGTGGTCGGCGGCAAGCCGGAAACCGTTGACCTCGAAGTCGAAGTCGCCCAGCAGCCCAAGTCGCTCGCTGCCGCCAGAAGCGGCGAGGGCGTCGTTTCGACCGACATCGGCCTGACCGTGCAGACGCTGACGGGGGAACTGGCCGAGAGCCTCGGCTACGACAAGGACGAGAAGGGCGTAGTGGTCGCGGAAATCGAGCCCGACAGCCGCGCGGCGAAGGCGGACCTCGCGGTCAACGACGTCATCGGTCAGATCACCTACAAGGGCGCCACGACCAGGGTGGAATCCGCCGAGGGCTTCAACTCGGCGCTCTCGAAGATGCCCAAGGATGAACCCTTCGTCGTCCTGCGAAAGCGCGAGGGGCAGACGAAGTTCGTCAAGGTGGAATAGCCCCGGATACGTGCGATGACAGCGGGCCGCCCCCGGGCGGCCCGTTTGTGTTTTTCAGGCGAGCGATTCCTCGATGCGTTCGCGGGCCTCGCCGCGGATGAACTGTGCCACGACGGGGTTGTCGGTGTTCTGGATCTCCTCGGGAGTGCCGACCTGGACGATCTTGCCCTTGTGGAGCATGGCGATGCGGGTACCGATCTTGTACGCGCTTTTCATGTCGTGCGTGACGACGACGGAGGTCGTGTTCTGGCTCTTCTGGACGCGGATGATGAGTTCGTTGATGACGTCGGCCATGATGGGGTCGAGACCCGTGGTCGGCTCGTCGTAGAGGACCACCTCGGGGTCGAGGGCGATGGCGCGGGCGATGCCGACGCGCTTCTTCATGCCGCCGGAGAGTTCCGCGGGCATCTTGTCCTCGGCGCCGGCCATGCCCACGAGGCGCAGTTTCTCCGAGACTATCTGGGACACCCGGTCCTCGCCGTAATTGGCGTGCCTGTGGAGGCCGAAGGCGACGTTCTCCCGCACCGTCATGCTGTCGAAGAGGGCCGACAATTGAAACACCATCCCGAAGCGCCTGCGCACCGTGGCGAGGTCGAGTTCGTCGGTGGACGAGATCTCGATGTGGTCGAATACGACCTTTCCCCTGTCGGGCCGCAGAAGCCCGATGATGTGCTTGAGGAGGACCGATTTGCCGCAGCCGCTTTCGCCGATGATGACCAGGGTCTCGCCGCGGCATACGTGCAGGTGCACGCCCTTGAGGACATGCTGGCCGCCGAACTTCTTCCAGACCTTCTCTATCCTTATGAGGCCCTCCGGGGCGCGCTGCGGTGTTGCGGGCTGTTGGGTCTGCGTCATCGCGGCCTCAAGCGTAGATCACGTTGTAGAGGGTGTTGAAGAAGAGGGACATGAAGAAGTTCCCGACGAGTATCGTGATGAAGGCCGCCACGAACGCGTTGGTGGTCGCGCGGCCGACGCCCTCGGCGCCCTGCTCGGCCTGGAAACCCTTGTAGCAGCAGATGAGCCCTATCGCGCCGCCGAAGAAAAACGACTTGGCTATGCCGACGAAGACGTCCCACATCTCGAGGAATTGCCGCGTCTGCTCCCAGTAGAAATGGTCCGAGATCCCGTAGAACTTGACGCTCATCACGTAACCCCCCAAGACGCCGATCGCGTCGCTGTACAGCGTCAGTATCGGCACGAGGAGAAAGCACGCGATGAACCTCGGCGTCACGAGGTACACCACCGGGTCCGCGCCGAGCGTGCGAAGCGCGTCTATCTGCTCGGTCACCTTCATGGTGCCGAGTTCGGCGGCCATGGCGCCGCCGACGCGCCCGGCGAGGATGATCGCGGCGAGGACGGGCCCGAGCTCGGCCACGATCGACAGGTTGATGATGGGCCCCGCCGAGGCCTCCGCGCCCATCTTGTGCAGTTGGTTGTAGATCTGGACGGCGAGGACCATGCCCACGAACGCCCCGGTGGCGAGGACGACCCCGACGGACCTGAGGCCGATCTCCGTCATCAGCGGCACTATCACACGGGCCTGCGGCGGTTCGGTCGTGACGCCCGAGAACGTCTGCCCCGTGAAGATCGTAAACCGCCCGGCGGCGCCTACCACCAAGAGGAGCCTGTTTTTAAGGCGCCAAAGCCATCGATACAAGTCTGTGCCCCCTGAACGCGGTCCTTGCGCGGGACAGGACGCGAAAACGCCCGCGGATCAACTCCGCCAACTACACATTCGGCCCGCCCCGCGCGCTTCTGGAGCCAATATACCCGCTGTCCCGCATAAATCAACCGCTTCGCGGCGCGCCGCGCGAGGGCGTGCGAACTTGCAAGATGTCGGCGCGTCTGGTATCATTTCCCACTCGTTAGGACAAAAGGCCTCTTTCGAGGAGCCGAAATGGCGCTCAAGGTCTTCAACACGCTCTCGCGGCAGAAAGAGGATTTCAAACCCCTCGAAGAGGGTTACGTCCGGATGTACGTCTGCGGGCCCACGGTCTACGACCACCCCCACATCGGACACGCCAAGTCCTACGTCTCCTTCGACGTCGTCGTGAGGTACCTCAGATACCTCGGGTACAGGGTCAAATACGTCCAGAACATAACGGACGTCGGCCACCTCACCGACAACGCCGACGAGGGAGAGGACAAGATCGAGAAACGCGCGGCAAGCGAGCGCGTCGACCCCATGCAGTTGGTCGAGACCTACAGCCGGTCGTATTTCGAGGACATGGACGCCCTGAACGTCCTGCGCCCGGACATCTCCCCGCGCGCCTCCGGACATATCCCGGAGCAGATCGAAATCGTCAGGACGCTCGTCGAAAAGGGCTACGCCTACGAATCCCGGGGTTCGGTCTACTTCGACGTATCGAAATTCCCGTCCTACGGCAGGCTCTCCGGCAAGAAAATCGACGAACTCGAGGCCGGCGCCCGCGTCGAGGTGAAGGCCGAGAAGCGCCACCCTGCGGATTTCGCCCTGTGGAAAAAGGCCGAGAAGGGGCATATCCTGCGGTGGAACAGCCCCTGGGGATGGGGATACCCCGGTTGGCACCTCGAGTGCTCCGTGATGTCCATGAGGTATCTCGGGGAGACAATCGACATCCACGGCGGCGGGCTCGAAAATTCCTTCCCCCACCACGAGTGCGAGATCGCCCAGAGCGAGGCCGCGACCGGAAAGACCTTCGTCAAGTACTGGCTCCACAACAACATGGTTACCGTCGACGGGACCAAGATGGGCAAGTCGTTGGGCAATTTCATAACCCTCAAGGACGCCTTCAAGAAGCACGACCCCCTTGCGATACGGTATTTCGTCCTGACCAGCCATTACAGGAGCCCGCTCGATTTCTCGCAGGAGGCCATCGAGGCGGCCCAGAAGGGCCTCGCCCGCATCCACGCGGCCGTGGCCGCCGTGCGAAAGGCCCTCGCCTCGGCGGGTCCCGAGGGCCCGGATGCCGGCCGGCAGAAAGCCCTCGCCGAACTCGACGATTTCAGGAAACGCTTCGAGGAGGCCATGGACGAGGACTTCAACACCCCCCAGGCGATCGCGGCGCTTTCGGACGTGGTCCGCTGGACGAATACCTATCGTGCCGACGGCCGCGCCGATAAAGCCGTTCTCGATAAGGCAAGCGAACTATTCGACTGCCTCGGCGGCGACGTCCTCGGCATCGTGACCGAGAGGCTCCTCGGGGAAGAGCCGGCCGGCGGCCTCGAGGCGCAATTAGCGGATCTCCTCGTAGAGCTCAGGGCAAGAATGCGAAAGGAAAAGAACTTCGCCGTCGCGGACGCCATCCGCCAGGAACTCTCGAAAATCGGCGTCGAACTTAACGACGGCCCTGAGGGCACCACCTGGAAACGCGTGTAGGGGGACCGGGAACCTGCCTCATGATTCCGAAGGCCGAAGAAATCCTGCAGCATCTCACAACGATCGCCACGCAGAGCATGGCGTTCGCGCTCTTCATCCGCCTCACGCTCCTGGGCCTCTTGGCCGTCTCCGTCGCAAGAAGACGGGTCCTCGTCGAGTACCTCGCCGGCTACGTGGGTTTTGTGCTCGTCGCCGCGTCAATCGCGGCGATAGGCTACTACGACAAGACGACGAACCTCTTCACCTTCGTGGTGCTCTTTCCGTTGGGGCTTCTCTGGGGCAGGGAAGCGCTCGTTTCGCCGCCGCGTCCGCGCCCGGGCGCGCTTCGGATCGCCGTCGCGTCGGCACTGGGGCTCTTCGCGTTCTTCTATCCGCATTTTGTGAAACCGCCGTGGGAAGTGCTCGCCTTCGCGCCGCTGGGAATCGTGCCCTGTCCGACGCTCGCGCTTGCCTTGGCGGCGGTGATCCTGACCAAGCGCTCGTACACCCTTTACGGCGTGCTGCCGACCTGGATAGTCGCCGCCTTCTACGGCGTTGTGGGCGTTTTCTATCTCGAGGTGGGCGTGGATTGGGCGCTCCTGGCGGCCGTCGCTGTCTCGGTTGTCTTCTACCTTGCCGGGAAAAGTGACGATACACGCCGCAAGGGCAAGCGTTTCAAGCGGAAGCGTTAGTCGCCCGTGGGGGAGTCTCGAGGGGTGAATTGTGTTCGCCTCGCCGTTGCGGCGACTGATTTTCGAGAGAGCCTGACATGACTGAGGTGCGCCCGACGAAGATGAGCCGCCTCCTGCGCGCGATCGACCGCATCGCCGTGGCCGTGGCGGTCCTGGCCGTGACCGCGCTTTTGGTCGACCTCGGCTGGATACCGACCCTTCGCGGGCACGCGCGAAGCGGCGCCTTCGCGCTCAATGCCCTCGTCGTGTGCCTGTTCTTGTTCGAACGCTTCGCGAAGTTCATATTAGCGCCGGCGAAACTGCGCCACATCAGGAACAACCTCTTCGATTCCATCCTGACCGTACTCTTCATGGCGCTCGTATTCTCGGGCAGGTACCTCTACGAAAGACACGCGGTGGGCCTTTTCCTGCGCGGACACGGCATAACGCTTTTCCGCACGTACCTGCTTCTGGCCCAGGTATACATAATCCTCGCTCTCATCTCGAAGGTCGTGTTCTTTCAGAAACAGATAAGCGCGGCCAAGTTCCAGCCGGCGGCGGTGGTCATCGCCAGTTTCGCGATCGTGATCGCGATGGGAATGATCCTCCTCTCCTCGCCCCAGGCCCTGAGCAACGACGCGACGGCGAGGGAGGGCCGCATGCCGTTCGTCGATTCGCTTTTCACCGCGACGAGCGCCGTCTGCGTGACGGGCCTCGTGGTCAAGGACCCGGGCACCTATTTCAGCGCTTTCGGCCAGACCGTAATACTCGTCTTGATCCAGGTCGGCGGCCTTGGACTCATGACCTTCGTGACGTTCGCGTCGCTGGTGATCGGCAAAGGGATGGGGCTCTCCGAACGCGTCGTCATGCAGGACGTGTTGTCCTACGAGGTCATGGCGCGGCTGCCGAGGCTCGTGACCTACATCCTCCTCGTGACTTTCTGCACCGAAGCCCTCGGCGCGGTCCTGCTCTACCCCGTCTGGCAGGGCAATTACACGCACCTCGAGAGGCTGTACCTTAGCGTCTTCCATTCGGTGAGCGCCTACTGCAACGCGGGGTTCTGTCTCTTCGGCGATTCCTTCGGGGCGTACAGGGGCTCGCCGACGCTCAACGCCGTCGTAACCGGCCTCATCATTTTCGGCGGCCTCGGGTTCATCGTGCAGCAGGATCTTATCAGGAAGGCCTGGTATTACGCCAAGGTGCGCTTCAAATTCAGGCGGCGGTTCCTGAAGGACCTGGCCGCGGGCGACGCTCCGGTCCACCTTTCGCTTCAATCGCGGATTGTCCTGTCGACGACGGCGGTGCTCTTGGCTTTCGGGATGTTCGCCTTCGGGGCGCTCGAGTGGTACGGCGTTCTCGACGGGCTGCCCGCGGGCGAGAAGCTCCTCGCCTCGTGGTTCCAGGCGGTCACGCCGCGCACGGCGGGTTTCTCGACGGTGGGTTTTTCGCGACTGTTGCTGCCGACGTACATTGTCGTCATGTTCCTTATGTTCGTCGGCGCCTCGCCCGGCGGCACGGGCGGCGGTGTCAAGACCTCCACCTTCGCAATCCTCTTTGCGATGGTTCGCTCGACCCTTCGCAACCGCATGAACGTCGAACTCTCAAAGCGGACGATAGCCCTCCGCACGATACGCCAGGCGATGATGGTGGTCCTCTTGGCGTCCGCGGTCGTGGCGGCGGGGGCGCTGGTCCTCACGATAACCCATCCGGCAGTCCCGTTCGAGCGGCTGCTTTTCGAGGAGATAAGCGCGTTCGGCACGGTGGGGCTGTCGCCCGGAAGCCCCGGGAGTGTCCTGTCGCTGTCGGCGTCCTTGTCGCCGCTCGGGAAACTTGTTATCATTATCACGATGTTCGTCGGGCGCATCGGGCAACTGACGCTCGTGGTTGCGATCGCCCAGAGAAGCGGCATCGTCGATTACGAATACCCGGCCGAACGGGTGGTTATCGGTTAGGGGTGCGATATGCCTCGATTTGCGGTTATCGGTTTGGGCAGGTTCGGCCAGACGCTGGCCAAGACCCTGGCGAAAAACGGCGCCGAGGTGGTCGCCGTCGACACGGCGCTTGAGATGATCGACGAAGTGCGCGAGGCCGTCACCCTGTCGCTGCGCCTCGACGCGACCGACGAAAAGGCCCTCGCCGCGCAGGACATCGACAAGATGGACGCGGTGATCGTCGCCATCGGCCAGAGTTTCGAGTCCAAGGCCATGGCCGTCGCCACCCTGAAAAAGATGGGCGTCAAGCGCATCGTCTGCCGCGCGGAAAGCGACATGCGGGCGCGGATACTGCGCGCGATCGGCGCGGACGAGGTCGTCTACCCCGAGGAGGAGTCCGCACTTCGCCTCGCGCAGAGGCTCATCGCCCCCAATATCGTCGATTACGTGGAACTGGCCGAGGGGCACAGCCTCATCCAGTTCGAGGCCCCGCGCTCCTTCCACGGAAAACAGATAATCGAACTCGACCTGCGCAGGAAATACGAGGTGAACCTCGTGGCCATAAAACGCCGCATGCCCGCGAAGGGCCCCGACGGCAAGGTCATCTACCAGGAAAAGATCATCGACGTGCCGCGCCCGCACGACGTCGTCGAGCCCAACGACATCCTCATAGTCGTCGGCAGCGACGACAACATCCTGCGGCTGCCGCAGGATTAGTGCGTTCGAGCCACCGGGGGTGTAGACTGTCAAATCCGGACAAGCGCGCTGCCTCAGCCGACGACGAATACGCCCAGGCGCAGATGACGACCTACGTCAGCATCGTCATCAATACGGGGCTCGGCTTTTTGAAACTTGCGGCCGGTGTTTTCGGCCACTCCATAGCCATGGTCGCCGACGCCATCCACACGCTCTCCGACACCGCCACAAGCGTCGCGGTGTGGCTGGGCCTCAAGATCGCGCGGCGCCCCGCCGACGCCGCCCACCCCTACGGCCACGGCAAGGCCGAACCCATCGCCGGCAAGGTGGTCGCCATCGCACTCTTCGTCGTCGGTTTTGCAATCGTCTACGAAAGCGTGGCGGGCATATGGCTCTTCATGAAGGGCAAGTCGACCCTCGAAGAGCCGAGCCACTGGACGCTCTACGCCGCGCTTGCCACGATCCTCGTCAAGGAATGGATGTACCAGTACCAGGTGCGCATCGGGCGGAGGCTTTCGCTCGTCTCCCTCGTCGCCGACGCGTGGCACCACCGCTCGGACGCCCTCTCGTCGGTCGGCGTGGCCCTCGGCATCGGCGCCGCCATGCTCGGCGGCGAAAAATGGCACTGGGCCGACGAGGCCGCGGCCCTCGTCGTTGCGATCATAATTATCTGGGTGGCCTGGCAACTCTTCCGCCAGTCCTCCGAGGGCCTCATGGACACCCAGACCCCGACCGATATGCGCGCCCACATCCGCGACGTGTCAAAGGCCGTCCCCGGCGTAAAGGGCGTCGAAAAAATCGTTGCCCGCCGCTCCGGCGCGGACGTCTTGATTGACATCCACGTCGAGGTCGACGGCGAACTGCCCGTGCGCGAGGGCCACCGGATCGCCACCGACGTAAGGGACCGCCTCATGAGTGACATCCCCCATGTCGTTCACGCCCTCGTCCACATCGAACCGTATTACCCCGATGACCACCCCGAAACGGTCGTCTGAACCGCCGAATACCGCCCCGCCCGGCCGTGTACCCTTTTCCAAGGGCCCGTTTGCGTCTTTGTCGCCGCCGGACCTTGCTGTACAATAGGGACTGCGGGGGGTGAGCCGAAAGGAGAAGAAGATGGGGTACTTCTTCGAACGCGTCTCGCGCGCCTTCACGTTTATCTGGGCCTCGATAAAGATGGCCTTTCGCGACAAGGACCTCATCGTCCCCTCCCTTGTCGCGATATTTGCGAACCTGGCGTACGTAGGCGCAATCCTCGGCGTGCTGTACGCGACGAATTCGCTCTGGCTCGTCGGCGTCGAGAAATCCGACGTGGACGCCATAAGGAACGCCCGCCAGGCGGCAAGCCGTACGCCGCAGGAAGCGCTTGATGAAAAGGTCGAATCCATGCGCGAAGAGGCCCTCGCGGAGGAACAGGCGCAGAAAGACGCCGTCGCGCGCGGCGAAAACCCCGAGGCGGTCACCGCCGCGCCGCAAGCCGAACCCCGTGACGCGTCGGACGTTGAGCGCCGCGGCAACGAGAGCAAAACACGCAAGTACGTCCAGTACGCATTCGACGCCGCCGCCGTCTTCGGCGCCCTTTTCATCAACTACTTTTTCACCGCCATGACGATCAGCCTCGTCCACGCGCACCTCATGGGAAAAGACGCCCGCGTCGGCGAAGCCCTTGGCGTCGTCACGAGGCGAATCGGCGGCATATTCCTTCTTGCCGTCGTGGCGACCCTCGTCGAAATCGCCGCAAGCCTCGCGCGCGACAAGAAGGGCAGGGAGACGTTCGTGAGCGCCGCCATCAAACGGCTCTGGACCGTAGCGTCGTTTCTAATTCTCCCGGCGATAGTGATAGAGAACTTCTCCCTGTGGCGGGCCCTCAAGCGCGCGCGAGAGATCGCCGCCAAGAACCTCCTCGTCGTCGCCGTCGGCGAAGTCGCCGTGGGCCTCGTCGGGAACTTCATCGGCTTTCTCGGGATAGTCTCCGGCGTCGTCGTGGGGTATTTCACCTGGACGGTCCTGCCGACGCCCATTTTCGTGCCTATTTCGGCCGGCGGCGTCGTGATCATTTTCACGATCGCGTTTGTGAGTTTCGTTAAGGTCGCCTATTACACGTGCCTCTACGTCAACGCCGTCGAAACCGCGCGCGTCGGCCGGCGCGTTATCCCGGTCGGCCCCCTCGCCGCCGCGCTTGAAACCTGATAGCGCAGCAGGCATGATCTCGTGAGGTCGATCGTGACTTTGTCCAAGAGAAAGGTCGCAACGGTGGCCGTCGCCGCGGCCGTCGCCGCCGCGTGTATCTACCTCTCCTGTGTCATCGTCCCCGCCGTCCGCGTCAATTCCCTCATCCGCGACCTCAGAAGTAGCAACCCCGGCACGCGCAGTCAGGCGATTAATGCCCTCTCGGCTTATAAGAGCGACTATGCCATCGGCCGTCTCATCAGGACCGCCGCCGACCGCAGGCAGGACTGGCCGACAAGGAATGCCGCCGCCGATGCCCTCGAGAAAATCGGTCCCCCTGCAATCGAGCCCATATTCCGCGCCGCTTTCTACGAATGTCCCGCCTGGGTTGCGTATATACCCTGGTTTCGTACAACGGACGATACTGCGCAGTCTATCGAGTTCCGGCTTCTGGGGAGGCGTTTCTCTCCTGCGGAGTCCGTTATCCTGGCGCGTTTGACCAGCGACCGCGACAGGAACGTGCGAATGGGGACGATACGAGTGCTCGGAGAAAACGGCGACCCCGACACTGCTCTCCAGGCCCTCGCGCCGCTCGTCTCGGATACCGACGACGACGTCCGCAAGGCTGCTGTGGAGGCCCTCGGCGCGACGCGTAAGCCCGCCGCCGTGCCTTTACTTCTGCCCGCGCTTGAAGACCCGAACGAGACGATTAGAGAACAAGCCGTATGGTCGCTCCGGAGACTCCGAGTTCCTTCCGCCGTTGATGCGATCATTCCTCTCCTTCGTGACCCTTCTGTCGAGGTTCGAAGTGTGGCTGCGGATACTCTGGGCGGTTTCTGTGACCCGCGCGCCGTCGAACCGCTCATAGAGACCTGCCGCGACCAAGACCAATGGGTCCGCGTCGACGCCGTGCGTGCTCTCGGCCTCATTGGCGGCGAACGCGCTCTCGAAGCCCTCATCGACATGGCCGCCGATGCCAAATCCGAACTTGGCGAGATCGCCAGCGCACTCGGCTATACGCGCGACTCCCGTGCCGTCGAGCCCCTCGCGCATCTTCTCGTCAACGACGACGCGCAAGTCCGAGTGAACGCCGCCGAAGCCCTCGGTTGGATCGCACGGACCGGCGACAAGCACATGGTCGCGCCGCTTGTGACGGCTCTTCTCGACAATGACTGGAGTGTCAGGACCGCTGCCGCTGAGTCCCTTGGCCTCACAAAGGATCCGGCGGCCGTTGAACCGCTTATGACCTTAGTTGAGACCTCTGGCCCCCGGCCTGGTCAAACCCGGTTGCCGAGTTACGACGTCCTCTACAGTGGCGGCCCGTCATCGACACCCGCTGATGCCTCCATAGTGGAGGATGCCCGCGTCAACGCCGCCGAAGCTCTCGGCGAAATCCGGGACCAAAGCGCCCTTGAGCCGTTATTGGCCGCCCTCGACGACGCATCCGCCTCCGTTGCCGCGGCTGCCGCGCATGCCCTTGGCAAACTCAAGAATCCCCGCGCCTTGGAGCCCCTCCTAACCGCCCTCGACCACGAATCAATCGACGTCGCGACTGCCGCCGCTCGCGCCCTTGGCGACTTGGGAGACCCCGCCGCCGGCCCGGCGCTTCTTGCCCTTCTGCCGGAGGGGGGCAAGTTTGCCGCCATCCCAGCGGGCGGGCCGCCTCGCGAGAATTATCTCAGCGATGTGGTATGTCTGCGCGCCACGGCAGCCAAGTCCCTCGGCCGTATCAAGGCCCCCAACGTCTTTGACGCCCTCGCTGCCTCCCTTGCTGACGAGTCTTGCGACCTGCGCGCCGCTGCCGCAGAAGGGCTGGCCGCTCTACAGGACCCTCGCGCCGTCGACCCCCTCGCCAAAGCGTTCGCGCGCGAGACCGATGACTGGGCGCGAAGCGAAATCGCCTTCGCCCTCGAGGTCCTCAAGGCCCCTCAGGCCCGCGCTGCAGTGGTCCAGGTTACCGACAATGTCGACCTCGACGAAGTGGCCGCCAACTACGCCGCCCACATACGCGCGGCCGAGCCGAGGGATGCCTTCAACTTCCCCTTCGCCCTCGAACGCGCCGGAACATACGAAATGGCCGAGAGCCTCTACTGGTGTGGCGTTGACCACCTGCGCTCCGCCGCAAAGGACTGGGCCTTCCGCCACGATTGCCTCGACAGACTCGAATCCTCTACCTGGTCCCCCGACCGCCCCCGCTGGGGCCGTCCACGATAAGGAAAAACGGGGACTGGCTCGGGATTTCCGTGATTTGTCGGAAATTCGTGCCTGTGGGGCTGTTGAAAAACCCGTCGTCTCGCGTGTCTTTATGCCGCGAGGGTGACTGGAGAGCGGTTTGCCCTTGAATCGCTCCTGATCGCCCTCAATTGCC
>Ga0172362_10002651_pt1 | contig 15457 bp, 16 predicted proteins | sample LakKivs1_kivu2a2_FD_114534 | JGI IMG/M metagenome (GOLD analysis project Ga0172362, IMG submission 114534) | Sediment microbial communities from Lake Kivu, Rwanda - Sediment s1_kivu2a2 | ecosystem: Environmental > Aquatic > Freshwater > Lake > Sediment | place: Rwanda: Western Province, Lake...
AGGTTAGGGGGAAGTGATGTCTTTTCTTAAAGGCGTCTGCCACCGCAAGGTATGCTTCAGCCGGCGGATTTTCATCAGCCGATTTTGGGAGCAAGGTAATCACAAACCAGGGGGTTTGGCATAATTCTCCGACCGAGTTGATAAACGGGTCTTGGGCTATGCCTTTCATCGCCCTGAAACAAAAACGGAACTTTTGGCCGTCGCTGTCTTGGGCGGTCAATCCTCCGGTGTAATCGGCATTACTGCTTATTTCGCCCAAAGTGGGATAAATGTCATTGAGGTTAATTCCGGATTGAAATGCCTTAACCTCGAGGCAATGTTCGCGCAGCCGCAGCTCTCTTTGTTTTTCTTTTTCGGCGATATTTATTCGGTCAATGCCCAGAAGCGCGTCTAAATCTTTCATCGTCGTTCTCCTGTCTGGATGATTCGGATGGTTAAAGGGCTAGCCATATCTTACCAGTTTATTGCCACCCTTGCAATTACCGGAAATTTCATATATAATAAATTACTTTATCTATATGGTATGGAGACTAATGTCATTAAAATTCGGGGAGCCAGAGTGCACAATTTAAAAAATATTGATGCGGACATCCCCCGCAATAAGCTAGTTGTAATTACCGGCATCTCCGGCTCCGGGAAGTCATCTTTGGCTTTTGACACTCTGTACGCTGAAGGCCAAAGGCGCTATGTTGAAAGTTTGTCTGCTTACGCCAGGCAGTTTTTGGGTGTGATGGACAAGCCGGATGCGGATAAAATTGAAGGCATAAGCCCGGCGATTTCCATTGACCAGAAAAGGGCGACTCAAAATCCCCGTTCCACTGTCGGGACAATAACTGAAATTTACGATTATCTGCGTCTTTTATTCGCCAGAATAGGCAAACCTCATTGTCCTAAATGCGGGAAGCCGATTAGCCGGCAAACGATTGATCAGATTTTGGAACAAATTTTAAAACTGCCGGCAAAATCGGAAATTGTTATTTTGGGGCCGGTTATCCGTGGGAAGAAGGGCGAGCACAGAGGTGTGCTGGAAGAAATAAAAAAAGCGGGATTTATCCGGCTTAGGGCTGACAACATAATTTATCGGATAGAAGAGCTTTTTGAAAAAAATTTAGACAGAAATAAAAAACACAATATTGAAGTTGTTGTTGACAGGTTGGTGATTGACAGGGATTTGGACAGATCTAGATTAGCCGATTCCGTTGAAGCAGCATTGAAGCTTGGCAAAGGAATAGCGATAATAAATGCCAAATTTCTAATTTCTAATGACAAAAAGAAGGAAGAGGACCTGTTGTTTTCGGAGCATTTTGCCTGCGAGGAGTGCGGCGTTTCTCTTTCGGATTTGGAGCCGCGGCTTTTTTCTTTCAATAGTCCCTACGGCGCTTGTCCGGAGTGCACTGGCTTGGGAGAAAAATTGGAAGTTGATCCGGCATTAGTCATTCCCAATAAAAATCTGACCATTGCCGAGGGGGCGATAAGGCCTTGGATGCGCGCTTCTCACAAACTTGGCCGCCAAGGATATTTTTGGTTTCAGCTTTCCAACTTGGCAGACCAATATAAATTTTCTTTAGACAGGCCGGTTAAGGATTTGTCAGAAAAAATCATAAATATAATCCTCTACGGCGACGGCGAATTTGAGGGAGTTGTTAAAAATCTTGAAAGGAGATACCGCGAAACCGAATCTGATTGGACGCGGCAGGAAATTGAACAATATATGGTGGTGAGGAAATGCCCTCTTTGCCGCGGCAAAAGATTAAAACCGGAGGTGCTGGCCGTAGAAGTTGCCGGAAAGACAATTGACCAAATCGTGGAGATGCCTCTGTCTCATCTGGCTGATTTTTTTGAAAAACTGGATGGAAAGAAAATTTCCGGGCAAGATTTGAAGATAGCTTCGCCGATTATAAAAGAAATTATAAATCGGCTCCAGTTTTTAATTGATGTAGGTCTTGATTACCTCTCTTTAGACAGAAAAGCGATGACTTTGGCTGGCGGCGAGGAGCAGAGAATAAGGTTGGCTACTCAAATCGGGTCAAAACTGACAGGAGTATTATATGTGTTAGACGAACCTTCGGTCGGACTGCACGCAAGAGATCAGGGAAAACTAATCAATACCCTGAAAAAACTTAGAGAATTGGGGAATACTGTGGTTGTTGTTGAACACGACCCCCAGACAATCAAAAACTCCGATTGGGTTATTGATATTGGTCCCGGCGCCGGAAAGCACGGCGGGCACTTGATTTTCGCCGGCACTCCACAACAGCTTTTAAAAGCAAAAACTCTTACTGGCGATTATATGTCTGGCAGAAAAAAAGTTGAGGTTGCTTCCAATCATCGCGACAAAAAAGTAACTAAATTCCTTATAATAAAAGGCGCTCGGGAACACAACTTAAAAAATATTGACGTTAAAATTCCTCTTGAAAAATTTGTTTGCGTTACCGGCGTTTCCGGTTCTGGGAAAAGTTCTTTGGTGAATGATATTTTGGCTAAAGCTCTTTTCCAGAAATTTTACAGAACAAAAGAGGAACCGGGAAAATTCAAAAGCATCTTGGGAACGGAAAACTTGAATAAAGTTGTTTTGGTTGACCAGTCGCCCATAGGCAGAACGCCGCGGTCAAATCCGGCAACTTATACCGGCGCTTTCAGTCACATTCGGGATTTGTTCGCCAAGACAAAAGAAGCCAGAATCCGAGGATATCATTCCGGCCGTTTTAGTTTTAATGTCAAAGGCGGTAGATGCGAATCCTGCGAAGGCCAGGGCCAGATAAAAGTGGAAATGTATTTTTTGCCCGATATTTATGTTGAGTGCCAGGAATGCAAAGGCCAGCGGTACAGCAGAGAGGTTCTGGAAATAAAATACAAAGGAAAAAACATCGCCGAAGTTCTGGCAATGACCGTGGAGGAAGCAATGGAATTTTTCAAAAATATTCCCGCGATTTTCCAGAAACTCAAAACCCTAAACGAAGTCGGGCTTTCTTATGTTGAACTTGGCCAGCCGGCTCCGGCGCTTTCCGGCGGAGAAGCCCAGAGAATTAAGTTGGCAACCGAACTTTCTAAAAAAGCGACTGGAAAAACTTTATATATTTTAGACGAGCCGACAACCGGACTGCATTTTGACGATATTAAAAAGCTGGTGTCGGTTTTGATGAGTTTGGTTGATAAGGGCAACACAGTTCTGGCGATAGAGCATAATTTGGATTTTATTAAAAACGCCGATTGGATTTGCGACTTGGGCCCGGAAGGGGGAGAAAGGGGCGGAAATATCGTTGCCGAAGGCGCGCCGGTCCAAATCGCGAAAAGCGAAAAAAGCTACACCGGGAAATATCTTAAGAAAACGATTTCTAATTTAACTTGACATATTTAAAAAGATATGCTATATTTTAGATAGTTCCTAAAAGTACGACCGTTGCTGTGACGGTCATCATACAAACGGCGAAAACCTTAGAAAAGGAGAAAACGCCATGTCAAGCCAGGGTCAGATTTTGAAGTTTGGGGCGGTGGTCCTAGAGAACATGCCGAACCTGTCGGACGACAAGGTTCAGTGGCTGATTGAAAATCCCAAGCAACTTCAGCGGTGTTTGAAAGGAGCGTTATCCTTTCCTCCCCACTCGGGAGCGGTTGAAGTGTCGGACAGCTTCAGCGTCTGCGTGGATTATGGCTTGAGTTTGGACCAAATGATTCAGGCCGGCCATTACGACAGGATTTTTCCCCACGTTTCCGCTTGCCTTCTCGGAGGCCCCCCGCAGCCTTGGGGTGAGGGAAAGGGAAAGGTTGAGAAAGACGCGGCCCTTTTTTTCTTTGGGTTCACCAGTCCTCCGCTGTTCTGGGACGATATCGTCGCTGAAATGGACAGAAGGGGCTTTGCCCCCGCCAGGATTGAAGATTTGCTGGCGTTTGGCGCTGGTGTTCACTTTCAGGATCTGAAGAGGTTCCCTACGGTTATTGCCTTGGGATCTCCGGATTATTACGGCAATGCGCCGTATCTGGAAAAGAATGCTGGCGACCAGCAGCGCACCCTTCGGGTAGGCAAATGGTCAGGCGGTTGGAACAGCGCTAATCATTTCCTCGCGGTCAAGATCCGCAAGGAAAGCTAGCTCTTTAAACCCTTCGCTATCAAAGCGAAGGGTTTTAAATTGCAACGAGTGCGGTTTTCGTTTAACTAAGCCGCGCACCCTTGACAATTTTTCTTGGTTTTCCTAAATTATAATATGCGATAATTATTAGCACTCAAAACTTGACTTTGCTAACCGCAATTAACTTTAAAATTTTCGGCGGAAGGCGGAGGAAAAATGTTATGAAAATAAGACCACTTTCAAACTATATTTTAATTGAACCGATAAAAGAGGAAGAGAGAACTAAGGCGGGAATTTTGCTTCCCGAAACTGCGGAAAAAGAAAGGCCAGAGCAGGGCAGGGTTGTTGCTGTCGGCTCGGGCCGAAAAGACAGGACCGGGAAAACTATTCCCTTGGAAGTAAAAGTCGGAGACAGAGTTCTGTTCACCAAATACGGCCCGAACGAAATAAAAATAGAGAATAAAGAGTACCTGATAGCAAAAGAAGAAGACATACTGGCCATCATTGAATAAAAAATCCAAAATTATAAATCCTAAATCCCAAACAAATCCAAATAACCAAATCCAAAATCCAAAAATTTAGATATTTGAAATTTGAATTTTGAAATTGTTTAGGATTTAGATATTAGAATTTAGAATTTATAAATTTATGGCAAAACAAATTGAATTTAAAGAAGAGGCGAGAAAAAGATTAAAGGCCGGCGCAGACAAGCTGGTGGACGCGGTCAGGGTTACTTTAGGGCCCATAGGAAAGCATGTTGTTTTAGACAAGGGCTTCGGAGCTCCTGAAATTTGCGATGACGGAGTAACTATCGCCAAGGAGATTGAGCTGGAAGATAAAATGGAAAATATGGGAGCGGAGATAGTTAAGCAGGTAGCGGAAAAGACAAACGAGTCGGCGGGCGACGGCACAACCACTGCCATGGTCTTGACACAGGCGATGATTAACGAAGGAATAAGATTTATTGAGGGCGGATTTAATCCCATTGATATTAAGAAAGGCATTGACCAGAAAGTGAAAGCCATGGTTGATAATCTTAAGCAAAATTCAATTCATATTGCCAAAAAAGAGCAGATTGCCCAAGTTGCCACCATTTCCGCCGGGGACAAAGAAATCGGAAATTTGATAGCCGAAGCGATTGAGGAAGTCGGCAAAGACGGAGTCATTACCGTTGAGGAATCAAAAACGTTCGGTTTGCAGAAAGAAATCGTCAAAGGCCTTCAGTTTGACCGAGGATATATTTCTCATTATATGGTCACCGACGCTGAAAGGATGGAGGCTGTTTATGAAGACCCGTACATTTTGGTAACCGACAAAAAAATAGTTTCTATAAATGATATTTTGCCGATTTTGGAAAAAGTCGCCCAGAGCGGGAAAAAAGATTTGATGATTATCGCCGAAGATATGGAGGGCGATGCTTTGGCAACCTTGGTCGTGAATAAACTTCGCGGAACATTTAATACTTTAGCCGTTAAGGCGCCGGGATTCGGCGACAGAAAAAAAGAGATGCTCGCGGATATAGCTTGCGTTACCGGAGCCGAATTGGTTTCCGAGGAAACCGGATTAAAAATGGAAAATGTGGATTTGTCCAAACTTGGTTCGGCCAGAAAAGTTGTTTCTACAAAAGAAAATACAACCATCATTGAGGGTAAGGGCGGCAAAGAAAATGTTGACGCCAGAGTAAAGCAGATTAAAGCCGAATACGAAAAGGCAGACTCTGATTTTGACAAAGAAAAAATAAAAGAAAGGTTGGCGAAATTATCGGGCGGAGTGGCGGTGATTAAGGTGGGAGCGGCGACTGAAATTGAACAGAAGGCGAAACAGAATAAAACCGAAGACGCTTTAAACGCCACACGGGCGGCGATAGAAGAAGGTATTGTTCCCGGCGGAGGAATTGCCCTGTTCAAGACGGCGGGATATTTCGCCAAATTGCTTAAAGCCGAGACGGAAAGCGGTCAGGTTGCAAACGGAACGGCCGCCGGAGAATATATTGTCAACAAAGCCTGCGAAGCGCCTTTGCGTCAGATAATCAAAAACGCCGGAAAGGATGACACAACGGTTTTATACCAGATGGCCGAAGGATTGAGAAAAGCCGGAGCGGAGAGTGAGACTGCCGTGGGATACAACGCCCAGGCAGATAAAATAGAGAACCTGATAGAGGCCGGCATTATAGATCCCACCAAGGTGGTTAGGTCGGCTTTGCAAAACGCGGCTTCGGCTGCCGGAATGTTTTTAACAACGGAATGCGTTGTGGCCGAAAAGCCGGAAGACAGGAAAAAAGAGATGCCGGCAATGCCCCCGATGTACTAAAAACCGAAAATTTTTGAGTTTATGCCGCCCCGCCAGTCAGCGGTGCGGCATTTATTTTTATCGGCTATTGACAATTTATTTTGAGAGAATAAAATGAACTGAGTTTGAAATAAATTTTCAAAAAAATGGAAGGAGAAAGAAAATTTTATTTAACCAAAGAGGGGCTGGAAAAAATAAAGAAAGAATACGAAATAATTAAAAATATCAGGTTGGCCAAAAACAACGGAGAAGCCCCGAAAATTTGGGAATCGGAAGATGTTAATCCCGAATATATCGCCTTCCAGGAGGATTTGAATTTTATTGAAAAGAGATTGGCCGAATTGGAAAATGTTTTGAAAAACGTGATTTTAATTCAGGCGGAAAGAGGCAAAGATAAGAATAAAATTGTTGAAGTGGGCGCTAGGGTCCAGGTGGAAATAGATAATAACGAAAAAGACGAACTGACAATAGTTGGGACCCTTGAAGCCAGTCCAGTCCTCGGTAAAATAAGCAACGAGTCTCCCGTCGGGAGGGCCTTGCTCGGTCATAAAGAAGGAGACAGGGTTGTTGTTTCCTCTCCCATTAAAACAATCTATAAAATAAAAAAAATAGAATATATATAAATTTCTCGAAAAATTAACCTCTTCTAATGAGGGGTAAATTTGCTGAAACTTATGAAAGAATTAGTTGATTTTTTCAGCGAAGCTGGAAAACTCAAAGAAATGCCAAGACGCGGGTGGGTGATAAACGACATCAAGAATCCCGAAACAGTTGCAGAGCATATTTTCAGGACAGCTTTGATGGCCTGGATTTTAGGAAAAGAAAAGAAGGGTCTGAACATAGAAAGGATCATCAAGATGGCCTTAATACACGACCTATGCGAAATCTACGCCGGGGATACCACTCCCTACGATTCTGTTTTGCCCAAAACCAGAAAAAAGCGGCTGGAGTTTATGAAAACCTGGCCGAGGTTGGGAGAGGTCCAGAGAAAGAAATTGACTTCTGAAAAATACAAAAAAGAATTCCAGGCCTTAGAAAAACTGGTTGCCAAGCTGCCGTCGGGTTTGAAAAATGAAATCAAAACTTTGTGGATTGATTACGAAAAAGGGCTTACGCCGGAAGGAAGATTTTTCCATCAAACCGACAGAATTGAAAACTTTTTGCAGGCGGTTGAATATTGGAAAAAATATAAAAAACCTCCGCAGAAGCCATGGTGGCTTTGGGCGAGGGAATTTTTTGACGACCCTCTTTTGCTTGAATTCATTGAAGTGATGTCAGAAAAATTTCACAGCGATAAAAAACCTCGAGTTTAAAGCAGTTTGAGAAGCTCCCGGCCACCGGGAGTTTTGTTTTTAGACGTTATAAAGCTCCTTTCTAACGAGGTAAATTTGAGGTATAATATAAAAAATAAAAATTTAAAACCTTAGAATTATGTCTAGATTTTTAAACAAGGTTGTCAGGACGATGATAATAAGCGATTTCTTTTTAAACTGCGGCTGGGGTTTGCTTGGCCCGATTTTCGCCATATTTATCGTTCAAAACATAGCTGTGGGCAATACTTTGGAAGGCGCGAAGGTTGCCGGCTTCGCTTCTCTTTTTTATTGGATTGTTAAATCTGTGATTCAGATTCCAATCAGTCGCTATCTTGATAAAAATCACGGCGAGATAGATGATTTTTGGTTTATGTTTGTCGGAACATTACTTTCGGGAGTAGTTCCTTTGGGACTTTTAATTTCCTCTTTGCCATGGCATATTTATTTTTTCCAGATTGTGCATGCGATTGGAATGGCAATGGCTATCGGCTCGTGGTCGGCCATATTCACAAGACACATTGACAAGGGCAAGGAAGCTTTTGACTGGAGCGTGGAAAGCACTTCCGTGGGGCTGGGCGCCGGATTGATGGGGGCTTTAGGGGGGATCTTAGTGGGTTTTTTCGGCTTTCAACTGATATTTATTTCTGCTTCCGCTTTTACGATATTTTCCGCGTTAATTCTCCTTTTAATCAGAAAAGATATTTTTCCGGAAAAAGTTTCGCCCGTTGCCGGGCCGACAATTATTACCCCTTTTTAAAAAGCTGTGGCAAACCAGGAGTTGGCTAAAATTTTCTATGAAATAGCCGATCGCCTCGCGTCGGAAGACGTGGAGTTTAAACCCTACGCTTATCAAAGGGCGGCTGTTACTTTGGAAACGCTTGAGGAGGATGTGAAAGAAATTTACGAGCGGGGAGGGGAAAGGGCGTTAAAAGAAATTCCGGGCGTGGGAGAGAGCATCGCTCAAAAAATAGAAGAATACTTAAAAACGGGAAAGATTAAGTATTACGAAAAGATGAAAAAAAAGTTGCCGATAAATTTGGAAGAACTGCTGAAGGTTGAGGGAATGGGGCCGAGAAAAGCGAAAGTTTTATACCAAAAACTGGGGGTGAGAGATTTGAAAAGTTTGGAAAGAGCGGCGAAAACTCATAAAATTGCTTCTTTGCCCGGATTTGGCGAAAAGACGGAAAAAAACATTTTGGAAGGAATCGCTTTCGTCAAAAGGAGCAAGGGCAGATTTCTTTTAGGTTATATTATGCCGACGGTGGAAGAGATAGTAGGGCGATTAAGAGAATTAAGAGAAATCCAGAATCTAAGCGTGGCTGGTTCGGTCAAGCGGATGCAGGAGACAATCGGCGATGTTGATATTTTGGCCACCTCAAAAGATCCCAAAAAAGTCATAGAATTTTTTACTGCCAAAATGCCGGGCATTGTTAAAATTTGGGGCAAGGGTCCGACAAAAGCGTCAATCAGAGTAAAGGAAGGGTTTGACATTGACTTAAGGGTTGTGCCGGAAAAAAGTTATGGCTCGGCTCTGCAGTATTTTACCGGCTCAAAAGAGCATAATATTAAAACTAGGAAAATCGCCATTACAAAGGGTCTGAAACTAAACGAATATGGAGTTTTTCGCGGGTCAAAAATGGTTGCCGGCAAAACCGAGGAAGACGTTTATAGGGCAATTGGCTTGCCGGTAATGCCGCCGGAAATTAGAACTGACGAGGGAGAAATTGAGGCGGCGATGGCAGGAAAACTTCCGCATCTGATCGGATATAGCGATATTAAAGGAGATTTGCATTGCCATTCCAAATGGGATGGCGGCTTAAACTCAATTGAAGAATTGGCTGAATCGGCGATGCAAATGGGATATGAATATATTGGCATTTCCGATCATACGAAATTTTTGCACATCGAACATGGATTAGATGAAAAAAAATTATCTCGGCAACGGAAAGAAATATACGAGTTAAACGCCAGATTTAAAACCCAAAATAAAAAGTTCCGCATTTTGCAAGGATGCGAAGCTAATATAATGCCCGATGGTTCCATTGACATCGCCGATGATGCTTTGGCAAAACTAGATTATGTTATTGCCGGCGTCCATTCGCAAATGAAAATGCCGAAAGAAAAAATGACCGAAAGGATAATCAAAGCGATGAAGAATCCCAATGTTGATATTATCTCCCACCCGACCGGAAGATTAATTCAAAAAAGAGATGAATACCAAATTGATTTTGAGAGAATTTTAAAAGCGGCGAAAGAAACCGGAACGATTTTGGAGATTGATTCATTTCCGGACAGATTGGATTTGAAAGACGCGAATATCAGGGCGGCAAAAGAAGCGGGAGTGAAAATGGTTATCAACACTGACACGCACGCAAAAGACCAAATGAATTTTATGAAATATGGCATAGCCCAGGCCCGCCGCGGCTGGGCGGAAAAAGAAGACATTATTAACACGCGGCCAGTTGAAGGTCTGCTAAAATTTTTCAAATAGCATGCCAAGAGAAAAATCCGCCGGAGCTGTAATTTTCAGAAGGGAAGGCGATAAAATTTATTACCTGCTTTTGCATTACGAAGCCGGGCATTGGGATTTTCCCAAAGGCCACATTGAGGGAAGAGAAACCGAAGAAGAAACAGTAAGACGGGAAGTTTTGGAAGAAACGGGAATCAAAGATATTGATATCAAAAAAGGCTTTAAAGAATTTGTGAAATATTTTTTTAGGAAAACATATAATCTGCCAAAACAAGAAAAAAGTAGAGCTCCGTTGGTTTTCAAAGTTGTTGACTTTTATTTAGCAGAAACCCACATAAGTGAAGTAAAAATTTCTCATGAACATATAGGTTTTAAATGGCTTACCTATGAAGAGGCCTTAAAACAGCTAAATTTCAAAAATGCGAAAAACATTCTTAGAAAGGCGAATGGATTTTTGATGGGTTTGACAAGTAACTAAAATTTTTGTATAACAAATTCAGTTCTTTCCCGACAAAACCAACTTTTTATGAAAGGGGATAAATAGTGGAAGCATATTTGCGAAGAAGACGCCGCATGATTCTGGATTTTTTTGTCATTGCTGGTATAGCGCTAATCGGTTTTGCTATAATGATGCTCCTTTTGTTTTGCGTAAATGGTGCGAATAGGGCGGCATCTTTCAATGCAGCCAAGTCAGTTTCTGCGAAAGTAGAGCAATCATCTTTTCCAACAATCGGCAAATATGCCGGCGACTGCAAATTTCCTTCTCTGGAGTTAGAGCTAAGGGAAACAAAAACAGGCAACAGGATAGATTTTGCCGTTCAGGAATGCAAATATGAATGTCTGGAATGGGCGTCGGAAGAGCAGTTTAGAGCAAACTGCGCGTGGCCCTATCGTTTCGACCCGCAGGTAAGCGTGGAATACACGATAAGAACCTACGATAAAAACGGCAGACAAGTTGCTGTTTACGAAGCGCATTCGGCGAGGTTTCTTTTCTGGGACAAATGGGACGAAGAAGGGAAGATAGTGGATGGCGGTTCCGAAGAATTGGCCGAATCTCAAAACGACATACGCCTTCCCTGCGATAGCAAAAGTGCCTCAATTTGGATAAGAATCGAGGATAACAGCTTGACTCGCGAGCACTGGGGCCTTGAGAACGCGGGCGAGGAAAAGGAGCTTGTCAGAGTTCAGGAGTAAAAAAGCAAAAGGCAAAGTTTAATTAAACCTTGCCTTTTTTTATTGGTATAATTAGTTTATGAAAGACAATAACTTTCGGAATAAAATTTTTGAAATTGTAAGAAAAATCCCGAAGGGTGAAGTTTTAACTTACAAACAGGTGGCGAGCGAGGCGGGTCTCCCGCGAACATGGAGAGCTGTCGGAAATATTTTAAATAAAAACCATAATCCGGAAATTCCTTGCCACCGGGTGGTCAGAAGCGACGGAAGAGCGGGAGGATATAACCGAGGAATCGGTAGAAAGATTACTTTACTTAAAAAAGAAGGTGTGATAATTGTAAAAGATAAAACTGTTCTTTTAAAAGATAGAATACAGTAAACTCGGAAAAGAAAGGAGACTGTATGGCTGGGCTTTTCGCAATGAGTGTTAATCCTAGTTACATCGACCCGAACACTTTTTTGCATGACCTTTATTGGGGAACTTTATACCAGCAAAATCTCGGCGAAGACCATTGCGGCCTTGGGGTGTGTTGCGGCGGAGAGCTGAGGCATGACACCAGCGAAGGCTGGTTTGAACCGAATTTCAAAGCCAGAATGGAGTATTTCGCAGGCACCGAAGGCATAGGATACTGCGGCGCTTGTCAGGAGCCATTTTACATTGATTCAAAGCTTGGCGAGATGGTTTTGTGCTTCACAGGTAATATAATCGACCGCGGAGAGCTTGTTAAGCTGCTGAAAATGTCTGGTCATACTTTTGAGAGAGGCGACGACATTGAGGTGATAGCTAAGCTGATTGTCCAGGGCGAGAGCATCGCGGCTGGCATCAGGCATATGACAAAAAAGATTGTAGGGGCCTACACTTTGTTGGTGCTAACCAAAGAAGGTATCTATGCGTCCTGTTCTCCAAATTGCCATTGGCCTTTGGTAATGGGCGTTAAAAATGGGGCAGTCGCCGTTGCTTCTGAATCTGGCGGATTTGATAACTTGGAATTCAAGGTTTTCGAGCAGGTCAACCCGGCGAAACGCTTTTGCTTAAGAATGGCAATTGGCGGTCACAGGAGATTATCAAATCGGACCGGATTCAGGTTTGCAATTTCCTTTGGGTTTATACTCTTTTTCCGACAGCTCAAATAAATGGAATCCCAGCCTCTTTGGTAAGGAAAAGGCTAGGCGCCGCGCTGGCGCGGCGGGATATTGCAGCCGGTTTTATGCCGGACATCGTTACTTACATTCCCGATTCTGGTAGATCGCATGCGCTTGGTTATCACCAAGAATTCTGTCGTCAGATTAATGCAGAAAAAATATCGCGAGTGCCGATTCTTGAGGAGGTGCTTAGCAAGTTCTATTTTGTCGGTCGGAGCTTTACTCCTGGCAGAAAAGAGAAGAGGCAGGAAAGAGCCGACAAAAAGCAACAAAAAAGCGCTGAACGTTTTAGGGGTCTCAATCTGGTTGTCTGCGACGATTCAATTGTCAGAGGCACCCAAACCAGCGAAAACACTGTGCCTAAAATTAGGTCGCTTGGGTTCGGAGAAATCCATCTAAGAATTTCCAACCCGGAGCTGCAATCCCACTGTCCTTGGGGGAAAACGACAACAGCAGGTGATCTTTTTGTCGTGAAGCATCCGTCTGTTCAAGAAAGGTTAAAAATTTTAAAAGTTGAGAGTCTGGCGCATAACACCATAGAAGATTTAGTTGAAGCAATCGGCATGCAGCGAGAAGATCTTTGCATCGATTGCAGCCTGTCGCGTGGATAAAAAAAATCAAAAGCCGTCCTTTAGGGGCCGGCTTTTCTCTTTCTTATTCTTCTGCTGTTTCTATAACTTTTTCAAAAACTCCGGGATAATTTTGAGCGAGATCGGCGAGTATTTTTCTGTCCAAGCCAATCTTTTTTTCTTTTAGATAATGAATAAACTGGCTGTAAGTCAAACCGTGTTTTCGGCAGACGGCGTTTATCCTTGTCTGCCAAAGCTGTCTGAACTGCCTTTTCTTTATTTTTCTGTCTTTGTAGGCGTGCGTCCAGGCGTGCATCATCGCTTCTTTAGCCAAGCGGTACTTTGATTTTCTACCCCAAAGGAAACCCTTGGTGTATTTCAAAACGTGTTTTCTTCTTTTATGGGCTGCAAACCCCCTTTTAACTCTTACCATATTAGTTTTTTTATTTGTTTGGCGTCGGACTTAGAAACCAAAACCCATCGACGGCTAGCTCTTCTCTGCTTTCCGGATTTTTTTGACCGATAATGGTCCTGGCCGATATTTCTTCTAAGAACCTTGCCAGTTCTGGTAATTTTAAAACGTTTTAAAATTGATTTTCTTGGTTTTCCTGGCATATTATTTGCGAGAAACAATCATGGTTAATCTTTTGAACTCTTTTTTCAATTCTCTTTCAACTTTGATTGGAATTAGTTTATCTAAAGTTTCAAGGAATTTGCGGATTTTTTCTTTTGCAAATCCCTGAAGGGCTAATTCTCTACCTCTTAATACCATCTCAATTCTGGCTTTGTCTCCTTTCTGCAAGAATTTTTCCGCCAGATGGGCTTTGATTTCCATGTCATGGTCGGAAATTCCGAATGTCAATCTTATGCCTTTTATCTCGCCGCCCTTTTGCTTTATCGTTTTTTCCTTTTTTTGAATTTGATAAAGATATTTTCCGTAATCGGTTATTTTGCAGACGGGAGGCGTTACTTTGTCGGTAACTTGAACTAAATCCAAGTTATGCTCTTTCGCAATCCGGATCGCTTCGGCTAAAGCCATAATCCCCAGCTGTTTTCCCTGTTCGTCAATAACTCTAACCTCGCTAGCCCTTATTTGGTTATTTATATATGGCGTTTGGATATTTTGATAGTTAAGTTGTTATTTTTTCTGTGGAAGTGGAGGGATTGAACCCTCGTCCAAAAGTTTTGTCAAAACAATTCTACAGGTTTAGTCTGTTTTTTTTGAAAGGTTCTAAATGGGAAGCAGACAAAATGAGCTTTAGAACCCTGCCTCTTTTCTTCAGACAGCTTCTGAGGCGGAAAGCTATCCTACCTCGATTGTTTGACACCCTTTTTGCCTATCGAGAATTTGCAAAAAGGATGAGCATTAAGCAAAAGCTAACGCTGGTCTATTGAACAAATTGGCAATTGTTATTGCTCTGAAAGTTTTAGGAGGATGCTCATGGAGCACCTCCAGGTCAGATTTCAGAATACTGAACCTGCTTTGTTTTAACAAAGAACTTCTGTCAAAACTTGCACTCCCGCGAATTAAGGCAAATACCTTTCTATTTCTCTTTCCACCTCCCGTTTTTTGATGGTTTCTCTCTTGTCAAACTTCTTTTTCCCTTTGCCTAATCCGAATTCAAGCTTTATTCGGCGGTTTTTAGTATACACCTTCAACGGCACTAAAGTCAAGCCTCTTTCCGCTGATTTGCCGATTAGATAGTTAATCTCTTTTTTATTCAAAAGCAGCTTGCGGGATTGCGAGGGGTCGTAATCTGTTGGCGCGTTTTGCGGTTGATATGGCGGAACATTGGCTCCTATCAAATACACCTCGCTATTTTTTAGCACAACGTAAGAACCGGCCAGGTTTATTCTGCCTGATTTTATTGATTTTACCTCCTGCCCGGTCAGAACCATCCCTGCTTCAAATTTTTCCAGTATTTCGTAGTTGAAATACGCTTTTCTGTTTTCGGCAAAAACTTTCATAAGTTTATTTTATAATAGCAGGAAATATGCTTAAATGGTATAATTTATAAAATTAAAGTTCAATGCCGCATATGGCCAAAAAAGAGCTTATTCTTATACTGTTTGTTATCGCGGTTTTATCAACTTTAGTAATAATTACCGCCTTAACTATGACCTTATTTGCAAAAAAGCCAGAGACAAAAGAAACGGGTAAATCCGCGCCTCAAATAACAGAAATTAAAGAGTTCTTCTGCAAGGGGCTTACCGGTTTTTCCTTTCGCTATCCTGTTTTCAAAGGCTGGGAGGTAAAAGGGATTCAGAAAAAAGAAAACTTTGCGGCCGCATACGGCGGGCCTGGCTGCACAATTTGGCTTGAGCATCCCGAAGGCCTTGGCTTGGAGGTTCCGCCGTATATCGCGGTTGTGAAAGAAGACACAAGTTCTAAGTTTATAGAATTGCCTAGTGATGCCAAAACGAACCCGAATG
>Ga0172362_10002652_pt1 | contig 15457 bp, 14 predicted proteins | sample LakKivs1_kivu2a2_FD_114534 | JGI IMG/M metagenome (GOLD analysis project Ga0172362, IMG submission 114534) | Sediment microbial communities from Lake Kivu, Rwanda - Sediment s1_kivu2a2 | ecosystem: Environmental > Aquatic > Freshwater > Lake > Sediment | place: Rwanda: Western Province, Lake...
GCCCAAAGTGTCCAAAAGACAGATGATGCACCAACAATGCATATATTTGATTTTAATGTGCCGTTAACTTTATCAACACAACTCAAAATAAACAATAACATATTTATGGCATTAGGTAGCATAGAAGGTGTTATTTACGAAGAAGTTAAGAATGGTAAATATATTCCTTCGGAACCCGATTTTAAAGATGATAGCAGAATATTTGTATTGGATTCTATTTTGCTTACCTTAATTGCTGATTATAATAAATTAAGAAACTATGCGTCTATTATTAAGCCCACTGATGAGTTAAAGTATATAGTAGAAAATTCTGAAGTTAAGCGATTTGAGTATGCAAAATTAAATGAAATATTACCAGAATTATATGGTGAGTTTTATGAGAAATTCACAAAAATGCGTAAAACTATGAAGCCACGCGAAATTGTTGAATATTTGCTTCAACATATTGCGGAGTTTTGTTTAGCAGTGTTGCGTATAGAAGATGTGGGTGAAATTAAAACATCTAAATTGAGACAGGCCTTTGTTTCTACTTCTATAGCAAAGATTATTCGTACTGATGAAATGAAGTCTAAGGCTGGTTTAGTAAATTGGGCTATGTTTAGGAAGGACATTGTTTCGGAGAGTGAAGATAGGGCTGCTGAAGTTGCCACGGAAAATGAAATACAGTTAACTGAAGAAGAGATAAAGGATCAGCAAGGAGAAGTTGTAGATAATGAGGAAGAAGAATATGCTGCTGATACCAATAATCCATTTGAAAATCACTTTGATGTTGATGATGCTGATGAAGATATCCATGACCCCGATGCAGAGAATGATTTTGATATTATCACTGAAGATTATATTTGAGGCTGGCTCGGTTGAGCTTGCTCGGTAGTTCGCCCTTACCCGCCTATTGGCCTTCGGCCAAAGGCTCGGGCTCAACTCCCGTCGCTGCGCTTTCATTTACTTGTTCAAATAGTTCTTTGAAAAGGGGCGTTATGGAAGTTGGTGGTATGGTTCAAAAAATAATTGGTTTATTTTTTGAACCAATGATTATATTTTAAATGCCCTAATAAGAGCCTCTGCTGCCGCAAGAGTATCTGAATTCATATCTAATTTAATTGATGAATTTGCTGGTGCAGATGGTGGCTGTTGTGTTACGGAAGGAGGTTGTTCAATAGGTGGTGTTATCTTAATATTGTTTGATAATTCTCGAGTAGGAGTGGGAGTTGTAGTAGATGCAGTTGACGCAGTTAACGCGGTGGATGTAGTGGATGCAGTGGCCATATTTTTTGGAGGCGCGGTGGATTCATTTTCCGCGTTTATAGAGCAATTTATTTGCTGACGATAGTTAAAATATTTTAAGATGCGTTCCGCCCTTACCAACCCCAGCGCACTCTTTCTCTTTCCAATTGGAATAATACTTATAGATCCCGCCTCGTATGAAAGAAGTCTATTAAGTGAAGTATCGCCGGTAAGTATTTCATCGGCTGTTGTTTTACTAATACCGGGAATACTAGCAAGCAGCCTGATCTCCACTTCTCGATCGCCATTAATAATACCCAATAAACTTTGCAAAACAGGCGCGGATAGTCTTTTACCCGAAGTTGTTTTAAATGCCTCAAGTTGCGTTTTATTAACTCTGCCTCGGACCAAATCAGCCAATGTGAAATTAGTAATAAATAAATCAGCAGATACCACCGAAATACCTTTAAATGTCGACCACATGTTTCTTACAATTTCAATATCAGACTTAACAATTGGGGAAGTTAAACTAGAAGGCACTTCAAAACTACCGCCACCAATATCTTCGAGACCCGACGTCTCAAGTATTTCACCATCTTCTGTGGTAGTGGTAGTTATTTCGTCTTTAAAATCAAGAGGATCAGCATTTAGCAAATTAATCATGGACTTCATAAATCGTATTAGTTTGGCAATAGTATCTTGAGTATTTAGAGTATACATAGGCAAAATATTATCGCGAATCATCAAGTGAAAAATTGCGCTTTCAATATACGCCCAAGGGCAGTGATTAAAAGTATCCGTTTGCTTAGGATTCATAGGACCTTCAATAATATATACGATGCGGCAGTTTGTTTTTTGCCGCAATTCAATCATAGATCTTTTATTTTGATATCTACCATCTTTAAGCGAACTGGCAAAATCTTTTAGTTCCTTGCGTTCAAAAACAACAACAATTTGTTTAGTTCTCATATTCATAAGTGCATAATCACCAACCGTGATTCGTTTACGCAAATAATTAATTTCTACTGCTTCACACTCTAGGTGAGGGTATACGGCATTTTCTCTATCATCTACAATTAAACAAAAATCACGAATGGTAAGAGGAGGCGCTTTTGTCATTTGTGATTCAAGTTTAAATTAAAAGTTAGTTATTTTATTCCTACCTTAGTATAAAGCTGATATTAGTTTATCATTACCATTAGTTTTCTAAATGAAAAAACACACATCTAAATTGCAAAATAAATCACAAGTTAATGCAATTGACGATCAGATAATTGACATCAACGATGAAAATCTTATTTCGGCCGTTAGAGATCGTCATGAAAAATTAATGAGTGAAGATAGAGTTTTATTTGAACATCAAATAGATTTAGATGTTATTGATGAAGCTGCCAAAAAAATGGGTAAGTATAATCCACTAGTAAATGATGCTTATAATGATGTTAAAATTTCTACTGATGAAATGAAAAACGCCAAGAGTTTTAGACGGGCTCATATATACAAAATAGGTTCTGCTAATATAAAGTGCAACGTAGAACCACCGCAAGTTGATGATATTATCTCCGACGAACTCAAGTTATTTGAAAAATTTGCATCAAATTATATTTTCCGCTTTTTAAGAAAGCAATTAGATGGCATAAATATTGTTAATATAGGAGTTAAAAAAGGAAGATTAACTAATTATCTTCGAAGTAAAGTGCAATCAATTATGGGAGTTGTTTTTAACGCAGAACAACAACATAAACTCGCCGAAACATTTCCCTTAATCAAATTTGTACAAACTGAACCAAATACTCTATTAAATGTTAAAGAATTAGAAAAAGCAGACGTTATTTTGATTATTAGAATATTATATGAATATAATGCCACGGAAATCTTGAAGCAACTAGAAAAACTAGATAATCGACCATTAATCATTATAACTTTGCCGACCGCTGCCTCAAAATGGCAGGATCCAACTATGAATGCTAATGATGAACAATACAATTCACAAAAATACAACGACACTATGAAAAAAATTCAAGATACAGAAAACGAAATAAATGCATATGTTAATTTCGCAACAATTGGTATTGTAGAGGAGGATGGTAATAAAATTTATATTTTACAGCGATATAAATTAGATGTAACGGCCGGAATGCTTTATACTAAAAACGCGATTATAGAAGCAATTGATAAATATCCCAATTATATTTCGGATTGGAAGAATCCATCTGCATTGATGTTAAAAAATATAGATATAAATTTAGCTGATATAGGTACCGGAGGTGGTAGATATGCACTATTTCTTAGCACATTATTTAATAAAGTTGTGGGTATTGATAATGACCCAACCGGAATTGAAATAGCCACCCAAATAACAAAAACAAAGAAAGTGGATAATTTGTCCTTTATTGTGGCTGATGCCGAATATATGTCTTCGTTATTGCCCGTGAGAGAATCCCATATTCTTTTGTTTTCAGGATCATTTCATTTGATGCGTTTTGATGAGGTTATGGATCAAATTGCTCTGCTGAAATTAAAGCCATTAATTATTGTCAAAGAGGCCAATAAATTTACAACTGCATGGAACACACCGGCATTTGATAAAAATAACACTCATTTTGACAAAAAACTTTACGATAATAAAATGTTCTTGTTAAATCTTGCCGATAAATATTTACTTTCGCATAAATACTTGGTTGAGCATAAGGTAGACGAAGCCGCTGGATCTACAATTTATATATTATCACCCCGAAAACAACTAGAGGCAAAACCATAAGGTTAATTATCATCGCGAGGGTATTTTATTAAAATTCACATCAACTTGTGATATTGTTTTTTTTGTAAAAAGAATATAAAATATCTATTATAAAATATCTATTATAAAATATCTATTATAAAATATCTATTATAAAATATCTATTATATAAGTAGTAAGTGAAGCCTAATATGGATTATGATAAGTATCAAAAGTCGGTACCCACAGAGATTTCTTATAATCTTGATGTGGCGATGCCATATGGAGATATGCCGAATGAAGCCCTAATGGCCAAATTCGAAGAAACTCAAGATTTAGATGATGGAGAAGATCAGTATGATAATTATGCCCGTGATACATTGCGCGATTTTTCTTCTGATCCTATTGGTTTGGAGTCCGATATGGTGCGTCGAGATGCAACGGCTGCATCTGGTATGGTAAATACACGATACTATGGAGGCCGTGGTAAACTTAATAATCCTGCTCATCCTGAAATGTTTCTCGGTGAAACAACTCGCGATCCACGTGGTGTAGCGACCGATCCTAATATGCTTGAATTAAAGCGTCAGTCTGAAGCACGCATGCGTTTTGTTCGCTTCTCAGCAGACGCCGATAATTCTGTTCATGAAGGTCGATGGAGTGAATCTCAAGCATATAATAAATCTCGATTACAAACACATAAGGCAGTACGTGATCGTGCACGTATTTTCAGCACATCTAAAGATGGACGCCGTGAAGGTCTTCGTCGCGAATACTATCCGCATGTGAGCAATGTTAATAAAGTGCAAGAAGATTTATCTCGCTTTAGGCCGGCGGGTTCTGATTTCTCGGATTATATTGCAGACTATGCTCTTAATCCACAGAAAAAGACTGCGCAATTATCAGATACTATATTAACTAACTCCCGATTATATCATCAGTTTAGCCCTGATCATGAATTTAGCGTGGCACGTTATGGTGAAGATGCTCGACGCAAACGAATCACCGAGTCTCGAACATCTCGAGTGCAAGATGCAGTGGCTGAACATTATTTTGATATTCCCGGCGGTGAGTATGTGGAAGCAGAAGGAAATTCAAAGGCATTTAAGGCAGCTGGTATTTTAATGGGTGCTATTGTTAATCAGAAGCATCAGTCTCAGCAGGACCAGATTGGTGGTGTTTATGCAAATGGTAACGGTGTTGAGGGCGAGGCTAGTCGTAAAACAACTGCACTGAGCAAGGATTTAGCGCTTGTAATGCGAGGAATTCAACAGATGTCTGAATTCTCTAATTCTGATAATACTCGTGTTGGCAAGACTGCGGCTCCTCAACGGGCTGAACATCTTGTTACTGCTCAGGAAACTACACATGCGCGACCCAGTCATCAGTTGCACACTGCGGAACGTATGTTTAAATCTGTTAAGCCAACTGGCGATATGGATCTTATTCGTCGTGAAGTTTTAAGAGATGGTCGTAGCACATACACTGCTGAAGACAGTATAACTCTTGGTAAAACTGGCAAGACAACTGCAACCACTGGTAAACAGAATTCTATCTTTGAAGTAGACGGAAAGTCTATGAGCACTCCTACATACAAGTCATCTAAAAAGGTTGCGCGTAATCGTGATGCAAAGATTGCTGCTATTACCACAGAGAACTTTGGAGGTTCCGAAGATAACACTCAAAATCGTTCCGTCAACCACACACAGTGGGCTAATCCGAGTGTGGATGATGTTAACGTTGATCAGGATCAATTCCATGTTAATTCCGAAGATGCGCATCGTAAGGTACGCCGAGGCGGTGATAAATTTGGATTAAGCCGACACACTGAAAGCGACTCTCGTCGTGATGATGCTTTGCCTGATTTCTAATGAATGTTTGTTGTTTGTTATTTGTTATTTGTTTAATCAAATACAATACAATATTTTTTGTACTTTGTACTTTTTTCTAAATGTGTAGGTGGATATATGAATGTATTTGTTAGTACAAATTAAGAATATTGCTCAATAAATATATACATTTGCAACTTGAAGTTTGTTGTGAGTGTGCAAGTTGATCATTTAAACAATTCTATTCTTAAATAATAAAAATGAATAATAAATCTCGTTTAAGTCGCAAGAACTATAGTGCTCGTACAATTTCAATCTTTGAAGTGATTGGATCCTATTTTGTAGACACTTTTTACAACCATTTACATGCAACGTCACAAAAAAACCACGAAATGCGTGCATCAAATGGCAAAAATCGCAGCTTAACCGATGAATATAAATTCACTTTGGAAACATATTTAAAGGGCATTTCAAATGATCATAAATATTATGAAAAAGCAATTAAGGGCGTTTTGGAAGCATATCGCACCCACACAAAATATACCACAATATCGATGCTCGACTTTATTAATGAAATTCTACAGCATTATTTGCCCGAAGAGCATTTTACAATACTAAACACCGAACAAAAATTCTTCTTCTTGAATAAAATTATTACTCAGTTGGTTAAAGCAGTAATTACGGAAATAACCCAAATTCAATATATGCGCATGGTAATTGATGATCATGCTAATGAGCAAAATGTACGCCTGTGGATGGAGATAGTAGTTGATATGCAAATAATGATTCGAGAAACATTATTTAATGAGTTTATTAAACAAGAACGCGGTTCGACAAATGGTAGGGATATATCAGAAACTGTTGATGTTGAGGTGGTGCGTAAAATTGTCGATAGTCGCAATAAACTATGGGAAGAAGTGCAAAGTTTATTAAAACAAAAGTGTGAACTTGAAGTTGAGCTTTCTCGCGCTAAAAAGATCGTAGAGGTGTTGTATGCAAAGGTGCAAAGTATGCCTAATACCAATGCATTGGAAAAAGCGTCTGACGATGCTGAAAGTAGTGCAAGGAAAAAGATACTGTCTACACATGTATCAGTTGAAAAAAGACAAGATAAATTACCCGCTGCCACCAACTCCAACAAATATGCAACAGAACTTGGAAAAAATGCATCCAAGGAATCGGCTAAAAATAAAAAGCAAGTACATGAAGAGCGGGTAAATGCTAAAAAAGTAATTAATGAAGATACAGAAATGGATCAAAGTGATCAAAGTGACAGCGGTAGCTCTTCGGATGATGACTCGGGTTCATCCTCGGAAGATAATAATAACAAAGTAGAAAGTGATAATGATAATGAAACAGGAGTTGGTGATTTTGGTAATGATTTTAGCGATGACGATACAAATGATGTTTTGTCATCTGCACTTAAACGAATGGAATCAGCAGGTGGAAGTCGTAAAACTCCCGGGACCAAGAAGGGTGTTAGAGAACGTCCAAAACATTCATTAGATGATCTAATTGATTAAATTGTCTGCACAACATTTGCAAATAACAAAATAACTTTTTTTAATTTATATCAATATATCAATATAGTGGTTACATAAAGTGAAGATAAATGCCTGTAGATTCTAAAGAAATTCTAAGTGGAATTGGTTCAAAGCTAAATGCGGCTCCAATTATTGGTACTATTACTAAAAATCCGTTTTATACAGCAGTACTAATTTCAATAATTATAATGTTAGTAGTGCTTTTTGTATTTAGAAATGCACTTCTTGAAGAGGAATCTGAAAGTTTAACTAAACTGGCCCTACGTACAGGATTATATTCTTTATTTCTAGTAACCGGCATACAATTCTTGCAAAATCAGCATGTATTTGATGAAGTTAAAGCAGGTGGACAGAGTGCAAAACTCGACGAAGTTTTTGATGAATCAGGTCGCGCCACTCTTGGACCAGCCGGTGTGTTAAAGACTGCGAACAGTAAAACAGCAAATAAAGAAACTAAAATAACGGGCGGCAATGAAGGTTTAGAACCTATTAATCCTGACTTTGTTCCTGCCGGAGTGGATGTAAGTTTTATTTAAAGTATAGTATTATTAATATAATATCTTACAGATAAAGTTATAATTAATGTCCGAAGAACTTGATGAAATTGAAATATCAGCTAGATTGTTTCTAGACAAATCTACAATTTTATATGGTCAAAGCGGTAGTGGAAAAACTACACTTATAACAGATATTCTATGGAATCTAAACAAACATATTAAACAGATTATAGCGTTTTCTCCAACTGACCCTGTTAATCGTTCATATAGCGGTACATGGGGTGGAGATTCCGGTGTTGTACCTAAGCCGCTAATTCATTACACCATTTCAGAATCCATTCTGATAAAATTATGGGCGAGACAAGAAATGTTTGCGGCTGTGTATTCAAGAGCTAATCAAATCACGGTCATTGAAAGACTTTTTCGTAAACTTAATCTTGGAAATGTAAATAAAGTTCTTGAGCAAGCGGAAATATCTAAATCTCAAAGCATAAAACGTATTGAAACAACAATTTCCGATCCTAACATGCAACGCAAAAAATTAAATGAACTAGAAGAGCAATTCAAAAACTTTTATGTGCTTATTTATAAACGTTATATCGTTTCTAACAAAGATTTTCTCTTACGTATGAACCTTGATGCTGATGAAAAGTTTGCACTTAAATTTTTAGATTTTAACCCGAGAATGGTTATTATATTCGATGATTGCAGTGCGGATTTTAAAAAAATTTCAAAAGAAGGTAAGGTGATTTTAGAAAAGATGTTCTTCCAAAACAGATGGGCTTTTCTTACTGTGATTATTGCTGTTCATGATGATAAATTGCTTAATTCTGAGTTAAGAAAAAATGCATATCTTTCGATATTCACAACGAAACAGGCAATGCATGCATATTTTAAGAGAGACACAAATGCATTCTCCGCAGAAATGCAAAAAATAGCAGCTGCATTTGGAAACAGGGCATTTGAGGTTCCAAACCAAAAAGTAATGTATATGAGACAAACTGATAAATTATATGCAGTTACTGCTACTCCACGAGACGATAAGCCATTTACATTTGGTTCAAATTCTATACAAGAATATTGCAACATGATTCAATCAACTGGCAGTATGAGCATAGATAAAAATAATGAGTTTTATCAATATTTTCAGACACCGTAAATTTGGTGCTGAATGTTATTTTTTATAAACTCGCACTTAAGCCAATACATACGTATTCATTTTGGATGTAGTTTGGCTTTTTTTCTTCTTTATTAAGATCTTTGTTAAGATCTTTATCAAGATTTTTGTTAAAATAACCTGATACATATGATAAATGTAAAATCTGGCAAGTTATTCCAATAAGTCCCAAACTAAAAATATCTGGTGTTGATATTTCAATTGAAATATACATTTTTTGGTTTTGTGGATGTTGATAGATGTTACTTGTATAAAAAATATAGGTTTGTATATTTAATTAGCATTTTATTCAAAAATACATTTGAAAATGATTAGTTTGATGGGTACGGAGGACCCACAATAGGGTATATAATATTATTTTGACCTTCGTTGTTATAAGGAGGACAAATATTCTCACTAGTTGTATTGTTGATAGTTGAATTATCAGTGGTAGATGATTTATCTTGCTGTTTTTTGCTATTAGATTGTTCATTAACGATATTACAAGCAGCTAAATATAATCCTAAGCTTGTGACACCAAAAATACCAAGTATTAGTATTTCTTCAGTAGCAATTTTAAACGAGAAACGCATTGCGGCAAATAGTAGTGTAATTACAAAAAATATAAGTTGGTATGTTTAATAGTTAATAATGATTAATAACTAACATCACTATTAGAGTTTTCCTCTTCCCCGTCAGATTCTGTATTAAACACCGGAGGAAGCGTTTTCTTAAGATCATTAAGTGTATGGGGCGAATCGTCTTGCAGAGGCTTCGGAGGTGGATATGCAATATTTTCCAGAATTTTACTGTTTTTCATATTAAATTCAATACTAGCATTTCCCCAATTATTGGGATGATATTTATCGTTAAACATTTTGTAAATTTTAGGCGCAAAATACCACGCAGTGATTGCCAAACCACATGCGGCAACTACGGCATAAGTAGTGCGAGACATTTTCCCTCAAATTAGATGATGTTGTGTTGTTAATATTATAGTTGACAATCTTTAAATCATTAATATTTAAATTTTCATTTTTTTCAATTTTTTGGCTTGATGTTATTTGCAAGATCGCGCAAAGTACTTATCTTACCATCTCGAGACTTTATCTGGGTAGTTTCTTTTACCATTTGATTAAACGCCTCTCGAGGATTTTCGCCTTCATTAATTGCAACAACCATCTTACGCTGGCTGGCAAGATTATCAGTCATAAATTCTGGAGCCTCAGACGCAGTATAGAACTTATCTCTTACCAACTTTGTTGATCCATCAGGCTGCTCAACGGGGCGATGAACATCAACCTGAATGGAATCAGGAGGAACTTCTGTCATTTCCTTGCGACGCATGGCCTCTGCCATCTTTTCCTTTTCTTCATCAGTAAGCACGGCCTTGGCTCCAAGAGTATCTAGCGTAACAAGAGCATCCTTGTACTTAGCAAGTCCAGGGTCATCAGGGCCAGCCTCAATAATATTACGGTTCTTCTGACGACGAACACGCTTCTCCATAAGATCCTTGCCCAGTTTGGTATCCATCTCGTTTTGCTCACTCATGCGCTTGAGAATTTCAGTGTTCTTATTGTAGAAATCAATACGCTCACGATTCTTCTTAAACGGGCCAAGCATATACCAACCTTCATTGGAGATAGTGAGCACTGACGCGGTAACACGATCCTGAATCTTGGCACGTTCTTTAATAGCCTCTTCATCGCTCTCAAATGCACGATCATAAAACTGCACGGCAAATTCAATATCAGGCTTCTCGTTGTACAACATGTGAGTGACTTCTCGAAGCAACTCAAAGTGATTGCTGAGATAACGATCAAAGTGATGGAATACATCAGCGGGCGGGAACCACTTGGTGGGTCCCTCCACACGACCAATTACATGAGGATACATCAATGCAGCGGTATCACGAAGATCGATTTCCGCACGCAAGAGCGATGCCTTGGCTTCTTCATCCAAGTTAAGGCCGGTATTAATTGCATTAGTAGCAAATACACGCAAAACGCGTTCCGCTTCACGGCAGCGAGAATAAGTTGCAGCAGCGGCATCAAGCACCTGCTGACTAGTCAGTGGTTGAGTTGGGGTTTCGGCAGACGCCGCCGTGGACGAGTTCTTCATTGCAGCGGTAAACTGCTCAAACTTACCGACGCGTTCCGGATCTTCGAGATTATCCTTGTATGCACAACGAACATGCAAGTCGGGATTGTAATCAAAATTATGCTTAAGAAACGCAGTCAGTTCCTCCTTAACTGCATTTCGATACGCCACGTCCATCTTTTCACGCTGTGCCTTATCAGTAGGAGGCGCCGCACCAAATGCTTTATAGATAGATTCTGGCATTTCTACTTCTGAATGCTCAGCACGAAGATATTCATCATGAACACGAAAAAGATAACCAACAAGACCGGTAGCTATAAGTTTCTGCAAATATTTCTCTCGCCAGTTAATAATTGACATATTAATCCAGCGAATTTCATCAGGGACTACTACACCATAAAGATTGGACTTTTTTTGGACTTCAACCACTTGATCACGATCCAGATCAACCGGCTTATCAGGGTTTTGAATAATTTCATCAAGCAGCGAATTAATATCAAAGGATGACATTGAAGTTTATAAACTAATAGTTATTTATTATACGTTTATGCGCTTTCTTGATGGCGAATTTTTTAACACTTGAATTAAGTGATAGTATATACATTTTATGTATGAGTATTTAATTAAAAATAAGCTCAATTTCTTTTAATAATGTTGATTGTATTACATTTATACATAAGATAGCCACAAGTTGTATATTTGTAAGTTCATAGAATGAGCGGAACTATTGAATTAATCAATAAAAAAATAATTGAGAAAATAACATCTACAAACTTAGCATATAGCATGTTACAGCACCTAACAGAAATTTTAGATGCTCAAAATGTAGAGTATAAGAAGCAGCTAGCATTGCAATTTCTATATCTTAATTTGATAATAGTTGATTTCGAAAATTTGGAATCTAGCTACAATTTATCCGTAGTGCACATACTTAATGCATACTATACAAAATCAGTAAGCACGGATTATACTCGTGAGTTTTACCAGATTATTAATTCCGATAATTACTTGGCCAAAATAGATGAATTCCTTCGAAAAGCAGATACTATATTGTCTTTGTTGATTTCTGCATATATCAAGTCCATAAAAAGCAAAGGTGCATCTTACTATGTAAAACCGGTCACAAAAAAGGCCGCTGCTGTAGATAGGGTGCTTGATATTTTGGATGATGGCGATGTAACTCCGGTTGTTGTAAACTCCCCGACTTTAGCTCCTAATGATCCTCTTTTGCCAATAGTGGAAAAAATTAAGAAACAAATCGAATACACCCAAAGTATTGTGATTGTTGTGGATAGTGGAAAATCCCCGGCTGATATATGCAGTAGTTGCGGTCATCATATGATTGCTATCACATCTGTTAGTGAAATGGTGTGTGAAAATTGGAATTGTCAAGAAGTGAAGAAATTGGACGGTACCGAGATTGATGAAACAAAAACAATCGAAAGGGAGAAAAAGAAAGGTGCTTATCACCCACATAAACACTTTCGTCTTCATATGGAGCATTTACAGGCACGTGAGACTAAGATTATACCAATTAGTGATCAAAATAAGATCAAGCGAATTATCGAGAGAGACAAGCTAGAACTTGAACATGTAAGTGAAATGCGCTCTGTTCTCAAAGAGTGCAAGTTAACAAAATATAATGAAAACGCGCCTTTGCTTATGAAGATGTTCACAGATAAAAGTCCGCCTCAATTATCATACTCGGTTATTAAGCAAATTGCCATTAAGTTTATTAAAATTCTAACCCTGCTCGAAACTCTTATTAACACAGAGGTAAACAATAGAAAATACTATCCGTACTTTATTTATAAAATTATAGAAAGTGAGATTCAAGATTACTATAGTGATTATGATGCAAATACATTATCCGACTTGAAGAGATTGCTTTGCTACATTCATCTGCAGTCAGACGAGACCTTGCGGAAAAACGATGCCATCTATAAAGAAATATGCGAAAAGGACGCTAAGCGCGCTTTAATCGATGGGGATCGCCAGAAATTGATATATCGAAAGACCGAAAGAAGAAATTAGTGAGCAAAAGCACCCAATTATTTATTTTTGATAACTTATCATTTAGTTATTAATCTTAAATGCATATCGCATAAAAAGCCGTTGGAGCTTGCAGTTGCTGGTAACTTACACTGTGTGCCGTGGAACCATCTACATCGGTGAGCAAACATTAAGAAGTGATTTCCGGGCATGGCCTTACAAAAATCACCTGGTGCAACTTCATATTTGCAGAATTTTGGGTGAAAGAATCGTTTTCGATGAAATCTATCAAAATTATTACACTTTGCAGAGTATGCACATATTTTTTTGTGTAGAAGTTTACAATTATCCTTTGTGCATTTTTCTTTGATGAAATCTTTACAAAGTAGTGATTTATCAAATATTTTTTTAACCTTTACGCGAGGGGATATATGAGATTTAAGATGTTTTCTTAATGTCACTTTACCGCCCACGTGATGCATAATTTTGATATTACTAGAAACAGGAGATGAATTAACTTCATGTGTAGAGCACGCAGACATGTTTGCAGATTTTATTATTTACTATTTTTATTTCCGCAAGTATAATATATTAGCACAACACGCGCACAAATTATATTAGCATCATTTTTAGTGTTTAAGTGTTTAAAATAATTCTGCTACATTGGTGTTAGTGAACAAATGAACGGTTGGGAACTTTTTGGATTGTTTATAATCATTGTAATTGTGGCTCTGCTAATATGGTGGAATCTTTTTCGAGGTAAGCAAGAAAAGGTTGTTACAGGCGGCGGTGGAGTGCAATTTGAAAATATAACTAATGACATTGCTCAAATACTTGGGGGAGCAGATGGTACAGACATTGCGGATCGTACCTATACTTTATTGGCACCCACTTTGATCTTGGTGGGTGAAACTCGTAATATTGAACAATATTTGCTCAATATGCTCGACATTACAAATGTTGAAATATCTCAACATACTAAAAATAAATATAATGTGCCGGAAGACCATAAGAAGTTCTATGAATTGCTGATAGTGGCGGCAGAAGCTACTATGCCTCGAGATGAATATGAATTGATCAGCATACTCGATTTGCGATATTGCTGGTTCCTTTCGGGAGATAAAGGCAAGGTCTTATTAAAGGCCAGACCCGCCAAGGCAGAATATAATCAGCTAATTGCAAAGATAATAGAAGAAGAAATGAACAGTGCTTCTATGTATGAATCGGCATTGAAGGAAAAACTAATAAAGCGCTTTACAAAGATAGGCCAGAAATATAAATGCTTTACAATTGATATTTCTAATATTTCGGCTAAAAACAAAAAATTGTCGCGATCGGAAATAGTGGGTTTGGATCAAAATACACTGCGATACGTGGTTCGTAATCTTCTAAAATGCGAGGGCGAAAATCGCAATTTAGCGAGCTTAACAAAGTCACCGACCGCTTTAACCATTGCCGAAAAATTAAGTGCAATTGATTTGTTAGATTTCTACCCGCGAGAGCCGTATTTGGTTAAAAGCTTTATTGAGCGAATTAAGCGTGAAATTAATCTTATTGAGTATAACACTAATTATTGGAAAGATATTATTCCACTTGGCAAAGATGTGCTTAGATCGTCTTTGCGAGAACTTGTACTTAGGGATGCAATAAGAGACGCAGCACAAAAAAATAGAAACGATTTGATATTAGACGAAGAAGGCCCTGCATGGCAACCTAAGGCAGTAACTGTGGTACCAAATGATGAAGTACCATATGCGCCCGAAAAGGTTTCTGTGCCTGTGGGAGCAATTGCTGAAGAAAGCAAAAATTCACCAATTGCACCGTAAATTCTCTTTAAATAAAATAAATAATCAAAATAATCAAAATAAATAATCAAAATCCATCAAAACTATTAATTTAAAATTGCGTTTTGCCTTTCTACAAATAAAACTTCTAATTTTGCATCTTCTCCTTTTTCTTTTGCATAGTCATTAATAATACGGTCTAAAGAAAGAGTAAACTGATCTTTTTTGGATGAAGCCCATTTCGAAAAACAATCTTCTGCCCATACACAAACATATTTATAAATTAATCGTTCATTTACATGCATTCCGGCATGTATAATTATTGTTTCATTTATTCTTGTGCAACTACACAATATTTGGGCTTGAAATATCCCGTTAATATAAATATTAAATATGACAGGCGATAAAATTGCTTGTTTTTTAATATCGGACAACATCTTTGAATATTTTTTCTACAAAATTTAACACCACCAAGTTATTGTAGTTAATTTATTCTTATTTTATTATATAATGATTTTTTAATTAAATATTAAATAATTATAAAGTAGGAGCGTGGCTCAGTTTGGTACAGCACCGTGCTTATAACGCGGCATTCGCGGGTTCGAGTCCCGC
>Ga0172362_10002653_pt1 | contig 15456 bp, 18 predicted proteins | sample LakKivs1_kivu2a2_FD_114534 | JGI IMG/M metagenome (GOLD analysis project Ga0172362, IMG submission 114534) | Sediment microbial communities from Lake Kivu, Rwanda - Sediment s1_kivu2a2 | ecosystem: Environmental > Aquatic > Freshwater > Lake > Sediment | place: Rwanda: Western Province, Lake...
TAACAGTTATTTACTTTATTCGTATTTTGTAATGAAAAATCTATATTCTCGCGTTTATAGTATTTTCTCATTATATTTATACTTGCATTTATATCTGCATGAATTAGTTTTCCTGTTGATGAATGAAAAAGACCTCTTCTTTCTCTTTTACCTAAATAGTTTTTCTACCCTGCAAATTTTTATGAGGATATACGTTACATAAAAAGTAAAGTAGATAATACTTTCAACCCTGAAATCTATTATTTGAAACAAGATCAAGAATGGTCAAATACAGCACAGACATACAAAACTACATATCTTTTTACTAAAAAAAAATAAAAGGCGTTATTTTCCGAATACAATAAAAATTGATTTATAAATATTCAGCATTCATTTTTATTATAAAAATGTTATCCTGGACTGAAACAATTAATCAAACTATTCAAATAAAATTTGAATCAAATAACAAAGAATATTTTTGTGAGATACCTTTTTCTCATGAATTTATGATTAACTATCATATCACTAATTTAACGGAATTTGGAATTTTTTGTAACAATGATTCCACAAGGAAAGAAACAATTTATGATGAAGATAACAACTGGTACTATTGGCTGATTAATGATGGAGAATTTCAATTTACCCTAACTGAAAGACAAGATGAAATTGTTTTTCTTCGCTCGATTCCCTCCCCCATACAAGAACCTGAAGAAGAGCCATCAACTGATAAAATTGATCAATTAATTGAAATAACGCGAAGACAAGATGATAAAATTAACCAACTCTTGCAGATAATTCAAGCACAAGATGAAAAAATTAATCGGTTACATACAATTGTTGAAAATATGAATGATGGTAATTCCTTCACATCAATGAAAGGAGTTGTTAATCGCATCGATCGTTACAATTTAGTTGTAAAAAATAAAGACTGGTTTCAGGCATTGAAATCAACTCCAAATCAGTGCGGAGACAATCGGTCTATTTTTGAACGATTAGAATATATATTTACCCCACAATATATTAAAGATCAAAATGGAAATGATATTCAAGATCGCATTCGTATTCTTAATTTTTGGAAATAAAAAATTGATTTTAATTTAAATTTACCTATTATAAACATAAACATAAAATGTCAGTAACAATACTCAAAGAAAATGATAAACTTTCTATTCGATACATATTAGATTCAAATCATTTTCTTGGATTTGCGGAAAACCCAGAAGAATTTTTAGCAAATCACAATGGTGTTCATGAAATAGTTGAAGATCGTGAGAATAGTATCTGTTGGTTTCTAATAAAAGATGGAAAATTCCAATACAAATTGAATAAAATTAATCCATTTGAACAGTTGGAAACAATAAACACAACAATACCACAACAAATTAATCTTCCAAATATATCAAGTCAAATAGAATCATGGATGAGATCAAATGCATTTGAAAGATCGAGTAATTTTTCAAGTTTTTTCCAATATACTCATCTAAATGGACAAATCGAACCTGTTCGGATTTACACATATCTTGACTGCTTTGGAATGACAAGAATTCAAGTAATTGATCAATATGGAAATTTTCTATAAAATTTAATGTATTTTATCTTTTGGAAGCTTATTGAAAACAGCTGAATCATTCGATAAAAGTAATATTATCTTTCACATGTTGATATTATTATAAGTTTATATAATTTTCAAAATTACTAACTATTTGATCAATCCTAGATGTTAATAAATCGTATGCAACTTTTACTTCACTTTGTTGTATAGTTTCTTGTAACTTTATTAAATTTTTTGTTGAAAAATTCTTTTTTAAATTATGACTTAAAATAAGAAAGAGGATTTCTTCTAACATTTCATCAACTGCTTTTGATATAGGGTTTGTATAATATAAGCTTGAAGCACTGTTAATTTCCAGAATCCAATGTTTATCGTTTTCATCAACTATTATATCATATCCAGCAAACATTATTTCTAATTCTTTATCCTGTTTTATTCTTTCCAAACCAGGAACAATATATTTATTTGCCTCAATTAAACATTCAGATAACCTTGGATTTGTGTAATTTGACACAAGTGTCTCAATTAATTTTTTATTATCCTTCTGATTTGTAAAAATATTGTCCTCTGTGAATGTGCTTGTTTTTTCAGCAAAACAACATCTACGAATTATATTTTTATCATAAAAAACAGTTATCTTTCCATTAATTTTCAAATAAATAACATGAACTCGCAGATCATATTTTTTGTTTTCAAATGTTTTAAAGTTATGGATGGCTTCTTGAAAAATTAGTGGGTATTTTATTCTTTTGTCATCACCAACAATCATTTTTTTTCCATAATATAAACTTATATTTTCTGAATTTGCTCCAAATTGTGGTTTTACATAATAGTATTTTTCATCGATTGTTTGTTTATCATATTCATTTGCATTTTTAAATATAAAAGACTTTGGATAATATTCACAATCCCTTAACATTCTTGTTGTATTCACTTTATTAAAAAATTCAGGAGGGTTAAAATTAGTAAAATTTATACAATATTTTCCAGCAGTACTCCTTGAGCAAATAAAAATATTTTTTTCTCCAGGTTGAAAATTATATTTTCTTAAGATTTTGGCAAAAAAAGGGTTAAAATGATTTGCATCACTATTTTTTATATTATAAAACATTTACTAAATGGTATAAAATTTTTATTTCTCAAAATCTTATTTAGAACTAATACTGAATTCATCATAATTTATGAGATATTATTCTAAAGAATCTCGAATGTGTAAAATTAATTTTGAAAAAAAAATGTTATATAATATAAAATGACTTCGAATGAGCCTGAAATTATATTTGGTAATTTTGGAAATAATTCTGGACAAAATAGTTCACTCATAAATGTTAATGAATCTTTCCGTGGAAAAAAAATACAAATTGGAAATAATAATAATGCAATTGTTATTTCAAAAGGAATAAAAGTAGAAAATGATATATTTCCAAATGATGTCATGGAAAAATATTTTGAAAGAAGAACAAACGTCGCCGAAAATATTACAAATGATCTTTCAGATTATTACGAGGATTTCGATAAATTTACTTCTTTGATGCGTATGGGAATGTTTTTGAAAGCGGTTTTAACTGGACATTACAACAACCACCCTGAATTCGTTCGTGGTTTAGAAAAAATAAAAACCATGAAATTAAATAATGCAATCAATAACGTGAATCGCTCCAACATTCCCAATACAATTAACAAAAAAGTATTGAAAGACTATATTTACTTGTATGACAAATATGTTGATAAAATAATGAAAAATGATCTTGAAATAGGAGATTTACCTTCAAGGGAATTAAATCGATTGCTCAAGGAAGTTGTTGAAGAATTTAGAGAGTCTTCGGCAAATAGTATTTTAAATAATCCAAAAAATGAGAGAAACTTTCTCGAATATAAAGGACGTATGGAAGATCTTAAAATACTCCTTTCCGATTTTCTTGATTATCTTATCAAAAATGCAAAATCTAAATTAGCTGGCCATTACATCATATATACCATCGAAAAAGATGGTAAAAAACGTAAATATTATAAACGCCTTTTCGATTCAAAATATAATACGATGAAAAACGAATTTGGAAATAGTCCTACAAATTCGATTGTATACCGTGCATTTATCAATGAAAATTCTAATGAAAATGAAGAAGTCGGAAAAAAGAGAATGCTTGATCTTAAAAGATTTTTGAAAACAGCCAAAGAAAAAAGAGATAAATATATGAAAACTGCTAATTTTAACCGATGGAATAAGGTAAAAAATATGGTTGAGAAAGATCAAAAAACAGTTCTATATGATTTTGAAAAGAACAAAGAATTTGAGTTACCTGGAAAAATAAAAGTAAAAGAAATCATTCATACAATTGGCAAAAAGAGACGTTCCTAATTTATTTTTTTCTGCAAATATTCGATTAAGTCTATTATTTCATCTTCTATAAGATCAAATTTTTCAATAGTATTTTTAATGTATTTCAATCGACATTCACAAGTGTAAACATATTTTTCTGGGAACATATATGTTTTCTCTGGAATTAAACGATATTTATTTGTTTTTTTATTGAACGGGAGACTTCTAAATGCACCACATTTAACACATACCTTTGTATATAAACCTAAGTTTTTTTCACAATCGTAACAAACAACTATTTCTTCTGAAATGGAATTTTCATATTTATTTTGAACAAAGCAAGAGTTATTTGTTTTATTACATAAATAACAATGCATGATTAAATAAAATTAGATTTTTTAGAATAATTTCCTTATTATTAAACCTAGTTATTATAATAATCTGAAAATAAACCATTTTTTTCAGTATATTCTCTTCCTCTTTTTTTCTGTATTTTTTTCCATTTTTTTGCTAAATGATATCGCATATTTTCAATAAGTTCCTCAAAACATCCAAATAATGGCATTTTCCTATAATATTTATCTGAAAAAAAAATGATAGAAAATTACGTAATCTTAATGTTGAGTATCAAATGGACTTTCATCGTTTTGTCCACGCGAATTTTGAAGATCTTGATCTTCAAGAATCACCTCGAAATGTTCCTCCAAGTCAAATTTCTAACTATTTATATGATAGGTTAGAACAAATATTTGACGATGTTGATCAAAATACTATCACAGTTATTTACAATAATCGTGTAACCTATTTTGTTATCGATGTAACATTGGATAATTTGGTACAAATTTATGCTAAACGTTTGGATTGTTCTTTCTATGTATGTGTCTCGAATAATACAGGAAATATGTTGGTAAACAGGGTAGTAACATTACGTCAACTCTTCCTTATATTCAATCGTGAAAAAGATGAGAATGATGATCGAGTTAATCCTCTTCTTCGAAGAAGCATTGGCAATGTTCGTATTCCACAAGAAATAACTGAATATGCAAGGGTGTATAATTTGACAGAAGTTCCTGTTCACATTCAGTCAGAATTACCAAATTAAAAATTGATTTATAATTAATTTGCTCTTTTTAACAACAAAAAATAATGTATCAATCATTAAATTTGGATTTAACAAACTTTAATCAATTTGAAATCGATTATCTCAACAATTTTCTCCAAAACAACGATATTGAAGAAGCTGACAAAAATCGTGACATTTATGGATGGTACCTGTTGAAAACTGCTCAAAAAATTCCTAATTTTTTTATTCATCTAGCTAAATATTACAAGACGATCAAAAATTATGAACGCTCTTTCAGTTGGTTCAATTTTGGAGCTCAACTTGATAATCAATATTCCCAATATCAATTAGGAAAAATATATGAAAAAGGTTTTTCTTCTCCAAATTTCGATGTTATTAAAAATGAAGAACTTTCATTTCAATATTATCTCAAATCAGCCCAAAATGGACTATTCTCCTCCCAAAAAAGAATCGCCGGTTTTTATGAAAATGGAACAGGCGGTGCTCCTCTTGATCGAGAAATTTCTCTTTTTTGGTACAAAAAATGTGCAAAGAAAGAAGATAATTATTCTATTTCTACGATTGGACTTTTCTATGAAAATGGATGGGGAGGATTACCACAAAATTATGATAAGGCTTACAAGTATTACAAGATCACCGCTGATAAAGGATATCATTGGGGATTCTATAAAATTGGTACCATGCATGAATATGGAATGAAATTTCCAATTAATTTTGAGAAAGCCTTTTTCAATTACAAACAGGCAATTTCAAATGGAAGTCTTATCGCAAGGTTTCAATTGGGAAAATGGTATGAAAATGGATTATATGTACAACAAGATTTTGAAGAAGCACTCAAGTTATTTATGTATAGTGCTAAAAGACATTGTAAATATTCATCTTACCACCTCGGAGAACTATACGAGAATGGAATGATTGTTGAAAAAGATCTAGAAAAAGCCCTTGAATGGTATAAGAAAGCAAAAGAATATGGTTATGTTGGAGCTGATGACAAAATATATGAGCTTGAATATGTTTAAAAATTATAATATCCTGCGTAAATTATTTCAGCATCTTTTTCATTTTCAAGTAATTGAATTTTAACTGCTTTTGGATTAATAAGCATAACAATTCCTCTGGGTAATTTATCTGGATTTACTTTTGATAATGCACATGCGGTTTTCAATAATGGATCCATGTGATAGTCATTAATAATTGACCGATATCCCGAACCTTTTGCAGGATCCTTGATGTTCCAAGAACGATATATTCTTGCAAAAATTAAGCTTGTAAGTTTTTCACAAAAAACAATAATATTATTTTGAGGTATATCTTTCAAAAATTGAGCCCACCAATTAACCGCAACTGTTACCTCAAATGAGGCAAGTTTGTAAATATCAATATATTCCATTTTTTTTCTTTCAAAAATTAGCAATTTTTAATATCAATTTTTATTAGCCAAAAATTGATTCTTTTTATTTGAATAAAATTGCGATACAATTAATGGAAAAATATAAAATAGAAAATAATACAATTATTTTTAATGATGATTACAATTCCCAATTTGATATACAAACTATTGAAGACATAAAAAAAGTAAGAAAGATACAATTTAATGATAAAAGCAAGTTTAATCAAATTATACATGGTATTTCTTGGAATATAGTTGTCATAGAATTTGGAGATTATTTCAATCAACCGATTGATAATAAAAAATGATAGTTATTTTGGATATTCTTTACGAAATAAAATGAATTCAATTACCGAATTACAAAGACTCCTTTTTCAGGAATATGGAACATCTTTTGATATAAGAGAACATGATTTGTGTGATATTAAATATTACACAGCATTCCATAATACAACAGAGACTGTTTATTTGTTCGATGAAGAATTTTTTCTTGTAGGGACAGGTAAAGCCAAGGAAGATACTATTATCTATTTGAGAGAATCAAATAGAGAAATTCCTGATGTGATGATGCAATTTATGCCAAGAGGAATTCGACGTGATGGTTCTCTTATTCGGCCAGCTGATAGAAAAATAAACATGATTCCAGTAAATAATTATAAAAACGCCGAAGAGATAAATGATTAATATTTATTATAGATGTTTGTAGATTGGTCTTCAATGTAAAGTCATATTCCAATATTTTTTTTTCTAATGACAATACTTTATTCAATAATAATATTTCTTCTTTTGCGTAGGGTAATTCACAATTTTTTATGTGAGGATGAGATATATAAATATTATTATATAGTTCATTTGATATTTCCTTTTCTTTCAAAAGGTAAAAGAATTCGAGAGCTTTATCCAGTATTTCCTCTGAAATAAACAAATAATTAAACGGATGATTTGCATTGTCAATACCATAAGACTGATATGAATAAAAGTGTATTTTTTGCAATTCTACAATTGAATCATAAAAAATTTGGGTTGCTTTAAAAAAAACATCAATTGTTCCAATTGAGGGTCTTTCACTTGATGCCAATATCATAAACTCATAAATGGAACGAATAAAACTATGTATATTTTCATAGTAAAATATGATTTGATTTTGCATTTTAGTAAATAAAATATTAGAAAATTATGAAATCATTTTTTTTATTTGAAAAATTTGATAGTATTTTTAACAGATTTTTATGTACTTTTAAGGTACAATCAAAAATGTCGTCCTTTCGTGAGTTTAGAAACCTCGCTGGCCCTGCGCCAATTATTACTGGAACCACTGAGCATCTTAGCGATGCTAGTTCTATCTTCACCCCTGAGAGGCGTGTGAGGAATGAAGAAGATGATTTTTATGTTGAGACTCAAGTTGAAGAAGAAGGCCCCAACGCCATTTTAAGACAAATTGCCGATCGTGGCTTGTCTGGTGTGGTCATCATTCGCAACGAGAAGTCGAAAACTAACCGAAGCTTAGAGCCGAGTATGATCAAGGCCGATATTGAAGGTCTTTTCAAGGCTGAAAACAAAGGGTTTATCCCTGTTCGCTTCAAAATTTTTTTCTGGGATTTTATCAATGATTCCCTAACTGCTAACGGACCAATGAATCCAATTGAGATTTACACTGGTGATCGTGATATGGCGATTGTTGCGATAAATGATGATGCTGATCATGTTGCTCGCAAGAGAGATCTGAATTTTCAGGCTCGTCATGGACAACGTGGTTTTGTGGAATTTGACCAGATGGGTTATTCCAATCGTAAATTTTGGGACGATGAAAATCGTACCACCAAGAAGTCAATCGGTTTCGAATCTCATTTTATTCCTGCAGTTCGAAAATACTTCAACAAAAAGGAAATAGTTGCCCCTGGAGGTGTTCTTAGCAACACTCCAGGATCAGATCGTGTTCAAGCGTCACCAACATTTGACTTACCATCTGCAACTCCTTCTCCAAAGATTGAGCGCCATACTCCAGTGGATATCAAATGGAGCCAATATTTTGTTGACATCTGTGGTATCACTGAATACCATGATGGAAGATACAAAATCGAGTGTGACGGGAACGTTGAAACTTTTGGCGAAATGGAACTTTTTGAATTCATCGATCTATTCCACTCAAAGGATGAGATCCAAAATGAAATCAATTTAGTTCTTGGAGAAATACGTGAAATCACTGAATATCTTGGCATGAGTACATCCAATCCTTCCAGCAAAGATATATCGGAATTCCACAAAAAGGTTGATAAGATCTTTATATTGATGAAGTCTACTCATGAGCGCCAACAACTCCTTAGTAAAAACAAAGGACTGGAAATCAAGATTGGAAATTCTACGAAGGAAGATGCTAAAAGATTTCGAACTTACATCGAAAACAACACAAGACTCTATCAAGAGTCAGATCCGAAGAATAGGCAAAAATATGAAACCTTCCCCAGCAAGTTTTCAACCCTGAACAAGTTTATTAAGCTCCGGGATGGTTATGAGGCGATGTTGCATTTTCCTGACTATCAAATGGTTAGGACTAATATCATCGAGGCCCTTAAATTTGCCACTCCTTCAAATGCTTTCGAATGTGTCTTTGACATTGGCATTGGAAATTACTCAGGAGGTGAATACATCGAGAAAAAACTGAAAGCACTGTTCCCAACGGAAAATTTGCTTTATTTTCTTGATCCCAAGAATCGTGAAGCCGAAAAGTATCGCTTCAGAAGTTCCCCTAGTGCTCACTAGATTTTCGTAATCAATTTTGTGTTTTTTATAATTATTCTGAATCAGACAAATTATCCAAGTTGTTTTCTTTATTATATTTGTAATAATCTTTACGAATATCATTAAATATATCATAAAATATATAGCATCCATAATCACAATCTAATTCATCAACAATTTCTCGAAGTTCATCAATGTTTTCAACATCTTCGTCTTCATCATATTCTATTTCGGACAACTTACAAAGAAATTTCCTTTTTACTTCATCGAAATCATATGTATCAAGAAATTCTTCTTCTACTTTTTCACGAATGGTCATAGATCTATTTTCTAAAATCTCTCCATCATCAATAATTAATTCACACCAAAAATTACAACCATATTCATAAGCGACCATTTCAAATTTACAATCATACATCCTCGATATCTTAATAAGCCATGGCTCAGGAGGTCCCCATGCAGTTTGGAACATATATCTTATATAATCACCATCGTCTTCAATATCAACATCCTTTGCATCCCATTTAGTCCCCCATTTGTTACAACAAAATGTATACCAGTCCACTTCTCCATTTTCAGCAAAAATCAATTCTGACAGTTGTGTATCAGAAAGTATTTTTTTTAATTCTTCTTCTTTTAAACCTTCAAATTCTGGACAAGGCATTAAAGAATTAAAAGAAAATTCACTTGTTTCAGACCTGACATTTTCACGAAAACAGGCCAATTCAGGTCCAGTTACTTCCAACGTATTAAAACACCAATTAGGCATATTTATATATTTATACAATTTCATTAAAAATAATTCATTTTTTTCTAAAAAAATTGAATTTAAATTAAGATCTTAAATAGTAAGAAAAAGATGAGTCAAAAGCAGAACTCGAATTGTATTCTTTTTGAATCAGGTTTAAATCGGCCATTAACACCTGAATTTATCACAGAAATAAAAGAAAGAGTTAAAAATGGAGCCAGGGAAATTAGCCTCTCTGACGAGAATGAAGTACCATATAAGTACCCAATTGATGAACTATCTCAAATTGAAGATCTGGAAATTTTACGTCTATGTGACTACAAACTTAAAATAAATAAATTTCCTCCAAATCTTAAAGAATTATATACCGGACATTGTTTCCATCAACGCATAGGAACTGCTGATACTGTTATTTTACCAGATTCTATTGAAAAATTAGTTTTTGGATATAAATTTAATCACAAAATTGAAGTTTTTCCAAAAAATCTTAAACACCTGGAATTTGGAGCAAAATATAATCAGCCTTTAAATAATTTACCAGAAGGACTTGAAAAACTTTATTTATCTGGTGATTTCAATCAAACACTTGACAATCTACCATCCACTCTGAAAAAAATTAGCATGTTTACTTTTTATTCTTGTAAATTTAATCAACCACTTGATAATTTACCAGAAGGATTGGAAGAATTATATTTGGATGGATCCTTCAATCAGTCAATTGATCTTCTTCCTGTGAACTTAAAAATTCTTTATTTGAATAATTCTTTTAATTTGCCAATAAATAATTTACCAAATAAGTTAGATACATTGGCTTTTCGGAGAAATGGAGTGTTCAATCTTCCATTAACAAATATTCCAGATAGTATTTCAATACTAAAATTACCTGAAAATTATACACAAGAAATTGAGAAATTACCTAAGAATCTAAAAACCCTTGAAGTAAAGAAAAATAAAATTATATCTCAAAAATTATTAGAAAAAAAAATAAAGTGTGAAATATTATTTTACTAAAAAATTGAATGAATTAACGCTTAATTTATAAGAATGAAACAATGGTTACGAGGATTCATTCCAAAAATATTATTGGCGATTTTCACATTGCCGAATTTTTAAGTAAGAAAAAACCTGATGATGAATTTTTTATTAGAATCGAAGATGATTTTGATCATGAGAAAAAATATGGAATGTCTTTTTTACCAATAAAAGTCAATGATGTTACCTGCATTTTATTAAACACAGGCATAGATTGCTTTAGTAATGAGCCTTTTGGTGAAAATGAGGAAATTATTTTTAATAATACTCATACATATAACCATATCATACAATTACATATTGAATCTATTGAAAATCCAAAAGTAAATAAGGTTTTCAAAACAGGAGCCAGGGAATTTTATAGTAAAGGTCTAGAAATGACTAATTTTTTTACGACAATAAAGGTAAAAAGAAAGGATGAAAGATTTTATGTAGTTGATAAAGACCATGATTGTAGAATATTTACATATAGATATTACAAAGATGAATACAATAATTATCCTTTAATAAAAATAGTACCATACAAAGATACTTATGAATTATTAAGCCCAATTATTGTTTTTCCAAATTCATTGTCACTTTATCTTCCAAAAATAAGCTTTGCCATGCAAGAAGAAGTTGGAACAAATACGACGACAAAGAATCCAAGTTATGAATTTATTAAAATGATATTGATGTACGGTCAAAATATGAAAGATCCAGTTTTGGAAAATAGGGATATGGTTTTTATTAAGATTGAAAATGTTAGTTTTGGAAAAATTTTACTTAAAGATGATTCACAACGTGATAATTTTGAATCTTTCTGTCTTGATTTTTTTAAAAATGAATATGAATTGTTTCTCTCACTCTCCAATCAAGTAAATATAGTTTACAGATATGGAAATGTTTATGTTCAAAATGACCCTTCCCAATATTCACGATTAATAAAACAAATCAATAAAAAAAAATTATTGATCTCTTGGTGTATAATCAAAAATTGTGATTTAAATGTTATGGGTGATCAAGCCATTATTGATGTTGATTCTTATGAAGCTTTTTTTGGAAAACCTAAAATGGAAATAAGTATTCCTGTAATTATTACTGAAGAGGAAGCACAAAGAAATGCAGAAGAATTGATTGCTCAGGAAGAAGCAGAAAAAAGACGCAATGAAAAACAGAAATCTAGAAAAAAGAAAAAGATTACTCCAAATATAGAGAATCTTAAAAGATTAGCAAAGAAAATTACGTATGAAGTAAAAGTACACTATTCCAAAAATGAAAGATTAAACAAAATCAAGAGAAATATCGAAAAATATAAAAAGATACTTTCCACTGAATTACTGGAATATTTTGAGCAAAAACAAAAATCTAAATTAGATATTAAAGAAATTTTTGAAGAAGTTGATGACGATTCACTTTTTACAATTGAGGAATTTATTCCAAAGGATGATAACCAACCGTGTAACATTAATAGTGAAGAATATCAAAGAAGAGTTAAAGAATGGGACTTTACCCAAATTATTCCAGATATTTATTGCTATCCAAAGGATTATGTTATTTCTTTATTTACCAGAAAAAATAATCAAAAAGATCTTTGGCTTTTTGATTTGTGGTAATTTATAATTTAGAGATCAGAGCGCCCTTTTTGAGGTGATTTCATTTCAATTGATCCTTTTTCACATACCATATTTGATAAACATGGTTTCGGTATCGTCATTCCAACACCAGAACAATAATGACCTTCCGGACATTTCAAAGGATAACTCATAAAATTTTTTGGACAATAATGCCCCTTTGGACAAATTATTGGTCGAGCAGATCCCTCTGGACAATAAGTACCGATTGTGCATAATTGAACATTTTTCATATTCAATTTAGGACAATGATATCCTTTTTCACAAGGATTTGGTTCAATCATTCCCCAATTAGGGCAAAAACTTCCTATGGGACAATCAATTGGTTCTTCCAAACCCTCTTTTGGACAATATTTTGTTAATGGACAATGTACTGGATTTTTGAGATTTTTCAAAGGACAATAATATCCCTTTGGACAAATCAAGGGATTAGTATAATTTTTATCTGGACAATAATGTCCCTTGTCACAATACCATTTTGGCTCTTCAACAATTTGTGTTTCTTTATTATGGTAAAAATAAAAGGAAATTATCACTACTGAACAAAAAAATAAAAGAAAAAATCTTAAGATCATTTTATATCTTCCAAATCAAGGGAATTATTTTTCATTTTTTATTTATAAAAATATATATAGAATGTTTTCTTTATTAGCAAAATTTTTCAATTATCCATTTTGTTCTTCTAGAAATCATATAAATAATCCAGCAAATTTGAATTGGGATAGAAGATATTATGATGGTCAAATATGTCCAGGAGATTATTATTTGACAATTATTTTTTCAGATTAAATAATAAAAAAATAAACATAAAAATATGTTTGTTGAAGAATATAAAAATTATAATTATACAACCCAAATTGATAATAGACACCCTGAAATGGATCGACAATTATCCAAACCTTTAATATTACTGAGCGGGTTCCATAATGAATTCCAAGATAAATATGGAATAGTTAGTGCCTACCTGAAATCTCATTCTTTTTGTTATGTTTTGAAATATAATATTCTAAAAACTCTTGAACGAGAAAATCTAATTTCTCTGGATGAATTACATGAAGCTAATTTACGACAAATAATTTTATTTCCAGTTAATGTCTTATCTTATCCCAAACTGATTTATAATAGACATAATGGTGAAATAATTAATTATTATAAACTTGACTGGTGTCCAGGATATTTTTCATTTATTTTTAATGATATAATTCTATTGAATATTTTGAAAACAATTTCTAATAATAGCAATCAGATTGCGAATATTTGCTTGAATGAATTAGAGAAATTACTTATCAAGATAAAAAACTAGCCTGAAAAAAAAATTACTTAAAAATGTTTTGCTAAAAACTATAAATCAAAAATGACAACATTAAATATAAAAACTGGTGTTCCCCATTTTGCTGGATTAGTTAAACAATATAGAAGTTTTTCCTACACAATTGGCAAATGTTTGAACGAATTTATTGATAATGTAATTTACAAGTGCACAAGAATTGCTATAACAATTGACGAAATGCCTGGAACAAAAAAAATAAAAAGTATAAAAATAACGGATAATTATGAAAATGGTTTTGAAAATATTTGTGAAGATGGAGTAAAAAATCCGTTTAATGTGACACATACAAGAGATGGACATAATGACGATAATGAGACATCACAGTTTGGCATAGGAATGAAATCTGCGGGGATTGCTTGTGCTGAAAATATGGATATTTATACAAAAGTGAAAGATAATTATTATCATGTTGAATGTGATTTTGTAAAAATGTCAAGAAGAGTGAATGCGATTGAATCACATGATCCGTCTTTTTCACAAATAGATAAATACGCATTTTATCAAAAACATGATAATGATAATGGATCAACCATTATTTTGCAAAATATAAGACCAGAAATAGCTGATATAGTGAATAACAAATTTATAGAAAGATTGCGAAAAGAGATTTCAGAAACTTATGGTGAAATTGTAAAAGAAACTGGGGTTCAACTGGAACTGAATGGTGAAAGAATAATTCCGGGAATTGACTATTTTAATGAACCGTCTTGTTTGCAATATACAAAATATAGTCGTATATATATTTTTGAAAGGGAAATAACAGTTCTAGAATTTACTAAAATAGAAACAACCTATTATGTTGAAAACAACTTTGATGGAACTGAAAAGTATTTTGTTTATGATGAAGATAAGGAAAAATTGTATCAAGAAAAGAAGATGACCAGTAAATATATACCAAAAACTAATGAAAAATTTGTGGGTTGTTTCTCAGATGAAAAAAAATTTGCGATTGAATTAACTGGGACAACAACTTTTTTACATCCTAATTCTAGTGATAAAGTATCAGATTCAAATAGATTTGTTCCAAAAGGTAGAACATTAGTTTTTAGACAGGGGAGATGTTATGGAATTTTGCCACAACCTGCAAAAAGTTCTACTGATGGTTATAACAATTATTCTGAGAATAAGATCGAATTTTCTTCTAAAAAAATATTGACTGATGCAGGAATGTCTTTGAACAAAATTTTTAGAAATGAAGATGATAATAAGACCTTGTTAAAATTAATAAATATTGTTCTCCAGAATTTAAAAAAAGAATCAATCACTATCATAAAATCGAAATCTCAAACGATGGAAACTGTAAAAAAGATAGTCGTCCCTCCCAAAAAACAGGAAATGAATGTCTTCCAGAAATTAATTGCTCCAATTGAAATAAAACCGGTTTTACCAGCAGAAACAAAAGTAATTATTGAAACTAAAAAAGTTGAAATGAAGAAGGCTTTACCTGAAACCAAGAAGATTAACCCAGAAATTATTCAGGAAACCAAGAAGATTAACCCAGAAATTATTCAGGAAACTAAGAAGATTGAACCTGAAATTATTCAGAAAACTAAGAAGATTGAACCAGAAATTATTCAGGAAACTAAGAAGATTGAACCAGAAATTATTCAGGAAACTAAGAAGATTGAACCAGAAATTATTCAGGAAACTAAGAAGATTGAACCAGAAA
>Ga0172362_10002654_pt1 | contig 15450 bp, 12 predicted proteins | sample LakKivs1_kivu2a2_FD_114534 | JGI IMG/M metagenome (GOLD analysis project Ga0172362, IMG submission 114534) | Sediment microbial communities from Lake Kivu, Rwanda - Sediment s1_kivu2a2 | ecosystem: Environmental > Aquatic > Freshwater > Lake > Sediment | place: Rwanda: Western Province, Lake...
AGTTACTGTTTCAATTGACCATTTTACTCTATTTGCCTTGATGGGTTCTAAAATTGGATTTGTTGAAGAAGAAATTGAGAAGGAGGAAGGAGAGGAGGAGATACCATCTGAAGAAGTAGTTTTAGCTCCGACCGGGGAAGAAGAAATTAAAAAACCCGAAGGATTTATTGCCGAGGGAGCTGCTCCAGTTAAAGAGGAAATAGTTACTGTTCCTCCCGAAGAAAAAGCACCCGCTGGTGGAGGAGGTTTAGCTTCATTGTTTTTGGCTAGTTTAGGAGAGATAGGGGAAACACCCTGGATGGTAATTGTAGCAACTTTTTGCTTGACAGGTTTAGTTATAATTGGAATTAGAGAGTGGAAATTAGCTCGAAAAAAGAAAAAGAAGATAGCTTAAATTTTACAAAAACCGGAATCTATTTAGTCGGGGCTTTGCCCCGATTTTTAATTAAGGTATAATAAAATAACCCTGTTAAATAATCTTAAATTTAAAATTGGTGTAGCCATTTAACAGGGTAAATATGTTCAAAAAAGGAAACTTGTATTATCCGACTGCAGAATTTAAAAAGGAGGCCTGGTTAAAAGACAATAAAATTTATCAAGAGGCGGCAAAAGATCCAATTAAATTTTGGGAAAAATTAGCTGGTGAATTATTTTGGTTTAAGAAATGGGAAAAGGATTTTGAGCATCGTCCTCCTTATTTTAACTGGTTTTCCGGCGGGAAAATCAATATTACTTCAAATATTTTTGAAAAAAATCCTAGCGGTTTTGAAAAAATAAAAAATAAAACCGCCTTAATCTGGGAGCCGGAATCGCTAAAAGAAAAACCGATTATTCTAACCTACGGAGAACTTTTGAAAAAAGTCAATAAATTTGCCAATGCTTTGAAAAAGCTGGGAATTAAAAAAGGCGATAGGGTAGGAATTTATTTACCGATGATTCCCGAAGCGCTTGTTTCCATGTTGGCTTGCGCCAGAATGGGAGCTGTTCACACTGTTGTTTTTTCTGCTTTTTCGCCAGCCGCTCTAAAAATAAGACTTCGCGACACCGGCGCTAAAATTTTAATCACTGCCGACGGTTATTTTCGGCGGGGAAAAATTATTAATTTAAAAGCCAGCGCCGATGAAGGTATAAAAGGCACTAAAATCGAGAAGGTGATTGTAGTCAAAAGAGCCGGAAACGAAATAAACTGGCAAAAAGAAAAAGATGTTTGGTGGCAGGAGATAATTAAAAAAGAAAAAGATTCTTTTGCGGCAGAAAAAATGGATGCCGAAGACCCGCTTTTTATTCTTCCGGAAAGCGGAACCATGGGTCAATATTTGCAAATTTTGCATACGACCGGCGGTTACTCCGTACAGACTTATTGGAGCGGAAAATGGGTTTTCGATTTTAAAATCAGCGATGTTTTTTGGTCAACCGCTGACATTGGCTGGGTGACTGGCCATACCTACGGCGTTTATTCTCCTTTGCTCAATGGAGTAACGATTTTATTTTTTGAAGGAGCGCCCGATTGGCCGACGCCTGACCGCTGGGCTCAAATTATTGAAAAATACAAAGTAACAATTTTTTATACCGCGCCGACCGCTGTTCGAATGTTTAAAGCATACGGCAAGAAATTTTTGGAAAAACATCATCTTTCCACTTTAAGATTACTTGGTTTAGTCGGCGAACCCGTTGATAGGACTTCTTGGCTGTGGTATTTTAAAGAAATTGGCAAAGAAAATTGTCCAATTGTTGATACCTGGTGGCAAACTGAAACCGGAGGGATTGTCATTAGTTCTTTGCCAGCCATCGGTCCTTTCAAGCCATCTTTTTCCGGCCTAGCTTTGCCGGGAATGAAGGTTGATATTTTTGACGACGAGGGGAAATCTTGTTTGGCAGAAAAGAAAGGAAATTTGGTAATTTTGCCGCCCTTTTGTCCTGGTCTATTAAGAGATATTTATAAAGATTCTGAAAAATATTTAAAAACTTATTGGAGCCGATACGGAAAAAAAGTTTATTTTACTGCTGATGCTGCTTTAAAAGATAAAAATGGATTAATCAGAATTGTCGGTAGGGTAGATGATGTCATAAAAGTTGCTGGCCACAGATTGGTGACTGGAGAGTTTGAAAATGCCATTGCTAAAAATCCGGAAATTGCCGAATGCGCTGTAATTGGAATTCCCGACAAGATTAAGGGAGAGGTGCCGGTAGTTTTCGCGGTTTGCAAAACCAAAGAGAAAACAGAAAAAATTAAAGCGGAAATAGTCAGTGCAATAAGAAATCAAATTGGACCAATCGCTTCGCCGAAAGAAGTTTATTTAGTTTATGACTTGCCGAAAACCAGAAGCGGCAAAATTGTCAGGAGAATTTTAAAAAGTTTTTTTACTGGTGAAGATTTAGGTGACCTTTCCATTTTAACCAACCCGGAAAGCGTCAAAAAGATTAAAAAAATAATAAAAAGAATAGCCGATAAGGTATATGAATAGTAAAAATAAATCCTTTACCTTGATTGAGCTTTTAGTTGTTATTTCTATTATTGGTCTTTTAGCTAGTATTGTTTTGGTAGGCATAGGAAATGCCAGAAAAAAAGCCCGGGACGCCAGAAGATTACAAGAGATAAAACAAATTGTACTGGCTTTGCAGTTATATTATGCGAAATACGAAAAATTTCCTGGGCCAACTAGTTCTTACGGCGAAAGCGAATCAACCTGCGGCGGCTGGGATACCTCCTCACGAGATAATGATAGAGACGGCCGATATTTTATCGAACCTTTAGAAACAGATAGTTTGATGGCTCAAGTTCCTCGAGACCCAATTAACACCACAGGAGCTTGTACTACCGGCTTCACTTATCGTTATTACCGTTATAATGCCGGAAGCTATGGTTGTGACGCATCTCGTGGAGCTTACTTCGTTTTAGGAATCAATGATATGGAGACCAGCCGGCGGCCGTATCCGGCAAGTCCGGGTTGGAGGTGTCCAAGTCGTAATTGGCAGAATGAATTTGATTGGGTCATCGGTCAATTCGAAAATTAATTTAAAAAAAATTATATGGAAAAAAAAGAAAAACTTATTCTTTGGTTTAAAGAGATTTCGAAAAGTGATGTTTCTTTGGTCGGAGGGAAAAATGCCTCTTTAGGAGAAATGTATTCCAACTTAACCGAAAAGGGAATTAAAGTTCCCAATGGTTTCGCCTTGACATCCCAAGCTTACTGTTATTTTTTGCGGTTTAATAAAATCGACCAAAAGCTAAAAGAAATTTTTGAAAGACTTGATCCGGACAAATTAAAATCAATTGAAGAAACCGGCAAAAAAAGCCGAGACCTAATTTTGAAAGCAGAATTTCCCGAGGATTTAAAAAAAGAAATCCTCCAAAGCTATGAAAATTTATCTCGAGAATACGACCACATAGACGTTGATGTGGCGGTCAGGTCTTCGGCTACGGCCGAAGATTTAGCCACCGCTTCTTTCGCTGGTCAACATGAAAGTTTTTTAAATATTTCTGGCCAAGAAAATTTATTGCTCAGTATTAAAAAATGTTTCGCTTCTTTATTCAACAACCGAGCCATTGTTTATCGAGAGGAAAAAGGATTTAATCATTTAGAAATTGCCTTGTCGGTCGGGGTACAAAAAATGATTCGCTCAGATTTGGCTTCCTCAGGAATAATTTTTACTTTAGACACAGAAACTGGTTTCCGAAATGTTGTTTTAATCAACTCAATCTATGGCGTCGGAGAACTTATCGTTAAAGGGAAAATTACACCCGACGAATTTTATATTTTTAAACCAGCTCTCAAAGAAGGTTACAAATCTATTATCATCAAGAATTTGGGCCGAAAGACTAAAAAATATATTTACGAAAAGAAAGGCGGATTAAAGGAAGTAAACGTCGCCAAAGAGCAGCAATTGAAGTTTTCTTTAACCGACGAGGAGATTTTAATTTTGGCTAAATGGGCTTGTAAAATCGAAGAACACTATGGCGCACCCCAAGATATTGAGTGGGCAAAGGACGGTTTAAGCGGAAAATTATTCATTGTTCAATCAAGACCGGAAACAATTCACGTTTCTCAAATCGGAAAATTTTATGAAGAATACAAAATAGACACAACCGAAAAGTCAATTTTAACCGGCATTGCTATCGGCAATAAAGTTGGTCAGGGCAAGGTCAGGGTAATTTCTGATGTTTCTAAGCTTAATCAATTTCAAAAAGGCGAGGTTTTGGTTACCGAAATGACTGATCCTGATTGGGTGGTGGCTATGAGATTGGCTTCAGCTATTATTACTGACGAAGGCGGAAAAACTTGCCATTCAGCCATAGTAGCCAGGGAATTGGGGATTCCAGCTATTGTCGGAACAAAAAGCGCAACTAAGAATTTAAAAAACGGACAGATGATTACAGTGGATTGCAGTTCCAGCCAGGGCAGAATTTTCGACGGCAAAATATCTTTTCAAGTAAAAAAATACGATTTGAAAGAAATTCCCCAATTGCCGGCAAAAATAGTGGTTAATATTGGTGCTCCGGAAATTGCTTTCAAAAGTTCTTTCTTGCCAGTGGAAGGAGTAGGTTTGGCCCGCTTGGAATTTGTTTTGGCTGAAAAAATAAGAGTTCATCCTTTAGCTCTTTTTCATTTTAGTAGTCTAAAAAATAAAAAACTGAAAAAAGAAATTGAAAAAATTACTGTTGAACACAAAGACAAAAAAGAGTTTTTCGTTAAAGAATTAGCCGAGGGAATAGCTAGTATTGCTGCGGCTTTTTGGCCTAAACCAGTTATTGTCAGGCTCTCGGATTTCAAAACAAACGAATACCGAGCTTTAGTCGGTGGAGAAAACTTTGAGCCAAAAGAAGAAAATCCAATGATTGGTTTAAGAGGTGCTTCTCGGTATTATGACCCGGAATTTCAACCGGCTTTTGAAATGGAGTGCCGGGCTTTGAAGAGAGTCAGAGAGGATTTCGGTTTGAAAAATATTTGGGTCATGGTTCCTTTTTGCCGGACAGTAGAGGAGGGGCAAAAAGTTTTAGAAGAGATGGAAAAAAACGGACTAAAAAAAGGCCAAGATGATTTAAAGGTTGTTGTTATGTGCGAAATTCCTTCCAATGTCATTTTGGCCGAGGAGTTTTTGGAGATATTCGATGGAATGAGTATCGGTTCTAATGATTTAACCCAATTGCTTTTGGGGATTGACCGCGACAATGGGCATATTGCTAATATTGCTAATGAATTCAACGAAGCTTCCAAAAAAATGATTAAAAGAGTCATTAGTATTTGCCGAGAAAAAGGAAAATATATTGGAATTTGTGGCGATGCGCCTTCAACCATTGAAGGATTTGCCGAATTTTTGATAGAATGTGGAATAGAGGCGATTTCCTTGAGTCCGGACGCCGTAATGAAAACCATTATAAGATTAAATAAAAAAGGGTCTAGTCAAAAGGTCGACTCTTAAATGACCTTTTAAATTTTAATAATATTTTTATATAACTTATGGCAAAAATTACCTTATCAATTATCAAAGCTGACATCGGTTCGATTGGAGGGCATATAAAACCGAGTGAAAAACTTTTAAAAACAATCGAGGATTGGATAAAAGAAAAGGGTGAGGGATTAATAGAGGATTTTTATGTCGGTTTTACGGGAGATGACATTACCATTTTAACTACCCATAAAAGAGGGCCGGCCGATGAGAAAATACATAAACTTTGTTTTGATGCTTTTATGACTGGCACAGAAGTAGCCAAATCACAGGGACTTTATGGAGCCGGCCAAGATTTGCTGAAAACATCTTTTTCCGGCAATGTAAAAGGAATGGGTCCTCAAGTGGCTGAAATGGAAATCGAGGAAAGAGAAGCTGAACCATTTTTAATGTTTATGGCTGATAAAACCGAGCCCGGCGCTTTTAACCTTCCTTTATATCTCTCTTTTTCCGATCCGATGCATTGCGCTGGCTTAATTCTTTCGGCCAGATTGAAGCAGGGTTTTAAATTTGTGATAATGGACGTCAATTGCACTGAGGCCGACAAAATTATAGAATTGGTTACGCCGGAACAAACTTACGACATTGCGGTTTTGCTAAGAGATACGGGTAGGTTTATAGTTGAAAGCATTTGGTCTCGAGCTTCGGGTGAGCAAGTGGCTAGTGTTTCGACAACCAGACTGCACAATATTGCCGGAAAATATGTTGGCAAAGACGATCCAGTTATGCTGGTTAGAGCTCAAAAAGATTTTCCAGCCACCGGAGAGTTACTTAGTCCTTATACCATAGGACATTTTGTTTCTGGTTTTATGAGAGGTTCTCACAATGGTCCCTTGATGCCGGTCAAAAAAAACTCAACAATTTCTTTCTTTGATGGACCGCCGGTAGTCAGCTGCTTGGCATTTTCCATAAAAAATGGTAAATTAACAGAGCCGGCTGACGCCTTCGACCAGCCCTATTGGGACTATGTTAGAAAGCGAGTGAGCCGCAAAGCGGAAGAAATAAGAAGGCAAGGATTTTTTGGACCGGCTATGTTACCGATGACGGAGTTGGAATATACTGGAGTAATGGAGGCCTTAAGCGATTTGGAGAAAAAATTTAAAATTAGAAAGCCGCAAAATAAAAAATAAATAAAATAAATAAAAAATATGAAAAAAGAATACATATTAATTCCTCTCCTCTTGGTTATTTTATTCTTGGTTTTGATTATTATTCAGGGCTATTATCAAAACAAAGAAGAAGTAGCCGTTAGCTTGGATAAAACAAGCTACCAGAAAGGAGAAAAGCTAAAAGTAGCCATAGAGAATAATTCCTTAAAAAATATTTGTTTTTCTTCTTGCTACCCTTATTTGTTAGAAAAGAAAGACGGAGAATGGAAGGCTTATATTTACGAAGATTGTCAAAAGGCCAATGTTAATGAATATTGCATTAATCCCAAAGAGAAAAAAGCCTTTGAGATTGAATTACCCTTAGTTGAAACAGGCAGCCACCGGATTTCTTTACCTGTCTGTTTAGATTGCAAAGAAGGAGAAGCATTCCAAGAGAGCGCCAAATTTTATTCTGACGAGTTTACTATCAAATAATATTTTAGTTCCAAAAGATAAAAAAAGGCACCTAGGTGTTTAATATACCATTTATGGCAAGTTTATCTGTTAAAATTAGAGAAGATAAAAAAATCAAACCCAAAACTCTTCGGCGAAAAGAGATTTTGCCGGCTGTTTTGTATGGCCCGGGAATTAAAAATCTGAATTTGGAGGTTAATTTAAAAGACTTTGAAAAAGTTCTTAAAGAAGCTGGCGAAAGCTCGTTGATAAATCTCAGCATTGAAGGAAAAAAGCAAAAGTTTTTGGTTTTGATTCACGACATTCAATCTGATCCAGTTAGCGGAAAGCCAAGTCATGCCGATTTTTATCAGCCAAAATTGGAAGAAGAAATTGAAGCGCACGTTCCTTTGGTTTTTGAAGGAGAAGCTCCGGCGGTAAAAGATTTTGGCGGCACGTTAGTGAAAAAGATTTCCGAAATTGAAGTAAAAGCCCTGCCTCAACATCTACCCAAAGAAATCAGGGTTGATATTTCCAATCTCAAAACATTTAATGACCATATTTTGGTTAAAGACCTGAAATTGCCAGAAGGAGTGAAAATCTCCAGAAAACCTGAAGAAATTATTGTTTCCGTTGCCCAACCAGAAAAAGTTGAAGAAGAGTTAGAAAAACCAATAGAAGAAAAAGTTGAAGAGGTAGAAAAAATTGAAGAAAAGAAAGGAAAGGAAGAAATCGAAGAGACAGAAGAGACGAAGGAAGAGGAAAAAAGCCTTAAAAATAGACCAGAAAAATGAGTTTTTTAAAATTTGACAAGACAAAAATCTCAAAATTGATTGTAAGTTTTTTATTGTTGGCTTTCTTTACGCCAATTTTTTTTAGTTTGGCCCAAGTTTCACCAACAGAAGAAAAAGAATCATTAGAAAAAGAACTCCAAGAACTCGAAGAGCAAATCGCTCAATACGAAAAAGATATCACCAAAACCGCCCAAGAAAAGAAAACTCTTCAAAATCAGATTTCTTCTTTAAAGAAAAAAATTGAACAACTGGACCTTCAGATTCGTCAAGGTAATTTGATGATCAAAGAAATTTCTCTTCAGATTACAGACACCGAAGGCTCAATTGATAAGACTTTATTAAAAATTGAAGACTCCCGCCAAAAATTAGTCGCCATTTTAAGAGAAATCTATCAAGAAGACCAAAAGTCTTTGATTGAGATTTTAGCTTCGGAAGAAGACCTTTCTCGTTTTTTTGACCACCTGGTGGCTTTGGAAACTTTAAATTTGAAAAACCAAGAGATTCTCGATGATATTAAAAATTTAAAATCTTATTTACAAACCCAAAAGCAATTTTTGGATGAGGAGAAAGATGATTTGGAAAGAGTAGCTAAAATTCAAGCTCTTCAAAAACAGCAAAGCGAAGCGACAAAAAAAGATCAGGAGTATTTTTTAAAACTGACTGAAACTCAATATCAACAGTATTTATCAGAAAAAAAAGAATTAGAAAAAAGGGCTGCTGAAATCAGGGCTCGACTATTCGATTTGGCTGGCGTTTCCCAAGCTCCTACTTTTGGTGAGGCTTTGGATGTCGCCAAGTTTGTTTCCGAAGCAACCAATATCAGACCATCTTTTTTGCTCGCCGTTTTACAGCAAGAATCAGCTATCGGCAAAAATGTCGGTCAGTGTTATTTGACTAATGCCAAGACTGGTACAGGAATTAGAGCAAGCAGCGGTGCGGCGCTGTCGAGAATAATGAATCCAAACAGAGATGTCTCTTATTTTTTGGATATTACAGAAAGTTTAGGATTGCCCTGGAACCAAACATTGGTTTCTTGCCCAATGAGCGTCGGTTGGGGAGGAGCAATGGGTCCAGCTCAGTTCATTCCTTCGACTTGGGCCAGTCCTAACGGTTCTCCAACAGGTGTATCTTTCAAAGACAGAGTAGCCGCTATTACTAAAAAAACGGCTAATCCGTGGAGCATAAAAGATTCTTTTTTAGCCGCCGGATTATATCTATCCGATTATGGTGCTCAGGCTAAAAACAGTGATGGTGAATGGAAAGCAGCCATGATTTATTTTGCCGGTTCAACAAAAAACAGGGCATTTTATTGGTATGCCAATCAGGTTTTAGAAAAAGCAAAATGCATTCAAAGTTTTATTGACACCGAGACAATGTCCGATTATTGCCAAGAGTTGATTAGGTTGCAATGAGTAATTTAATTATTTTGAGTTTCTATTTGTTCTTCTTTTTGAAGAGTTTTAAATACCGAATCAAGTTTTCCTTCCAATATTTCTTCCAAATTGTGCCAGCTTTTTTTGATTCGGTGGTCGGTTAATCGATTTTGAGGAACGTTATAGGTTCTAATTTTCTCTGCCCTTTTAGCCCAGCCAATCTGGGTTTTTCTTTCGCTGGAAAGCTTTCCCATTTCTTCAATTTCTTTTTTTTCCAAAATTTTTGCTTCCAAAATCGCTAAGGCATTTTCTCTGTTTTGTTGCAGACTTCTTTCTGTTTGGCAGGTAACAACCAAACCCGAAGGCATGTGAGTTATTCTGACGGCAGTTTCTCTTTTATTGACATATTGGCCGCCATGCCCTGAAGCACGGTAATAATCGGTTTTTAAATCTTCCGGTCTTATTCTTATTTCTGAATGAGTCGGTTTTGGCAAGACCGCCACCGTGGCCGTTGAAGTATGGACTCGGCCTGATTTTTCAGTTTCGGGAATTCTTTGAATGCGATGGACGCCGGCTTCGTATTTCATTTTTGAATAAACATCGCCGTCTTTCAATTCAAAAATCACTTCTTTGAGACCACCGAGTTCGCTTTCGTTGGCATCTAAAATTCTCAGCTTCCAGCCGGAGTTTTGAGCATATTTTGAGTACATTCTGAAAATATCCCGGCTAAAGAGAGCCGCTTCTTGGCCGCCAACGCCAGCCCGTATTTCAACAATAACCGCATTTTGATTGATTTTTCCTTCCTCCATTTTTAGCTTTTCTTTTTCTTTTTTTCCAACCTCTTTCTGAATTTCTGAACTTGACCCATTGTATCAAGAATCTTTTTCTTACCGGTATAAAAAGAATGGCATTTGGAACAAATCTCAACCTCCATGAATTCTTTGGTTGAGCCGATATGAAAAACATTTCCACAGGCGCACTGGACAGTGGCATTAGGATAATATTTTGGATGAATATTAGTTTTCATAATAAAAATAATAACAAACCTAGTGAAAAAAATCAATACTTTTGCAAAAACTTTGACTAATTTTAAAATATGTGCTATCTTAAAAAATCTCTCCAAGGAGGTGAAGAGAAATGAAGCTATGGGAGGTTCTTTTAAAAATAATAGCTTTGGCTGTTATTTATAGTTGGATATATCACGTCATTATTACAATCGAGAAAGAAATCGAAGGAAAGCTAACGTTTATTCAAACTCCCTGGTCAATAGGAGCTCTTTATTTAGATTATAGTGCACTGGTCGGATTCGGACTGCTAATAACTTATTGGCTTTTCGCGAGCAAGAAAAAAGAGTGAAAAGAGGGGGAAATCTTTCCCCCTCTTAATCTAATTTAAAACCTTTTTATTCTTTTTTATTCTTTATTTTTTTAAAAAATAATGTTAAAATGTTGCTATGGTAAAAAGTACAAAAATTTCCAAAAAAGAAAATCTTTCCCTGGACCTTGAAGAAATGGCCAAGTTTGGTTTGCATTTTGGCCACAAGGCTTCGAAGATAAATCCCAAAATGAACCCTTATTTGTACGGGGTAAGAAATACTATTCATATTATTGATTTGGAGAAAACGAAAGAAGAATTTGAGAAGGCTCTGGCTTTTATAGAAAAGCTGGTTTCAGAAAAAAAAGATTTACTCTTGATAGGAACCAAGGTTCAGATAAAGGATTTAGTAAAAGAAGTAGCAACTGAATGTGGTTTGCCTTTTGTTAATGAAAGATGGTTGGGTGGAGCTTTTACTAATTTCGAAGTAATTAAAAAAAGAATTAATTATTTCAAAGAACTGGAGAGAAAAAAAGCCGCGGGCGAATTAGAGAAATACACCAAAAAAGAAAAATCCCAAATCGGAAAAGAATTAAAAAAATTGGAAACCAAATTTGGTGGAATAAAAAATATGGAAAAAATACCCGAGGCGATTTTTGTGGTTGATATGGAAAAAGACATTTTGGCCATCAAAGAAGCTAAGGCGAAGAGAATAAAAGTGATTGCTATTGCCGACACTAATGTTGACCCTAACTTAGCCGATTATCCAATTCCAGCTAACGATGACTCTGTTTCTTCAGTAAAATATATTTTGGAAAAAATAAAAGAAACAGTTCTCAAAGCTAAAGAAGAATAACTTTTTATCAATATGGCAACCATTGAGCAAATAAAAAAACTGCGTGCCGAAACGGGAATCTCAATTTCAGATTGTCGAGAAGCTCTTGAAAAGACGGGAGGCAATTTAGAAAAAGCCAAAGAAATTTTAAAAGAAAAAGGTCAAACTATAGCTCAAGACCGCAAAGAAAAAGAAACCAGCAAAGGAATTATTGACGCTTACATTCACTCAGGAAAAAGAATCGGGGTTATGATTGAAATTAACTGTGAATCAGATTTCGTCGCTCGTTCAGAAGATTTTCAAAAATTGGCTCACGAATTATGCCTACAGATAGCCGCGCTCTCGCCAGAAGAAATTCCTTTAATGGAACAACCCTGGATAAAAGACGAGAAAAAAACAATCAAAGATTTAATAGAAGAATACATTGCTAAATTCGGCGAAAATATTATTTTAAAGCAATTTACCAGATATGAACTCTGAAATAATTGCCTTAATCTTTTTTACTGGATCCCTCTTTGGCTTGGGAGGTATTGTTTTAAGGAAAATTCCTGTTTTGATTGATTTGCCCGATACCTTGCCCAAAGAAAAGGAAAAATTATCTTTGAGATTGAAAAGATTTTGCTCGGAAAAAAATCCCTTAAAAAACTTTTGTTACGAAATATTTTTGCAAAAAATTCTAGCTAAAATCAGAATTTTTACTCTTAAAATAGAAAATCTTACTCTGGCTTGGCATCAGGAGTTGAAGAAACGATACCAAAAAAAGAATGGAGAAAGAAAAGATGGCTATTGGGAAGAGGTAAAAAAAGGGAAGGAATAAAAAAGCTCAAATTGTTTGCCGGGATAGCTCAGTGGCAGAGCAACGGTTTTGTAAACCGTAGGTCGTGGGTTCAAATCCCTCTCCCGGCTTACTTTATATGCCATTCAAAAAAGAATTAATTCAACTACAAAGAGAAATCGATAAGAGATTGGAGATTTTTTTTGAGAAAAAGCTTAGAGAAAGTGAAAATTCTTGGCTGTCAAAAGAAATGGTAAAATCAATTAAAGATTTTTCCCTGAGAGGAGGAAAAAGGATTCGACCAATCCTTTTTTATTATGGCTATCTAATTGGCGGCGGCAAAAAGAAAAAAGAAGCTTTAGATGCTTCAATTTCAGTGGAATTAATCCATAATTTTTTGCTGATTCACGATGATATTATAGACCGTGATGATTTGCGGCGAGGAGAACCAACCATTCATCATTATTACGAAAAAATCTATCAAAAAACCTCAAAGGACGCGCTTCATTTGGGAAACTCAGCCGCCATCTTGGCTGGCGATATTACCTCAGTTTTCGGTTATGAAATTTTGGCTAATTCAAATTTCCCGACTCTCTTGAAAAATAAAGCTATACAAAAACTAAACCAGACCCTGAGTGAAGTTGTTGATGGTCAGGTTTTGGATGTTTTCTTGAAAATTAATTATCGATTAAACGAAAAAGAAATTTTCAAGATTATGGAAAAGAAAACAGCTAAATATACTTTTGAGGCTCCCTTGTCCATGGGAGCTATTTTGGCCGGTGCCGGCAAAAAGACTTTGACTCAAATAAATAAATTTGCCTTACCTCTGGGCATTTCTTTTCAGATTCGTGACGATATTTTAGGAATGTTTGGGGACGAAGAAAAAACCGGGAAACCCTCTGGCGCTGACTTAAGAGAGGGGAAGCAAACCATTTTAATTTTTTTTGGCCGGCAACTAGCGAACAAAGAGCAGAAAAAAATAATTGACCAAAATTTGGGAAATCCAAAACTAACCAGAGAGAAACTGGAAAAAACCAGAGAAATTATCATCAAAACAGGAGCCTTAAGCAGCGCTCAAAACTTGGCCAAGGAATTTAGCTTAAAAGCAAAAGAAGAAATCAAAAAAACAGATTTCCCTCTTGAGGCCAAAATATTTTTAGAGGATTTTACGGAATATATAGCCGAGAGGGAAAAATAATTTCATTCTTAAAAAGACTTGACAAATATTTTTAAAAAATTAAAATAGAAATATAAAGAAGAGTAATATGGCTAAGAAAGAAAAAAAGAAAAAATGTTCTTGCGGTTGTGGTAAATAAGATAGAGAATTGAAAGAGAACCGAAATCTGAAATCAGGAATTCTCTTCCTGATTTTTGGTCCCCAGAAGGACTTTAAAAATTTAATAAGTAGTTTTTTAGAGTTGCCTCGATCTTTTATTTTTGAGGATTTGATCCTGGTCCAGGATGAACGCTGGTGGCGTGGATAAGGCATGCAAGTCGAACGTCCCTCCCTTTCGCAAGAAAGAGAGGGAAGTGGCGAATGGGTTAGTAACACGTGGGCAATGTACCCTAAAGGCAGGGCCAACCTAGGGAAACCTAGGCTAATCCCTGATGGTCCCTGATGACGTAAGTCTGAAGGGTAAAGGAAGGAGTAATCCAACCGCTTTAGGATCAGCCTGCGTCCTATCAGCTAGTTGGTAAGGTAACGGCCTACCAAGGCTATGACGGGTAGGGGGTGTGAGAGCGCGTTCCCCAACAAGGGCACTGAGACACGGGCCCTACTCCTACGGGAGGCAGCAGTCGAGAATATTGGTCAATGGGGGAAACCTTGAACCAGCGACGCCACGTGCTTGAAGAAACCCTTCGGGGTGTAAAGAGCTTTTCTGGGGGAGCAACTTTTGTGAGAGTACTCCAGGAATAAGCGGGTGCAAATTCTGTGCCAGCAGCAGCGGTAACACAGAACCCGCAAGCGTTATCCGGATTTACTGGGTGTAAAGGGTCCGTAGGTGGTTTTGCCAGTCTAACGTAAAAACTCTTGGGCTCAACCTAGGAAATGCGTTAGATACTACAAAACTAGAGGGCGCTAGAGGCTGATGGAACGCTCGGTGTAGGGGTGAAATCCGTTGATATCGAGCGGAACACCAAAAGCGAAGGCAATCAGCTGGAGCGACCCTGACGCTGAGGGACGAAAGCGTGGGGATCAAAAAGGATTAGATACCCTTGTAGTCCACGCCCTAAACGATGGACACTGGCTGCTTGTAGTGTCGACCCTACAAGTGGCGAAGCTTACGCGTTAAGTGTCCCACCTGGGAAGTACGGCCGCAAGGCTAAAACTCAAAGGAATAGACGGGGGCTCACACAAGCGGTGGACCATGTGGCTTAATTCGACGGTAAACGAGGAACCTTACCAGGGCTTGACAGACTAGTGAAAGCTTTCTGAAAGGAAAGCCTACCCACAAGGACATTAGTTCAGGTGCTGCATGGTTGTCGTCAGCAGGTGTCTTGAGACGCTCCCTTAAATGGGGAAACCTGCGCAACCCTTGCCCTATGTTTTAAGTGTCATAGGGGACTGCCGTGGACAACACGGAGGAAGGCGAGGATGACGCCAAATCAGCATGGCCCTTTGATGCCCTGGGCTGCACACGTGGTACAATGGCCGGGACAATGGGTTGCTAAGCCGTAAGGCGGAGCTAATCTCATCAAACCCGGTCTCAGTTCGGATTGAGGTCTGAAACCCGACCTCATGAAGCCGGAATCGCTAGTAATTGCCAATCAGCTATGTGGCGATGAATACGTTCCTGAGCCTTGTACTCACCGCCCGTCACGCCAAGCGAGCTGGGAATAGCCGAAATACCTCATTAGAGGTCCTAAGCTGGGCTCAGTGAGAGGGGCGAAGTCGTAACAAGGCACGGGTAGGGGAACCTGCTCGTGGATCATTACATTTAAAAAGTTTGTCGATATAGGTTGAAAAGCGAGAATTCTCTTTTTAACTTATCTGGTGTTGATCGCGGAGCCTTTAAGTTGCGATCCGAGGCAACTCTAAGAAACTACTTTTTTGGCCCCTTGTCGGGGCCTTTTATTTTTGATAAAATGAAAAATCTAGAAATTTTAAAATGGAAATTCCGCAAAAAATAATCAAATTTTTAGAAAAAAATAAGATAAAATACCAAACAATTAAACACCGTACTGTTTACACCGCTTTTGATAAATCACAAACCCTAAAGGTTCCGCAAAAGATTATTGCAAAAGTGCTAGTCTTGAAAATGGATGGTAATTTAGCTATTGTTTTGATAGCAGCTAATAAAAATTTAGACCTCAAGAGCTTAAAGAAGGTAGCCAAAATTAAAAAAATCGAATTCGTTTCGGAAAAAAT
>Ga0172362_10002656_pt1 | contig 15447 bp, 14 predicted proteins | sample LakKivs1_kivu2a2_FD_114534 | JGI IMG/M metagenome (GOLD analysis project Ga0172362, IMG submission 114534) | Sediment microbial communities from Lake Kivu, Rwanda - Sediment s1_kivu2a2 | ecosystem: Environmental > Aquatic > Freshwater > Lake > Sediment | place: Rwanda: Western Province, Lake...
GGCTCGCGAGTCGGCCGTGAAACCCGGCAGCACTTCGCTTTCGTTAGCACCCAATGGTGCTGGAGAACGATTGGCTATAAAAGCACGAGCTTCAGCTTCGCCAGCTTGGGGATCATCGGGAGGTACGGTACCGACGCTGACTGGCTGTGGTGGTATGGACACCACCGTGGTCTGGGGCGGCTCCACGGGTGTGGTCTGGGCTATGATGGTGCCAAACTCATCGAACGTGGTAGTGACCGGAGGTGACACCAGGTTGGTGGGATTGTCCGTGAGCCCGGGAGCGGGATTTTGTGGCAGGGGCGGTGACACCACCGTGGCAGAATCGGCCGGGGCAGTGCTGCGGGTATTGAGCACGGGATCAAACGTGCGCGTGATCGCGCCCACGTCTTTGTTGTAATCTTGGTACATCACGGGTTGCCGGGAGTCTATGGCCCGCACCACGGCCAGCGCGCCTTCATAGGACTGCGCCGGGACCTGTCGTCCCTGATAGGTAATCAGCCCCAGGCTGGAATCATATGTTACCCCGGGTGGTAGTCCCCTACCATCCGCGGCGATGGGTGTCACTGTAGACATGCGTGGATCCTCTGCGTATTTACCGTGATCGATAAGCACGTAGATTATGTGGCTGGCATTGACAACCCGGCAAGATAGTGTATAATAAGTACAGACCCAAGGAGAATTTCTTTGTCCACCACGACCCCACGTATCAACTATCTCAATAACCGAGATCTGCTGCGAGAGATCCATCTCAGCAAAAACACCTACTGCAGCTACCGAGATCGCCAGCAGGATCACCAGTACGACATCATATTGCCCTCGGCAGCGCGCATAAACCAGCGCACCGCGGCCCAAGCTCGCAGGAACAGGGCCGCCAGGCTCACGCGTGAAACCGAGACCCCAGCAAACGAAAAACTCATCCCGCACACGGATCTGGTATTCCGTGTGATGACCTGGGAACACATACCGCACGCGCCCCGGAAAGTGCCCACGACCCTGGCCACTCAGCGCGGTGTGGCCGACATCCTGGGGCTGGAAGATTTGCCCGAAGAAGATCCATTGATAGATCTCATAGATGAACCACCAGGTGATCCCACGCACGTCAAAGTAAACTTTCCGCCTTTCTTTCACTATCGCCTGTCAGCGGATCGTGTACCCTATGTAGTGGGACGCAGCCACTGGCAGGGCGATGTTGATACCGGGCACTACAGCCGGTATCATGGAGCCATGACGCGCCGTTTGGCCGAGATGTTTATCAAGCTGTGCGAACGTTATGCCACGCGATCAAACTGGAGGAACTACAGTTACAACGAAGAGATGCGCGGGCAAGCCCTGCTGCAACTGAGCCAGATCGGCCTGCAGTTTGACGAGAGCAAGAGCCAGAATCCTTTCGCGTACTACACTGCGACTATAACAAATTCTTTCACACGCATCCTCAACCTCGAAAAGAAAGTGCGAAACATACGAGATGACATCCTCGAGATCAATGGCCTGAATCCATCATGGAGTCGCCAGCACGCGGATTCCGATCGCAGATATACCAGTCAGGTCGCATCTCCGGCCGAAGACTAGTATACTGACTCAATGGGTAATTTATTCCGCAAAGCAGCGGTTTTCACCGACATCCATTTCGGCGCCAAGAGCAATAGCCTCATGCACAACCAGGACTGTGAGCAATTCGTGGACTGGTTCGTTGACACGGCCCGGCAGGAACAGTGCGATGTGGGCATGTTCTTGGGTGATTGGAGCCATCATCGCGCGTCGATCAACATGCAGACCCTGCAGTTCAGCCTGCGCGCCCTGGAACGACTGTCAGCAGCGTTTGACAGATTCTATTTCATACCCGGCAATCACGATCTCTACTATCGAGATCGACGTGACATATATTCCACTGAATGGGCGCGTCACATACCCAATATCATCATCGTCAATGATTGGTTCCAGGATGGGGATGTCATCATCGCTCCCTGGTTAGTGGGAGATGATCACCGGCGGATACAACGGATGTCAGCCCGGTACATGTTTGGACATTTTGAGCTGCCCAGCTTCAAGATGAACGCCATGGTCGAGATGCCCGACCATGGCGACATACGATTAGAACATTTCGGTGAATACGATCAGGTATTCTCGGGACATTTCCATCTCCGGCAGACCAAACGCAATATAAATTACATCGGCAACGCGTTCCCGCACAACTTTGCCGATGCGGGAGACGATCAGCGCGGTTGCATGATCCTGGAATGGGGGCAACAACCGAGATATCTGTCCTGGCCCGATCAACCCCTCTACGATGTATGGAATCTCAGCTACGTCATGGATCATGCCGCAGAGATCTTGCGACCACGCATGCACGTGCGGGTACATCTAGACATAGAGATATCCTACGAGGAAGCCAATCTCATACGCGATACCTACATACGGTCATATGGTCTGCGAGAGATGGCGCTGGTACCACAGAAACGATCGGTGCTGGAAACGGACACCGTCCCGGGCGACATCAGATTCGAAAGCGTGGACCAGATAGTGACGGATCAGATCGCGCGCATCGAATCCGAGTTCTATGACCCCCGACTGCTGCTGCAGATCTACCAGACGCTGTGATCATCCTCGATCCCAGGGCACTGACATGGAGCAATCAATCCCATGATAACCGTTAAAACACTGACCGTGAAAAACTTCATGTCGGTGGGCAACGCCACACAAGCAGTGGATTTTGATCGTGGAGATCTCACCTTGGTGTTGGGGGAAAATCTAGATCTGGGAGGTGATGGCAGCAGGAACGGCACTGGCAAAACCACCATCATAAACGCGCTGAGTTATGCCCTGTACGGCCAGGCCCTCACCAACATACGCCGGGAAAATCTCATCAACAAAACCAATGGCCGCAACATGTTGGTGAGCTTGGATTTTTCCGTGGGCGGCCAAGACTATCGCGTGGAGCGCGGGCGGCGCCCCAACGTGCTGCGATTCTATGTCAACACCCAAGAACAACTCACCACCGACGATGCCCAGGGTGATAGCCGCGAAACACAAGATGCCATCGAATCTACGCTGGGCATGAGCCATGACATGTTCCGGCATGTGCTGGCGCTGAACACCTATACCGAGCCGTTCCTGAGCCTCCGAGCCACGGATCAGCGCACCATCATCGAGCAACTGCTGGGCATCACTCTGTTGAGCGAGCGGGCCGAGCGCATCCGAGAACTACACCGCGCCACCCGCGAAGGTATTTCCCAGGAAGACATGCGCATACGCGCTGTGCAAGAAGCCAATCGCAGGATCGAAGAACAGATCTCCAGCCTGGAAAAACGCCGGGATCTCTGGACGCGCAAGCAACAAGAGGACATCACGAGCCTACAGGAAGCCATCGCGGCCCTGGAACACATCGACATCGATGCGGAAGTGCAGGCGCATCGTGATCTAGAATCTTATCATGCCAGGAAAAAACAGATCGACGAGCATCACCGATGGCTCCGCCAGATTGACCAAGACGACGCCAAGCTGGAAAAAGACAGCGCCAAGTTGACACGTGATATTGATGCCTTGAAAGAACATCGCTGCCATGCCTGCGGTCAAGAATTGCATGATGCCAAGCAAGATGAGATCTTGTCCGAAAAACAAAAAAATCTGCAGGAGATCGCGCTACAACTACTGGCCAACGAAACACAGAGGATCGAACATCTCAATGAGATTGACGATCTCGGCGATGTGGGCACAGCGCCACGGGTGTTCTACGATGGCCTAGAACAAGCACTGAATCACAAAAATAGCCTGGATGGGCTACAGCGAGATCTCGCGAATCGACAGGCTGAGACGGATCCTTACACCGAGCAGATCTCGGACATGCGTGGCCAAGCCCTTCAGACCGTGACCTATGATGTCATCAACGAGCTCACCCGCTTGAGCGAACACCAAGACTTCCTGCTCAAGCTCTTGACCAACAAAGACAGCTTCGTGCGCCGGCGCATCATGGAGCAAAATCTAGGATATCTCAATCAGCGCCTCACTCACTATCTGGATCGCATGGGCCTGCCGCACCAGGTCACGTTCCAGACCGATCTCACCGTGGAGATCACCGAGCTGGGACGAGAGCTGGATTTTGACAACCTGTCACGGGGCGAGCGCAACCGGCTGATCTTGTCCATGTCATGGGCGTTCCGCGATGTGTGGGAGGGCCTGTATCAGCCCATCAATGTCATGTTCATCGACGAGCTCATAGACAGCGGCCTTGACAGCGCCGGAGTAGAGTGCGCGCTGGCCTTGCTCAAGTACATGAGCCGCGAACGCAGCAAGAGCGTGTGGTTGGTGAGCCACAGGGATGAACTGGTGGGGCGCGTGGAGAACATCCTGCGAGTGATCAAATCCCATGGGTTCACTGAATATGCCACCGACACTGACCGCACATAAATATCAGGAAGATGACATGGTTATACGAATCACAGATCGTGACAGAGATACCAGAAGAATATGCTGGGTTCGTGTACCTCATAACCAATCTGCAAACCAACCGGCGGTACATCGGAAAAAAACTGTCGAAATTCGCCAAGACCACTTATCGCATAGAACGGCTCCGGAACGGACGTAAACGTCGTAAAAAAATACGGGGCAAGATCGAATCAGACTGGCAGACATACTATGGCAGCTCACCAGAACTCACCAAAGACATCGGATTGTTAGGCACGGAAAATTTCACCAGGGAAATACTATATTACTGTCGATCAAAATCAGAATGCAGTTACATCGAGGCCAGGGAACAGTTCGCCAGGCGAGTGCTGGAATCAGATGACTACTACAACAACAACATACAAGTAAGAGTACACGGCTCGCACATCAAAGGCAAATTAGGCAGCAACGGCTAGCGCAGGCCAACATCGTGCGCCCCAGGATCTGGACCACGCGGTCGCAGTGCGGGAAGACCCATGCGCCAATGGGCACTCAACCACTACCCCCCGGGATGATGACGGCTCAAGACCTGCCGTTTGGTTGTTGGAAAAGGATGACCAGGCAAAATGAGGGGAGAAAGCCCCACGGCCGTGATCGTGACAGCGTACGATCTCGCGCCCGCCGTTGTGATAAGACGGAGTGAGCAGGTACCGGACAACCGCCTGCGAGATGCCACACAAACCAAGCACAAATCAGCTTTGTGCCACATTTATGTAGCATAGTAGCTCCAACGCTGTGTGACTGCGCGACTCGGATGAAGCAGCAGAGATCTTGGCCCTGTCAGGGCCAAGTGTGACCGGTTGATCTGGATGAGGCAGAAAGAAAAACAATGTTGCTGAGCGTCAGCGAAAGCAACAGATGTGCGCAGCACATCTTTCAATGTTTAAAAGAACGGCATATGGGTCTTTTTGGTAGTCTCGAGATTGTCTTTGACGATGCTGGCTATGATCTCTCGTTCCTGGGGACTTATATTCATGGCTTCATTATACGTGAGACCGCCCCGCATGAACCAGCACATCTTGAGGGATTCGCTGCGTATCTGTTGTGCCTCCCGTTCCATGATATCAATTTCCCGTATCACTTGATCTTGGTCCAGGATCAGGAGGCGTCCGCGAAAAAACTGGTCATGTCCAAGGTGTAGGTCTGCTGGTATTCGTGTCCGCAGTTGTTGCATTTCATGTCAAGGGGACGTAGTTCGCTGCTCTGCTTGATCTCGATGATGCGTGCGCGTATCTTGGAGAAGAGATTGCGATCGCTGTTGACCAGTAGCTCCAAGATATGATCCGTATTGGTCACGACATGGTCGGGGGTCTGTATGCGATCTATGTTCTGGGCCATGGCCAGGCTGGTGAATTCCGTGATCTTCTTCAGCACTTCTCCCAGCTGTGTGAGTTTTTGTTTGTCATCGAGATCGGCGTCCTGGAGTACCTGCATGGTTTTCTGATCTTCAAACTGCCGCATGCTGTTTTCGTTGATCTGGGTGTAATCCATGGTCTTGAAGAAGATCTTGAGGTCATCGATCTCCAGCGGCGCATCATAATCCGGAGCCCGGATGCGTTCCATGACCCGGCGCAGATCCACGCTGTAGTCAGATTCGGTGCTGCAGTTGGGACACCGGGTGGTGATGTCCATGGTGTGACCATAAGTGGCTATGCGTATGGCCACCAAGATAGTGTCGATGTCCACGCTGGGCACCCGCCACGCGTCGCGGATGTTGGGCATGCAGCTCTCGATCACTGATACCACCGCGGAACCATTGAACAGGGCATCTGGGGTGCGATACGTGATCTCGTCCATGGTGGTCATGGGCAGCACCGGGTATTCGTTGTTGGCGGTCTCCGTCAGAGCGCCCGGGGGGTAGAATCGACCCTGGCTGGGCAAGCGGATGTGTATGGCGGGCTGGCGGAAATACCGGCTCAAGGGGTTTTGTGTCATGGATTCCTCGTCTATAAATACGTGCTAATCTATTTATAGGCGCTGAATACCATGGCAGAAATGTCCCAACGCGAAGTGGAAGAACTGTTGTACCAGCTCAGGCGCTTGGTAGAAGAACTGAACCAGCAGCGCCAAGGCACACAGGGTCTGAGCGAGACCAGATCAACCGCCACCGAAGGTCGGGATCGCGGTATCGATCGACTGATCCTGGCCCTGGGCCGTCTGTCCAGCCAGCTTGATGGAGAGCGCAAGACCAAAGCGCAAGAACAAGCGGACATGCTGAAATTCGCCAAGGCCACCGATGCTGCCAGCGATGCCCAAGAAGAACAGCGCAAACAGATAGAAGAAAACATCAAGGCAGCCGAAGCCGAAGCCAAGGCTCGGGAAGAAACGGCCCGGCGGGCCGCCATGAGCCAGGCCGAGATAGACGACGAAAGATTCCGCGCCGAGCAGCAACGCATCGCCGAAGACAAGAAAAAACGCCAAGACGAGCAAAAAGGTCTTAATCAGAAGCTGATAGATGGGGTGCGCGATAGCCGTTATCAGCGCGATTCTGCCCGTACGGTGTTTGAGCAGTTCAGTGCCACGGGTGGCATGGCCGAACGACTCAAAGATGGATTCCTTAATCTATGGCCTACTAGCCTTGGTGCCCAGGCTGGCCTGCAGTTGCTGACAGCCGCGGTCGGAGGCGCGACCAAAGGCATGATCAGCATGAGCAAGTCCCTCCACAAAGGCGAGCGTGGTGCCAAGGTCTCAGCCGAAGCCCTGAGCGAATTAGCTACCCCGCTACTCAATGTCGCGAGCATCATAGGTCAAGTGGCATTCGCGCTATCGTTTTTCTTACCCGGCGGTATACTGGTCAGGTCCGCAGTGAAACTGGGCGGGATCTTGCTGCAGACCGGCAGTTCTGCCGGTAAACTGGCCCTGGAACTGAACAAACTGGCCTCAGAGCAGGTGGATGCCCTGTTTAAGAGTTTCCGCACGCTCAGCTCCGTGGGAGCCGTGGGCGCGCGCGGACTTGACGATGTGTTTGACACCCTGCAGACCCTGGGCATGAGCGTGGCCGAGATCGAAGAATTCAACAGCATGGTCACCCAGAGCTCACAAAAACTGGCCTTGATGGGAGGTACCGTGGCACAAGGTACCCGGGCGTTTGGTGAAGTGGCGGGTGGTTTGTACAAGAGCCGGCTGGGCCAAGAGCTGGAGATGCTGGGTTTTACGGCACAGGAGCAGCGAGAAGCTGCGCTGGCTTATCTCAATATCCAAGCGCGCACCGGGCAGATGCAGCTGAAAAACACAGCACAGCTGATCCAGGGCAGTGCTAAATTCGCCAAGGAGCTGGATCTCGTCGCGCAGCTCACGGGACAGTCTCGCAAAGAACAGGCCGCGGCGCGCGAAGCCGCCCAGGCCGAAACCCGATTCCGCGCTGCTAAGATCGCTGCAGAACAACGCGGTGACGAAGAGGAGTTGAAACGACTCAACATTGCTGAACGCATGGCAGGCCTCGCCAAAGCTGCAGGCGATGAACGCGGATTTACTGGTATACTGCAGGCAGCAGCAGGTGGTGGTGCGCTCACGACTCCTGAAGCCATAGCAGCAGAAATGACCTATCGAGTGAGCGAGATCTTGGCACGGCCCAATATCACGGAGGCTCAGATGTTGGAAATGATGGGCCAAAGCGTGAAAGCGCAACAACAGACGTTGGCCGAAACCAACAGATTTTCGGGCAATATCGATATGATTCAGACCAATCTCGCGAGTGCCGATGATATCAAACGCCTCGCAGAATCAGTAAAACAAGAAGCCGCCAAGGCAGGATTCACTGGTCCGGACGCTGTAGCCAAATTCATGGAAACCGAACAAGGCAAGCGCATGGCGGCCGGCGGCGATACCAAAACCATGGTAGAAGCCGGGCGACTGCAGCAGAGCGCGGCCATGATCCAGGACAGCGCTCTGAGGAAATTCAATGTGGCGGCTGACATCAACAATGCTGCTTCCAAGCTGTTTGATTCCGCGGTAAAACTGTTCGCCAGGACATTGGGCGTGACGCCACCAGCGGGTGGTACTCCCACCGCGGGTGGTGCTCCCACCGCGGGTGGTGCTCCCACCGCGGGTGGTTCGGCCAGCGAAGCAGCGATCATGGCCGCCCTTGGTGCTGCGCCCGGTCGATCAGCATCGGGGCTGGCTGGCTTGCCGGGATCAGCTGCCGTGACCACCGCATCGGGCGCAAAGGCTTTCAGCGGTGGTATCATGGGCAAGATAGAAGAATTCGTCACCCAGGGCCGGGGATTCAGATCCTATCAGCAAACCGGTGCCATGAATCCAGAAGAACTTTTCAGTTTCCGAGGAGGAACCACGGGCCATGCCAGGAACTTACAGCAGCTTGATCCAGAATTCCAGAAGAGACTGATAGCCATGGCCCAGGAATACCATGAACTCACTGGTGGTAAAAAACTGCCATTTGGATCAGGACAACGCAGCCAGGAAGAAAACACAGCAGTGGGTGGAGCCCAGCAGAGCCGGCATCTCACGGGCCGGGCAGCGGATCTCAGCGCCGATGCCGTGAGCGAACTCAGATCCATGGGTCTACTGGAAAAACACGGATTCCGGCAAAACCCCGCGGCCGGAGCCTGGCACATCGAAGGTTATCGATTTGGCGGCGTGGCCACGGGACCCAAATCAGGATACACGGCCCAGCTGCACGGCACCGAGGCCGTGGTACCACTGCCAGACAATCGCAGCATACCCGTGGAGATGCCCAATTTCGATCGTGGACTGGAGCGCCAGGCCGACATGCTGTCGGCGCAGCTGACCCGGCTTGATGAAGTGGTCACGGTGATGCGCAACCAGCTGGACGTGAGCCAGCGCATATTGCAGGTAGCGCAGAACTAGGCTTAAATAACCGATATCGGGCACCATACATGAGCGAACAACAGAAAACAACCGGCTGGCGCAAGTATTTCAAAGTAGCCAACATTGGCGGGCAGCTGAGCCCGTTGTCAGGCGCGCGCGCCCAGGGCCTGCCGGGCTATGGCCGCAACACCGGTGGCGCCCCAGACGACAGCTACGCGCACGCGGACATGGTATATCGCAACTACGCCAGCCGCTTGCCCGAAGTCTACTCCGGTCATCCCAATCGCGTGGAGCGCTACAATCAGTACGAAGCCATGGACATGGATTCGGAGATCAACGCTTGCCTGGACATCCTGGCGGAATTTTCCACGCAGGCCGACTCACAGACCAATCTCCCGTTCCAGGTGCGCTACACCGACAAGCCCACCGACAACGAAGTGCGCATCATCCGGCAACAGCTACAGCAGTGGGTCAAGCTCAATAAACTGGATCAGCGCGTGTTCCGCATATTCCGCAACACCATCAAGTATGGTGACCAGGTTTTCGTGCGCGATCCCGAAACGTTCGAGATGTACTGGGTGGACATGACCAAGGTGGCCCGCGTGATCGTGAACGAGAGCGAAGGCAAGCGTCCCGAGCAGTATGTGATACGCGACATCAATCCCAACTTCCAGAACATGACCGTGGCGGCCAAGACCACCACCGACTACCAGTCAAACCCACCTTCGTCGGGTTACGTGGCACCGTTCAATTACACCATACCCACCGCGGGCGCTGGGGGTCAGGGCGCGGGACAGAGCCGGTTCACGGCTGCCATGAACGAAGCCGTGCTGGACGCCAAACACATAGTACACCTCAGCCTCACCGAAGGTCTTGATTTCTACTGGCCATTTGGGCAGTCAGTGCTGGAGACCATATTCCGCGTGTTCAAGCAAAAGGAGCTGTTGGAAGACTCTGTGCTGATCTATCGCGTGGCGCGGGCTCCGGAGCGGCGTGTGTTCAAGATCGACGTGGGCAACATGCCATCGCACCTGGCCATGCAGTTCGTGGAGCGCGTCAAGAACGAGATACACCAGCGGCGCATACCCAGCAGGACCGGTGGCGGTAGCAACATCATGGACGCTTCCTACAACCCTCTTTCCGTGAATGAAGATTACTTCTTTCCCCAGGGCGAAGGTGGACGCGGTTCATCAGTGGAGACCTTGCCGGGCGGTTCAAATCTCGGCGAGATCGATGATTTAAAGTACTTTAACAACAAGATGTGCCGCGGCCTGCGCGTGCCCTCCAGCTATCTGCCCACGGGGCCAGATGACTCGGATCGTCCGCTATCGGATGGTAGGGTGGGCACTGCCCTGATACAAGAATATCGTTTCAATCAGTACTGCGAGCGCCTGCAGCGCCTGATCATACAGAAACTGGATGATGAATTCAAGATGTTCATGCGCTGGCGCGGCTTCAACATCGATGCTGGCCTGTTCTCGATCGCGTTCAACCCGCCGCAGAATTTCGCCAGTTATCGCGAGGCCGAGCTGGATATCACGCGCGTGAACACGTTTACCACGCTGGATGCCGTGCCCTATCTCTCCAAGCGATTCCTGCTCAAACGCTACCTGGGTCTCTCTGAAGACGAGATCACTGAAAACGAAGATCTGTGGCACGAAGAGCGCTCCCAGCCCGAAGCTGCGGCACCCCAGGGATCAGATCTCAGGAGCGTGGGCATCTCACCGGCTGGCATCGAGGGTGATCTCGAGATGGGCCAAGATTTAGCGGACCTGGGCAAACCCGGAGCGCCGCCTGGAGCCGCCGTGCCGGGCGCAGCACCGGGGCAACAACCAGCGGCAGGCGCGGCGGCACCGGCCCTGGGAGCACCTCCCGCCGCGGGCGCGGCCCCCACGGTATAAATACTCACATGCTGCTGCTAGAACTCTATCGAGCCCAACCCAGGTCTTACCAAGACGTGAGCCAGGACAACAGCCGGCCCAGCCTGGGTGATCTCCGCAAGACCAAGCTCACGCTGCGCCAGATCAATCGATTGCGCCAGCTCAACGACATCAGGCAGTATGAGTTCCGGGAAAAACTCCAGAAGATACAGGCCCAGTATGCTCCGCCCGCCCAGCCCATGATGTAGCGATCATGGTCACGGATCTGTCACGATCCACTAAAAATCAGTGTTAAAAAGCCGGTTTTTCGATCATATCTGTAAATATCTTACAGAGCCATTTACCTACGGAGGATGCTATGAACAAATTTGAACAATTGATCGAGTTCGTGATCAATGACGAAGAAGCCAAAGCCCGCGAGCTGTTCCATGACATCGTGGTGGAAAAAAGCCGCCAGATCTACGAAGAGATGATGCAGGAAGAAGAAGACATCGACGAAGATGGGCACATGGGCGGAAGTCCGGCTGCTGGTCTCATCGATGACGTCGAAGTGGAAGAGCAGGGCCTGGGCGAAGAAGACATGGACATGGACATGGAAATCAACGCCGATGATGATGAAGATGATGCTGCTGACGATGACATGATGGCTGATGCTGACGATGAGCTTGAAGATCGTGTGGTAGATCTCGAAGACAAGCTAGATGAGCTCATGGCCGAGTTTGAAGCCCTCATGGGCGACGAAGGTGGCATGGGCGGCGAAGAAGAAATAGACATGGAGGTGGGCGATGACATGGACAGTGAAGAAGTCATTGACACCGAGCTTGAAACCGAAGGCATGATGGAGGCCGTGAATCTCAAAGCCGCTCCTGCCCCGGTCAAGAGCGAAGAAGCCGGTGTGCTGAAAAAGAGTCCCGTGGCCGCCAATGCTGGTGCCAAAGGACCCGTGGGCAACACCGTGAAACCCACTAATCTAGATCAAGGTGGCGAAGCCAACGGTCGCCCAGCTCCCACTACCCGTGATCTCATCGGGGATTTCCAGAACAAAGCCGGTGCTTCCATGAAAGAACCCCGGGCCGCTGTGAAACCCGAGCTGAAACAGGCCGCTGGTGTCAACACCAAGAGCATATTGAAACAGGTTTAAGGCGGTAAATGGCTCTTTACCTCCGGGAACACCTTACTTTCGATGCTGCCCAGATAGTTCTGGAAGGCGTCGAAGGTAAGGATCTCTACATGCGAGGCATCTGCATACAAGGCGGCGTGAAAAACGCCAACGAGCGGGTGTATCCGGTCACGGAGATCGAGCGCGCGGTCAAGACCCTGAACGAGCAACTCAGCACTGGACATTCGGTGCTGGGTGAAGTGGATCATCCCGATGATCTCAAGATCAATCTGGATCGAGTGAGCCACATGATACAGAGCATGTGGATGGATGGACCCAACGGATTCGGCAAGCTCAAGATATTGCCCACTCCCATGGGGAATTTGGTAAGATGCATGCTGGATTCGGGTGTGAAGCTGGGAGTGTCCAGCCGAGGATCTGGCAATGTGGATGACAGGACCGGACACGTCAGTGACTTCGAGATAGTCACCGTGGACGTGGTGGCCCAACCCAGCGCCCCCAACGCATATCCCAAGGCCATATACGAAGGCCTCATGAACATGCGCTATGGGCATCGCGCGCTGGAAGTAGCGCGCGAAGTCGGACAGAACGACCGAGTAAAGAGATATCTGCGACAGGAAGTCAAGCGCCTGATCCAGGATCTCAAAGTTTAGGAGAAAACGATGCTAGATGCAATCAAACCATTGCTTGATAGCGGCCTGATCACCGAAGATGTCAGCCAAGAGCTCACAGAAGCATGGGAACAACGCCTCACTGAAGCCCGTGAACAGGTCAGGGCCGAACTCCGCGAGGAATTCGCGCAGCGATATGAGCATGATCGGCAGGTCATGACAGAGGCCCTGGACCGCATGGTCACGGAAGGCCTCACTGCTGAGATGCAGCAGCTGGCAGAAGAACGCCAGCAGGTGGCAGCGGATCGCGTGAGATTCCAGCAGCACATGAAAGAATCAGCCGGAAAATTTGACCAGTTCATGGTGTCAAAGCTGGCGGAAGAGATCGGTGAGCTGCGCCAGGATCGGCGGATCCATGCCGAGAGCCTGGGCAAGCTGGAACGGTTCGTGGTGCGAGCCCTGGCCGAAGAGATACAGGAATTCGCGCAAGACAAACGGGCCCTGGTGGACACTCGCGTGCGCTTGGTACGAGAAGCGCGCACCAAGCTCGAGGGCCTCAAAGCACGTTTCGTCACAGAAAGCTCGGCCCGGATCAACCAGGCCATCACCCATCATCTGAAAAAAGAGATGACACAGCTCCGCGAAGACATCGAAGCTGCGCGCCAGAACAACTTTGGACGCCGCATATTCGAAGCCTATGCTGCTGAGTTCTCCAACACGCATCTGCGCGAGAATCGCAGGGTGCGCGAACTGAACCAGATCATAGCTGACAAGAATCGCCAGCTGGAACAAGCCACTCGCGCGGTAGAGCAACACACCGCGCTGGTGGAAAGCAAAGAACATGAGATCCGTCGCATACGCCAAGAAAACCAGCGCCAAGCTGTGATGGAAGAGTTGTTGGGTCCGCTCAACGACGAAAAACGCAGTGTGATGCGTGATCTCTTGGAAAGCGTTCAGACCCCTCGTCTCAAGAACGCGTATGAGAAGTACCTACCAGCTGTGCTGGCGGACGCTGCTCCCAAAACCCCTAACCGGGTCATACAGGAAAGCGTGCGCTCAGTCACTGGTGACAAGAAAACCGTGCCAGCCGCGGACGCAGACGACGATGCCAACAGCAACGTGATAGAACTGCGCCGCCTGGCTGGTCTGTGATAACAACAAAGGAGACAGAAATGTCAAAAGCTCTACTCGAAAGCCGTTGGGACGAGACCCGCGAAGCCCTCATGGAAGGACTCAAAGGCAGTCGCCGCAACACCATGGGTGTGATCCTGGAAAACACCCGCAAGTACCTCTTGGCTGAGAACGCCTCGCCAGGTAGCACAGCATCAGGCAACATCGCCACGCTGAACCGCGTGATCCTGCCGGTGATACGACGGGTTATGCCCACTGTCATCGCCAACGAGATCGTGGGTGTGCAGCCCATGACCGGTCCCGTGGGACAGATCCACACGCTGCGCGTGCGGTATGCTTCGACCATGACCGATCAGACCGCTGCTGCTACATCTGTCACAGCAGGTGAAGAGGCGCTGAGCCCCTTCAAGATCGCCGTGGCTTACTCGGCCGGCGCGCGTGGCACAGACAACGCTGCCACCACGCAGACCGCGGCACAAGGCTACGCTGGTTCGCCCACTGCTACGCTGGAAGGCAACGGTGGTCGTCAGATCTCCGTGCAGATCCTCAAGCAGGCTGTAGAAGCCAAGACCCGCAAGCTGCAAGCTCGCTGGACTTTTGAAGCGGCCCAAGACGCACAGGCCATGCATGGCATCGACGTTGAAGCTGAGATCATGGCGGCCCTGGCACAAGAGATCACTGCTGAGATCGACCAAGAGATCCTCCTGAGCCTGCGCAGCTTGGCACAGACCGAGTTTACCTACAACCAGGCCACCGTTTCGGGTACTGCAACGTTCGTGGGTGACGAGCATGCTGCCCTGGCAGTGCTGATCAACCGTGTTGCTAACCTCATCGCGCAGCGCACACGTCGCGGTGCTGGTAACTGGGCAGTAGTAAGCCCTGCAAGCCTCACAGTGCTGCAGAGTGCCACAACTTCGGCTTTTGCTCGTACCACGGAAGGCACCTTCGAAGCTCCCACCAACACCAAGTTCGTGGGCACGCTGAACGGCGCCATGCGTGTGTTCGTAGACAGCTATGCTTCAGACACCACGCCCGTGCTTGTGGGCTACAAAGGGTCGAGCGAGGCTGATGCCGCGGCGTTCTACTGCCCCTACATCCCCTTGATGTCGAGTGGCGTGGTGCTGGATCCCACATCGTTCGAACCAGTGGTCAGCTTTATGACGCGTTACGGGTACATCGAGCTCACGAACACCGCATCGAGTTTCGGGAACGCCGGAGACTACGTGGGAGAAATAGCCGTCCAGAACTTGTCATTCTCCTAAATCGAGAAGTTGTTCGACAAAATCAAAAAACCTCACTACGGTGGGGTTTTTTGTTGACTTTTATATCTAAAAATGTTATGTTAATTAGGAGAGCACGGTGACCGCTGCAAAAATCTTGACCACCCCCGAATCACACAGTAAATATCTCAGTGTAACACCACTAACTCAAGGAGAACACATGAAAACCCTAGCCGCTGTCACCATCGCCATGCTCA
>Ga0172362_10002659_pt1 | contig 15436 bp, 13 predicted proteins | sample LakKivs1_kivu2a2_FD_114534 | JGI IMG/M metagenome (GOLD analysis project Ga0172362, IMG submission 114534) | Sediment microbial communities from Lake Kivu, Rwanda - Sediment s1_kivu2a2 | ecosystem: Environmental > Aquatic > Freshwater > Lake > Sediment | place: Rwanda: Western Province, Lake...
AGGACCCGCGCGGCGACCTCGCGTTCCAGGGGCTGGCCGTCGCGGAGCTGGGCGACCATGCGTGCGGCCTGGCCTGCGGCGGGGACGGGCGGCTCGGCGGCCTTGCGGCAGCCTGCCGCGAGCAGCAGCGCCGGCAGGCAAGCCGACGCGACGAGCAGCCCGCGCCGCCGCCCGGCCAGCGCCATCGCGCGTGTGGCGACCATCGGCGGCCTACTTTCCGTACTGCTTCAGCGTGCCCTTGATGGCCATCTGGACCTGCATGAGCTCCTGGTAGACGAGCATGTCCACGGGCACGAATCGCTGCGAGAAGTCGTGGAGCTTGATGCCCACCAGCCCGTAGTAGTGCGTGGGAAGGGGCTGGACGGGCGGGATGTCCCTGGTGCGCGCGAGGAAGTCGGCCAGGTACATCTCCTCGTGCTGCGAGCGGGGCATGTAGTTGCCGTTGGGATCGCGCGGCACCTGCTCGACGCGGCACTCGTCGCGCAGGCGCGCCATCGTCGCCTCGATCTGCTTGTTCTTCGCGTCGATCCGCGCCCACTGCTCCTCCGGCATGCGGTCGACGACCTCCAGCACGAACTGCAGCACGCCCTGAGAGGGCTCATCCGGCCTCAGCAGCCGCTTCTGCATCGCCACCTTCGCCGCCCGCCAGACCACCACGTCCTTCGGTTGGGCCTTGAAGGCGGGCCGAAAGTCGCTCCGCCCGCCGTAGGAGATCTTCCAGCCCTTGGGCAGCGACTTGCGTATCTGGTCCATGGCCTTCTGCAGGCTTCCGGCCGGCGTGGGCGGATAGTCCTTGCCGCACCCCGCCAACGACGCCAACAGGAGCACCGATGCGACCTTTCTCATGGCACGAACTCCTGGCCCCGCCTTCGCTGCGTCTCGATGGCCCATTCGATGGCCTGGCGGACGTCGGGGTCCTTCTCGCCGCCCAGTGCCTTCGCCAGCATCTGCTCGGCCCCGCCGGCCGGGCTGCGCCCCAGCGCCCCGGCCGCCCACTTGCGCACCACCGCGTCGGGCGCTTTCAGCATCGCGGCAAGCTGGGCGACCGCCCGCGGGTCGTTCGTGCCGCGCAGGGCTTCCACCGCCCGCCCCACGATGTGCTTGCGCTTGTCGCTTTGCGCGGTGCCGACCAGCCGGTCGATCAGCGCACCCTTGGCCAGCGCGCCGAGCAGTTCGGCCGCGTAGTAGCCCGGGTCGGTCTGCGACGCGTCGGTCTTGGCGGGCGAATCGAGCATGAGCTTCAGCAGGCCGTCGGTGGCCGGCTGCCCGATAGCCAGCAGCGCCGGGGCCACGCCGGCCTCCTTCAGCCCCGGGTCGAGCGTCTCGTCGGCCAGCAGGCCGATCAGCGCCTCGGTCGCCTTGGCCCCGCCGATGCGGGCGACGGCCCTCAGTGCGGCCGTGCGCGTGTTGACCAGCCGGGCGCTGTCCCTGGCGGTCGCAAGGAGCGCGTCGATGGCCGACGGATCGCCGATGCTCGCCATCGCCTCGATGCACGTTTCGGCCGTGTAATTGATGCCGATCTTCACGCGGTGCAGCTTCGGGCGGCGCAGGGCCTCGGCGATGGGCTGTACGGCCCGACGGTCGCCGATCTTGCCGAGGGCCTGCATGACCTGCCCCGCCTCGCCCCAGCCGACGATGGCCCTGTGGTCTGGCCCCGTCCTCTGGGTTGCGAAGTCATTGACGATGCCGACAAGGAGCGGCACCGCCTCGGTGTTCCTCATCGCCCCGAACGACCTCATCAGCTCGCCCTTGAGGCGTTGGAAGTAGCGGTATGATTCGCTGTCCGCCGTTGTCGGCTGCCGCGCCGGCGGCGCCGGCGGGTGCCTGTCCATCCAGACGTACAGGTCGAACAGCGGCTTGTGCGCCGGCGGGTAGTTCATCTTCTCCATCGCCTGCAGGGCGCCGATGCGCAGCGGCGCGTTGGGGTCCAGCACGATGGCCAGCAGGGCCTTGGCCGCCCGCGGATCGCCCGTGGCGCCCAGCGCGGCGATGGCATTGGGTCGCAGGTCCGCGTCGCCCAGGACCGCCAGCAGCGGCTCGACGGCCCGCGCGTCGGCGACTTTGGCCAGAGCCTCCGCCGCGGCCGACCGCACCTCCGCGTCGCCGCTGCGCAACTGGCGGATGAGCGGCTCGACGGCCTCCTTGGCCCCCATGTCCGCCAGCACCCCCGCAGCCAGGCTGCGCACCGTCGCCAGCTTGTCGTCCAGGCACGTCACCAGTGCCGGCCGCGCCGCGTTCGGGTCGGCCTTCACGAGCAGCTCGCCGGCGGTCACGCGGGCCTCGGGCGGGCGCGCCGCGTCGAGCAGGGCCGCACGCAAAGGTGCGACGGCGGCGGAGCCCAGCGACAGCAGCCCCTCGCCGGCCGCCTCGCGCGCGCCGGCGCCGGCGTCGCCCAGCAGGCCCAGCAGCGCCTCGCACGCGGCGGGCGTGCCGACGCGCAGCAGCGCCGCCACGGCCGTCTGGCGCACCATCCGCTCCACGTTGCCCCTCTGGGCGGCGATGATCTGCCTGTAGTCCGCGCGGGTTCGCGGGTCGTCGGCGGCGGGCAGCTTCGTGTCGTCGGGGCGGAAGCCCTTCTTGATCGTCGCCATCGCCTGCGCCCGCAGGACCATCCGCCGCTCGCGCTCGGTGAGGGGCTTGTCGGCCTCGGCCTCGTAGCGGCGCTTCTCGAAGTCGCTGAGGGGGTTGCGCACCAAGGCCACCAGCGGCCCGACCGCGCGGGCGTCGCCCAGACGCCCCAGGGCCTTGGCGGCCGTGCGCCGCAGGTGCACCGTCTCGCCGGTCAGGGCCTCGACGACCAGGGGCACTCCGTGGGAGGCGTTGGCGTCGGCGAAGGCCTCGACGATGGCGGCCCGCTGGCCCTCGTTGGCCGACTGGAAGACCTCCGCCAGCTTGTCGCGCGCCTTGGGCCCGAGGCGGCCGAGGGCCTGGATGGCCGCCGTCCGCACGCTGGCCGACGAGTCGCCCGTCCGCGCCACCAGCGCGTCGATGCCCTCGACGGCGTTGAGGCGGGCCAGAGCGTCGCAGGCCCCCAGGCGGATGGCCTCCTCGCTGTCCCGCAGCAGCGCCACCAGCGCCGCGCGGTCGGCCAGCTCCTTGTGCTCCCCCAGCGAGCGCAGCGCCGCCACGCGCACGCGCATGGCCGTGTCGGACCGCGCCGCCTCCACCAGCGGCTTCAGGACGAAGGGGTTGAAGATCCGGGCCAGCTCCACGGCCGCCTGCTCGCGCTCCAGCGGCTGGCCGTCGCGAAGCTGGGCGACCCAGCGCTCGGCCTGCTGGGCCTGAGGTCCGACGGCGCGCTCGGGCTGGCGCCGGCAGCCGACCAGGGCGATCAGGCCCGCCAGCAGGAAAGGCGCAACGCTCCGCCGCGGGCCATGGTCATTCCTTCTCATCGGTGACGCCGTGCTGGCTGCGCATGGACAGGCGGTGCAGCCCGTACAGCTCCAGCGTGTCGACCAGGTCCATGATGTGGTAGTACCGCACGCGGCGGTCGACGTCGAGCCGGACGGGCATGTCGGGGTTCTCGTGGCTGAGCTTCTGGAGGCGCTGGACCAGCTCCTGCCGCGAGACGGGCGCCTGGTTGCGGTACTCCTTGCCGTCGTCGATGTAGCGATCGCCATCGGCGGTGACGGTGATGATGACCTGGTCCTCGAATTTGGCCATCTTGGCCTGCGCGGCGCGGTGGAGCCGCACGGGAAGCTCCTTGTGGGGCTTCTTCAGGCTGGCGGTGACCAGGAAGAAGATCAGCAGCAGGAAGACCAGGTCGATCATGGAGGTCATCTGCATTTCGGCCTCGCCGCCGCGGGACTCGTCCTGCCGCATCATGCTGCCGTTGCCGCTCAACATCGCTCGGTTCCTTGTCCGTCAGTCCGCGCCCTGCGGCGCGGGGTGTTGCCTCTGCCTTCCGCCTACGTGCCGCCCAGGCTGCCGGCCGGGGAGCTCATCAGAATCACCGAAAGCCCCGTGGTCCCGGTGGCGTTCTCCAGCTTGAACAGGAAGCGGTTGACGCCCTTGTTGAGGTGCAGCTTGCGGAAGCTGCTCCGGTCGAAGGGCACCCATGGCTGCGTCTCCGGCGGGCTGTAGTACACCTTCGCTCCGTTGACCCAGCAGACGCCGTAGTCGTCGCTGGCGAAGGTCGCCCACAGGTCGCGCTCCTCGTCGCTGTAGACTTCCGTGTAGAAGTACCAGATCGCGAACTTGTCGTTGTCGATGACGTAGGGCTCCACGCGCACGCCCCCGGCCAGGAACTCGCTGCCCATCCGCCGGTACTTCCATCGCAGCGTCCGCCCGCCCTTGCCCATCCCCTTGTACACCAGGTCCAGGTTCACCGGGTGGTCCAGCTCCGATTCCGGCGGGTACTTGCGGTCGAGCTGGTCCAGCCGGCGCTCCTGGCCCGGGTGCGTCCAGGGGCCGATGATGTACCAACGGTCGAGGCTGACCCACTCGGCCTGGAGCCCCTTGCCGACGATCTGGTTGCCCAGGGCCACATCGGGGTCGATAACCTTCTTCAGCTCGCTGCGCCGCAGGAACCGCGGGTTCAGGAAGTGCCCGTAGTAGGGTATGGGCTTGGGGATTCTGTCATACGGCTCGCCGAAGATGGTGTCCTCGGCGGTCGCCCGGGCCAGTGCCAGGTCGCGCCAGCGCTGGGCGGTGGCCAGCATGTTCTGGCTTTCCAGCCACAGGTCAACCAGCTCGTCCTTGAATCGCTTGAAGCGCCCGTCGAGGATGGTGGAGATGTGCGAGTCCAGCGCCCGGGTGTTGGGGTCGCGCCGCTCGGGGAAGACCAGCGTGGTGACGGCGATGGCCTTGCTGAGGGGGATGGGGTCTGCCCCCTGCATGGCAAGCTGGACGGCGTGGAACCGCTCGTACGCCTTGCCGCACTGGTGCTCCAGCGGCTTGTGCAGCTCGTAGAGCTGGGCCAGGTCCATCCTGGTCATGTCCGGCAGCGAGGGGAACTTCAGCGGCGGCGGTTCGATGTCGGCCCGCGGGCTGAACACCGTGCCCCGCGGGGCGTTGCCGTCGTCGATCTGCTTCTTCCAATCGGCGTCCACCTTCCGGAGCTGGGTTAGCTTGGCCTGCTGGGCCTTGTCGATGTCCAGGCGGATCTGGGCCATCTCCTTGGCCGAGTCGCGGAATCGCTTGGCGTACAGGTCCATGAGAATCTTGATCGCCTCGTGGACCTTCTCCTTGGTGGGATCGACGTCCTTGATGGTGTAGTTGCCGCCCTCGAAGAGCCACCTGCGCCAGTCGGGAAAGACGATGAGGCTCACGAAGAACAGCACGTGCAGGACGCCCGCGATGACGAGGAACTCCCAGAGGCGCCGCTTGATCCGCACCCGGCGCTCCAGGGCCTCGCGGATGTGGACTTCCTGCTGCGTCGGTTGTCCGGGCTGCTGGCTCATCACGCGGTTCCCGCGGCCGCCAGCTTCCCGGCCGGAACGCTCGCGGCGCCGCTTTCTCCAGCTCCGGCAGGATCGGCCTCAATGAACCACTCCACCGTCAGCTCGGCAAGCTGCGTCTCCAGCTCGTCGGCCAGGGTGACGGTGTAGCTCTTGAAAAGGTTGTGCAGGAACAGGGCGGGCATCGCCACGACCAGGCCGTAGGCCGTGGTGATCAGCGCCAGGGAGATCGCCCCGGCAAACACGCTGGGGTCGCCCGTCTCGCCCAGCAGGCGGAACTGCTGGAAGGCCGTGATCATGCCGATGACCGTGCCGAACAGCCCCAGCATCGGCGCCAGCGTCACCACCACCGCCAGCCAGATCAGCCGGCGGTGGTGCGGGCGCATCTCGGCGCTGCCGATGTCGCCGGCGATGATCCGCGCGTCGGCGACGCTCGCCCGGCGGTAGTCCAGCACGGCCGTGATCGCCCGCGCCAGCGAGCTGTCGCGTCTGCGACACAGGGCAAGCAGCCCATCGCGGTCGCCCTTGTCCCAGAGCTGTCGGGCCTGGTCGGCCAGCCCTTTGGGCACGATCTTGCTCCTGCGGAGGCGAACCGCCCGCTCGATGGCGACCGCCAGCGCCAGGACGCTGAGAGCCAGAATCCAGTACATCGTGCCGCCGCCCTGCTGGAACTTGGTCAGCAGGTCTTCACCGGTCTTGACGATCCATTCCCACATGTCTTGCGCTCCCTGAACTCGTTGTCGTTCGGCCACCGCGGGCCGCCCGCGTCGGCAAAGCGGCTGCCACACCTTGGCAATCTGCTGCTTTAACGGCGTGCCAGCCAGGAAGTTCCTCGCCTGGCGCCGAGAGCAAACCAGACCCCGCGGCAGCCCTTCCCGCCCGCCGGCGCCGCCCGGAAAAAAAGCAGGCAGATCTGGCGGGGGGGGACCAGATCTGCCCATGTGAGCCACTGAGGGGGAGCAGCGGCTCATTCGTACTATAGGCTTTCGCCATCCCTCCGCGTCAAGTTCTTTCCGGATTTTTCGCCGCGCCCGACGGGGCGCCGCCCGCCGCCGCCTGCGTCTGTCCGATCAGCAGCATCCCCCCCAGCACGTTGCACACGTCCTTCCGCCCGGCGTTCAGCAGGATCCGCTGGGCCAGGTAGCTGCGATAGCCCCCGGCGCAGTGTACCGCCACCGGCCGGTCCGCCGGCACCTCCGCCAGGCGCTGGCGAAGCTCACCCAGCGGCACGTGCAGCGCACCATCGAGGTGTCCGCCCTGCCACTCCTTGTCCGTGCGCACGTCCAGCACCGCGCCCCGCCAGCCGCTGTTCAGGGCCGCCAGCAGCTCCTTCGCCGACATGGCCGGCGCCTCGCCCCGGCGCGCGTTGGCGGCCGCGTAGCCCGCCAGGTTCACCGCGTCCTTCGCCGAGCCGAACGGCGGGCTGTAGCACAGGTCCAGGCCCTCCAGGTCCTCGACGGTCATTCCGGCGAAGATGGCCGTCGCCAGCACGTCGATGCGCTTGTCGGCGCCCTTCTCGCCGACGGCCTGGGCCCCCAGCAGCCGCCCGCTGGGCGCCTCCCAGACCAGCTTGACCAGCAGGCGCGTGGCGCCCGGGTAGTAGCCGGCGCTGCTGGCCCCCGGCAGGTGGGTGACGGCGACGGTGAGCCCCTCGGCGCGGGCCTGGGATTCGGTGATGCCGGTGGCGGCGGCGGCGATGGCGCCGGCACGCACGATCGACGTGCCCAGCACGTCCGGCATGTGCAGCCGCCGCGGGTCGTCGTCGGCCGCCCCCGCCAGGTCCAGCGCGGCGTTCGCCCCGGCCACGCGCCCGGCCTTGTTCGCCGGCCCGGCCAGCGCGATGTTCACCGCGCGCCCCAGCACGCGGTGGAACGTCTCGCTGTTGTCGCCGGCGGCATAAACGGCCGGATCGCTCGTCCGCTGGTAGCGGTCGACGCGAATGGCACCCGTCTTGCCCAGCACGATCCCGGCGCCCTTCGCCAGCCTGACGTTCGGCCGGACGCCCGTTGCGACCACGGCCAGGTCGAACGGCAGCTCGCGCCCGGAGCCGGTGACGGCCACCGCCCCGCCGTCGCACTCGACGACGCGCGCCACCTTCTCGCCGAGCAGCACCTGGCAGCCGGCGGCCTCCATCGCCGCCTTTACCGGCGCGGCCATCTCCGCGTCCAGCGCGGCCAGGAGCTGCGGCAGCATCTCCACGATCGTGACTTGCAGTCCGCGGCGGGTGAGCTGTTCGGCCGCCTCCAGCCCGATGTAGCCCCCGCCGATGACCAGCGCCCGGTGCGGCGCCCGTTTCGGCCCGTTGCGCAGGGCCGACAGGCACGCCATGATCCCGTCGACGTCCGGCACGGTGCGCAGGAAGAACACGTTGGGCCGGTCCAGGCCCTCCACCGGCGGCCGCGACGCCACCGCCCCCGTCGCCAGCACCAGCCGGTCGTAGGGGAGCTTCTCGACGTCGCCCCCCGGCCCGCGCAGCTCCACCGTGCGGGAGGCGCGGTCGATGCCCACCGCCTCCGTCCGCGTGCGCACGTCGATGCGGAACCAGCTCCGCAGGCGCGACTCGTCCACCACGAACAGCTCGTCGCGCTGCTCGATCTCCCCGCCGAGGTGGTAGGGCAGGCCGCAGTTGGCGAAGCTGACGTAGGGCCCGGCCTCCAGCAGAACGATCTCCACGTCCTCGGAGGTGCGGCGCGCCTTTGCGGCCGCGGAGGCGCCGCCCGCCACGCCGCCCACGATCACGATCCGCCTGGACATGTCGGTTCGCTCCTTTCTGGCGCCGTGCAGCTCGCCGCGGCCGCCGGGCCCCGCCGGGCGGTTCAGTCGCTGGCGGCGATGGCCGAGGCGATCGGCTGGAGAATCTGCGGCACGACGATGCGCTGTGCCATCTCCTCGCAGATCGTGACCTGCTCGGTGAACGCCTCGACAAGCTGGATGACCTTGCCCGACCCCGGATACCGCCGGATGGTGAGATAGAGGCTGATCGGCTCGTCGTCGTACTCGCCCGTGCGCACCTGGTAGCTGCTGGAGCGCGTCTCGATCGACACGCGGGCCTGCAGGTAACAGCCCTCGTCCAGCGCCACGACGACGTTCGGCTCGAACTCCACCGCCCGCACGGCCGGGTCCAGCCCCAGCGCCGCCAGCGGCGAGCCGCCCAGCAGGGCCTCGGCGACGATCGCGTCGCGGTTGCCGCGGTAGTCCAGGTTGAACCCGAACAGCACGTCGAAGGCGTCGATGTCCAGCCCCGAGACGCCCAGGAAGTACAGGCTGCGGTCCAGCACCCAGGCGTGGAAGTCCCGCGCCTCGGCCAGGCCCGGCGGGCTGAAATAGCCCGCCACGAACTGCTTTTCCTGCAGCTCGATCCACGGATACGAGCCGCCCTCGCGGTCGGCCTCCAGGATGTACTCGCCGCTGCCCTCCCGCTGGTAGAAGTTCGTCATCGCGCCGAACTGCTTCTGGACGGCCTCGAAGAAGTGCAGCACCGTCTCGCGGCTGGTCGGCAACGGCAGCGTCGTCTGCAGGTTGATGTTCAGGAAGAAATCGTCGGCCACGTTGCTGAAGTCGATGCTCATGCTCCGGCCCTTACGCCCGTCTCGGCAGGCACGGGGAATCCATGGAGTATACCGCCGCCCCGCCGCGATGCAACCGCACGCCATGCGCGCGACGCGCGGCCCGCGCGGCGCCGCCCCCACCGCTCCGGCACGCCGATCACCTGCGCGGCCTCTTGCGCACCACCTTCAGCGGCGGCTGCTCCTGCGTGACCACCGTTCCGGCCGCGACCGAATCGACGATCCAGGCGTTGCCGCCGACGGTCGCCCCGCGCCCGATGACGGTCTGCCCGCCGAGGATCGTGGCGTTGGGATAGATCGTCACGTTGTCCTCGATGGTCGGGTGGCGCTGCAGGCCCTTGATCACCCGCCCCCGCTCGTCCTTGGGGAAGCTCTTTGCCCCCAGCGTCACGCCCTGGTATATCTTCACGTTGTCGCCGATCTTCGTCGTCTCGCCGATCACCACACCGGTGGCGTGGTCGATGAAGAAGCTCTCGCCGATGGCCGCCCCGGGGTGGATGTCCGTCCCCGTGACGCTGTGGGCGTACTCGGTCATCATCCGCGGCATCAGCGGCACGCCCAGCAGGTGCAGCTCGTGGGCGACGCGATACACCGTCACCGCGTGGAAGCCCGGGTAGCAGTAGATGATCTCCTCGATGCTCTTGGCGGCCGGGTCGCCGTCGTATGCCGCCTGGGCGTCCAGCGCCAGCTTGCGGCGGACCTCCGACACGCTCGCCAGGAACCGCCGGGCGATGTCGCCGGCCTCCTGCCGGCACGTGGCCGGGTCGCAGCATTCGGGGCACTTCCGCTCCGTGCACAGGCAGTGGCTGATCTGCTCGGCCAGGTCGGCCCCCAGGCGGACCAGCAGGTTGCCCACGTGGTAGCCGACGTTTTCCTTCGTGAGCACCTTGTGGCCGAAGAAGCCGGGAAACAAAAGCTGGCGCGTCAGGTCGAGGAGTTCCACGATCCGCGACCGCGACGGCAGGAACGTCTCGCCGATGCGCCGCGTGCGCTCCTCGGCTGCGTAGCTGGCCAGCACCGCGTCGGTCAGCTCCTTCAGCGACCGGTTGACCGCCTCGTTGTTCGTCTCGCCGTGGTCCATGCGCGGTATCGTAGCAGGTTCGGGAGCACACCGTAAGGCAGTCTTCACTCATAGTGCCGCCTGTTTGCAGTTCCGCCGTAAGGCGGTCTTCGCTCGTAGTTCCGCCGTAAGGCGGTCTTCGCTCGTAGTTCCGCCGTAAGGCGGTCCCTCCCGGCAATCAATGGCGGCATGAAGACCGCCTCGCGCCGGAACTACAAGCGCGGGGTTACAGACCTTCCGCAGGGACCACGAATTCGTCCCACCCCTTCCCGTAATCGTGGACGGGATACGCCTTCCACCATGCCACCAGCGTCTCGCGTCCCAGCTCTTCCATGTAGGCGTGGAGGCTGCTCCATGGCCAGTCCTCAGCCCTCGCAACGTATCGATGCTTGACGGGGTTGACATGGATGTAGTTCAGGGACGCGTAGAAATGCCGCTCATTGCGAATTCGCCGGTCGGAGAACCGATGCCAGACCTTACGGCCCGGCCTGCCGTCCTCACGGTTCCACTGCGTCGCCTTGCCGTTGTGAAGACGCGCGATCCACGAGCGGCACGTGCTCATCTCCACGTCGGCCAGGACGTGGTAGTGGTTCGGCAGGACGACCCATGCGTGGATCCTGGCCCCAAGGGTCCCGAGTCCCTCAAGGATGGCGTCCGCGAACTCGCCTATCCGTGCGGCCGTGACCATCCGCTCCTTGTGCTCGTAGCAGGCGGCCGAAAGGATGTACGTGCCGCTGTTGTCCGCGTAGTGCGGAGGCCCATGCCAGGGCGATCCTCGCGCCTTGCGGTCCCGGACGACCTCCGCCCGTTGCTCTCGCGTCATCGTCCGGTAGTAGTACACGCTTGGCTCCGACGCACCTGTAAGTGCTTATCAGCCGTTTCGATGGCGGCCAACTCTCCCCTCGTCGGTGGCGCTGCCCTAAGGCGGCCTTCGTTCATGGTTCCTCGCGTTCGTAGTTCCGACGCGAGGCGGTCTCCATCACGCCCTCGGCCTCCGGGAGAGACCGCCTTACGGCGGAACTACGAGCGAAGACCGCCCTGCGGCGGAACTGCCAGCCGGCGGGATCACTTGGCCGCCGGCTGGCTTGTCGGCTTCTGCTCCGGCGTCAGCCAGCCCTTGACGGCTGACTCGGGCCAGGACTTGCTGAGGACCTTCACCTTGCCGTCGGTGGACCACAGGACGATCTGGGCCCGCTTGTGCGGGGCGTTCGGATCGGGCGGGACGACGAAGCAGAGCTGCTTCGCCGAACGCCACACGGGGATGGTATCGATGGTCTGGCCCGCGCCTTCCTTCTTCGGCTGGGCAACCTGGAGCTTGCCGTCGCGGAGGTTCAGCACGCTCACCTGCCCTTCGGGGCCGGGAACGCTCACCAGGGCGCCGTCGGGACCGGGGCCGAACAGGTCAGCCGTCATCGGCGGGCCGTTCGCATCCGCCCGCAGGATGTCGCGGATCGCCTTGCCGTCGGCGCTTATCCGCCACAGCGACGGGGCCTCCGGCGGCTGGACGCGCGGCAGGCGCAGGTCGATGGCGGCCAGGAGCAGCGATCCGTCCGGCAGGCAGCGAACGCGGGTGCGGTCGTGCTGCCTCGCGAGCAGCGCCACGTTGCCGCGGCTCTTCGCGGCCGCCAGCACCGCCCCGTCGGATGAACGGACCTGCTGCCTGACGAGCGAGGCGAGGCGCAGGTCCCAGGTTCCCGTCGGCTGCGGCTGCTTCTCCATGTGGGCGACCGCGTACAGAAGCTCGCGCCCGTCGAGCGACCAGTCGAACCAGATGGCCACGTCGTCGGCGGCGCGGAGGGGCGCGGCCGCTTCCTTCGCCGCCGCGGCGAACAGGATCAGCGCGTTGGGGTCCTCTCCGAACAGCGCTTCGCCCTTGGCGGCGAAGGCGTAGGCCCCGCCGTCGGGCGCGGGGCGGATCTCGGCGATGTCGCGCAGCTCGCGGTGCAGCACCGCGCCCGGCCGGGCCGCCAGCGCGCCCGTTCGCTCGCACAAGCGAACCACGTGCAGCGGCTTGCCCACGTCCTTCAGCTCCTCCCACTTCTTGCCGACCTTCTCGGCCAGCTCCTTGGCGTGGTTCTCGCGGAGATAGACGAGGCTGGCCAGGAAGTCGGCCGGGGCGGTCTTCAGCTCGAACTTGTCCCAGTCGCCCTTGTACGCGCGGACCTGCCGCAGGATGTCGTTGGCGTCGGCGATCGCTCGCTCGGCCGCCTTGGGCGGCAGGTACGGGCGAAGGGCCTGCCACGTCTTGAGCTGCTCGACCTGGACGACGATCAGCCGCTTCGAGGAGTCCGGCGCCTTCGGCCCGCCCAGCCAGCGGACCTGCGCGATGTCCGCCGCCTGCACGTCGCCCAGCCTGCCGTCGCCGTCGCAGAAGCGCAGCCCGTCGGCGGCGATGACGGCCGCGGCCGAACCGTCCGGCGACCAGACGATGCGGTACCGCGGCTCGCAGCCGGCGGCCGCAACGGCCAGTGCGCAGCCCGCCGCGACCAACGCACGCTCAGCTCGCAACATGGTGGACTCCTTTCGGCAAACGGACCGGCTCGCTTGGTTCTTCCGGGGCCCGCAGGCGGTCAACAGGAGCCAACTCTGTCGTATGCGGGCGACGCGGCCTCTATGCGGCGCATCGCCTCGCGGTCGTAGACATGTTCGCCGCATTCCGGGCACTCATGGAACTCCAGATCACGCACGACGTAGCTTCGCCCCCGGGCCCGGCGCCGCACATCGCGGCGCACCCGGCGAATCTCCTTGCTCCCGCACGTCGGGCAGCGCGTGATTTCCAGGCTATGCGTCATCTCAGTGCCCTCTTCGAGGAGACTAGGAAATAGTACGTCTCCTGTGCCGACCCGGCAACCAATTTGCCCTTCGTGTAGATCATAGCTCCCGACAGGTTGGTGCTCTGTATTATATGGAGGTACTCGCGTACTCCCGGCCTGCCCTGGGCCGACCGGATCGTCTTGTAGATCGCCACCGCAGAGGAGATCGCCTCGACAACGTCCAGTTCGGTCAGGCCGTCGGCCTCCATCTCAACCGTAGCCTTCTCGCTGAACGCATACCGGCCGGACAGGACGGCTCGCTTAATCCGGGTCAGGATGTCGGACATTCCTGGTCTTCCTCTTCACTTAGGGGCGTTTGACGCCGGCAAAGCGGGGGCACGCGGCGAGAATCCATCCCGCATCGCCAGGGGCGGCGGCCTTGCGAACGCCGCAGCAACGCCACGCGGGCTGCGTGTAGAATACACACGTGCCTCCTGCGGCTTCCACTTTCCATCCGCCCCGCTTCTTTTGCGACGCGATGCTGGGCGGCCTGGCGCGGTGGCTCCGGGCGGCCGGGCACGACGCGGCCTTCGAGCACGGCATCGACGACGCGGATCTGATCGCCCGCGCCGCGGCCGAGGGGCGCACCGTCCTGAGCTGCGACGGTGGGCTGTTCGAGCGGAACGTCATCGCCGGCGGGCAGGTGGCCGCCCTGTGCGTGCCGCGCGGGCTGAGCAGTACCGCAGCGCTGGCGTTCGTGGCGCGGCGGCTGGGTCTGCGCCCCCGCCAGCCGCGCTGCATGGCCTGCGGCGGTGAGTTGGCGGAGGTGCCCAAGCACGACGTGATGGGCGAGGCCCCGCCGCTGGCGTTCCGCAACTGCGATCGCTTCTGGCGGTGCGGGGGCTGCGGCAAGCTGCTGTGGCACGGCACGCATTGGCAGAAGATCGCGCGCAGACTGGAGGAGGTCTTTGGCTCGGGGCGCGGGGAAACGTGCACGGACTGACAGCGCCGAGAAGCAAGCCGCAAAGGCGAACGGGAGGAGCGACCCACCGCGGGCGTCCCCTTCGGTGCCGGCGTGATTCGCCGGCGCCGATGTCCCGGAAACGAGAACCGGTCACTTCAGTGACCGGTCAAGGCGATACGCCGCGCAGGACAGGCAATCATGGCGACCTCGCCCGCGCTGCCTGTGTTGAGTATACTGACGCTCGTGGTCCACAACGCCGGATAGGAGACCATGATGGACGCCCCTCGATCGGTGAGAATGTTGACAGGCGCCGCGGTGTTCATCGCCTCTTCGCTGTTTGCCTCCGCGGCCCAGAAGACCGGCGCAACCGCGCCGGAGAACCTGGCGCTGCGGGCCGTCGCCTCGGCCGACTCGGAGTACAGCAAGGACTATCTCGCCAAGTTCGCCATCGACGGCAAGATTCCCGAGGCGCTCGGCAAGAAGGACACCGGCCAGGCGTGGGTCGTCAACGGCAAGACCAGCAACAACGCCGCCGACTTCAGCCTGGAGTGGCTGGGGCCGGTCAGGATCGCCGAGGTCGTCTACTACGCCCGCACCGGCTGGATGCTCAACGAGGGCTGGCGCGAGGCGGCGGTGCACGTGGACGGCTCTGCCGCGGCCGTGTGCAAGACGGCGCTCCAGTGCGGCCACGGGCCGCAGCGGATTCGCCTGCCGTCGCCCGTCGCGGCGACGAAGCTGACGCTGAAGTTCCGCGGCTCCTACGGCGGGACGAACCTCGGCGCATCGGAGATCCAGGTCTACTCCGCCAGCCCGCCGGATGCGATGCTGGGCAAGTTCGTCGCCGCCGACGGCGCCGCGGCCCCCGCCGCACAGGGGCGCAGGGTCGGCGGACGGGCGCCTGCGCCGCCGCCGGTCGCCGAATCGCCCCAGCTCGCCGCCGACCTGAAGGCCGGCAAGCTCGGCTTCACTCGCGTGCTCGTCGTACAGCGAAACCACGTCGGCTGCTCGCACGTGTACACCTACCACGTCGAGGGGCAGCGCGACGGCGGAGGGCTGTTCTCGCTCAACCCCGCCGACGGGGCGCTGACGAAGCTGCTCGACTCGCCCGACGGGCAGATCCTCAGCTACGACCTGTCCTTCGACGCCCGCGAACTGCTGGTCTCCTGGCGCAAGGGGCGCCACTACCAGATCTACCGCATGGACCTCGACCCCAACGGGCAGCGCGTCTCCAACGTCCACCAGATCACCCACGGCGACTGCCACAACTTCGACCCGGTGTGGCTGCCGGACGGCGACATCGCGTTCCTCTCGACGCGGACGCCGTTGGTGGCCTACTGCTGGACGACCGACTGCGGCGTCCTGCACCGCATGAAGGCCGATGGCTCCGACGTGCGGCGCATCTCCTGGAACTACCTCAACGACTTCACGCCCTCGCTGCTCAACGACGGGCGGCTGCTCTACGGGCGGTGGGAGTACGTCGACCGCCCGGCCATCCCCATCCAGGGGCTGTGGGCGATCAACCCCGACGGCACGGGCCTGGCGGGGTTCTACGGCAACCGGGTGCTGGGTCCGGCGACGTTCATCGAGGCCCGCGCGGTGCCCGGCAGCCACAAGGTCCTCTGCACGATGACGGGGCATAACGGCACGCTGCGCGGGGCCATCGGGCTGATCGACATCGGCCTGGGCGACAACGC
>Ga0172362_10002660_pt1 | contig 15436 bp, 16 predicted proteins | sample LakKivs1_kivu2a2_FD_114534 | JGI IMG/M metagenome (GOLD analysis project Ga0172362, IMG submission 114534) | Sediment microbial communities from Lake Kivu, Rwanda - Sediment s1_kivu2a2 | ecosystem: Environmental > Aquatic > Freshwater > Lake > Sediment | place: Rwanda: Western Province, Lake...
CCACCAGTAGGTCCCGTTACAATAGAAATTGCTCCGGTCGGCCCAGTCCCTCCAGTAGGACCAGTGATCTGAGAAGTAGCTCCAGTAGGTCCTGTGCCACCTGTTGGACCAGTTACCTGGGAAATAGCGCCTGTAGGACCTGTCCCGCCAGTAGGACCAGTTACCTGAGAAATAGCGCCTGTAGGACCTGTCCCACCAGTAGGACCAGTTACTATAGAGGTAGCGCCAGTAGGACCTGTATGGCCAGTCGGACCAGTAGCACCAGTAATCTGTGAAACTGCTCCAGTAGGGCCGGTTCCACCAGTAGGACCAGTGACTTGAGAAACTGCTCCGGTAGGACCAGTTCCTCCGGTAGGACCAGTTACTTGAGAAGTTACCCCAGTTGGACCTGTTGACCCAGTTGGACCTGTAGCGCCAGTAATTTGAGACGTAGCGCCAGTAGGTCCTGTACCACCCGTAGGACCAGTAATAATTGAAATTGCGCCAGTTGGACCAGTTCCACCAGTAGGCCCAGTAACCTGAGAAGTAGCTCCTGTAGGACCTGTAGAACCAGTTGCGCCAGTTATCTGTGAAATTGCCCCTGTAGGTCCAGTACTGCCCGTAGGACCTGTAACCTGAGAGGTAGCTCCTGTAGGTCCAGTTGATCCTGTCGGACCAGTAATTATAGAAGTGGCACCAATTGGACCAGTCCCACCAGTAGGACCAGTTATAGTAGAAGTAGCACCAGTAGGACCTGTGACAATAGAAGTAGATCCTGTTGGTCCTGTAGAACCAGTAGGACCAGTAATTTGAGAAACAGAACCTGTAGGACCAGTTCCGCCAGTAGGACCTGTTATTTGAGAAATAGCACCAGTGGGGCCAGTAGCACCAGTGGGGCCAGTAGGACCAGTAATCTGGGAAGTAACTCCAGTAGCACCTGCCCCACCTGTAGGACCAGTTATCTGAGAATCAGCACCAGTAGGACCCGTTATTGTTGAAGTTGCACCTGTTGGCCCAGTTCCACCAGTTGGACCTGTTATTTCTGATGTAGCCCCAGTAGGACCTGTACTACCCGTAGGACCAGTAACCTCAGAAGTTGCTCCAGTAGGACCAATATCTCCAGTTGGACCTGTTATTGTTGATATGGCTCCAGTAGGACCTGTCCCACCAGTAGGGCCAGTAAAGACACCAGTAGGACCAGTTGGACCAGTTTCACCACCACCAGTTGGACCAGTCACCTGGGAGGATATTCCTGTTGGACCATCGCCACCAGTTGGGCCAGTTGCCGTACCTGTTGGTCCAGTTATAATTGAATTAGTACCAGTAGGTCCTATAGAACCAGTAGGATCAGTAACCTGAGATGATGGACCGGATGGACCAGTTGGTCCAGTACCGCCAGTAGGACCAGTAACCTGAGAGACAATACCAGTTGGTCCTGTCCCTCCAGTAGGGCCAGTAATTATAGAATCTACACCAGTAGGACCAGTTATTAGAGATGTTGCCCCAGTAGGTCCTGTACCTCCAGTTGGTCCTGTTACTTCTGATATAGCTCCGGTAGGACCTATCTCACCAGTAGGGCCTGTAATTATAGAAATAGCACCAGTTGGACCTGTAGAACCAGTCGGACCAGTTATGATAGAAGATGAACCAGTAGGACCAGTAACCTCAGAAGCAACACCGGTAGGACCTGTTCCACCTGTAGGGCCAGTAACCTGAGAAATAACACCTGTTGGTCCAGTACCACCAGTAGGACCAGTAACCTGAGAGATAACACCAGTTGGTCCAGTACCACCAGTAGGACCTGTTATTTCAGAGATAGCCCCAGTAGGACCAGTTATTAGAGATGTTGCCCCAGTAGGTCCTGTACCTCCAGTTGGACCAGTTATCAGACTTTGTGGTCCAGTAGGACCTGTTCCTCCAGTTGGCCCAGTAATTATTGAAGCATCACCAGTCGGGCCAGTTGATCCAGTCGGACCAGTTATGATAGAAGATGAACCAGTAGGACCAGTCACCTGAGATGCAGCGCCAGTAGGACCTGTACCACCTGTAGGGCCAGTAATTTGTGAGGTAGCCCCAGTAGGGCCGATATCGCCAGTCGGGCCTGTTATCTGAGATGTTGCTCCTGTCGGCCCTATCTCACCAGTTGGACCAGTTATTTCTGAAATAGCGCCAGTTGGACCAGTAGTATTTGAATTAGCCCCAGTAGGACCTGTTGGTCCTGTCGGGCCTGTTATGATCGATCCAGTCACAGTGCTGGCTGGACCAGTCGGACCAGTTATTATTGAATCTGGGCCAGTTGGTCCTGTATTTCCTGCACCAGTTGGACCAGTATCACCTGTTGGACCAGTTGGACCAGTACCACTACCACCACCACCTGGTCCTGTAGGACCAGTTATTATAGGACCAGTTGGTCCTTTTGATCCAGTAGGCCCTACTCCTCCACCACCCCCACCGCCCTTGTCTACTGCATCAGACATCTGATTTATAGCCGATACTAATTTATCTCTGGTGTGATCAGACATTACTCCTTGCAAGTCAGACCTATTAATTCTCGGCATAAGTGACATAGTTCACCTAAAGTAAGTTTGATATCATAATATTACAACTAATCGCCAATACTAGGATATTTGGCATGTACTTTTCTACGGACTGTTGCCTTTTCAGAAGAAGTCCCATGTTGTGCTACTCTCGATAGTGCATTTCTAGCATGGGCTATATCATGGATTGGATACCTACGTCCTGGTAATGCAAAATTTTTAGCTGAAATACTCTTACGTCCTTTGGTTGTTAATTTCTTCTCAGCGATCATTGATCCAAAAATTGGACTTATTATTTTCCCAGTCATGATTTGCTCCTTTCATTATTTTTAACTGACTGAACATATTCGTGTACATCACTTATAAATTTTTATATTAGAATTCCAGACATTAAACAAAAATACATCAGGAAGGGCTACTACATGAATATTCCTCAAGAATACATAATGGCCTTCTTAGGATTGCTAGGTGTACTAATAGGAATAATATACAAAATACAAACAGATAGAATATCTGAACTCAAAACGAAATTCGAAAAAATGCAGGAAGGAAATATAGCAAAACACGAGAATTTAGCAAACAACAATTTATTAATGGGCAATAATATTTCTCACGTACAAACTGACGTATCAAACATAAATAAGGAATTAGCGGAGCGACAGAGAGAATCAGCACGTATGGAACGGGATATGCACACCTTGGAGAGAGATATAACAGGGAGAATCCACGAAATCGAACTCACCGTGGCTGAGCTTGGCGGAGTCTATGCGACTAAAGCAGAGCTTAATACCAAAAACGAAAAACGATGAGGAGATTTGATCATGTCAGATAAATTAAAAGTACTAATTGTTGACTCCAACTCAGTACTAGCCAAACGCATAGGTTCAAAACTAATCGATCACTTAAAAAACACAGAAATAGACTACGCCCGTAATATAGTAATGCTAAAAGCAAAAATGAAAACTAGTATATATGACTTCGTCGTAGCAGATGTATACTCTATGTCAGAACCCAGAGTAGCAACTGATGTATTATCAAAAGCATCATGCCCAGTAGTAGTTTGGACAGTACTAGAATGTGCACACTGCGCAGATAAAGAAAGTTATAAATGTCAAATGAACGAATGTACGCTCAATAATATGCGCAAAATAATCAGAAAACCAGCACACTTTGACGATGTATCATTGAGAGAATTATTCAATACAGTAAGTATTGCTCATGAGCATACTCTACAACTATAATCTATAAATATATCTATATTTTTCATCTCCCCAGATTTTAGAATAATTATATTTAATACAATATTCATTTTCAGTCATAGAATTCTTTTTTGCTTTATTCCATAGAGTCTTTTTATGACAAATATAACCATTATTATCAGCGTACCAATAATCTGGGGCAACTTTACCATCTAGAATCCAATTACTAGCTTTATAAATTGTGCCTAAATGATTATAAGTAGAGTCAGCAAATGAAACTAATAAATTAATATTAGATTTATTCTGTTTAATATAATTGATTGATTTTGCTATAATATTACTAGCTAAATTTTTAACTTGATAATTAGGATGAATAGCCAACCTACTTAACTCAAGTATCTTATTATAAGCTACATTTTGTTTTAAAGCTGTCTCTTGCCTCATTGGATTATTATAAATTATAACCGCAATTAATTTATTTTCTATAAAATACCCAAGATTTATTCCAGAACGCCCTAAGCGACCAGCGTAATGATATTTTGAAATAAATAATTCAGCATCTTTATGATCTATAATTTCTTGTTTAATGAGATTAAAATCTATATTATTAATAGTTAAATAAGAAATTCCTAACCAATATTTTAATAAATCTATAATCCTATCCTTATTATCAAATTCATGTTCCCATAAATATTTTAAGTCAAATTCTTGAAAATAAGTTTTAAGATAAGTCGATTTAGACTTGTCATTCCTTATACTTTTTGGTAATGAATGCCAATAATCACCTTGGATTTCAATTAATAATGGTTTCTTAATATTAAAATTAATTTGTGGATTTATTCTACAATCGAAAATATAATAACCTATCTTACATTCTATAGAATCGTCCTTAAAGTATTCTATATTTAAATCATCTAATATTGAATATAAAATATTTTGTTGAAAACTAGTCTTTGGTTGTTGTAATCGATTTATTGCTTGTTTTTCTCTATAATTATTCGATCGCCATAATTTTAACATATGTTTACTAGCTATGTTACTCATTTTTTCTTTAAAACCTGGCTTAATCCATATATCTCGCATTTTCTGACGATATTCATTAGTCAATCTTTTAGTTAAAGCAATAGATTTTTTAATTTCATCCTTCCACCATAAAGCAGCTTTTTTAGCTGAAGCAATTCGATTTTCTTTCGGGATTTGTAACATACCATTTGATACTTTTTGGCTAAATTCTTTATTGTTAATTCGATGTCTTGATAAATTCTGATACACTAATAAATGATCTTGCCTAGATTTCTTAATTGCGCAACTTGGACATAATTTATATCTTCCTCTAAATTCTACAAATCTAGTTTTATTACATATTGGACATATTGACTTAACAACATCATGTGTAAATGGTTTACCTAATTTCTTATTATCTAATTTCTGTTTATTTAAATTAAGTATTCTCTGGGTCGATATTTCTATATTCCTTTTAATAGCACATTTACCACATAAATCAATATTTATTGTTCTTTTTTGTTTATAATAATTCGGTGCTGTTTTTGATGTTTCAATTCCACATTGTACACATTTAAATACTATTCTTTTAGTCATATATTATATTTGACTGACAATTATAAAATTAATTCAGTCAATAGCCTCCCTAAACCAACTGGGAAATAAATTCTTAGTTCTATTGTAAAACCTCTCAAACTCAGAATCTAAAATATATGTCACCCCATGATCATTCTCATGTCTATGGATGCGCCCATAACTCTGTAAAAGCTTCAAAGATGTCTTCCAATCATAAAACTCAGGATCAACCTCCATCCTAGCAGCAATCTGAGCATCACCCTTAGACGGATAAGGAACCTTACAAATAATCTGAAAACGACCAAGATCATCCTTCAAATCTAACCCCTCATGCATCGCAGGCGCAATAATAATAGAATCGCTATTCTCACTATGAACCCTAACCATCTCCTTCTTATTAGCGAAATTAGTCTGAAATACTAATCTATACCTAAGAGCAGCAGAAGCATTATTATAAATATAAGAAGCAATCTCCATAGTATGAGTATGAATAATACCACGCTCATTCTTATGTCTCTTACACAACTCCTCAACCTTACTCAACAACTTAGGCATAGTCTCAGCCTTATTCTTAAAAGTCATAGAACCAACAGGATCAATCTTAACCGGCCTAACCTCAGCAGGAAAAGAACTACCAAGAGCAATATATCTACAGGTATCAGGATGTATACCGAGAGATCGACACATAACACCCTTAGACAACAACGTAGCACTCATAATCAAAACCTTATTAGCATACGAAAACAATAGATTATCAGTAAAATGATTAATAAACAAAGGTTTCAGCTTCAAAGTATGAGTAGAATCCTTGTTAATAATATATTCAATAATCCAAATATCAGGATTAGACTTCTTCAAAATACCCAACCTCATCAAATTACTCATCCATAACTCTTCAGTAACAAAATCACCCTCAATACGAGCAATATTAATCAACTCCTTAATCCTAGAATAAATATCTATCCCATCGAAATACTTAATATACTCCTCAACAGTCTTCAATTCAGGAATAGAAACACCATAATTAAGCATACTACGATCACAAATATTGATCTCAATAAACCCCATCAACATATCCTCAATATTATGACCCTCATCAATAATCAAAAGATCACGCACACCAAACCTATTAATCACATTAGTTTGAAAAATAAACGAATAAAAATTCATCAAACAAATCCTAGAACTCAAAGCCTGATCTACACGCAAGTAATACGGGCAAAAACCCTCACAATAAGCAAGCTTTGACTTGTTTTTCTTCTTGCACTGCCCACGATCACACATAATCCTCTCACGAGCCAAAGCAGAATACTTCCTCATCTCTTGATCTGATAATTCCTCATTATCGTCCTCAATTATACGTTGATAATAATTACAAGGATATTCACTCCTACCTTTAAGATCTATCATAGTAACATTATTCTTTAGATGTTTACCATTCTCACCAAAGTCAGTCATAAGCTGATCTTGCAGATATTTAGAAGATGTGATATAATAAGACGACTTAACCATTTGGGATACAGTATAAGCTACGGCACTCTTCCCACTACCACAAGGTGCTTCTACCATGACAAACCGGCTCTTATTGAAAGCCCTCAGAATTGCCTCAATACATTCCTTCTGCCCAGAACGGTATTTAGACATTGGAAAATTCTTATCAATTTCTTCTGACATGTTGCCCTCGGTATTTGAAACCGTATGAGAATTATCATCACAGAAAGGTTTAATAATTTATAGGTGATAATGATGCAACAAACACTAATTTATGATAATGGAATATTAAAGAAATATTGTAGAATCTGTAAACAATATAAAATATTGAATTTGTTTTTTAATAACAATAAAAATAAAGCACATGGTAAATCTACATATTGCTTTTGTATAGATCATAATCATAAAACAGGGAAAATAAGAGGTTTATTATGTTGTCGTTGTAACCTAGCATTAGGTAATGTAAACGAAAATGTCACAATACTTCTAAATATGGTTAATTATTTAAGGAGAAATAATAAATGAAAATATTGATATGCGCAGACCTTCACAATGGCGTACCAGGAAAGTCCGAAGACGTAATATGGTCCATGGATATTATTATAAATTATGCGATAGAACATAGTATTACTGATATATTAGTATTAGGAGATTTATTCCACGACAGAGTAAACCTCAATATAGAAATCCTAAAAGAAGTATTCGATAAACTAACAAAAGCCAAAGAAAACGGACAAACATGGCATATCTTCCCCGGCAACCATGATATGTTCCTCAGAAATTCGTGGAAAATAACCAGCCTCAGAAGCCTAGCAACACTCCACAACATATACGAAAAAATCACAATCCTAAAATTCGCAGATAGACGACATATAATAGTACCATTCATCCAAGATGAATCAAAATATATGGACACAATCAACAAAATAGACAAGAAAACCGCTGACACGGACATATTATTAACCCACATAGGAGTAAACAACGCAACACTAAACGAATGCTTCCTATTGAAGAACTGGAATACAGTAATATTAGACCACACCAAATTCGCCAAAATCTTCGCAGGACACTTCCACTGTCACCAGACAATAGGAAAACTAACATACGCAGGAAGCCCAATCCCATTCAGATTCGACGAAGGAATGGTAAGCCACGGCTTCCTAGTCTACGACCCCGAAACAGCAAATCATGAATTCATAAACATACGCGACATCGGCCTTAAATATTCCGACTACTTAGCGCCAGACTATTTAACCATACCAGAAGAAGATATTACAGACGGAGATGTAGGTAATCTATTTAAGAATAACAACGTCAGGATAATATTAAACGAAGAGAAGACAGCAAAGGAATCTGCTGAATTGAAAGAAGCAGTAAGAATTGCCGGAGCAGATAAAGTCTCGCTCATGATGCCAAAGAAGAAGTTAGATACATTCGGAGAATCAATATCCGGATCATTTAACGCGGATGCCCTATTCGAACAATTCATCGAATTCGATAAACCAGAACTAGACAAGGACAAGTTAAGAAAATTACATGAAGAAATAAAGACCGAAGCAGAAGAACGCTATATTACCGTAGAGGGAGTAGACGATGACTAAGTTAAGAATCAAAAGCTGGAGATTAAGAAACTTCAGAAGCTATGGAGACTACGAATCAAAAATCGAAGTCACACATAAAGGCCCAATATTCATTATAGGCGAAATATTAGACAAACCAGGTAGAAGCAACGGAGCAGGAAAAAGCACCCTAGTAGAAGCATTAATATGGTGCCTATTTGGCAGGATGCCAGGAGTAAGAACGCCTGGTGATAATATAATCAACTGGGATAACCGCGACAAAGAATGCCTAGTAGAAATAACAACAGAAGACGGATATATTATCAAACGAACCAGATCACAAGGTAAATCATGGCTATTCATACATCACCCAGATGGTACAGACATATCAGACTCAACCACGAAGAATGCACAAGAGCATTTAGAAAAATTATTTGGATTAGATTATGAGATCTTCACAAGTGGAATGTTCTTCCCGCAGAGTGGAAAACCATTCCTCGAAATGACAGAAGCAAAGAAAAGGAAAGCGCTAGAACGACTATTAGGATTGTCAAAATTTGACTTCTACGCAGAAGTATCAAAAGAGAAAATCCAACACGAAGAAACGAACCTAGCAGCCCTAACTGGCGAATTCTCACAATTAGAAAAAGACATCACCAGAATAATCGACCAAATAAGCCAACACGACAAGAAAGCCGAAGAATGGGAAACCACCAGAGAAGAAAGAGTAAACAAAGCAACAAGCAAACTAACAGAAATAGATGACTTATATAGAGACAAAGCACAACAATTAGCTAACCAAATCAATACTATCAAACAAGTAATGTCAACAATGCCAACTTACGACATAAAATATGTCGAAAGACAATGGAGCACTTATCTTTCTAACAAAGAGAAAATCGAACACACAGAAAAAGTCCTGAACGAACTAAGATCGAATATCGGAGAATTAGTAGCAGAAAGAGATACCCTAGACGCATCAGACAGTATAACCTACGACAACGAAGAAATTAATAGATTATCATCCGAAATAAAGAGACTAGAAACACAATTATCAAATGATTCATTATATGACATGGATATGCTAACCGGGGCATGGCATAAATATAACAAACTACAGGATATAATCTCAGGCTTAGAGAACAATCTAAACGATATTAACATAAATATTACTAAGAACGAAACCAAAGTAGAATTATTAGAAACCAAAATAAAGAACTGGCACAACAGGTCTGGACAAACCTGCTTGGAATGCCAACAAACAATCTCGGATGCTCACGTAACTAAGATTTCTAAAGACCTGAAAGATCAACAAAAGAAACATCGCGATGAATATAATTCCTTAACCGAACAGAAGAAACAAATAACCAGTAAACTACAGAAAGCCAATAATTTATCAGAAGAAATTAAACCACCAATTACCATAGAACAAGCAGAAAAAGAAAATAAAGCTATTGGGCTACTAGAAAAGCAAATCACAACACTCAAATCGACAAGAGATAATATGATAAAACAGAAGGACGAACTTGAGAAAGCCGAGGAAGCACGTAAAAAGAAAGTGCAGGAATTATCTGACGACATAACCCATAGACGCGCTGGGTTAATAACTCGCCTAGACAAACTGAACAAAGCAAAGGAAAAGAACAAAGAACCAATAATTTCTGTTACAGAAGCTACGACCAAGAACGCCTTCTACGCCTCAAAGGAACAGGAAATATCAAACCTACAGAAATCCATAGACAGATTATCAGATGAAAAACTCAAGACAGTACAAAGACAGAATGAAGAAGTAGAGCGTATTAAAGTTGAGACAAATCCAATTCTAGAACTAAAAGCCCAATTAGTAATCGATCTTGAAAACAAAAACAAAGACAAGACAGACATTACAACAAAGATGAATAATTCCGACAACACCATTAAACATCTAACATATATCCATAAATCATACTCTGACAGAAGGAAAATAAAATCATATATAATTTCAAAATTAATTCCATATTTGAACGATAGAATAGCATACTATCTGAATAGTCTAGAATGTAATGTCAAGCTCCACTTTAACTCGTCATTACAATTCGAATCAGATAAATGGCCATACGAACTACGTTCCGGTGGAGAAAAGAGACGTATTGACTTAGCTATAATGTTCGCTATTCATGACCTACACCAAATGATCTATGGTAAGCAATGTAATATAATAGTATTCGATGAATATGATAGATCATTATGTAAGGATGGTATTGAAGCCTTCGCAAATCTATTGTTTGGCGATTTCACAGACAAAGACATGACTATCTTCGTTATATCACATAATCATGACATGAAGGACCTATTCTCGAACAAAATTATAGTTAGGAAGGATAAGAACGACGACGGTATTTCTAAATTTGAGGTAGCTTAGTTTGTAACTTCTCATACGGCACACTCTCTTTCAATAAAAACTTTAGTAATTCCAAACATTTCTTATCCTCTTTGTGGAGGATCTCTTTGAATCAGTTGTGCGAAATCTTTCCAATCATTAATCATGAGCAATTTAGAACTATACCACTTTCTTTCGCCTTGTCGGCAATTAACTCAAGCAATTCGTCTTCGGTGACTTCAAGGTGAGCGCCGATCGATATTGAGCGACACGTGAGGTATCCTTTAATGGCTTGTCTACATTGGTCAATGCGATCGTCGACAGATGTTCTCTCTTTTTCTGTCCCACATGACAATATAGGGTTATCTTTATTATATCCGATGATTTCTTCGAACCTTTGATGTTTTCTACAAAATGTTCTCATGTTCCACCTACCCCGCTGCCCTATCTTTTATCGTATCACACATCATAGAAAATGACAACGTCTGCACAACGTGCTTCAAATATATATTTCAGTGACAGACGCCATAAAAAATTACACATCATGGATAATCCACGCCAACGCCTCAATCGAATATGATGGCAGAGCATACTCAACACTCGAAAAAGGCACATACATCATCATCAGGAAAAGTGATGGATCTCTGATGATCCACGGAGCAACGCTAAACAAACCGCTCAACTACCAACCACCAGGCGCAACAATCCAGGTAAACGACGACGAAATAATCTCACGATACAAAAAAGAAACTATAAAAATTAAATTATATAATATAATTAATGTATATCCTATTACTACATGGTCAGACAATAAAATAAAAATCTCAAAGACAGAAAAAGACGCCAAGAAAATAATAATATCAATGCTACCAAAAATTATCGATAACATAACACAAATCCATGATGAATATCAAACACCAAATGGACCAGTAGATTTAGTAGTTATAGATGATAAAAATACCCACCATGTAATAGAGGTAAAGAGAAAGAAATTATATTTAAACCATTTAGTACAATTAAACAAATATCTAGATCATTTCAAACAATCAGACATCACTGCTGTGGGATATCTCGCCGGGACCGGTATTAGTGACAAGCTTAGGCACAGGCTTAACTTTAGGCTTATTCTCTTTAGTTTCTGAAATGTTAACAACAATGTTATCAGAATTATCTTCCGCTAACGTTTTGTTAACATTCTCATTCTCAATCTTTGGATCAATCTTATTAAGTTTACATAAATCCTTAATAAATTCATCAATAATCTTCAAATATTTCTTAACACTTAAAAAAGTACCAGGTCTAACAGAATACATCATAGGTCTACCGTTATAAAATAAACAATACTTCTTATTGCCGACCATATACCATATAATAATCATATTACGACTACCATACTTATCGACATCGATAATAAATTTATCAATAGACTTTGGTTTAATTTCAGTCTTAGGTTCCTTATATATAGATTTATTATACCAACATTTATATTGCTTAAGAAGATATCTATGTAACTTAGGGAATTTCATGGCGGCAGTATCAGCTTCTTCCTTTTATCTTTTAGCTGCGCTGCTTGCGTCCTTCTTTCCTTTAGCTCACGTAACTGTTGCAACTGATCTATTGCTTTCTTATATTCGGCATCCTCTTTATCACATTTTAGATTTATGGCGGCCGATAATATAGGAGATAATTTATTCGCCACGTCTTCTAATTTGGTTCTATGATCTATATTATCTATTTCTCCGTCCAACCAATATAGTTTGGTTGAACCAGCATCGGGCATTATGATTACATTATCTATACCTAATTCTGCTTTATTTTGTTTGAACCAGTCGCTCAACTGCCGTGATTTGGCAATTATCGCGAAAGATGGTATATTCCCAAAGTCGATTGTGATTAGTAGGTTTTTCATAGCTTTATATACTAAATAAAAGTATGAACATCGACATTTCTAAATACCTAAATACTAATAATCAGGTGCTTGCTATAGAGCGATCCCTGACTCCATTACGCGAGATGATTCGCGAACAAATACGCAAAGCCATTACTATGGCAAAGTCGAGAGATATTTGTAAAGCAGACGCTTTCAAACTTGCACAAAGGGATATCTCGCGGCAGAACTTAAGGCGGTGTATAAAGGAGATACGTAGTCAGTTAAAGCAATATGGAGCAGAGACTGCAGTAATAAGTGGGATAATAGATCTTGAAAGGATAATTAATGAGGAATATAATTTCCTGTGGGCTAGGATACCAAAAATACCTTTGAAAGGGGATCAGAAATGAGCTTGAAAGAAACGATCGAGAGGGTAAAATTAGTAGGGATCGACAAAGCCAGAATTGTCCCAGCTGATAAAAGTGGGAAATTTGTTCTAGAAATAGAGGAAAATAAACAATGGGTGAAAGTAACCAAACCGATGTCGAGGACAATGACAGAGGATGTCCTACGACAAGCAACAAACAAAGTAATTTTGGGATGACCCAAAAACGGCATATTACAAAACATATATGCCGAAAATGCCCACATCAAAATCTGGAGGCGTCATGAAAATAGAGGATAAAAGCCATATTAGGGTAGTACCAATAATCCTATCGCTGATAACCATATTTCTAATAGGGTGTGCCATAATACTAATGATTTACGTATGGTCTAAAGTGTGGTACGCTTTCTTTGGTTAAGGAGAGTAAAATGCTTAGAACAAACCAAGCTGGCGGAATGGTTGTCGTCACAACAGACGGAGGAGCTGGTAGTAGCGGAAAAGGAGCACTTAATGCTTGGTTGGCTGAAAAGTATAAATTCAACTTAGCGACAAATAATTGGGCAACTAATGCAGGACATTTTGTTGAATGGATTGATAAAAATGGTAAACATAGAGTATTAAATCAACATATTTGTTCTGCATTTTTCGACCCAAATACAGAATTATATATAAATCCTGGTGCATCTATTGACATCGCTACGTTAATGAAAGAAATCGAAACTTTAGAAAAAGAAGGATTTTCGATTAGGGATAGATTATCAATCCATCCACATGCTAATGTAATCACTGAAGCGGATAAACAGCAAGAGAAAGAAATAATTAAAAGTGGTAGTACATTCAAGGGCTGTGGAGCGGCATTAGCTAGGAAAACTATGCGGGTGCCTGGTGGTAAGCTTGCGAAAGATTATGACGAACTTCAATCTTTCATAAAAGACAAAACACAAGAAATCAACAATATGGCAAGTAATGGTGCAAGAATCTTAATTGAAGGGTCTCAGGGAATTGACCTTGATATTAATTTTGCTGAATTTCCACACGTAACAAGTAGACAGACTCACCCAACACAATTGGTTGCAGATGCCGGGTTGCCATGTCAGGCTATAACAAATGTTGTTATCAATCTAAGAACCAACCCGATACGTATAAATAATCAATCTGCTGCAAATGAAAAAGAAACCTGCTATACTGGCAATTATTGGGATGGTGCTGAAATTTCATGGGAAATTGTAGCAGAACGAGCTGGTTTCGCGTCATTTGATGAATTCAAAAAAGAATATGAATTTGCAATGATGACCTCAGTCACAAAAAAGGTGCGTAGAATTTTTGAATTCCCAAAGGAAAGAATGAAATTTGTTCACACATTAGTTGGCGGTAATTTACCAGAAAGTCATGTATTATATAGCTTGAACTTTATTAATTTTATCGACCGAACGGTTCGAGGTGTTACCACAGAAAAAGAACTTATGACACCTAAAGTAACTGAATGGATTAAAACAAATCTAACCCCAATTATCGGCAATAAGTTAGCCTGGATCAGAACTGGGCCGATTCATGAAGAGATTGTTGAAATGACCATATAATTATTGTAGACAGCGATATAATTCATCGAAGGCAAAAGTCAGGTATAATATTGTACCGTGAAGAGGTGTTTTTGAACCAAAGTTTTGATGAGGAGACAAGTGAATGGACGCATCGCAGAACGAAGTTGTAAAAAGTAGTTCGTCTCTACCAAGTAGAGAAGCTGTACGACAGAACCTGATGTCCGAGAAGCAATACGCCGAACCGAAATCAGGATTCGTGGACAAGTACATCAAGAAGAAAGAAGACGATAAGTTCCACGGAATGCCATTCCATTGGGCAGCGGCATTCGCTGTTATCGTCCTTGCTGCTATCTATATTGGCCACTACCTAACTATTGCTGGTCAGAGTACGTTCAGTACTATGCAGCATCAGATGCAGCAACAGCAGCAACCACAACCAACGCAACCAGTCGTACAACCGCCTACTCAACCACAGCAACGAACCTCCCTACCACCAGCGCCACCACCTGCGTCCACCCAAAGGACGGAACAAGCGCTCGGCACAATTGCAACATCGATCGATGGTACAAATCAGAATTTGGAGAAGTTAGTCGATGCCGTGAATCTGAAGTTCACCAAGGTCCAGGAGCAAATTGCTGCCTTGGGGACAAAGATCGAAGCCCTCCCAAAGGAGAACAATGGAGCACCAGTTGACTTAACACCTATTAAGTCTGCACTGGCATCACTTAGTACTACATTGTCAGATAATAAAAATGTCGAAGTGATCATAGGTAGTATTCGGGAAACATCGCAAAGGCAAGACCAAGCACTTCGGCAACTAACAACTAACATGGAAGAACTGCAAAAGATCGTCAAGGAGAAGTCTATAAATGATCAATTAAAGGTCAATTCGACCTTAGGCGAAAAGTTTCCCCCGCCTAAAAAGTGAACGCTAAGGA
>Ga0172362_10002663_pt1 | contig 15427 bp, 8 predicted proteins | sample LakKivs1_kivu2a2_FD_114534 | JGI IMG/M metagenome (GOLD analysis project Ga0172362, IMG submission 114534) | Sediment microbial communities from Lake Kivu, Rwanda - Sediment s1_kivu2a2 | ecosystem: Environmental > Aquatic > Freshwater > Lake > Sediment | place: Rwanda: Western Province, Lake...
AAATTTCATGTCCGGAGTGGTTTCTCCAGATTTTATGCCAAGATATTGTTCAGCGGCATCAAGGATTTTAGGTCCATTTCGTACGTGACAAGCAGTGCCTAAACACACTCGGACAAGATGTTGTCCGTGCGGTTCAAGGCTAAATGATTTGTAAAACGTAGCAATGTGCAGTATCTGGGACATAGGTATGTCCAATCTTTCAGACACCCATATTAACGCAGGTTTTGGAAGCCAATGTTTTTTCTCCTGGATTTTTAAAAGGATTTGAATAAGTGCGCTTTTATTCCCTCCGCATCCGTCAATGATTTCGTCTACTTCTCTTAGTTCCTGAATCATCTGTTTTACTGATTCCTCTCTTCGTTTGATCTGTTTTAGCGCTTTTAAATGTTGAATTGCCTCTTCCTCAAGTTTTTTTAGTTCGACATTAAGTGGAGGTTGATCAAGACCAAGAGCATAGTATTCTGAAAGGATTTCTAGTCCTCTGAGAAGAATATCGGTTTTACTCAAGTCCGAGGTCTTTTGTAACGTATGTAAAGCCCTTTTCTGCTCTTCAGTTAAGCGTACTCCAACAAAGTGAGATTTCGTTTTTTCTTTTCCCATAAATATCAGCTCATGTTAAACGGTTTAACGTCGTTTTTTAAAAGCCGAGAAAAACAGGTTTATTAAAAGGTTATGTGCGAGCAATGAATAAGTATGATTAATAATTAATCACTAATATATTAATATGCCCATATTTAATCTTGTAGGTTACAAAAGATTATATAATCGAAAAAGATGACGGCCTACTGGGATTAGCATGGACCGACTAAGCGTTTCTCTAAATGATAAATCTCTTGTTATCATTCAAAAGTATCTTACAAAATATGATACGTCGCAAGCAGATATAATACGAAGAGCTCTCAATTGGATGAATATTATGGAAGAAGTTATAGAAAAAACCTCCGTTGAAAATATATTGACATATACTGACTATCTTGCAAATAGCGAGCATCTCATTCTTGATATTGCACATTGGAAATCGATATTCACTGAGATCGGAGAAGGGTCAAAAAAATTCTGGGATGAAATATACAAAACAGGAGATTTTCATAGAAAAGAATATTTTGATAAAGGAATCCGAGACGTCAGACAAATTTTGAAATATATAGAAAAAACAAACTGGTATAACCTAAAAGAAGATTCAAAAAACAGCTTCACGCTTGTTCTCGCAACCTCGGAATCCCAACGATTCATTAAAACGTTTTTTGATGGTTTCTTCAGCAAATACCCACAAAAAGTAGAACTCACCGAAGAATACATGAAAATCAGAGTCAACGTTCACTAATCCGCTTCGATACATTCCTGAGACTGACGATATTTTTTCTATCGGCTTAGTTTTCACCTGCGGGAATACGGACCTTGGCGGGATTCAAACTTTTATGGCTTGGACTTTTATAATTTAGGAAACTAACTATAAAACCACTCAAATTCACTCCAATCAGGACCAGCACTTTGTACCAACGAGGTACTGATGGGATTAGCACTTACTTCAACCCCATTACCTATATTCATTTTACTGATGACGCTATCTTCTTCACCCACTCCCCAATAGTTATTTTTGAAATCCAAAGGTCTTTTATACACCATAACCTCAGATTCCCTACCCGGCTCAGAATAAACAGTTCTTACAATAAGATCCCCTTTCTGATTGTTGTAAATGTTATTATTATTGACTCTTGGCATACCGCCTTGCAGCTCAATACCCCATTTGTTACCAACAATAGTGTTAAAACAAATCTCTGGAGCCGTTGCCTCACAAATACCAATACCTGGACCGCCGAGTTGACTTTCTTTTTCCATATCTACATTGTATCCATATGAAATAAAATTATATTCGATGGTTCCATTGCCACCGTGTATATCCAAACCACCGTTCTCCCCAAGATTAAGATAATCGTATAACTCTGGGTCCTTCGTATACTTATGAATGAAAATATTATTGAAGATATGCGGCTCAGAAAAGAACGATTGAACAGCCATGTGACCGAAGTTATACATGTAATTACAGGTGATATTAGGTGAAATGCTCTCACCGGTCATACCAGCCTCGGGCCACGTACCGAACATGACGCCCTGGCTCAACATATCTCTGATCAAACAATGAGAGATCGTAACGTCGGACGATTCTATTGCCATACCGCTCCCGTACTCAACGACAGCGTACTCGAGCACGCCTCTCTCAAAAACTATCTTCTCCCAATCAGCAAGCCAAGGGTCACTGGATGTAGAAGTAATGATAATCGGCTCATCAGCAGTCCCTCTAGCAACAAGCTCGCCACTCACTTGGATAAATACGTGTTCATAAGAATAGTTCTCACCAAAGAACTCATGTGGGTTCACAGGATCAACTGTTGACGTCCAACCATCATGCTGGTCATCAGAATTTGCAGAGATGAACACGATTGTACCAGGCTGTATCGTCAAATCAACTATGTGCATATCACCAGTGATAAGAACAACACCAGACCACTCGTCAAATTCCATGTTACCTGTTTTATTTACTGCTTCTGGCAACTTATCCAGGATGCTCTGCCTGGTCCATCCTGCTGGATAGAAATCCTCAGCCAAGGCCGCGATCTCTGCAGGAAGTAAGTCCTTGAAACCAACTATACCAGAGCCACTAGAGCCATTGTCAGAGACATTCTCATCAACACAACCTGCCAAAAACATTATAACAACAAATACAAAAATAAGTCCAAATGGTGCTTTCATATCTTCCTCACGCATATCAGAGAACAATTAATAATTAATAAAATGACTACACAAAGTACGGACCTGGTGGGTTAGACCTGTTTTACAGGAGGGATGCTGTATTTGGAACGTCTATTTCTTGTTTATATGCAACTATATGTTAAATCAATACAACCAGGTTTTTTTATTTACAAAATCTTTTTAGTTTACTTTTGATATCTATTTGTAAAGGTAATTATGAATACAAATCCAACAATTGAATACATAAGAGCAGAAGAAAATATCCAACCTTCTACAGTTTGGAATTTAACAGTTTTAGATCAGTCATGTTACCCTATGGTAATACGGGGGACCTGGATTTTTGATAAAAAATTAGATGTAAAAATTATAAAATCTGGACTAAAAAAACTTCTAAATTACTATCCTCATCTTTGTGGAAGAATGAAAGATAAAAATAGTGTCCATCTCACCAACGATGGAGTTTCTTTCACTGAGATTGATGAATCAGATCTATCAATAAAAGATGTGTTTAATATAAAAAATCCAATTAGACATTTTTCAACAGTTATAAAACCACCGAAGATAAAACGAGGACTTGATCCGCCTATGAGTATAAAGATTACAAGATTAAAAGATGGCTGTGTTTTAGGAATTGAATGCTCTCATATGTGTATGGATGGAGATAGTTTTTATACAATGGTATATAACTGGTCACAAATCTGCAAAAAAGAAGATTTTATAAAACCTGTTTTAAATCAGACTTTATTTCCTTTACCAGAAAATCTATCTAAAGAACAGGTTAAACAAAATGCTTATGAACTAGGCTGGAAAAAAATTCCTAAATTATCTTTTTTAAAACTTCTTCCTAAATTTATCTCTGGTATCTTGAATGAACGAACAAATGCATTCTATATATCTCCTGAATCACTTAAAAAATTTAAACAAAAAATATCAACTGATAATAATTTTAATTGTAGTGGAAATGTTGCGCTTTCATCATTTATTACATATATGTTCATGAAACTTTTTAAACTTGATGAAAAAACAAAATGCAAATATGTTACAGTTGCAAATGTTCGTAATCGATTGAAAGATATTCCAACAAATTTTGTAGGAAATGCATCAACTTTTATCACAACTCCCTCTTTTTTTGTAGGGGCAAGCGTCAATGAAATAGCTAAAATTATTCATCAAACTCTTGAACCAATTCGAAAAACACCTTCACAAGAACTAAAAAAATTAATTATAATGTCTGTTAATCTAATGAATCATAATTTACTTTTATTTCCTTTTGACTTCACAAAGATGCATTCAAAAAAACCAACAGTTGTTCATATCAATAATTTTTCAAAGCTTCATATTTATGACATAGACTTTGGCACTGGTAAACCAGTATCAGTTATTCCTCATGACCTTGGAGACCAAGTTCTTATTTGGCCTGCTCATCCAGATAAAGGAGGAATAGAAGTATATTTTACAGGTATGCCTGCTCGAATTATTCATAAACTAGATGAAGGAGATCCCTGGCTTTTAGAAATGAAACAATATGAGTAAAAATATTATGAACCTGGCAGGCTAGGCCTGTTTTACAGCAGGGGCACTGTATTTAGAATGCTAATCTTTCGTTTTTCTACAGCTATCTGTTGGAGCAATATGCAATATTTTATTTTTATTAATACTTTCAATGACCTTTTATTGAAGTTTATAAGATATAAAATAAGTTTTGCTTTTGAATTAATAAAAATGTATTTGCCCTTACATTTTAGAAAAAAAACGAAATATTTATAAATATGTAAGGGTAATATACTATTATGGTTTCGATAAAGAAGAAAAAGATCTCAAACAAAACCTACCATTACCTTCAACACACATATAGAATCAATGGAAAAGTTCACTATAAAGAAAAATACATAGGTGAGAAAATTCCAAAAGATATTGAAAAAACAAAAAAAGAATTTCTAACAGAAATATATCAAGAGCAGTGGTATGATAAATTTGATAGAATTAAGGATAATTTTGACAAAAATAAAAAGAAAATGCCTAAAAAAATAGAAGAAAAAGAACTTGAAACTTTTGCAGTAAAATTCACATACACAACAAATAAAATCGAAGGATCGACGCTTACCCATAGAGAAACAGCATTACTTTTAGAAAAAGGCATTACACCTTCAAGAAGACCAATTGAGGATGTAAAAGAAGCAGAGCTTCACAGGAAAGTGTTTTATGAAATGCTTAATTATAAGAAAAATATCACTATTGCAACAGTTATCCATTGGCATAAAGAACTTTTTAAAGAAACAAAGAAGGATAAAGCAGGAATAATTAGGAAGTATGACGTTGGGATAACTGGTAGCAAATACGCCCCACCTCATGCAATAGAACTTGATTTTTTAATTAGCGAGTTTTTTGATTGGTATAATGAGAACAAAAACAAGATGCATCCTGTTCATCTTGCAGCACTCGTTCATCTTAAGTTTGTTTCAATTCATCCATTCGGCGATGGTAATGGTAGGATATCAAGACTATTGATGAACTATGTATTGCACAAAAATAATTATCCAATGCTCGTAATTGGTTATTCAGAAAGAGACAGTTATTATAATGCATTGGAAAAAAGCCAAATGGACAAGGAAGTCAATTCTTTTACACTTTGGTTTTTCAAAAGATATGTCAAAGAATATGAAAAATATCTTGAATAATTTACCCTTACATTTTTAAAAATTTTTAATTTGTAAGGGTAAAATATATTTCTAAACATGCTAATTTTAGACGGACCTGGCGGGATATGCCTATTTTAAATGAGAAAAATTTGTAGGGCGCCTATAAACTTTGCGGATAGGATACTTGGAAATTATTTGTTGATGAAATGCATCTCTCTCTACTGAAGTATGTTATATATCAACATAGATACATCATCTTGAGGATCAGCAATTAACCTCGCAGTACCGCCAATAGAAACTTTTATTAAAAAAGACGTGTTTTACATTATATACATGCTAGATGGGATGACAAAAGAAAATAGTAGATTTAGAAATATTTTTACTTTTAAAAAAGAAAAAAAATTACAAAAAAAACATGACCCGCTTAGAGAAGAAAAACATAAGGATGTAGTAAAATTCTTGCATAAGAAAAAAACTTCAGAGAGAAAAAAAACTAAAAAAGGTAAAAAATTAAATACGAAAGTAAGCAACGATGAAAATCTAACAGACCGTTATCTTAAATCTATAAAAAAGGTAGAAGAAGTGATAAAAAAGATGGAAGGTAAAAGAGATCCTTTTGATTTTTCTCTCAGAACTATTTTTAGACGGAATGGCGCGGCTAAGAAAGAAGTTACGCATCCTGAGTTTCTTATGTTTCCTCCTTTTAAAGCATACGGTATTGATAATCAAAACTTCATCGAAAATCTCGGTTCGACAAAAAATTTTGACTTTGTACCGGTTGTAAACGATAATGTTGATAATATTTATGAAACAAAGATAATGGAAGATGAAGAAGAAGACTTTTTTACGAAACCACCTGAAGAAAGTTTTGCTGAGGAAGACGTTAAAGAAAAGTTTGAAGCCCCTCTTATAACAGAGATGAAGCCACCAGATAAAAAAAAGACAGTTACAAAATCTAAAGAAAGGAAATGGATGTTCACGGGTGTCGCAGGTTTTGATGAGCTGTTACAAAAAGGCATACCTGCTGGATCTAATATCATAGTGGCAGGTGGTCCAGGTAGTGGAAAAACTATTTTTTGTACACAAGTCATCTACAATAAAGCATTGGAAGGAAGAGATTGTGTTTTTCTATCTATGGAGGAGAGACCAGATAGGTTAAAAGACCATATGATAGAATTTGGTTTCAAAGTTAAAGAAATAGAGAGAAGCCCAGAGCAGATAATACTAAGCGCGGATGGCAAGGGAAGAATCGCCCTCAAAAGGTTACAACCAATTAGATTGGCCAGGTCAATTGAGGCTCTTCTGGAAAAAGCCAGCGGTACGCTCCCCGTCGATATAGATCTGGTGTTGGATTTTATCCCTAAAGATTTTGATGCTTGTCTACTTGCATTAGATTCAATTTCTGCTATTGAAACAGCTTTTTCAGGGACAAAGAGGCAGTATAGGATATATATCGAACAGCTGTTCAGATATTTCGAAGAGATGAACGTAACAACCTTCATGATAACCGAGTCAACGGATGCACCTCATAGGTTTTCAAATACTGGTGTAGAAGAATTCCTTGCAGATGGCATCTTTGTTTTTTACAATTTCCAAGGTGTCAAAAAAAGAACTAGAGGCGTCGAGATATTCAAGTTACGTGGAGCGTCTCACTCTCAGAAGATTGTTACTATGAACATCACAAGCAACGGTATTGAAATCGTCCCAGATATGTCCTGCAAGGACCAAGCAAATGGTTAAACCTGCTCTTTTAATTTTTCGATCGCCCGTTCGATTCTTACTATCACATCCTCTATTTCGAAAGGTTTTTCGATGAAGTCATCGCCAAGGAAACGACCTTGTTCTACAGTGAAAGGATCCGTACGAGCTGTTAAAAATAGTACAGGGACCTTTTTCAATTTGTCAATTTTTCTGATACGTTCATATGTTTCAAATCCGTCTATGCCCGGTAGCATGATATCTAGTATTATCGCATATGGAACAAGATCTTTATTTAGAAGTTCCAGGCAGTCCTCGCCACTTTCTGATATCATGACTTCGTAATCATTGTATTCCCCTTCTAACAGACTTTTTATCACAGTTGTAACATCTGGGCTATCATCAACCACCAAAATCTTTTTTTTCAACTATTATCACCTCCAACTTTAATTCCTTCCTCATTTTCAGCTATTTTAAATGTGAAGTAAAATGTACTTCCTTTTCCAAGACCTTCACTCTCAACCCAAATTTTTCCACCGTGCTTATCAACGATACGCTTGCATATAGAAGGGCCTAGTCCGCTGCTTTGGAAATCATGGCGGCTTTTATCTGCTTTATAAAATTCATTAAAGACCTTCTCAGACTGTTCCTTAGTCATTCCAACGCCTGTGTCTCTAACTGAAAATCTCATCAGGTCCCCCTGTCTTTCGCTATTTATCTCTATCTTGCCACCCTCAGGTGTATATTTTATGGCATTGCTGATGAGGTTATCCATTAGCTCCTCGAACCTGAGCTTATCAGCTTTTATCATAACATCTTTTACAATCAGGTTCTCAATTTTGATATTATTCTTTCCCGATATATTGTCATGCTTTTTTGTCACTCTTTCTATTATGTCCCAGATTTTCACATTCTCAATCTCAAATTCGACAGAGGTGGAATTCAAAATGGCGAGCGTTATGGTTTTTTGTACGAGGTTCTTCATGTATCCAACATTCTGGATGGCTAGATCAAGATATTTCTTTAATTCTTCATCTTCTACTTTCTTCCTCACTACCGGAAGCAAAGAGTTCAATGGGGTCAGAGGTGTTTTGAGGTCATGACTGAGTTGATAGATGAACTCATCTTTTTGTTTGAGTAAATTCTTGACCTCGGCGGTCCTCTGTCCAACTATTTCTTCGAGGTTCTGATTGATAGAGATCAACTGTTGATGCTCTTTGTTGAGTTCGTTTTCAGCGATTTTCCTCTTCGTGATGTCCCTTATGACTCCAATGGATCCAGTAATCGTTCCATCTTTATCTTTTATTATGCTGAGTGATATATCGATATCGATTGGCTCATTATTCTTCTTTAACATCCTTGTTTCAAAATGATGTTGCATCCCCTTCTGCCGTAAATTCTCTTCTCTGATTTTTTTCCATTCATCTTCAGGGTATAGACTTTTAACCGATTTCATATACAAGTCGTTCTTGTCCATCCCTAACATTTTTTCAGTGTAAGCATTCCAAGAGATGATATTTTCCTTATCATCAGTAGCCATGATTGCCACTGCACTGTTTTCAAAAATTGTTCTGTATCTCTCCCTGCTGTCATATAAAGCCTCCTCATATTTTTTTCGATCAGTGATATCTCTAACAGTGGCCTGTAGGAATTGTTTTCCTTTGATTTCCATTCTTGTGAGAAGTACTGTTGCGGGGAAGTTTGTTCCATCTAAGCTCCTGTGAGTCCATTCAAAAAAGTTGGAGCCTTCTCGCATAGCTGTTTCAATCATTTCCTTTGCTTTCTCTTTGGAGGGGCGTCCGTCTGGTTGGTGTTCGGGAGATAACTCCCAAGGTCCATGGGATATGAATTCCTCTTCGTTATTCGCCTTGAACATTTCCACTGTTGCTGGATTACCTGATGTAAAACCCCATGATGGCGGTTCAAGAGTCATGATGGCATCCCGAGAACTTTCAAAAAGAATTCGATGTCGTTCTTCGCTCTCTTTTAGTTCTTCTTCTGCTTTCTTCTTCTCAGTGACATCTCTAAAAATGCTACGGGTTGCGATGAATTTACCGTCCTTGAATCTCGCGTTTGCATTTCCTTCGACGTAGATTTCACGGCCGTCTTTACTCACAAAGACGGTTTCTACTTTATCAAATGATTTACCGCTATATATTTCCTTAATTGTTTCCATGCAATGAGGTATTTGATCTTTACGGAGGATTTCTGTGATAGTTAAATTCTTTGCCTCATCTTCTGTGTATCCTAGAGTCCTTAGCCACTTTTTGTTTACATAAATAAATCTTCCATCGATGTCTACACTTTGTATTAGATCATTGGCATTTTCAAAAAGATCTCTAAACCTCTCCTCGCTTTCATATAAAGCTTCTTCATATTTTTTTCGATCAGTGATATCTCTTGAGATACCTAGAATACCAACAACATTGCCATGGTTGTCGTAATATGGGGCTTTAACAACAGAGACCCATACTTGTTCACCATTTGGTCTTGTGATTTTTTCTTCTCTATGAATTATGTCTTTGTGAACCATTACATATTTCTCATCAAAAATCATCTTCTCCGCTTCTTCCTTGGAGTAAAAATCAAAATCTGTTTTTCCAATCATCTCTTCTGGGGCTACATTCAGATGCATAGCTTTTGCTTTATTCACCTTTATAAATCTGTTCTTGTCGTCCTTTATGAAAATAGAATCGGAAATGTTATCTAAAAGTGACTGCATTAGATCATGTTCATATTTTGCTGCTCTTTCTACTTTTTTCTTCTCAGTGATATCTTTTATTACACCAATTGAGCCAATAACTTTTCCTTCAGAATTTTTTAAAACGCTTAAAGAAAGGTCCACATCGATTAGTTCATTGTTTTTATTTATTATCTTTGTCTCCATATGATGTTGCATGCCCTTTTGCCGAACGTTTTCCGATCTGATTCTTCTCCATTCATCAGAAGGGTAAAGTGAGTTAATGGGCCTCATGTACAAATCGTTTTTATCCATCATTAGAATGTTCTCTGCGTATTTGTTCCAAGAAACAATCTTTTCGTTTTCATCGGTTACGGTTATGGCCACTGCAGAATTCTCAAAGACTGTACGGTATACATTCTCATATTCTGTCAATTCTTTTTTAATTTTCTTTAGCTCTGTTATATCTTTTATTATTCCAATGGAACCTATTACGTTCCCTCCAGCCCCCTTTAAAGTGCATAGTGATATTTCTACATCAAATGGTCCTTTGTCCTTTCGTAACATCCTGGTTTCCATTCGATATTTAATTCCCTTCTGTCTCACATTTTCTGAGCGTATCCTCTTCCATTCTTCAGGTGGATAGAGAGATTCAACGGGCTTCATGAACAAATCTTCTTCATTCATGTTTAGGAGTTCCTCGGCATACTTGTTCCATAAAACGATATGCTCTTTTTCGTCTGCCAGGGTTATAGCAATTGCATAGTTTTCGAAGATCGCCCGGTATTTTTCTTCAGCAGTTCCAAGTTCAAAATCTTTTTTTATTCTTTTTATGTCGTTTTCAGCGCTGTAGCTATTCTTATCAGGTACTTTATCTGATACTTCCTCCATCATCTGCAATGCCGTAAAAATGCCAGGTTTTTTACTGCCAAATTCTTCTATTTTCTCTCCAAATACTTTTATGATTTCAGACTCATCAGACATCTATCAACCCCTCCTGGTACTTTTTATTTTTTTAACCCTGCTAATTTTTTCCTTCTTTGGATGTTTCTTTCCAAGTTCGGCGAGGCGCTCCGCATATTCTCTTATAAGTATATCATATGTCTCTCTAGAAATCGAACCTTTTATGTAATAATTAGTTACTGTCTCATTTTGAAGACGCAATAATTCCTCTTTTTCACTCTCAATATCTTTCAAATGGAGCAAGGAAAAACGCTTCTTAATAAAAATAACAACTAAAACACTGATTATTATTACAATAATAAAACCTAAAATCTGGTAATAAGGAAACTCAGATGTCACCCTCTCGACTATGTATATGATCTGGGTTGCAGAGCCACTGTTTCCAAATTGATCGAAGGCTGAAAACTCAACGATACGGCTTCCAACATTATTAATGACAGTCGTGAAGTTTACAGAGTATACGCCGCTGCCCTCACTATTTAATGTCAGATTTTCATCAGCAATTTTCACTGTTACGGCAGCATCTTCAATATCATCGCCAGCGGGATAGCCTAGATGAACCTTGATCTCCATCGGATCTCCTAGAATATATTCGTTCGAAGATTGCTCGAGTATATCTAAGTTAAGCGAAGCAGGTTTTATTTGAATCTCAAGGTTACTTCCCCCTGCGGCCAAAGAAGACTCGCTCCCTTTAATGCTTTCAACTGATAGCGACCATATCCCTGTCTGACTATCCAATGGAATAAAATAAGATCCACTATAGTAACCCTGTTTTATTTCAGACAACTCCACTTTTTCCATAGACGGTAGAATACAGCTTGCTGAAGCATTTGTTACGCCATCATCATCTTCTGTGATAAATACTGAAATATCAAACGTGCTTCCTCTGTAGTAAATTGCTTCATCTGAAGGAGAAAACCATGCAATTTTATAACGCATGATATCAGATGGAAGAGATACGTTTACGTTCTTATAACAGCAGACATTATTTCCCTGTTCTGTTTCAATTTCAACAGTGATATTCCAGAGGCCATCTGGATCTCCATATGAGATATTGTAAAGGTATTCATATGAATTGTCTTGCAAAGTAGTTGTAGTATATCTCCCCCAGTCTTCGTACTCTAGAGTAATTTTTACATAACCTAAAAGATCTATTTCATCGGAGACGTTCGTAATGTTTCCAAATATTATGATACATTGTCCTTTTTCATAGCTTTCATTATCAGTCTGTAAGCTCAATCCAAGACCTGATGGGACATCTAACTGAATGTTGCAACTACTCTTAGCGGATATTGTTTGCAATAAACATATTATTAGCACTAATCCAAAGATTATTGCTTTTTCTTCAAGGTTTCTTTTTATCCTCATTTTTTTTTCTCTTTTTTCTTATTTTTTGTTGTGTACTTTTTCTCGAGCATCCTCTGCTTTTTAGAAAGATGTGCAATTCTACTTTCATAATCTTGAGAAAGTCGCTCGTAGGTTTCTCTGCTGATTGTATAATCTGAATAGTAGAAAATAGCGTTTTTCTCCTTCAACTTGTTGAGCTCTAAGATTTCATCTTTAAGTTTACGAAGTTTGGCCTTGCCGACTTTTCTTTTGGTAACGTAACCTGCGCAAGATGCTGTGATAAGAATTCCAAGCATAGTTGCCCACCAATACCGAGATAAATAACTGAGTATCTTTGTTTGTGCAATCTCAACATTTACTATATTGCCGGCATAAGAATTCCCATATGCATCTTCTCCAATTACGCGTATTTCCCAATTTCCAATATCAATCTCAGTAGGAACATAACTGGCGATATACATTCCTCTCTCCGACTTGCTTTTACTGAATACTAGCTCCGTACCATTGGGTCCAATCGCTGTTATCATGCTGTTTTCAACAGGATTACCATTGGGATAAAGAGCTTCTAACTTAATGCTGATCTGCTCACCAACTTCTACTAAATCCCCTGGTTTGAGTTCAACAAGCTTCATAGTAAGCACTACAGCTGATACTTTGAAATCTATGAAATTAAAACCTACTTTCAGTTTTTCGTCATCGTATCTTTTCCCCTCAACATATATATTCAAGCCACCAAGCGGGAAATCATAACCTAAGTCATAACTAATTGAATAGATGCCCGGTGACCCCTCTGAAAAAGATATTACTTCGCCGGATGCTAGACAAGCTTTTACATCTGCCCCTTGCACTCGTTCATTGTTTTTGTTAACAAGAGATATTGTAAAGGTTACAGTCTCTCCTCTCTTAAAAACTTGACCAGCTGGCGGGGTAACAACACTAATAGTGTATTGTTCATAGATCTCAGGTGATTCTACAGATACGGATGTTGTTTGTGGCGAGGAGGTTTCATGCCCCTTGCTATCAGTGGCAGTGACCGAGATATCCCAATCGCCGTCCGGTTTTTCAAAAGTAATATAATAACTAGTGCTGTATATTCCATTCGAGATAGACGTTGTAAATGTATGGGACCAGTTTCCAGCACTTAAATTAACAGTTACTGTCCCGCTGTCAACAGAGTTGCCGTCTGGATCTTTAGCTGTTCCAGATATCTGTATGTTCTGCCCTTTTTCATACGTTTGTTTATTAGTTGTAACTGTAAGAGTCAACTCTTTAGAAATGTCTACGTATATGTTTGCTGTTTTAGACAATCCTGATGATGTTCCTGTTACTCTATAAACGAAACTTCCTGCTGTTGCTGAGCTCGAGGTTGCAAACGTAATTGTCGAGTCAAAGTTCGGTGTTCCTGAACTTGGACTAAACGCTGTTGAAACACCACTGGGTGCAGTGCCAACCCAAGTGCCTTCAAGGTCAACGGCACTAAGGGCACCTTGATCAAAATTAACTGAAGCGGTGGCAGTATCTTGATCGCTCCGTATTAATGAGATTGAACGCGGAAATAAATCTAATGAGAATAGCATGTTATAAACAGTAACATCGATGTCGACAGAGCGGTTGATACTAGAATTACTTGTAGCGTTTATTCTACAAGTGAATGTTCCGGTTGATGCACTTTCTTCAGCTGTGAAAGTTACTGTAGAATCAAATGAAACAGGAGCTTCTTGTGTGCTGAAACTTACTGTTATCGAAGAGGGTTGGATATCGCCAATCCACTGGCTGCTTAGAGATACATTTTCGACATCACCGAAAATAAGATCGATATTCAAGGTCGTAGATCCGCTGGTCCCTCTTTTTATCTGAATTGTTGATGAATCCGCCTCCAAAGAATAGCTAAAGACAGTGAGATTTCTTATTTCTGACCACTCACCGTGGTTTCCTGCTTGATCCCATGCTCGTACACGCCAGACGACTCTACCGCTTACTGTTCGAGTTAAACTAAAAGTCGCACTATTTGGCGTATATGCATCAACTAATGGAGATGGAAAATCATTAGTGGTATCTACTTGTAGTTGATACCATTTAATACCTGAAACATCAGTAGTGTTTGTGGTATTATCATTTGTTGATAACCAACTAAAGGTTACAGAGTTGCTATCAGTACTACTGTCATTTGCTGGTGAATCAAGAGTTACTGGTAACGGCGGTGTGGTATCCACAATAAAACTGTATACAGATGATGAGTTGGTTCCTTGGCTGTTATTTGCAACAACCTTCCAATACCATCTGCCCTCAGACAACTCTTTGCCAACAGGAGTTGTATAACTGGTATCTGAGGGGCTGAGAGAGACGTTTATATGTTCATCTGAAAAATCAGATTCGTTACTTACATAAATGGTGTTGTTTTCTTGGTTCTCACCGTTCGCCCATTCAAATGTCGGTGTGGTATCAGTTGTATATTCATTGTTTGCCGGAGTGGTTAATGTTGGTTTGGTTGGCATGGCGATTTCTTCGTCGCCGATAGTAAAAAATCCTCCATTACTTGCGTTATTTTGATTATTGTAAGATGTTTTTATCCAATTTGCAGATTCAGCAACAGTTGAAACACGGAACTCATCTAGTTTTCCATTTAAAGGACTAACATATCCATCTCCAATGGTAAATACTTGGTTCGCGATAACAGGGTATCCAGCCGCATATGTGCTACCAGTCAAATAATTTCCATTTTTGTACCATGTGTATGTTCTACCAGTAGGATTTCGGACAGCTGTAATATAAATCCATGAACCCGCAGTAACGGTGCTGACGCTCGATTGATGGGACCCGTAGGTGTTACCATCGCCACCATTATTGCCAAAAAACCAGCTTATCACGCCATTTGTCTCCAGGGTCATCGTTCCCCATCCGCCATAAGCTTGGTTAAATGGATTTTGTCTGGCAGGTAAGGCAACATTATTGGAATAGATCCAAAAAGATATGGTCGTCTCAGCAGTTAAGAGAATAGCGCCTAAAGTTCCACAACCAATACCTGTACCTGCTGAAAAATCCGCGGTAGTTCCTATTTTTCCACTTTGACCAAATGATATACCTGCAGATGGTGTTCCACTTGTTTTACCAGTGCTATCCGAAACAGAACCAGCACCAGAAGTTCCAGCTGGTTCTTTAAAATGATACACCATTGTGTATTTAGGCCAAACACCCGGAGCGTTTTGCTGATTACTACAACCATTATTCCCATAATACATATAAATTTCAGTATCAGAAACACTCGACAAACTAGTCACATTAACCCATGCAACCAACGCACCCGTTCCTGCAGTATATTTTTCTATTTCATGATTCAACTTATTACCAT
>Ga0172362_10002664_pt1 | contig 15421 bp, 12 predicted proteins | sample LakKivs1_kivu2a2_FD_114534 | JGI IMG/M metagenome (GOLD analysis project Ga0172362, IMG submission 114534) | Sediment microbial communities from Lake Kivu, Rwanda - Sediment s1_kivu2a2 | ecosystem: Environmental > Aquatic > Freshwater > Lake > Sediment | place: Rwanda: Western Province, Lake...
CCGCTGGAGTACCACGGGATTCGAGGGAGGTAGACCCATGGCACTCCAGCGCGGCGGTTCCCAGACGGTCGAGTTCGACGTTCATACCGACGAGCTCCTGGTCAACATGGGCCCGCAGCACCCCAGCACGCACGGGGTGCTGCGCGTGGTGGTGCGGGCGGACGGCGAGGTGGTCTCGGAGGTTGCGCCGCAGATCGGCTACCTGCACCGCTGCGCGGAGAAGATCGGCGAGAACGTCACGCCGCGGCAGTGGATCCCCTACACGGACCGGATGGACTACCTGGCCGGCATGAACATGAATCTCGGCTGGGCGCTCGCCGTCGAGAAGCTAATGGGCCTGGAGCTGCCCGAAAAGGCCCGCCACCTACGCGTGCTCATCGCCGAGCTCAACCGCATCGCCAGTCACCTCGTCGGCATGGGCGCGTACGGCCTCGATCTCGGCACGTTCAGCCCGTTCTTATATGCGTTCCGCGAGCGCGAGAAGATCCTCGACCTGTTCGAAGAAGTCTGCGGCGCCCGGCTGACCTATAGCTACATCACGGTCGGCGGCGCCACCGCCGATCTGCCGCCCGGCTGGCTGCACAAACTCGAGGCCTTCCTCGATCAACTCCTGCCGGTCATCACCGAATACCACGCGCTGCTGACCACGAATGCGATCTTCGTTCGCCGCACCGCGAATATCGGCCTGCTCTCCGCCGAGAAGGCGATTTCCTATGGCACTTCCGGCCCGGTCCTTCGCGGCTCGGGCGTCGACTACGATCTGCGTCGCGACGGCGAATCTCGTTACACCGAGATGTACGACGGCTATGCGTTCGAAGTGATTGTCGAAAAGGACGGCCATTACCCGAAGGATCACGATTATCCGGCCGTTCCGGCCACCGCGGTCCTCGGCGATTGTTGGCATCGGTTCTATGTCCGGATGCTCGAGGTCATGCAGTCGATCGACCTTTGCCGCCAGGCGATGGATCGTTACAGCATGGCGACCGGCTCCTGGGGTGTGCCCGTAAAGCTCACCGAAAAGCTACCTAAGGGCGAAGCCTACCTGGAAACCGAGGCTCCCCGCGGTCAGATGGGTTTCTACGTCGTCAGCACCGGCAGCGGAGCAATTCCCTGGCGCGTGCGGGCTCGCAGCAGTTCGTTCTGCAATCTGTCGGTTACGCACGACTTGTGTCGTGGCTGCTTGATTGCCGATGTGCCGGCCATCGTCGGTTCGCTCGACATCGTGATGGGAGAAATCGACCGGTAGTTTTCGCCGCGATTCGGCTGAATGCACGGCCGTAGCCCTCGGCTTTGCCGGGGGCCGATTCGATGATGCGTGTGGCCGCCACTCGAGAGCCGGTTGTAACGTCCGCACTCGCGGATGGAAGGAAAAACTTGAAGTTCGAGGGGCTTGTCGGTGCAGGGTAGTTTGTGCGATATTTCACGATCTTAAACCTGCGTCGAAACAGGCAGTTGTGGCACCCAGTTTGGCTGCCGGCAAAGTTACAAACCGTTGGTTTACTGGGCCCAGGCCTGGCACTCGTCTAGCAGGACTAAGTGTGGCTGAATTCCTGAAACAGTACTTGTCGCCCGAGTGGTTGGCTTACGCCATCGTGGCGTTCATCCACGCCTTCATCCTGATCAACATCGTCGCCGTTGGTGCGTTGGTGTTCATCTGGCTGGAGCGCAAGGTTTCTGGCCGCATTCAAGATCGCCTCGGTCCGACGCGCGTGGGCGGCAAGTTCGGCTGGCTGCAAACGCTGGCCGACGGTCTGAAGCTGGTTACCAAGGAAGACCTGTGCCCCAAGGGCGCCGATCAGTTCCTGTTCCTGGCCGCACCCTACGTGTCCTTCTGCGCCTCGTTCGCGGCCTACATGGCGCTGCCGTTTGCCGACGGTTGGGTCGGCATCCGCCTGAACGTCGCGGTGTTCTTCATCATCGCGGTGATCGGCCTGGAAGTGTTCGGCGTGATCCTGGCCGGCTATGCCTCGGCCTCGAAGTGGTCGCTCTTTGGCGCCATGCGAGAAGCCGCCCAGGTGGTAAGCTACGAAGTCCCGCTCGGCATGTGCGTGGTCGTGCCGGTGCTCCTGGCCGGTTCGATGGACCTGGTCACGATCGCCCAGATGCAGACGGCCGGCGCCACGCAGATGGGTTGGTTCACCCACTGGTATGTGTTCAACGACCCATTCACGTTCATCACGTTCTGGGTCTACTTCACCTGTGCCACGGCCAGCGTGAATCGGGCCCCGTTCGACCTGGCCGAAGCCGAAAGCGAACTCGTGGCCGGCTTTCACACGGAATACTCCGGCCTTCGCTGGAGCATCTTCTTCATGGCCGAGTATGGCTCGATGTTCGCCGTCAGCGGACTCGCCGCGCTGCTGTTCTTCGGCGGCTGGAACGGCCCCTTGCCGATCACGCACTGGCTCGGCCTGGCCGACGCGTCGAACCCGGTGCTGCATTACGCGGGCAACCTGCTGGGGGCGCTGAATTTTGTCTTCAAGTGCGTCGTTGGCGTCACCTTCATGATGTGGGTTCGCTGGACGCTGCCTCGCCTGCGGATCGACCAGGTGATGACGACCTGCCTCAAGTACTGCACGCCGCTTGCCGCCGCAATGTTTGCCGGCGCCGTCGTGTGGCGGTTTCTGCTCCCAGGCGGCCTGATCCTGCCGAGCGACCAGGGTCTCGTGCGCGAAGCCCATACCGAAATCCAGGCGGCGGCTCCGTCAGATCCCGCTGCCCCCGCTGCTGCTGACAATACAGAACTGGCCGGCGACCGCGTCGCTCACGTTACTCCTCAGAACGAACTCGTAGGTGCGGGCCGTGGAACCCATTAACTGGCATTCCGTCTTCTTTCTGGTGTTCGCGCTCCTGGCGTGCGGCTTTGCCGTGGCCGTGCTGCTCACCAGCAACATCGTGCGGATGGCCTTCTATCTTGTGCTCTCGCTGGCTGCCACCAGCGGTCTGTTCTTCCTGGCTGGGGCCGACTTCGTCGGCGCCATGCAGGTCATGATTTATGTCGGCGGCACGCTCGTGCTCTTAATCTTCGGCGTCATGCTCACCGCTCAGGGGCCTTTCATCTCGATGAAGACCTCGGCCGGCGAATGGACGCTCGGCATCATGGTTGGCGGTCTCCTGCTGGCCGTGCTGTTGCAAGCCGCCACCAGCATCGACGCTTGGCAGCCCGCGGCGGTTATCGAAGGGGACTCGCGACCCACGGCCACGCGACTCGGAATGGGCCTGCTCGGCGCTCGCGTCGACAAGCTCGACGAGGTCGACCCCGTGCAGCGCGGCGGCATGTCGGGCTACCTGCTCCCGTTTGAAATCGTCTCGGTGCATCTGCTGGTCGTGCTCGTGGGTTCGGCCTATCTGGCCCGCCCGAAGAAACGCGTGCAGAACAGCTCGTGGGAGGGCCTGAAATGAATCTGCTGACCGACCCCGTGGGCATCACGCACTACCTGATCGTCGGCGCGATTCTGTTCGTGACCGGCGCCGTATGCATGGCCACCAAACGCAACGCGCTGGGCGTGCTGATGGGCATCGAGCTGGTGCTCAACGGCGCGAACGTCAACTTTGTCGCCTTCGGCAGCGAGTATCTGCGGCCGGGCGTGCTGGGCATCGGCCTCGACGGCCAACTCATCGCCCTGTTCGTGATCATTCTCGCCGCCGCCGAGGCCGCCGTGGCGCTGGCCATTGTTCTGAACTTTTACAACAACCATTCGACGGTCGACGTCGATCGGGCTGACGAGCTTAAAGGCTGATGGATCCTGCTTCCACATTACCTGTGCTGTTGGGACTCGCCTGGCTGGTGCCACTGGCGTCCTTCACGCTGATCCTGCTGTTCGGCCCCCGCATGGGCAAGCACGGCCAGGGCGCCGGCATGCTGGCCACGGCCGCCATCGGCACGAGCGCCGTGCTGTCGCTGATTGCGCTGTTCTTCGTCTGGGTGCCCAACTACGACTGGGCTCCCGAGCATCACGCCGCCCATGCCGAGCACGGCTCAGCCGAGCACCACGAAACCGGCCACGGCGAAGCCGAACACGGTGACCATGGCCAGGACGCGCACGGCGCCGACGAACATAAAGCCGAAGAGCACAAAACCGCCAGCGAGCATCATGAGTGGCATAAACCTTACGTTGCCGGCGAGTGGTACACGCTCGGCCAGTTCGGCAAGCTGCGGATCGGCATCAGCTACTACATCGACTCGTTGACCGTGACGATGTTCGCGATGATCACGTTCATCGCCACCATGATCCACTTCTATGCCAACGGCTACATGCACGACGAACTGCATGAGATCACCGACCACGAAGTGACGCTCTCCGACGGGCATCACCTGCATCGGCCCGGCCGTTTTCACCGCTTTTTCCAGTACCTGTCGCTGTTCTGCTTCAGCATGCTCGGCATCGTCATCGCGGGCAACATCGCGATGGTGTTCGTATTCTGGGAATTGGTGGGCATCTGCTCCTACTTTCTGATCGGCTTTTACATTGAGCGCAAGAGTGCCTCGAACGCCGCGAACAAGGCTTTCATCGTCAATCGCGTCGGCGACTTCGGCATGATCATCGGACTGATGATCTTGATCGCCACGCTGGGCACGTTCAGCTTTGGCGACATCGATACCGATGGCGACGGCACGGCGGAGCCCGGCATCTTCAGCCTCGTTCGCACCGAGGCCAATAACCACGCCCTGGTCGTGCCCGATGGCATGGTCCGCGCCGCTGCACACAGCGAGATCGCCGCCGGCGTCGAACCGACTGCCGAGCAGATCGCCAAGTGGCGCGCCGACACCGGCCCCGGCGGCGTTGGTCGCACGGCTTACTGGCTGCTGATCGTCGCGGGCCTGGGGATCTTCTGCGGCTGCGTCGGCAAAAGCGCCCAGTTCCCGCTACACGTCTGGCTTCCAGACGCCATGGAAGGTCCCACGCCTGTCAGCGCGCTGGTGCACTCGGCCACGATGGTCGCCGCCGGCGTGTATTTGGTCGGCCGGTTCTATCCCGTCTTCACGCCCGAGGCGTTGCTGGTCATCGCGATCATCGGCTGCATCACGTTGTTCATCGCGGCCACGATCGCCATCGTCGCGGTCGACATCAAGCGCGTGCTCGCCTACTCGACGGTCAGTCAGCTCGGTTACATGATGCTGGCCCTGGGCGTTGGCGGCTGGAGCGCCGGTATGTTTCACCTGATCACGCACGCGTTTTTCAAGAGCCTGCTCTTCATGTGCTCGGGCTCCGTGATTCACGCCGTGCACACCAACGACATGACCAAGATGGGCGGCCTCCGGCACAAGATGCCGTTCACCGCCTACACCATGCTCGCCGGGTGCTTGGCGATCATGGGCGCCGGCATTCCGTTCATGATCGGCCTCAGCGGCTACTACTCGAAAGACGCCATTCTGGCTCAGGCCTTGTCCTTCAAGGCATCGAATCCACAGTGGGGCTTCCTGTTCTACGTAGCCTCGGTTGGCGCCGCGATCACCGCGTTCTATATGTTCCGGCTGTGGTTCATGACGTTCGCCGGCAAGCCGCGCGATCATCACGCCTACGATCACGCTCACGAATCGCCCAAGATCATGTACTACCCGCTGATCGTGCTGGCGGTCTTGGCCGTGGTCGTGGCCTGGCCGTTCTGGCCCGTAAGCATCGTGGCGCTGCTCGAGCAGGCTCGTCCCGAGGGTTTCCACGAGACCGTCAACGGCGTGCTGGTGTCCAACCTCACGCACCCCGCCGAGCACATCTCGCACGAGCCGAATTTCCATAATCAGGCCACCTGGGTCGCCACGTTCGTGGGCCTTTCGGGCCTGGGCCTGGCAATCGTGTTTTACGGCCTCTCGCTGCTCAACCCGGCCGAGGTGGCACGCCAGTTCAAGCCGCTCTACACCTTCCTCTGGAACAAGTGGTACTTCGACGAGCTGTATCACTACATCTTCGTCAAACCGGTACTGTTCATTGCCAACCGCGTGGCCGAGTTCGACAAGGTCGTCATAGACGGCATCATCGACGGTCTGGCATTGCTGACGCGGATGATCGCCCGGCTGGATGATCTATCGGATCGCTACCTGGTCGACGGCTTTGTGAACGGCCTTGCCGCTTGGACCTATGCGACGGGCAGCAAGCTGCGCTCGGCCGAGACGGGCCGCATTCGCCAATACGTGATGTTCATCGTCGTCGGAACCGTGGCGATGTTCGTGCTGATTTCGCTGTATATCTCATAACTAACGTGACACATATCGAGCCCCTGGCTCGACTGCGGGTAATCAAACCGCGAAACGACTGGGAAACCGCTGAACATGGAATCGACCTACCTCACGCTGCTAAGCACCGTGGTCTTTCTGCTGGCCCTGGGCGCACTCGCCTTGGCGTTTTTCCCGCGCGAGAAGACCGAGGCGATGAAGTACTTCGCGCTGGGCGTGACCGCGCTGGTGTTTCTGCTGACGCTGATCATCGCCCTGCCGAGCGCCGGCGACTGGCAGTTCGACGCCGCCGTGACCGACATGCAAAAGGTCTTCTCCGTCGGCTGGATTCCCAGCTTCAACATCAACTACTTCATGGGTCTGGATGGCATCAGCTTCCCGCTTGTGCTGCTCACCACGTTCGTGACCATGCTCTCGATGGCCGCCAGTTGGCCGATCGAAAAACACGTGAAGGCCTATTGCATCCTGTTCCTGATCCTCGAGACGGGCGTCCTGGGCGTATTCATGGCCCTCGACTTCTTCCTGTTCTACGTGTTCTGGGAAGTGATGCTGCTGCCGATGTACTTCCTGATCGGCGTCTGGGGTGGCCCGCGCCGCGAGTACGCCGCCATCAAGTTCTTTCTGTACACGTTGCTCGGCGGCGTGTTCATGCTGATCGCGATTCTGATGCTGTACTTCTCCAGCGATTTGAAGATGCTCAGCAAGGATCAGCTTGTCGCGGCTCACGTGATCAGCTCCGAAGCCGGCGAAGGCGAGCAGGCCGCCCGCTTTGCCGAGATTCAGGCCCACACCACGCCGCAGCGCACGTTCAACATTCTGGCCCTGCAACAACTCGGCCAGCACACCGACGCCTTCAACGGCGATGTGCTCGGCAAGCCGCTCCAGTGGTGGGCGTTCTTGCTGCTGCTGATCGGTTTCGTGATCAAGGTTCCGTCCGTCCCGCTGCACACCTGGCTTCCCGATGCGCACGTCGAGGCCCCGACTCCGATCTCGATGATCCTGGCCGGCATTCTGCTCAAGCTGGGCGGCTACGGCATCATCCGCATCTGCTATCCGATCTGTCCGCAGGCCGGCTATGAGTTGGCCTACTTTGTCTGTGCCCTGGGCGTCGTGAGCATGGTCTATGGTGCCTTCGCGGCACTCGCCCAGAAGGACTTCAAGCGGCTCGTCGCGTACAGCTCGGTCAGCCACATGGGCTACGTCGTCCTGGGCATCGGCGTCTGGTCGGCCGTTGCCGGCAACGAGTTCAACGCCGACGCCTGGAAGATGGGCATGAACGGCGCGATGTTCCAGATGATCGCTCACGGCATCGCCTCGCCTGGCATGTTCTTTATGGTCGGCGTCGTCTACGAACGCGTCCATCACCGCAACCTCGATCAGTTCGGCGGCCTGTTCGCCAAAATGCCGCTCTACTCGGGCCTGGCCATCGGCATCTTCTTTGCCGGTCTTGGTCTGCCGGGGCTGTGCGGCTTCATCGGCGAAGTGTTCGTCACGCTCTCGGTCTGGTCGTTCAGCCACGCCTTGGCTGTCGTCACCGCCTCGGTCGTGGTGCTCACCGCGGCATACATCCTGTGGACGCTCCAGCGGGTTTACCTCGGTCCCGAATACAAGGGCCCGCACGGCGATCACCTGCATCCGATGACCGGGCGCGAGCTGGCCATCGCGTTGCCGCTATTCGTGCTGGCGATCGCGATGGGCGTCTATCCGCAGATGGTCTTCCACTACATGACCCCGAGCGTCAATCAGACGGTCGACAACTTGACCGCCTGGGCCCAACGCAATGCGGCCAACCTCCCGCAAGTGGCCGCTTTCGATCCAACCGCTCCGGCACCCGTCGCTCCGTCGCTCGTTCAAGCCGAGATCCAATAAGCTTCCAAACTTCACCGGTAACCGATCACCGTGAATCTGTACGAACTGTTTAACTCACTGGCAGCCGATTCCGCCCGCAGCGTCGCCGGGTTCCAAGGCGAACTCGCGCTGTGCGTGACGATCGTGCTGCTGTTGTTTTTACGAATCCCCCGGCTGACCAGCCGGATCGATTCTTTTTTCGTGATGCTCATTGGTTCGTCGGTCGCGCTGTACCTGGCCGGCCCTTGGCGTCCGCTGGAGCAGCCGTCCGAAATCTTCACCGGCCTCTTGGTTTACGACAACTTCACGGTCTACTTCCGCACGCTGCTCCTGGCGTTCGCGGTGCTGTTCGCCGTGTTTACCAAGATCTCCGGCGTTCCCGACCGCGACGCCGCGCCGGACATTTATGCCCTCGTGCTCGGCGCCACGCTCGGCATGTGCATCATGGCCTCGGCCAACAACATGCTGATGATCTTTCTTGGCGTCGAGATGGCGAGCGTGCCGAGTTATGCCCTGGCCGGTTTGCTCAAGGGGCGCCGCCAGAGCAGCGAAGCGGCACTTAAGTACGCCGTCTATGGCGCAGGCGCCGCGGGCATCATGCTCTACGGCATCAGCCTGATCTCCGGCATCCTGGGCAGCGTCCACCTGCCGACAATGGCTATCCGCCTGGCCGAACTGCTGCAGCCGGCCAACCTCGAAAGCGGCCTCGGCTCCGACACCCACATGGTGCTGGCTCTGGGTGGGATGATGATCATGGTTGGCCTGGCATTCAAGCTTTCGGCCGTGCCGTTCCACTTCTGGTGCCCCGACGTGTTCGAGGGCGCTACGGCCGAAGTCAATGCGTTCCTCTCCGTCGCTTCGAAGGCCGCGGCCCTCGCGCTCTTGGCCCGCGTGGCGATCGGCTTCGGTTACATCCCGGCGCCGGTTGCGGCCCCCGCTGCCCCGCCTGTCGAAACCGCCGCGCTCTACAACGTGGCCGATCCCCCCGCCGAAGCACCCGCAGCCGCAGCGCCTGCCGAAAATGCTGAGGCCAAAGCCGAGGCCGCCGTCGGTTTCGCTCCGCTTTCCAACCGTGAAACTCAGATCGCGGCCCTCGCTCCGGCTCGCGACTTCATCTGGAAGCTCGTGGCCTTCATCGCGGTGATCACCTGCACCTTCGGCAACCTGGCCGCCTACGGCCAGACGAACATCAAACGCCTGCTGGCCTACTCCACGATCGCCCAGGCCGGCTACATGATGATGCCTGTCGCTTCGGCGATGGTGCTGGCCGGCGAAAACACGGACGGCGCTCGTAACGCGATCAGCGCGGTCGCGTTCTATGCCGGGGCCTACGTCTTCATGAATCTGGGCGCCTTTGCCATCGTGGCGTTCTTGCGGAACATGCTCCACTCGGAAGAGATCGCCGACTATGCAGGTCTGCTCCACCGGGCGCCGATCACCGTGATCTGCTTCTGCCTGATCCTTGTCAGCCTGATCGGCCTGCCGCCGCTGGCCGGGTTCTTTGGCAAGTACCAGATCTTCGCCTCGCTCGTCGACGCCAAGCTGTGGTTCGTGCTGTTCATCGCCGGTCTGAACACCGCCATCAGCCTGTACTACTACCTCCGGGTCGTGAAGATCATGACGATCGACCCCGAGCCCGACACGCGTCGCCTGGCCAGCATGTCGTATATCCCCGGTACGTTCGTCGTCCTGATCACCGCTCCGATCGTCATCCTCGGCGTCTGGCCAGATAGTTTGAACGCGCTGGCCCGCATCGCGACTGGGCAGTTGTTCTAGTTCTCGACTTCGATCATTCTTTTCGCAAACGGAACGACGTGTATGGCCCAGTCAGGCAATCACGAGGTGTTAAACCGATTGCTGACGGTCTTGCACCGTTCGCTGCCGGTCTATCTGAAGGATGCCCAGCCGTGGCTGCGCGAGGGTGAGAACTGCGCGATCGAAGTCATGCAGCGGATCGTCGAGGATCAGGAACAGCTCGGCGCGCGGATCGGCCAGCACATTCTCGAACATTACGGTCCGATTGAACTCGGCAGTTTCCCGCTCGACTTTCCGGACACGAACAACCTGGCATTCGACTACCTGCTCGGCAAACTCGTGGCCTGTCAGCGCCAGGATTTCGCTTCGATCGAGCGCTTTGTCTCGCAGATCGGCGGCGGCGACTTCGAAGCCCGCGCCCTGGCCGAAGAGGCACTCGGAGCGGCTCGCGGTCATCTCGAATCGCTCGAAGAACTGGCCGCCGAAGTCACCAAGGCCGGCGCTACCTGGGTCAAGCGCTAACGCTCTCTCGAACGTTACGTCTTCCTAAAGCCCAGGGAATACCTTCCCTGGGAACTCTTCGCCCTGCCGCGCAGTGGCTCACTCCCGCTATACTTCCCTCATGCCGCTCATCGACACCCACTCGCACATCAACCAGAAAGAGTTCAACGACGACCGCGCCGAGGTGATCGCCCGGGCGCACGCGGCCGGCGTCGAAGCCGTGATTGCGGTGGGTGTCGACGCCGTCACCAGCGAAGTCGTCTGCGACCTGGCCGAGCACAACAAGGGGGTCTACGCCGCGGTGGGCATCCAGCCCAACTACACGGCCGAGGCTCAGCTTGGCGATTGGAACCGCATCGTGGCCCTGGTGAATCGGCCGCGCGTGGTGGCCATTGGCGAGACGGGCCTCGATCGCTACTGGAAAGACGCCCCGATTGAAATCCAGCGAGATTACTTCGATCGGCATCTGCGGCTTTCGCAAGAGCGAGATCTGCCGTTCATCGTGCATATGCGCGACTGTGAGGCCGACATTCTCGAAATGCTCCGCGAGGCGCATCGCCGCGGCCCCTTGCGCGGGGTGATGCATTCCTTCACCGGCAGCGCCGAGGGAGCCGCCGAGTGCGTCGCGATGGGTATGTACATCAGCTTTGCCGGCATGGTCACCTATAAAAAGTCCGACGATTTGCGCTCCGTGGCCAGGGTTGTGCCCGATGATCGGATCCTCGTCGAGACGGATAGCCCGTATCTTTCGCCAGAACCGCTCCGAGGAAAACGCAACGAACCGGCGAATGTGATCCATACTGCGCGCCGACTGGCCGAAGCACGCGAGCAGGACTTCGAAATGTTTTGTGAGCTAACCACTCGCAATGCTCGCGCGCTGTTTCGCCGCTTCAGCGACGAATATTAGCGCAAGCGTCTTTTGACAAACTCGACTTGGCACGCCGCGGCGGCCATAATCGATCCTTCGGCGGCGAACTCGCCTGCCTTCCATCACGACAAGCCGCTGGCGCGAGCGTCCGAGTTTCATGGCCAAGAGCACGACTTCGATTGCGGCCCCTTCGAGCAAAAACGCTTGGGCCGGTCCGCTCGTGTATCTGACCATGCTGGCCGTCGGCGTGATCGCATTCCTGTTGATTCGCTCGGTTGGTGAGACGCTGCAGGCGCCAGCTAATGTGGCCAACGAGGTTGCTCAAGCCGAGCGCGCGATCCCCAAGGTCGACGTCGTGTTTCACGTGCTCGCCACGCTGGCGGCGATTGTCACGCTTGGGATTTTCTTCGGGCGCGTGTTGCGCTACTTTGGCCAGCCGCCCGTCATCGGCGAAGTGCTGGCCGGGATCGTGCTCGGTCCGTCACTGCTGGGTTTGCTCAGCCCCGAACTGGCCAGCTTTTTCGTGCCGAATGCCGAGCAGGATCCGGCCGGCGTGGTGGTCAGCGCGCTGACGGCCGTCTCGCGGCTCGGCATCGTGCTGTACATGTTCCTGGTTGGGCTGGAGTTGAACCTGCCGGAGTTGCGACACAAGGCGCACGCCGCGGTGGCGATTTCGCATGCCAGCATCCTGGCGCCGTTCGTGTTGGGCGCGGCGCTCGCGCTGTGGATCTATCCCCGCGTCTCCTCGGCCGATGTCGCGTTCACCAGCTTCGCGCTGTTCATGGGCGCCGCGATGGCCATCACGGCCTTTCCCGTCCTGGCGAGAATCCTCACCGATCAGAAGCTGGACAAGACCGAACTTGGCACGCTCGCGCTCTCATGCGCGGCGGCCGACGACGTCACGGCCTGGTGCCTGCTGGCCTTCGTGATCGGAATGGCCCAGTCCCAACTCAGCGAGGCCCTGTTCGTCGTCACCGGTGCGGTCACTTACGTGGCCGTGATGCTGCTGGTCGTCCGGCCGCTGCTGCACAAGATCCTCGCTCGTTTCGAGGATCAGGAGTTTCCTTCCTGGATGCTTCCGGCCGTGCTCGTGGCGATCATCATTTCGGGACTGATCACCAAGACGATCGGCATCCACACCCTGTTTGGCGGCTTCATCATGGGGGTCGTCCTTTCCAGCAACGACCGCTTGAACGAAGTTCTCCGCGCCAAGTTGCACGACCTGGCCACGATCCTGCTTCTGCCCGCCTTCTTTGCCATCACGGGCCTCCGCACGCAGATTACGCTGCTCAACAGTGCCGAGGATTGGCTGCTCACCGGCTTGATCATCGTGGTGGCCACGCTGGGCAAGTTTGGCGGTACGCTCGCCGCGGCCCGGCTCACGGGGCTCTCCTGGCGAGATTCCTCGGCCCTGGGCATCCTGATGAACACGCGCGGCCTGATGGAACTGATCGCGCTGAATATCGGCCTCGAGATCGGCGTCATTTCGCCGCGCCTGTTCGCGATGATGGTCATCATGGCACTCGTAACCACCCTGGCCACGGCCCCGCTCCTGCACTGGCTGTGGGGACCCGAACATCGCAAGATTCGGCCCGCAGTTTCGCACACTTGACCATCGTTGCCTGGTGCGCGACAATTGCCGGGGTCCGCGGGAGGAACTCGCCGGCGGACGGCTTATTCGGCCCATCCGCCCCCATTCTCTGTTTCGTCAGGCTCCGCATGGTTGCGCTCCCCGACGCCAAGCGGCATGCCGCCCAAGTCGTGCGGCGGCTGAAAGCTGCCTATCCCGACGCCCACTGCGCGCTCCATTTTCACTCCCCGCTCCAGCTGCTGGTGGCCACGATCCTCTCGGCCCAGTGCACGGACGTCCGCGTGAACATCGTCACGAAGGATCTGTTCCAGAAGTACCCCGATGCCGAGGCCTTTGCCGCGGCCCGGCCGGCTGACCTGGAGAAGGCCGTCCAAAGCACCGGCTTCTTTCGCAATAAAGCCAAAAACATCAAGGCTTGCTGCACCGACCTGGTCGAGCAGCATGATGGCCGCGTGCCCGAGGACCTCGACGCCCTGGTTCGCCTGGCCGGCGTCGGCCGCAAAACGGCAAACGTCGTGCTTGGCACCGCGTTCGGCATTCCCAGCGGCGTGGTTGTCGATACGCACGTCGGTCGCCTCAGCAAACGCCTGGGCCTCACCCGGCAGAGCGACGCCGTGAAGATCGAACGCGATCTGATGGCGCTTCTGCCCAAAAAAGAATGGGTCGACTTTTCGCACCGCATGATCGCTCATGGGCGAAAGATCTGCATCGCCCGCAAGCCGAAGTGCGAGGAGTGCCCGCTGCTTACGATTTGTCCGCAGATTGGTGTCGCCGAGAAGCGTTCCGCGAAGCCTGGTGCTCGGCCGCAGAAGCGTGTCGCAAGGACGGTGAAATCATGATTCTCTCGGGCCACGAAATCCGCCGTCGCCTCGGTGCAGCGATCAGCATCGACCCGTACAACGAGGCGAACCTGAATCCCAACAGCTACAACCTCACGCTGCATAACGAGCTGATGACCTACGAAGAGGTCGTGCTCGACATGGCCAAGCCGAACCGCGTCCGCCGGATTACGATTCCGCCCGAGGGACTCGTGCTGGGTCCCAACCAGCTGTACCTGGGCCGCACCGCTGAGCGCACTGAAACGCACGGCCTGGTGCCGATGATCGAGGGCCGCTCCTCAGTCGGCCGCCTGGGGCTCTTCGTGCACGTCACGGCCGGCTTCGGCGACGTCGGCTTCTGCGGCTACTGGACGCTCGAGATGTTCGCCGTGCAGCCGGTGCGCATTTATGCCGGCGTGCCGATCTGCCAGATCTTCTACCACGAGATCGCCGGCTCCTACACCAAGTACACCAGCGACAAGTACCAGCATAACCGCGACATCCAGCCCAGCTTACTCTTCAAAGAGCTGAACCCCGAAAGCGAGCGCGACCCGCAGCTCAAGCTGAACTTCGGCATGGAACGGTCGCATCGGTAGGACGACGGAGCGATTCTTGGGTGGCCCTGACAATTTGTCAGGGAGCCTCCGGCTCAAGAGGAATCGGTACACGCGTCACCTGAAGCTGGATTTTCCGGTGCGGACACGTGGTCCTGATCCCTCTTGTTGCGAGCAACACCGACAACAAGTTGTCGCTGCCACCCAACTGCTCATTCGCGCCCTCAAATTCATCTTGCCTCCAGCAAAAATTGTGGACTCCCGCCCCACGCCGGGTTATACAAGGACCAGATACGCGCCGGCCGCAGGCAAGCGGACCGGCTCCCCCGCGACCCCAGGCACGGGAAGTTTTGCAGTATGGCGGATGCGACAGTCACAGCGGTCGAGCAAGCGCAGGAACCTCTCGCGCCCTGGCCCGGTTCACACGAGATGCCCCGCTGGGAAGTTGGCCACCTGGTCGATGCTCCCACGTTCACTTGGAAAAACTGGTTCGCCCTGCTGGGCCCCGGGCTGATCGTCGGCGGCTCGGCCATCGGCGGCGGCGAGTGGCTGATGGGCCCCGCCGTGACGGCTCGCTACGGCGCCGCCTTGATGTGGCTGGCCACGATGAGCATTCTCGGCCAGGTGATCTACAACATCGAGATCAGCCGCTACACGCTCTACACGGGCGAGCCGATTTTCACTGGCAAGTTCCGCACGCTGCCCGGCCCGCGCTTCTGGCTCTGCATGTATCTGTTTCTCGACTTCGGGGCCGTGTTCCCCTATCTGGCGGCCAACGCTGCCACGCCGCTCGCCGCGCTCTACCTCGGTCGTATTCCCGAGGGCGTGGCCGACGAGTCGCTCGTCCGTGGACTCGGCATCGCCATTTTTCTCGCGGCCATGCTCCCCCTGATTTTTGGCGGCCGCATTTATCACACGCTCAAGCTCGTGATGACATTCAAGATCGTCACGGTCCTCGGCTTTTTGCTCTTCCTGGCCGTGTGCTTTTCGGACTTCGAGACCTGGCGCGAAATCCTCTCCGGCTTCTTCAAATTCGGCACGGTGCCCGTCATGGGCGAAGGCCCTGGCGCCACCGACAACTTCATCCTCTCATTGCTCCGCGGCGAGGGCTTTCCGCAGCTCAATCTCGAGATGATCGCCATCCTCTCCGCGTTCGCCGCCGTGGCCGGCAGCGGCGGCCTCTCGAACACGCCCATCAGCAATTACACGCGCGATCAGGGTTGGGGCATGGGACGCCACGTCGGCGCCATTCCCAGCATGATCGGCGGCCGCGATATCGAGCTCTCGCACGTGGGCATGGTGTTCGAAGTCACGCAG
>Ga0172362_10002665_pt1 | contig 15419 bp, 8 predicted proteins | sample LakKivs1_kivu2a2_FD_114534 | JGI IMG/M metagenome (GOLD analysis project Ga0172362, IMG submission 114534) | Sediment microbial communities from Lake Kivu, Rwanda - Sediment s1_kivu2a2 | ecosystem: Environmental > Aquatic > Freshwater > Lake > Sediment | place: Rwanda: Western Province, Lake...
TGAGACCTTTTGCGAACATCTTCTCTCCGGGACTCTTGGTGGGAGGCATGCCCAGTCACATTTCAGCCATTTTTTAAGAATGATTGTTGAATATTTCACCCAGACGTTAGGCGGCGTCACGCCATGGGTTCCTTTCGGGAAACCGGGGTGGATTTTGTTTTTCTTCTTTGTGGTGGTGTTATTTTTTTATGGACTTTGGACACTGCGTGGAGAGCCGCGAATGTTGCGTCTGGCGATTTCCATTCTGGGAGCAGGTTTTATTCTTATAATGATACATCTGCTCATTCGCGGGCGCTTTTACCCGCGTTGTTTCATCATCTATCTCCCGTTAATATTTTACGTTATCGGGCGCGGCATAGTGGAGATTTCCTCACGTCTTTTAAGGACAGTGAGCATCGCATATCTTGCCCTTTGTCTCTTTGTCCCAACGGTCAGATATCTCTCGATGGATATCAGAGATGTTTCTCTGCCCCTGTCGCGAATCCTGCAAGAGGCGGCGGCGCCGGAAGAACCCATACTGCATTCGAGTGACTTTTCTTATTTCCCAATGATTATTTATCTGCCGTTGAACGGGCAATATCTCATCAACACGCCGAATCTTCTTTTGCAGGAACGCATGATTGCCGCAAAACATCTCATAAGGAGACCGGATGCACTCTCCTCTGCCCATCGCCTCTGGCTTGTTGTGGAACACTGGGGTCAGCCGGTGAGATGGGACTTGCCGGAAACGTGGACAGACATCTGGCTTGGGCGAGGATGGCACTGCATACCCGTCTCCCATCTGCGCATGGGCGTGAAGGATTGCGTCGTTTTTAAATGTGAAAGGGACGTTGCTGGAGAAAGATGAACTCCGCCAGAGGGAACCGTTGATTTGAGTGATTGACTTATTTTGAGTTTATTTTCTGGATGAGACTTTTTATTTCTGCATCGTCTGGTTTTAATTCGAGCGCCTTTTCAAGATATGGTCTGGCATAGTCTTTATCCCCCGCTTTGATATAGCAGATGCCAATAGTCTTGTTTGCGTATATGAGTGAGTCCCTGTGGTAATCCAGCATATCTTTTGTGGCATTGATTGGCGGGGATGAGGCGTTCTTGAGGAGATTGGATAGCGCCGTTACCGCTTCGGAATAGCGTCCCTGCTCAAAATAGACCGAACCGAGTTCTCGGTATGCCCACGGTTCGCTTGGATGCGCCGCAATGCGGAGTTTCAATTCATCAAAGTCGAGGAGTTTAAGTGTGGCACGGTCTTCCGGCGCAAGCCGAACCGCCTCAAGATATTTCCGGCACGCCTTGAGGTTGAGCAACTGGCGATACAGGGCGTGTCCGGCGATGATGTGCGGCACCGCCTCTGCATATCTATTCATCCTCTCCCCGAAGATCGTTCTGTCAGGGATGTTGAACACATAAGGAATGATGGATGTGCGGTGTTTCAGGAGCGTGTTGAGGTTGTCTATCATTGGCTGGTCGCTGTAACCATATTTGGGCGATTCAAATTCAAGATAGGGGTGGTTTTCCGAATTAATCTTATTACCGGCAAGATAATCCTTGAGAGAGTTCTGGTCGCAGAGAAAGCATGATAGAATCTTGTCTGCATCGTTAAGGTAGAGCTCACGCAAATCCCTTTGCACATCCGCTTCTTTCAATTTCTTTTTCATCAGCTCATAATCAATTTTGAGCGGTTTGGGTGTCCCGATGAGGAGGATGTAATGCGTGGGCTCATTATTCATATACCAGACTGACATTTCGGGAAAGACGCGGTAGAATGTGCGCAGGGCGAGCCGGAACATCTCATCTGAAAGTCCCGCAAGCGGCATCCATACTACCACCATGCCGTCTTTGGAGATATGTCCCCTGCAGAGGCGGAAATATTCGTAATCATAGAGGTTGGCATTGGATTTGTAACGCAAGTCGGTGCAATCAGTGGCGATGATGTCGTACTTGTGCCCCGTGAAGCGCAGGTAACTCCGCACATCGTCAATAATTATTCTGTAGCGGGGGTCAAAAGTCCCATAACCCGGCATGGCGAAGTATTTGTAATCTTTTTGCTCTGCCGGCAATGGTGCGTGCCAGCTAAAGGGAAGAAGCATACCGTGATTGGATGTGAGAAGCTCAGGTGCACAATCCAGCACCTCCTTGCATATCTCCACGCAATGTATTTCCTTAAGGTCGGTGTAATGCGTATAGGAATAGGAGGCGCCTCCGCTGCCGAAGCCGACCGTCAGGGCGCTCTTTGGGTTTTTCAGTAGAAGCATGGGGATGTGGGCAAGACTCTTCTGGTCTGTCAGGAGAATCCTGTCCGTTCCTGCAACGCCGACATTATCCACATACAGCGTGCGATATTTGAAGGAATTTTCAAGGATTGAGACGGTGGCGAGGGGTCCTTCCTTGTAAAAGATCATGGATTCCGTCGGGCTGAGCTCCTGGAATTGGACGTTCCGGGGGATGCGGATGAGGAGGATTAAAATGGACAGCCCACAGAACACAATAAGAACGTTCCGCATGTTCCTTGTCATTTGAGTGTTGATGTTAAAAAGGTAAAGTGAAATGATGAGATTGCCCGTTGCAAGCATGAAAATTGTACCCGCCATGCCCAGGACTGGAATCAGGATAAAACCGCAGACGAATGCGCCGGCGATGGCGCCAATGGTGTTCAGTGAATATAGCCTGCCAACCCCAAGTCCCACAGCGCCGATGCGGTCGACGCATATCTTTGTTGCCACGGGAAATGCCATCCCCATGAGGAATGTGGGCAGAAAAATGGAGGCAAAGGTCTTGGCAAAGACGTTCATAACGCCCGCCCACCAATTTACATCGCCCGCCGGGTTAAGGATATTGAAGGGGTTGAGCAAGGGGCCAAAGTGATAGATGACGAAAAATGAGAATGCGCCGGAAAGTCCCAGAAGCAACTGGAGCATGGCAAAGAGCCGCAGATGGTTTCTAAGTCTGTCCACGACGGGTGTCATGACTGCCCCGCCCAGCGCCAGCCCGATTAAAAAAACCGTCAGCATGGCGGTGAAGGAGTAGGTCGTGTTCTTCATGATGTCGAACGTGAATACGAGAGCACGATTCCAAACCACCTGATATGAAAGTGCAATGAAACCCGAGATGGCATACGTGATAAGCACGGCATGGACAATCTTCCGCGCCTGTCCTTGAACCTCTTCTGTTATTTTATTTTTCTCAATTCGTAATTCGCTATTCGTAATTCGCAATTCATCCCCGCCTGCTTTAATCGCCAGTAAAAGACCGACTGACGCTACAGAGCCATTTATTGCGACTGCCAGCAGTGTTGCCCCACGGATGCCCAGCGCCTCAATTAGAATGAAGCCCGTGATAAAACATCCGAGCACGGCGCCAAGTGTATTGAGCGAATATAGCGCCCCCACATTCATTCCCAGAGATTCCTTCTTTCGCACAAGGAAGCGAGACAGCACGGGCAGTGTCCCGCCCATGAGCGTGGTTGGTATCAGGAGCACGGAAAACGTCAGCGCAAAACGCAGAAGACTTAAGAATAGAAAAGATGAAAAATGCCGATATGCGAATTTGTAAATGGGGTCGAGGAGCGAAAGCAGGAAGGGGAGAATGAGCGCCGCAATGCCGATGCCCAGTTCCAGCAGGGCATAAAGCCGCAAATTATTTTTACTGCGGTCAGCATATTTCCCGAATAAGAATGACCCAAGTGCCAGACCGCCCATATAAGCGGCGAGAACCGTCGACACGGCATAAAGCGTTGCACCGAAGAGATACGTCAGTTGCCGCGTCCAGACAACCTCATACACCAGCCCCGAGATGCCCGAACAAAAAAATAGCGCAAAAACGAATATATGTATTGTTGTTTTGCCTTTATTTTCCATAATCTATTTTGTGCTTTAAGGATGAAGGATGAAGTATGAAGGATGAAAAAGGAAATTTAATCAAGGATTAAGTAATTTTACAGGATGGGATTATTCGTTCTTTGTTCTTTGTTTGACACACCTTGTGTCATAGCTTGTCACAGTAATCTGTCACAGCTTGTCACAGTAAAGGTTTATAATATTTGGTTGGATCGGTTGGATTTGTGCTTATTTCCTCCACAAACCCAAGACCTATTAAGAGTTTTAAGTCACGTTGCAAAGTGCGGCGGTTAATCTTAAGTGCCGCTTCGCATTCAGTTATTGTCCCTTTGCCTTGGTCAATTAAAAATGCAAAAACGGAAATCGGTCGCTCCTTTAATCCAAGTTTGCGCGCCTTTGATAGAAGCACATCGCGCCTGATAACTCGCTTCCCGCGTTCCTGAACCTCGCGCATCTGTGTTGCAAGCCCCTCCGTGAAATATTCCAGCCAATTGGTCAAGTCCATGCCATGTTCCCTCACGCTCTGAAGAGCTCGGTAATAGCGGGACCTGTCTCTATCATAAAGTTCGCTGATAATAAAGAGACGTTTGAAGTCATAACCATTTCTGTAAAGGCAAAGCGTAGAGAGCAGTCGGGCGGTCCGTCCGTTACCGTCAAGAAATGGATGTATGTGAACAATTTGAAACTGGGCAACGCCCGCAACAATGATCGGGCTTACTTCCTGAGTCGTGTTAAGCCACTTAACAAGTTCTGCCATCAAATGTGGCACATCATTAGCAGATGGGGGTATATAAACCGTCTCGCCGGTTGTCGCGTTGACGACGTAGTTCTGTATTTTGCGGTATTCACCCGGTGCCGCAGAGTTCCCACGCACACCCTGGACCAATCTCCGGTGGATTTCACGAATCAACCCTTCAGTGAGTGGCTGTCCGTTGCCAATGTAACCAGACACCAGGTCAAAAGCCTGGCGATAATTCAGAAGTTCCCGGACGTCATCAGGATTGGTTTCCGGCACCTTTTTGCCCGCAAGAAGTTTTTCCGATTGTTCCAGAGTGAGATGAGTTCCTTCGATGTGCGTTGTGAAGTGGGCTTCCCGGATGAAGGCGCGATTCTGCATTTGGGCAATCCAATCTTCGGAGAGTTTAGCCGCTTCTATAAAACCCCGCGCCCGCTCTATTTTCGTCAGGGCAGATGTCATGGAGTTCGTAATGCTGAATCGAGGAATAAATACCATTAGCTCATCCCCTGGGGGCGAAGAACCAGTTGTGCCAATACTATAAACGTCAAAGATTCCATTTTGTTGCTTTATCAATGAGATCTCGGTAAAAATATTGTTATGCTTGAGTAGATTGTGCAAGTTATTTTTCAAATATGATTTTATATATCATTCGAATGTCCATTTTAGTATTTAATGCTGAAGATAAGTTTCTTTTTTATAAAATTTCTTTGCTTCTTTTCATTTTTGCTTTTAATGAGATGAATTATCTTTTTGCATAGAGGGGAAACTGGTGGCGGAAAAAAGGTCGCTTTTGAAATCAGCGGGGGTGGTCGGAAGCATCACGCTTCTTTCGCGGATGCTGGGGCTTGTGCGGGACGCCATTATTGCGGCTCGGCTCGGCGCCGGATATTTCTCCGACTGCTTCAATATCGCCTTTGAAATCCCCAACCTCACACGGCGCGTGCTTGGCGAAGGCGCCCTCTCTGCCTTCATTGTTCCCGTTTATTCCCGCGCACGCAAGGAGGACGAGGAGACGCACGGATGGCGCTTTGTCTCAAACGCAATTAATATCTTTTTTGTTGTGACCCTGATTATGACCCTCGCGGGCATTATCTTTTCTAAGGAGCTCTTCATTGCCTTCGGGGGCATAAAATTTTTCACTAAGGGGCAGACGGAGTATATAAATCTTGGCATTGGGCTGACCCGCATCATGTTCCCATATCTCATATTCATGACCATTGGCGCACTGTTGATGGGCATCCTGCACTCCCACCGACATTTCTCCACGCCCACGTTTGGCTCCGTGACCATGAACGTCACAATTATCGTGGGTGGTCTGCTTTATGCCCACATGGCGCAGAGACCTTTTACATTTGTGCTTGCATGGGCGGTGGCAATTGCAGGCATTTTGCGCGTGGCGATTATGATTCCGCCCCTTCTCAGGCGCGGATTTCACTATATCCCCGTCTTGAAACCCAAAACGCCTTATATGCGCTCGCTCTTCAAGATGATGATTCCCGCCACTATTGGACTCGCCGTTGTGGAGATTAATGTCAGCGTTGATGCCAACTTTGCGAACTTTATTGGTCCGGGACGCATTACGTGTCTGCGTTATGCCAACCAGATAATCCAGTTTCCACTGGCGCTTTTCGCCGCCTCCATCGGCACGGCAATCCTGCCGCAGATTTCGCACCTGCTTCTCGAGGGGAAAGAGAAAGAGCTGAGGGAAACTGTCTCGTTTGCCTTCCGCCTCCTTATGATTATTTTCATCCCCGCCACCGCCGGTTTGATTTTTCTTGGTCAGCCCATTGTTGAGGTGATTTTACAGCGCGGGCGCTGGACGGCGGAGGCGAGCTACAACACCAATTTTGCCCTGACATTTTACTCCTTGAGTCTTGTGCCCGTCAGCTTTCTGCGCATCATCACGCCTGTCTATTACGCCCGTGAAAATGTCATGGCGCCCTTCAAGGCAAGCCTGATAGGACTCGCATCCAACATCTGTCTTAATACGTTCTTCATACTCTTTACCCCGTTAGAGCAAGGAGGACTTGCCCTTGCCACCGCCATTGCGGATGGCATTAATTTTTGCATATTGTATCGTGGCGAAAAGGAACTTTTTGGTCCTGCATTTATCAGGGCTGTGCGACGCACTTTTTATCCAACCCTTGCCGCATCTATTTGCATGGGGCTTGGCGCCTGGGCATTTCATAAGGGACTTCTCTATCTCCATCCCCCCGACCATTTTGTTTTAAAAGCCGCTTATATGCTCATAAGCGTGGGTGTTGGTGGCGGACTATACGTCCTCTTCGGCAGAATCTTCCGCATTCCTGAGATGAACCGCGCACTGCGCATTCTGTTAAAACGCAAATAAATTCACCGTCAGAGTGCATCCCAAAAACTGATTAACAGGTGTATGCTTTTTCTTGAAGGCGGTTCAGACTGTCTGATATGTGTTTATACGGTCAATGAAATTGATGTTCGGGAGAGCGGGATTGGCAGAGGAACTTCATATAAAGGCAACGGGCGAGTTGAATCTTGAAGCAGGACAGGCTCTCTTTGAGGATGTGAAAAAGCGTCTTACAGTTGGTGGCGGGTCATTGGTCCTTGACCTGCAGGATGTGAGAAAGATCGATAGTCTGGGCGGGACGTGGATTCTCCGCATCAAACATTATGCGGCCTCACTGGGGGCGCGGTTTGAATACCGTGGGGCAACAGGACTTGTTTCCGAATATCTTCGTATGATTGCACCGGGTATTGAATATATGGACAAAGAGCCTCCCCGTAACCCCGGTATCTTTGAGAGATTAGGTGACACATATTACAAGGTAAAACAGGAATGCACAGAAGCCCGAAACCTCGTCATCGATGTCCTTTACTGGACATTCATGGCGCCTTTTGGCAAAAAGGGTCTGCGCTGGCAGATCGTGATGGATGAGCTTCATGAGATGGGTGTCCGCGCCATTGGAATTGTGGTTCTGCTCAATTATCTGCTCGGATTTATTGTGTCAATGCTTGCCGCCGCGCAGGTGCGCAATTGGGGTGCAAGCATCTACGTGGCGGACCTGGTGGCGATTGGATTTGCGCGGGAGCTTGCCCCCATCATGACGTCCGTCATCGTTTCGGCGCGGAGCGGTGCGGCAATTGCGGCGGAGATGGCGACCATGGAGGTGCAGGAGGAAATAGATGCCCTGAAGGGGATGGGGTTTAACGTCTCATATTTTCTGATTGCGCCAAAGGTTGTGGCGATGGTTCTGGCGATGCCGTGTCTTGTCGTGATTGCGATGGCGGCGGGCGTGTGGGGTGGACTGCATGTGGCGATATTTATCCTCGGGATGGATTCAGGGATGTGGATACGGGAATCCATTCTTTCCTTGCAGATAGGCGACATGATTCAGGGATTGCTGAAGAGTCTTGTCTTTGCAGTTATCATTGTCCTTGTGGGATGCCACAACGGCATGCACGTGACTGGCGGGGCGCGAGGTGTGGGACTTGTAACGACGCGCTCGGTTGTGATGGACATCTTTTTCATCGTGACCTCGGATGTTATTTTCGCCACGCTTTTTTATTACACGTTTTGATGAGGGTGATTGCTAATGAATGAGAGGGAACAGGCATCTGAAAAGGCGACGCCGGTGCTGGAGGTTAAAGACCTCGTGGCGGAATATGGGGAGATGCGCATCCTTGAAGGGATTTCATTTTCTGTGTATAAGGGCGAAATCCTCGTAGTTCTGGGCAAGAGTGGCTGTGGAAAGAGCACCCTCCTGCGAAATATCACACGCCTTGTGGAACCAGTTTCCGGCTCGGTGAAATACTGGGGCAGGGAAGTGACGAATCTTGAGGAGGATGAGCTTTACGGAATTTTGCGTCGCATCGGGATTTCTTATCAGGGCGGGGCTCTATTCAATTCCATGCCGGTGTTTGATAATGTGGCTCTGCCGCTCAGGGAGCGGACCAATCTCCCTGAAGAGACAATCAAGGCGCTTGTCATGATAAAACTCAGTCTTGTAGGACTTGCCGATGCGGCATATTACATGCCGTCTGACATCTCCGGCGGGATGAGGAAACGTGCGGGTGTGGCGCGGGCGCTGGCGCTTGACCCTGAACTCCTCTTCTTTGACGAACCGTCAGCGGGACTTGACCCCGTCACTGCCTCAGGTCTTGACCATCTCATAATTGACCTGCGCCGGCTTCTCGGTGTCACAATTGTTGCGGTCACACATGAGCTTGACTCCATCAAGACCATTGCCGACCGGGTCCTGATGCTGGATAATGGAGGTATGGTATTCTTAGGAACGCTCGCTGAGGCGCTGGCTTGTGAAAAACCTGTGGTCAAGAATTTCTTCACCCGTGGTGAATTCGTATAAGCGGATGGGACATCACTCGATGGGAAGGGTCTCCATAGTAATTTCTTCATTGGTATAGATGCAGATGCCGGCGGCGATTTTCAGTGCCTCCTGTGCGATGGTGGGGGCATCAAGGTCTGTGAATTTTTTGAGGGCGCGCGCAACGGCAAGTGCATAACCACCGCCTGAGCCAATTGCCGCCATATCGTCATCCGGCTCAATGACATCGCCCGTGCCGGAAATGACGAGCAGTTTCTCCTTGTCCGCCGCAATAAGGAGGGCTTGCAGGTTTCGCAGGTATTTATCCGTGCGCCACAATTTTGCAAGTTCCACCGCCGCCCGTGTGAGACTGCCATTATATTCCTTCAATTTCACCTCGAGTTTTTCAAAGAGAGACATGGCATCCGCCGTGGCGCCTGCAAATCCGCACAGGATGCGGTCCTGAAAGAGGCGCCGCACCTTTCGCGCCTTTGTTTTCATTACAGTGTTTTCAATTGTTACCTGACCATCGCCCGCAATGGCAATCTGTCCCTTGTGCCTTATTGCCAGAACGGTTGTGCCGTGAATATTCATAATTGCCCCCTTCAAAGGTAGTAAACCATGAATAGAAATACAGGACATTGCGCGTCAAGAGGTTTCATGACCGGTGTTGGACTGGCGCATGAAGCTCCTGATGAAAAGCGCGAGAGTTAAGATAATCCCAAAAGCGCAGAGCCATGCACCAATTCTCAGCCAGATGTTGATAAATCGGAATTTCAGAATCCCTTCGCCATTGACATTTACTCGCATCCACGGTGTCTCTTCCACCCATTTAACCGGTATGTTATTAAATTGTGCCTTCCAGTATGGCGAGGCAACGGACTTGAACAGGATGCCCTTTTCCCCAGCGCCTTTTATCCGTGCCTCAAGGAACCCCGGTCGGAGCGTCAGAATTTCTATATTACTTTGCGAATTTTCACAGATGACCTCCGGCGTCCAGTCAAGATATTCGAGAAGGAGCAGATTATTTTCCTCTGCAATAGTCTTAATTTTCACCGGCGGGAAGAGGATCTTCCACAAATCATTTTTTTCAATAAGTATCCAACGAATGGAAAGACTTTTCAAAATGGGCTCCTGCATGAACCCGAAAAATGAGGTTATCTGCAAAATGTCCGGGTGCATCTTTTGGACTTTATTCAGAAATAGACCGTACTTTGCGGAAACGTTAACATCCACCCCTGCGACGTCTTCAAGATTGGGATAAAGGAGCGTCGCATTGGCAAAATGAGTAGACATGTTGCAGATTTTTCCGTGAGGAGGAGGAAGCGCGCTGATGCGGTGGAGGCAATCGTCAACTTTGCGCGGAATAAGTTCCTGAATGGGTGGCGACATTTTTGACATGATGATCTTTTGGTGGATATTTACGTCTCGCACAAAGGTGAATATTATAAACAGTAAGACAAGGACATCAAGTTTCAGTCCATGCTTCCGGCTCAGATGGGATGCAAGTGTGAGGAGAGTTATGCCAAGTGCAATCATCAGGACGGGTCTGATTGCACTGAGGGCTGAAGTCCTGACATTCTGAATGTCTTTATCCCTTATGGTTTTTGTCCAGCCGGGTGTAAGGTTGTGAGACATCATCCACTTATATGTCCCTTCGTTGGTTCTGAAGTGACACATAAGCCAGAGCGAGGTAATCATTGCCACCACACCTGCCAGTAAAATGAATAGATGTATCCGATTTTTTTTCCGCTCGGTTATCACGAGGTTTATAATCGCCTGCATCCCCTCGGCGGAGAAAATCGCCAGTGCCATGATGATTAAAAAGCTCACCCTGCCATGCGCCCGAAATGAGGCGTATAAGGGTAGGTATTTAACAAGGAGGTTAAACCATGGCATGGCTTTCCCGAAGCCGAGGATAAACGCCACAATGAATAGCAGGTAAGGGAAAATCATCCTGAAGCGCGCCCTCCCGATGGCAAACCCTGTCACAAGAAGTCCGACTATGGACAGAAAAAGAACACCCGCACCTGCTGAAAATAAGGATTCAAATGGTAATCCCCCGCCCCAGTATCCCTTACTCGAGAAAAAGAAATCAGGGAATAGAAGGGAATAAAAATGGGAATAGACAAGCGGATGCGCTGAGGCAAAATCCGCCCCTGCCACAACATTTCTGAAGGAGTTCTTCACGTTCAAAAGCATTGGTAAGAAAACGGGGGCTGACAAAAGAATCGCAAGGATGAAAATCATGACTGAGATGATAAAAACGCGCATTATGCCCCTCTTTTTCCCCCGCAATATCAGTCTCAAAAGAATATAAGGAGTTAGCACAAGTGCCATATAATACAATATCTGTATCATCTGCGACAGCAACATTAACCCCAGAATGACCCCACCCGATGCCATCAGGCGCTCCTTTTTAGGACACCATGAGGGACTCAGGATTTCATCTGTGATGATAAGGAGTGCAGGCAGATAGGGAAGGAGATGGATAAATGTCCAGTGCCCCTGAAATCTCCAGAGTATCGGGGCGGTGTAGGCATAGACAATGCCCGCTATTATCGCCGCAAGGAGAGAGAGTCGGAGCCTGAGGGCATAAAGCGTCATCGTGAGCGCGGCAAGTGTCCAGTGCAGCCATAGGTCGCCGAGATAATACCAGACATCGGAAATGTTTATAAAAATGCCGAGCAGGGTTGTTGGATAACAGTATCCCTGTCCGAAACTGGAAACGTCATGTCCGGAAAAAATGTTGAGTAATTGCGGAAAACGTCCCTGAGAAATTTCATGCTGTCCGAAATGCCGGACAGTTACGAAACAGCGGTTTGTGTCGATCATTGTATTGCAGGGGAGCTGGCGATGAATAATAAATGGAAGGAGGCAGAAAATATTTATAGCGCCATAAAAGAGGAAAAGCGGGAGAATAAATCTCAATCTGAAAATCTTCCGCCCGGAATGTGGTTTTATTAAATGTTCCCTGATAAATGACACCTGCATCCCCTTATTTTTACCTTTCCGGCGCGGCTTAATAATTTCATTGCGAAAGTTGAATCAAATTGGATATGAAATAAATAAAGAGCGTAGCAAAGTCAAAATAAAGATGACCGCCCAAAAAATCGGTCGCGTTTGAGAATAGTGACGCAAACATAATTTCGGGAATGAAACTGATATGAACAGCGTCCGTTTATTTATTATGACGGCGATTGCGAGTCTTTTTGTTTCTTCACTTTTTGCCGTTGACCTTTCTCTCGGGCGACGTGCGGTGCTTGATGCTCCTGAGCTATGGGAGGAGTGGAGACCAGGGCTTACAAATCCCTCAGATGCCGCCTGGGTCAGGGTGGAGGGGCAGGCGTCGGTTTTCTGTGTGCCGGATGTCGGACATGAAATGAACTGGAAGCAATCGCTCCGTCCCGTCTGGCTTGATTTTCATCATTACCTTACAATCGGATATATCGCCACGGGAATTTCCACACAGACGGTTTCTCCACTTGTGCGTTTATGCACGGGACTTGATGCCTGGAATACCGCGCTCTTCACCAACCAGATTCAGGTGGATGGTGCTCACCATGTTCAGACAATTGACCTGAGTTTTCTCCTCGCCTCTTCCCTTCAGGTGTCAGGCGTGCAGATTCATCTTTCCGCCAACGCCTCAACAACCGCCACCCTCACAATAGACCAGTTTGATTTCACTGACGTCACGCCGGGGTTTGAATATCCCTTGCCTCAATCACTCCCTCCAGCAGAGGTAGGATTTGAACTTGACCTGACACAAGTGAGTTCATGGAAGGCAAGACCTGATTGGCTGAGCTCCTCCAATATCTCTTCCGACTACTCCGTGAGCTTCACGGGAAACTCGCTTCTCTTTTCGGTGAATGATGCGAACAAGGGGATGAAGTGGCAAAATATGTCAATTGGTTCACAGGACACAGGGACATATAATTATGTCCTGATGCGATATCGATGTCGAAATATCAAGGCGAGCACTTCGAATTACGCCATCTGGCTTAGCGGGTCAGGAGAGTCGCGCCCGTTTTATCAGGCGGACATAATTGATGATGGTGCCTGGCGCTGGGGTGCGGCGCCGATAAGCATCACCTCAACAAATCAAATGGCAATTCAGGTGCAGAGTGATGTAAGCGGGAATGCCTTCATTGAGATTGCGAAGCTTCAGTTTGTTGCCGGTGACCCTCGTATAGACCTGAGCTATTATACCACGCTTGAGACCGGATGGGACAGTTTGACCAGTGGCACGGCAGGATTTTCGATGATTGACCTGAGCACTCTTTTCAATGCAAAGGCAGACCAGCTACTTCCCAGGATGTCCTTGAATGTCCCATGGTTCAGTAATGAGGAGATTTCTGCGGACAACCGCATACCCTTCCGCATAAGGTGTGAGAATCCAAATCTTGTAGCCACGGACATCGCCGGTCTTTCGTCGGTCACGATTCCCATAGGGCAATCGGCGTGTGAGGTCTATTTCCTTCTCGGCATCTATCTCCCCGGACGCGAAAATTCCACCTCTGATGAAATCGTTTCAGTTATAGATGAGACGGAGAGGTTTTATGTGAAGATTTCATACATGGACGGCACCCATGAGGATTTTTTTCCTGTGGATGTTGCCTCTGGATTGCACAAAATTCCAAACCGCACCTTCTGCGCCCTTGCCTGTCCCGCTGACCCATCAAAGATAATTAATTCAATAAAGCTGTATGATTTCATGGACGGTGGACTATTTGCCCTTTCAGCCCTTACGCTGAATGTGTCGGGAAATCGCTTTTATGAGGAGGCGTTTGAGATTCCACTCCCTGAAACCGTTGTTGCCGCTCCGGAACCTTCGTACATCCAACATTACATCCAGCACACCACTGATAGTCTGATTCTTGAAAACACCTATGCCCGGTATGGATTTGACCTTGCGCAGGGCTTTGTGTTCCGGGAATTGGTGAGCCATTTCACCGGACACAATATCAATGGAACGGCAACCTCGCCCTCCCTTTTTACCCTGACACTTGATGGAAGTACTTATTCCTCTCTTGATTTGGAGACGAAGAGTATAGATATCCGCACGAGCGGAGATTTATCCATTGCCGAGATAGGACTCGACCTGAAGGGTCGGGAGGGAATTATCGGGATGATATTGACGGCGCAGATTGACAGCACCCCGGAAACGCAATTCTCCCTTCTACTTGAGAATAATGATGTATCATCACATTCGCTTGAGCTCCGATTTCCCGACCTGTCCGGCATGAAGCTGGGACCGGATGGGCAGAATATTCATTATGCCTACCCTTCCGAGACGTTTATACTGGGTGATTCGCCGCTGGACGTTGAACAATGTTATTCGGGCAAATTCCCGATGCAGTTTATGGACATCTATGACGCCGGTCAGGGATGGGGCGTTTATCTATTAGTTAAAGACCTGAGCCTGATAAATAAGTATTACCGGTTGAAGAAGGGGAGCAATTCCGCCTCCATTGCGGTGAGATATCCAACACTTTCTCGTGTGGGACTTCCGGCAGGCAGGCGGATGGAAATCGCTCCCTTTGTGCTGGGTTTCCATTCAGGTGACTGGCATCAGGCAATGACCGCATACTGCCAGTGGGTTTCCACATGGTATGTTCCGAAGTCTCCGAGGCAGAAATGGTTTCAGGAGATTTATACCTGCCGACGGGATTACCCGATTAGCGGTTCCGGTTATCTTTTTGACCGTGTGCGGAATCAATATACATTTCCCGCTGAGATTGCCAATGCCGCACAATTTCTTGGCGGTGCCGACATGATTGACATTTCCAGCTGGGGCTGGTCTGCCACATACGGGCGCGTGGGGGATTACCGCAGGTATGAGCTGGGCGGGCTGGAAAATTTCCGCGACGGCATTGCCCTTGCTCAGGGTCAGGGGATTCCTGTGGGTCTCTATATTGAAGGATACGCTCTTGATGACCGTTCAACTATTTATCAGGCGCACGGCGAGGAATGGAAACTCATCCTGGCATCTGGACAGGACAGCCGCGATGGGCATGAAGTCATCATCTGTCCACACGTTGCCGCATGGCAGGATTATATGAAGGAATTATATTCTGCCGTGGTGGCGGAGACTGGCGCATACGCCATGTATATCGATGTGTTCGGACTGGCATCGCCGGCTTTCACCAGTTGCTATAGTCCGACCCATGGGCACCCTGTTGGACAGCCCCCGCTCAGGGGTGAGTTCGAGATGACCCGCAAGATACGTGAGGGATTGAATTCCGTCAGGCAGGGCATCCCGCTTTATACGGAATATACTCCAGCGGACGTCATCAGTCAATATCAGGATGGCTCATTTTCCTATACCATCTGGTATGGCGACAATGAGATTTCACCGACGGAGACCAACCTCTTCCGTTTTTGCTTTCCCGATTTCAAGCAGATTGAGCTCGTCAATGGCATGTTTTTAGCGCGCAACTGGACAGAGGAGGGGCTGAAGAAAGCCTGCTTTAATGGCGAAGGTATCTGGGTCAAGGGTGACCTTGCCTCATGGTATGACAGCCATACGATTGAATTTTATAAAAA
>Ga0172362_10002668_pt1 | contig 15415 bp, 18 predicted proteins | sample LakKivs1_kivu2a2_FD_114534 | JGI IMG/M metagenome (GOLD analysis project Ga0172362, IMG submission 114534) | Sediment microbial communities from Lake Kivu, Rwanda - Sediment s1_kivu2a2 | ecosystem: Environmental > Aquatic > Freshwater > Lake > Sediment | place: Rwanda: Western Province, Lake...
AACGTCAGGGACTTGTCAGACTCGGTGTTGAGGTCTATGCTCCCCGAAGAATACATCTGACCCGTGTACTCTATGTCTCCCGTGAGGAAGATGTAGAATCCCTTTGCGTACAGCACCGCAGGATGGTCAAGGCTACCGCCGCCGATGTTACCACCCTTGACCGTGAAGTTGTTCGTCGGCGAAGCAGACTGCACTACCTTAAATGCATCTGCTGTAGACAAACTGGAGTCGCTGAGAGCGTTGTATGGCGCGGCCACATCGCCCCAAGCCTTCTGCGCTGAACGCCGAGCTTGGTCAAGGAGACCGATACCCATGTCCCTGATTTCGTCATCAAGGAGAGGACGGTTCCTCTGAGGCCACATGTAGAAGTAGCGCCGACGCTCATCGTATATGATGACGTTGGAGTAGTTGCCCTTTTTTCCGGCCATCGTGCTTCTCCGTTACCTGAAAAGTGTCGGTCTCATGCCACCGCCCAAACCACTCATACCGTAACTTATGCCTCTGGATCTTACTCTTGACATATACCCGCTTGAAGGCCTGTTGAGACTGGCCCTGGATATCTCTCCACGCCGCACCGCTCTGATAGAACCCATGGATGACTTTGTCAGACCCAAGAGTCCGCCAGACATACCGCCGTACCCCTTGTTTCGATACTCCACCGCGAGCAGGCACGCACGAGCAAGAGCATCGCTCATGTCGTTGTGCATCCCCTCACGGTCAGGGTGATCAACACGAAGTATGTACTTTGACCTTGATTCCGCCTGCAGGGACAGGAGTTCACGCACCAAATCGCTGTCCTTCTCCAGCTTGCCGTTAAACGCGATACCATCCCCTTCAGGCAATCGTAGCTCACCACCCACAAACAGGGTAAGAAGGTTCTGGTACACGTAGGAGTTCAACGTCTCATGGAACTGACGCAACTCCACCTGCTTCACACCCTTCTTGATCAAGAGGGGTATGAGTGGGAATCCCATGTATTGGTCAGCAAGGCCCTTCACGATAAGGAATCTTTTCGTGAACTCCACTATCCAGTCAGCTATCTCCTGCAGGTCAAAGAACGGAAGCTTAATACGTGCTTCCGGAGATTCAGCCGCGTCAAGTATAGGCTCAAGACTTTCACCCTCGCCCACACCTCGATTATCAAGATAATGGGCATCAACAGCATCAACCTCGAGTCTATCAACAGGGGCTCCGCCCACCATCTCCTTAACCCAATGACATACAGCAAGAGCAGTACCGTCGTTCTTCATGCCAATGTCTATACCAAGGAAATGCGGTACGCGTAGCATGCTGGACTGCTTATACTTCAATTCAGGCACGACACACTGACGCACCACCTGCGGGTCCTCTATCCAACCGAACAGGCGGTCACTGAACTGTGCACCGTACTCGCTCTTGAACGTAATCGAGTTGCGCTTGTACTCCTGGCGCAAGAACTGACTCGACATGCTCGGGTCTATCTCCCATGTGGGGGCCTGTATGACCAGGAGGTCATCGTTGTCACCCTCGAACCCGCGCTCGAACTCCGAGAAGAACATGCCGGACTTCGGGCCTGGAGACGAGATACAGATGACTTTACCTTCCGGTTCTCCCGTAGAAGGATTCTTGAACTTTGCTATGGACGGAGTCACCGCCTTGAACACGGCCTTGTCATCATGGTCACCTTCGGGGCCAACCTTCTTCTGCCCTGTGGCCTCGTCCATGAAGAAGAACGCCATTTCGTCCAGTGCCGCTATCATGTTGCCTTGACCGCGCAAACCTTTGGCGGAACAAGCGGCGACACGGACGGCTACAGACGGTCTGCCGTGGCGTCCGTAGCGATCAAGGTCGCGCTGTGTGTACAGCGAGATACGCTGACTGGTGGGCTTGGTCCTGAACTTGCGAAAGAACTCAGAACGCTCAAGGTGACCAGCCACCTTACCGAATAGGATGCCCGCCGTCTCACGGTTAGTAGCCACACAAGTAAACGTGATCTCGTCCTCAGGCATGATGCCGTAGTATTCCTGCGGGCAGAACTTGTTGAGCAGACGATACGCCTCATACCCGATGATGCAGGCAGTTATCGTGGTCTTTCCCGATCGACGACCAACACACATCACGACCTTCGGGAATGGCTTGTCAATGATCTTGTTAATGCGTCCCTCATTGTAGAGGTACTGCATGTACTCATACTCATTGAAGCGATACATTTCCTGCTCACAGAACTTGTCCTTGATGATAATGTCACGGTTGTCCCCGTTTTCCAACTCAAGGCCGTAGTAGGTTTTTAAGATGAAGCGTTGGGCGGGGTACAACGAAGGTACCTCACCGCACCCAAGAGCCAAGCCCCAGGGCGCAGTGACAAACTCAAGGATGTTCTTGTCCAAGAGCTTTGATTTGTCACTACCCGTATTAACGAGTTGAGAACATATTTCGGATAGGCTCATCGGTAATTACTTGCCCTTGCCGTAGTAGATTTTCTCAGCCTTCTTCTCAAAACCATCGAAATCCTTCGCCAACTGTGCGGCAAAAATATCCTCGTACTGCTTAGGTATCTGCACCTTCTTGAACGTGGTCATGATAACCGACATGAAGTACTTCAGCACGTTCTGAAAGTTCTCACTATGGAAGTCTACCTTTCCAACATTCTTGTCCTTCTTGAGCTTCTCACGCTCCGAGAGGGTCTTTACCAACTCTGAGAGCATCTTGATACGGGACAAAGTTGCCTCGGATATATCCTCTTGGCCGTCCCACACCTGGTTGCGCCACGCCTTCAGATACGCTGCCTCTTCGGCTATTTCCTCCATCACCGTATTCAACAAGGTGACCGTGGATTCGTCCTTGCGTATCACCTCGACGAGTTTGTCGTTCGCCGCAGGGTTCGTGATAGCCTTGCGTATCTCCGAAACCTCCGGTATGACCAACTTCACTTGCTCTGAGATCTTAGTCAAGTCCATCGGTCCAGACGGTATTTGACTTACAACATCAACTGCAACAGCAACCGAAGCCTTTTCTTTGGCTATATCCTTCTGTATCTTTTCCTTCAGCCCCTCATTTTTATCCAAAGGGGGCACGACTGCCCCCTTCACCATACTGGGATCGAGACCCTCGATCCCATATTCGGCCATTACATCTTCAAGGTCATCTGCCATATAAACTCCTAATGTGAATTTGAATGCTCAACTACTTGTCCTTCTTGCTGTCCTTCTTGGCACCCTTCTTGTCCTTCTCTTCACCACCCATATCCTGGTCGTGGAGCTCCTGCATGGCCTTGTTGTTTCCGCTACCGATGTCATCGGACATATCGTACGGCTGCTTCATGTCCTCGCGCTCAGCATCCGGGTTGTCCTTGAGGAGCACCTTCTTCACCTCAGGGGATACATTGTCCTTCGGGCTGTACTTCTCAGACTTCTTTTCACCCTTGGGCTTGTCAGCGGCTGTGCGTTCCGAACCACTATCAAGGTCTTGCTTCACAACCTTCTGGCAGGCTTCGGGAAGGTCGGTCAACTTGATCTTCTTCCCAAGATGTGAACCAAGCTGACACGTAGAATGCTGCCCGAAACCCTGGGGATGACTCGGATTTTCACTCATCCCGAGACACTCGTGCATGCCACCCGACTTCTGGTTGTACACCACCGTGTACCTATCGGCTGTCTTACCACCGTTGTCGTACACCCCAATAACCTCCAGCTTGTCAGAGGCTTCCTTGAAGGCGCTCGCATCAAAGAACGCCTTGTCGTAGTCCTCGGCCCCGGCAAACTTCACACCCTGCTTGAGGCAGGCTGTCCCGGCGCAGTTGATGCATGTTTCGCACTTGGAAGCCTTCTTGAGGCGAGCAGACTTCGACAACGGATACTTCTCGGTTGCACACTTCTTAAGACACGATGCATCGACTTCCGGCAGGTTGGCCAGAATCGTGTGTATCATGCCTGTAGCCTCGGCGGTCGACACAGAACTGGCCAACTTTGCCTGCACCTTATCCGATGGCACGCCCTTCTCAAGCGCCTGCTTCGCAGCGACAGCCAAAACCTCGCGGTTCTCAGAAACCTTACGTGACCCTGTGAACCACGTACCCATCTGCGCGGCAGACTTCTGGCTCTTGTCCTGGCGATCAGTGCTCAAGAACGCCTCACGAAGCACGGACAACGGATTCCGGCCCGCATCAAGCAGACTGGCGTACTTCTTAGCACCATCCATAGAGATCCTGCCAGAGAACAGCAGATCGTTCACGTACGTCTGCGCCACCTTGCGGTCGATCTTTCCATCCGCAGGCAGGGGTGCGCATCCAGTAACATTCGACACAGAAGCAATACGACCGTCATACTCAGCCGATGGGCTGGTGTTGACGATGTAAGACGGCTTCGTATGCGCGGAAGATATGGCCTTGGATGCATCATCGGCACTCTTATAGTACCCTACGTCCACGTAGACGGTGCCCACAAGCCCTTGAAGGGCCGCGAGACGAGCCATCTCCTTGCGACACGCACGGATGGTGTCCCCGGAGAACTTGGAAGCCACCGACTTCTTCAGTTCATCACCAATCACGCCACGGAGCATCTGGTCCTGCATGAACGACAAGACCGGACGAACGCTCGCATACCTGTCTTCAGCCGCCTGACGCTCGGACGCAGCCTTGTCGATGGCTTGTTCCAAAGTCACTTTACTGATATCCATATCGGCAGCCCTCTCCGGCACCTCAATGGATGTCGTATGCTTCTTGGCGGTCGACTTCAAGAGAGCCGCCCTGAGGCTTTCCTTGTCCCTCACGTCTTCGCAAGCTGGTATAACGCCTGCCACACGCAGGTGCTTGGTGTACTTGTCAAACAGTTCAGCACCATACGGCACTTCTGCCACGGCCGTCTTGCGGAGTTCCTTGCAGTAACCCTCATGGTGGGTCGAACATGCGTGCTTGCGCGGAGATCCGATGACGTAATCGGCAAGTCTCACCCTATTTGAGCCAAGCACCTGAGCTGCTTCACGGCAACTGTCGAACACGGACAGGTCGACATACACGTTGCCAAGCAAACCCTGCTCCGAAGCCACCTTTGACAACTCATCGCGAGCTACCTTGATGACGGACGGCGGGAACATGGTAGCCATCTTAGAGGCAAGTTCCGTACCCTTGAGACCCTTCATCATCTCGCGCTTGGCGCAGGCCACGACCTCGTCAGTGACCTTAGACAGATCGACGGCCTTCTTGACCTTCGGTGCCTCTGTGAGTCCAACGAGACGTGCACCCCTGTCGGGACTGTTGGACAGCTGCTCAACGAGCTGCGGCAGCACCTCCACGTTGTTGGCTGTGGGGATGTTATCGGTGTCCTTCGGTGTCAAGGATGCCCAATCGAGGTCGGGTACCTTTGCCTCATACCCACTTCCAAGAACCTTGTCGAGATCTTGCTTGATAGCCATGGATTATGCTCCTTTTACCAGGTTAGCCATAATTTGCCTGCTCAGAGCGCTGGCTGTCTTGTCGCCTGTCTTGCCCTCAAGCAGATCCTTATATCTCTTCATCGCGACCGCTTCAACGGAGTCCACAACATCCTTAGGGTCTATCTCACGTACTTCCTCAGGAGTCTCTTCACGCTGTTGCTGCATACGTGCCTTGATCTCCTCGGTGGACTTCTGATTGGCCTTCGGGTCGAGGGTCGTCTTCTTACGTGCCTCAATGCTCTCAGCAGTCTCCTCGGCCTCATCGACGGTCTCATCAATGTCCTGCTTCTCCCTTTTTACCTCTTTGACCTCGCGGCGATTGAGCTTCCACTTGGGATTAGTCAGTTCATCAGCGATGGTGTCCGTGATATCAGAAATATGTCCGATCGACTCCGTGAGACGCGTCTTAATCTCCTTGAATGGCATCACGAATCCGCGCCCCCCGAGCATACCATCCGGGGTGATTTCCGAACCGCGCATAAGGGAGAGGTCCTTAATTGCAGCGAGGAGCGTACCGAGGGCGACGTTCATGTTGTGAAGCGCGCGCTTCAAATTCTTAGCCTTGCTTGGGTCGTAATCGAAACCTGACAGATTCCTGACCGGAGCCTCTTTGGACTTGCTGTCCTTCTTGGAGTCTGCAGCGGTCTTCACCATGCCGAGTCTATTCGTGATTCTTGTTCTTGACATGTGACTACCCCTTAATAGGTTCGCCGTCGTTGTCGAACAGCCTTGTAATGGTTACCCCGCCGTCCTTGTCAGTATCAATCGACCATAAGTCGCGGGTTGACTTATGTATGAGATGATCCTTGCTGGCCCTGTGAAAGGCAAACAAGTCATCTATGCTCGCGACCTTAACTTGAGTCGATATAGCATACGGATCGACCCCGCCTGCAAGCGCCTTGGACGTCACCATCGCCTCGGAGCCTGCCATCAGACCCTTGTAAAACTGATCCGATGTGGAAGTCTCCATCTGCTGCATTGCTGAGAGTTTGCTGTTGACTCTCTCCACCGCTTGCTTGAAGTCCATACGATCCTCTCCATCGTTTGTGAACCCTGGGCACCGCTTGTCAAATTTCTTTGGCCACTCGTCACACTGCTTAGGGTGATGGCCCCACACTCCACACTTGTCCCCGTCCATCATGACACAATCCTGTGACTCTTCCTTGTTCCTCAAAACGGTGCTTCCACCGTAGTTTTCCGTATACTTCTCAAGGAACTTACCTATTTCAATACCCATATGCAGGGCAATCTTACCTATATCCTCGGGGGTCAAAAAAACCTTACCCTGCCATCTGCAACAGGCTCCGCATTGGTTGCACTCAAAATTCCTACCGTCCACGGTCTTCATTCCACCCACTGCGCTCCCGGCCCTTCCGACCGCCACGTTTCACGATTCAACTGCTCCCACGCCTCGCCCATACCGCGGCCTTTGACCACGTCTCTTGATTGTCCCTGCTCGTCAGTCTTCGCATCCTCGACGATGGTGACCTGCGTAGGGGTAAGATTGACATCAAGCCTGTCACTCGGCTGCGGCCTCTCTCCCTGCCGGCGCACGTCTTCCTTCCTCTTGAGACGATCCTGGTCGTTGTCGTTCTTGTACTCAGAGTCATTGTACACGCTCGGAGGTCCGACACCAATATCGATGCTCGGGTCGACAGGGTCGTTTTGGAGCTGGTATATATTCACGTTCTGGTAAGGGGACTCGCTCTGATCCGCCCAAGACGTTTTGTCTATGAGAGTTGCGATACGGCGCACCCTGTTGGAAACGCGTACAAGCATAAGACCCCCAAAACAGAAATCGACTCGGCTTAACCCGATACGATTACTTCTGAGGGAGCTATGAACAGATAATTATGTGGGTAGGTTACAGAACTTCGCGGTATCTCACACTGTGACCACGATTGAAGTGGGGCAGGATGACTTCGTGCATCATGTAGAGATTGTCCCTCACGTAGTTTGTGAGCTTGTACACGATGTCCAACTCAGGGTGTTCTGCCACAAGAATCCCAAGCTTGGTAACCGAACGCTCAAAGCGATGACGCACCTTGACCTGGGTCATCTGCTTATCACCGCGCAGGCGGTGCCTACGATTGAGGAGTTCTGCAGTTTTGGACTGGCAGGTGGTCTCTATCATGGTCTCGACCACATCTATGTCGAACGAAGGTAAGTGATCCTTGAGCAACTCCCGCAAATCCTGAGTCAATTTTGGCATATCTCTGAGGTATTTTAACCTCTGGATAGCCCTCGTAATTCTATGACTGATAGCGCCTTGAGTAACGCCGAAGAATGAGGCTATTTCCTTTTGCTTCTTACGGTTGCGGCAGTACATCTCGATGAGGTCCTGCTCGCGCTGTGGAAGTCTACGTATGAACTCTTCGTAGTCCTCAAGCCTGAATGGGCTTTCCTGAGGCCTGCTGAATGAATGTTTCTCTACCGAGTATCTGTTCTGAATCTCAAGTGGGTCCATGACCCTGTATCTGTGTGATGACACTCAATTCTCCCTGTTACTGGTGATGCCAGCAGATCAAAACAGGCTGTACGATTCGACCTTTGCGGCTGCCTGCACGGGGTCGCCATACTTAACGTTCAATGCCGACATGAACAGATCTCCTACAGACTCCGGGTCGACCGATTTAACATCGTTACGGGTAAGGACCTCTGCCATCGTCACCTTGTCCACGGAACCAGAATCCTCCACTATGCCCCTGACATCACGGTCAAGTTCCATAAGTTGGAAGTTGTCGTATGCCGTCTTCTTGAACTCCTGGAACGATGCCCGCTCATTGTCAGTCATGGACGCAGATTCTATGCCCGCATATACCCCATCAAGCTTCTCATGCGCCACGACCAATGAAGCAATGATCTTCCGTCGCACACGGTACACACCACCAAGGCCGTCGCTGGGGTCGCCGTCAAGGCTACGGAAACACGCAAGAAGACGCGGGGGAACGCCAAAACGTTCCACCACTGCGCCTTCATCATAGAACTTTTCAGGTCTCTGGGCGGTCTTTGGACTATACATCAAGACCTTTCCATCCTTGACGAGCTGTAGCATGTCTTTGTCGTTGGAATATACCACGACATGACCATCTTGGCAACCCCAACCTGAAACAAGTGTGGCTATAACATCGTCAGCTTCTTGTCCGCTACAAGCGTATTGGTCGATACCACAACATCTTAGGAAGATTTTGATATCCTGAATCTCATTCAGGACAGGCTGCGGTAAAAGTGTCCTACCAGCCTTGTAATCTGGCTTGATGGCAAGCTTTCTTTGCGACCTGCTATCCCAAGCTGCTGAGAATTTGTAGCCGCGGTACTTCTTCTTGAGTGACACCACAGTCCTCACGAAACCGAAGAACATACCAGTGGGGCGCCCGTCTGCCGCCTTCAACTCAAAGTTTGCGTTGTGGGCGCGATGGGCAAGGTTCATGGCATCAATGATGAATCTGTTCATTTACGTCTTCTCTTCGACTTTGTAGTAAGTTCTTTGCGGACAGTACCTGACCCGTGACAAACCACACACTTTTCAAATCTACCTTGATCGCCCTCAACCTCTCCGAGACCCTGGCACAGATAACACGTATCCCACAGTTCGTCGGGCGACTTTTTCTTTATTTGACATCCCCTGCAATGTCTAAATTGAGGACGCTCACAGGTGCCCGTACTATGCGGGAAGACTTCTTGAACAATACAGTCACGGATTTGCGGTCTCGGGCTATCGACATGACCTTACCCTCAACATTCTTGAACGTACCAACCTTTGGGGTAACCATAGTTCCCTTCTTGGGAACTAATTTTCTGATACAGTCAAGCAACTTGCGCTTGTACTGATTGATGTGTGTACCTGTGATAACTCCGGTCCGTGAGCACTCTGGCATCCTGCCCTTGAAGTACGCACTGGTCATAGAGGCGACTGCCTGCTCTGACTCCGGAGTCTTCTCCACGAATACGTACCCCCCCATCAAATCCATGCCCACTATCTTGTCCTTGACCTTCTCAATGTAGGCGGGAATAAAAAAGTTTGTGAAGTCGCCGAAGGTGACGAGAATTTCCGACTCGATAGCACCGTACCGTTCGTACAGGCTTTCACCATCGTCATTCACCTCAAGTATCATCCACGCTGACTGCACTGGATAGCGAGCCGACAAATCCCGGGATAACAATGCCGTTTCCGGGGTTTTGTTGCGTCTTATCGGCTTACTTTTTTGCTTGCCTACTTTTTTCTTGTCGACCTTCTTGGCAACTTTTCGCGCCTTCGGGGATTTTACTCCCCGCTTAGATCCTCTTCTCATCATTGAGTCCTTTGAGTACACGTTCCAGTTCATCCCGTGATACGGGACGCCTGTGAATCAGTTCCTGTGTTTTCTCTTTTTTCTCCGGACCCCACACCTTGGAGACATTTTCTGGAACACGCTCGTCAACCTTTAGCTTCCTTCTACCTTCCTTGTACTCCCGGATGACATCTTCCTTTTTGCCGTCCGGAAGCTTAGACAATTCAGAAATACTCGGGGCCTTCTGACCCGAAGTCTTCTTCTGCTGCGCCTGCGGTCTGTCGGGTGAGACCATCGGTGCCGCCGTCTGTTCCTTTGGCACAAATGATCCTCTTCTGAACCTGTAGTGCAATATCAAAAGGTCGCTCTGAAACATTTGTTGATCATTCAAACGATTCTTGGCAATTATGTAATCAAGCACCTCAAACGCCATCGTGCCATACTTTTTGGTTACTGCACGTAGCAAATCGCTGTACCTACCCTCTGCAAACGCTACACCATTCGCCTGCTTCACCGAATCCACCATAATACGCACGATGAGTCCATAGATACGGTGGACGTTCATTTTGGACAAAAGGTAATCAGCAAACGTAAGGGCCTTACCGAGGTCGTCAGGCAGTGTCAGGAGCAGGCCCGTAGTCTCATCGACATACGATGACACCGCGCGCTTCACATTATCACGAGTAACATCACCGAGTAGAGACACCTGCCTCAATTTGTTCTCGGCGTCACGGTAGTGTCTACCCACCGATCGGACGATGTCGTCAAGAGCTTCGCTCTCATGTGTTATGGACTTGGCCGTGCAAATTCGGGAGAGCTTCTCTTTTACGAGTGCCTCGCTGGGATCCTGTGTGGCAAACTCCATACACCTCGACCGTAGTGTCTGATGCATCTTGTCCGGGTCGGTGGTGCAGAAGATGAGGATGACGTTCTGGTCGTAACGTTCAAGCTGCAGGAGAAGTGCGTCCTTACCGGCCTCGGATATGTCGTGGGCTTCATCGAACAGGATGATCTTTCTACTTGACATGGTCTCGTACCGCAGGCTGTCTTTGATGATCTGGATATTTTCCTTGGTACCCTGGTTCGCGGCATCAATTTCCATGTAGGCTGGATTGCGCTCCGCGAGAAAGTCCTTGCACGACTTGCACTCGTTACAAGGAGACATATCTTCCGCACGATTCTCGCACAAAATAGCCCTGGCGAATATCCTGCCGAGGGTAGTCTTGCCCGTGGCGTGTGACCCGCCGAAGATGTACCCCGAGTCATAGTCTCCGGTCGTCAATATTTTTCTCAAGATGTCTTTGGCATCGTCAAGCCCGAGGACATCTCCGAATGTCAGTGGTCTGAATTCTATTCCGAACAAAGAAACCCCCTGTCAAGTACTACCCCTGTAGCATTGTCGGTACACGCGACCGTATGAACTTGTCGAACCTCGCCGGACCCATCATCTTGAGACAATCATTGGCATCAGACTCCCCCACGGTAAGAAAATCGATGCCGGACGTGCCGTACGTCTTTGTCACCTTGTACCTACCGACGTCACCGGCCTCGTCATTGTCAAACACAATGATGATTTTGTCCGCGAGGAATTTCAACTGCTCCATTTGCGGCTCGTTCAGGAACGATGTCAGCGCCGCCACGGAGTTCGGGAACACCCTTGAGAACGCCATCGAGTTGAATGCTCCTTCATGCACAAACACCCTGCGTGTGGATCGGATATGTGGAAGGGCCTCACGCAGACCAAAGAACGCCCCGATGGCCTTCGCCTCCGACATCATGTGATCCTTGTAAGCTTTCTTATCAAGTGCACGCGTCTGTATGCCATTCACGCGGCCTGAGAAGTTACGGAGAGGTATGATAAGCCTTCCTTCAAGCGTCTTGAAATGGAAAGTCTCCTTGGAAAGGCGTTCCCAATCTCCGTCTGTGGCTTTAAGCACCCTCGCCGCCCAGGTATAACCCAAGCCCCAACGCTTCGCGTCCTCAACCGAGAACCCGCGAGACGCAAGGTACTTCACGGGGGCTTCGTGTTCGGATAAAGCTGCCGCAGCTTTGTCCACGAACGAGTCAAGGTACATCTCAACGACCCTTCTTCGGAGTGATGTTGAACGTCCTTGACGTATCAATGCGCTTCTTAACCTCGGCAACCATCCACTTTGGTACGGGCTCAAACAAAGGTTGCTTGGTCGATGGATGATACCTTGGCATAACTTGATCCACCATGATACCCTGCTTATCGTTCTTTTCCAACTCAGGGTAGTAGATGGTTACAACAAACTTGTAATCCTTCGATTTTCGATTCAGCTTCTCCCACTTGCCGGTCTTCTCACGCTCCTTGAGTAAATACTTGCCCTCGGCGGTGTTCCAATCAAACACCTTGGCGACTCGCGCTATCCGATTGACAAGTATAATGTTGGTGGTCGTGAACCCCGGATTTGTCTCCCTGATGAAGGAGTCAACGTGCGGGGTAAGAAAAACGAGGTGTCCTAATAGTTCTTGGTCAGTCATAACCTTAATATAACTGATCGGTACACCAAAATTTCACTACAATCGCTTCATCACATCCAAAACGTCCTCTTTACCCTCAAGAGCCTTGTGGAGTTCGGAAATTCTCCGCTCCTCAACCATGACCTGGGCTTCATCACTGATCTTAGTAGCAACGATGTTGCCGCACACACGCACCTTATGGGAACGCATAAGGGCGACCATGTATGGGATGGGTACTGTAAACAGACGGTTCTGGTGCATGACCATGACACGCCCACACCCCCGGCATACTATAATGACGGGGCTAGACTCCTCGCACACCATCTTTGTCTGCGTGGAGCATGTAGGACACTTCAGGAGATACTCGCTCATTTCTTCATCATTGTTCGCCATAGATTACCCCCTCAAGTACATAAAACCGTGGCAGACAGCGAGTTTGCAATCAAATTTATACCAAGAGAGTGAAGATAGTCGTCCTCGGAGGTCGTAAGAGCCTCGTGTATCACCACCTCATACCCCCGATTTCGCAACTCCTCGGTCGTGAACAGCACCGCCATATGTGTTTCCACGCCCACCACACTTATCTTATCCGGCTTGACCTTGTGTATCTCGGAATCAAGCGGAGTAGAGAAAAAAGCGCTCGGACGCGTAGTGTTAACAATGAACTTCACATACGGCTTGAACGCCTCTGGTATCTCGATATCCTGGGAACCCACCAATGAATGTGTCTTCATCGATCGGTAAAACAAGTCATTTGGCTGGTGGACCTCGCGGGCCACAAACACAACACTTCCCCTGGCGAACTCCTCCTTCAAAAACGACTCAAGACGCACCTTCAATACGTCAGCCTTGTCGCCAAGATACCGTGTACCGTCCCGACCAAAGTACGCCTTCTGCAGGCCACATGCGACAACGACATCCACGGTCTACCGAACCTTCCTACGCAACCAATGACGCACGGACAACAGCCTACAGATAAACCACGTCTGTACCATCTGCCACGGTGTCAGTCTGAACCGTGCAGTCTTGTCCGGTGGATCCGCGACCCAAGAAACCTCGAAGAAATTATACTCGGTGTTGATCGTGTACATTTGCTATCTCACTTCTTTGGGGTATGCTCCATACAGTACTTCGCGTACTTTCCCTTATTGGTGAAAAACTTCCCGCACGTCGAGCACTGCTTAAACTCAGGTATACCGTACACGCGCAAGTAAAGGCACATGTTGTAGCACAACACGGCCTCAATCCACGGGGCCTCAGCGTCCTTCACAGCCACCCACCGCGACTCCCCAGCCCTTCCACCACCCAAACTGTCCGCAAACTCCTCCAAGGAGGGCTTCATGTAGGCATCAACATAGTTGATGACCCTTCTGGACACCCCATTCTCGGCGAGGTCAGCAAGCATATTCTTGAAGTCTCCCCTGAAAACAGTCAAATCCGGAGGATTCTCAAGGGCTTTTGACACTATCTCCTTCGTCTTGTCATCCTTGGAGGAACCCATGGCCTTAATGACATCCTCCGTAGAGGCATCTCCGTTGGCGAACCTGACAAAAATAGGCTCTACGCGCATCGCCATACTACACCATCGCTCTCAAAACCTTGTTGGCGCGGGCCACGACCTTCTTGAACTTGGACAGGAGCATAGCCTCTCTCCTCTTCGGGTCGACCCGGATAACCAAATCAGGGTACCTCACAGCCCCAACCTGCAACCTGAATATGGCCGCTGACAAACCACAAGCAAGGTGTTTATCAAGTTGCCCATATATTTGCTCATCGGTGTAATGAAATCCGCCGTCCACAAACTCATGGGCCAATCTCAAGGCCTCACTCACGACCTCCCGCAACCTCTCTCTATCAACGTCAAGTTTCGGTCGCAACTCGTTGTCATTCATACAATTCCTTTAGCGCTTAAATGACCGATACTATGCATAGAGTATCAAATTTCAGGGACGGAAAGCTGTACATCTGACCCCCCGGGAGACTCAAGGCCCCATGAATCCCACCCAGGCCTGCGGAGCCTGGAAAACATCTCAAGTCTTGGTTCGGGGGTGACGGGTTCTACAAGCTTGAAGAACTCGTCCGGCTTGCAACTATGACCTGCAGACGGGGCACGGATGACGTTGCGCTGCTGGCAACGGAAAGGCTTCATGCCGCCACGCTTCCCAACAAGGCACAATTCGGTCTGACACCTGAACCAAAACCCCATGCCGAGCCTGCCTGTCTTCTCCCACATAATGGCCGTGACGTACTTGTACCCCCAAGACTCCATCACAAGCAGGCCCGCCGGCAGGAAAGGCATGGTGACCCACAGAAGAAGGCAGGAATCAGGGTGGACTATAGTCTGAACAGGTATTGCGCGTATCTGATTGACACTCAGCGTCTGGTACTTCTGACCTGCACCACTCTTTAGATTTCCGCCGGTGCGCTTGTTGTCATATTGCCAAGGAGGATCAGCGCATAGGGTCTTGTACAGTTCAGGCATGGTCACTCTCCCGTTTCTAAGAAGACTCCTACTTCACGCTCGTATCTCACCAAGGCCTTTTTCTTGTGTGCAGTTACAAGAAAAGTTTCAGGTCTACACATAAGATGCTTTGTTCCCTGTAGGCCAGACTCAGCTATCAGTTTTACAAACATATCATAGATCTGGTCATCAATAGACTTCAAACAACGCTTCATGTCCTTCTCAGCCGAACGAAACGGGTCCTTTGTTAGCACCTCGGCACCCAAGTATTCCATGTGTGGGTAGAAACTGTGTGTTTTGCTACTTGTAATCGCTATTCGGACAAGTTCACCGTTTATTATTTGGAAAACAGGTCTTCTTTGAATGTAACAACTTACTTCAGGTCCGCTGATGTTATGTATAACCACTCTATCTTTCCACCCCAACCGCGGAAAATCCTTTGACACCCTTTGCAACAATCTCTCCTGTGAAGTGGGCATACGCACCACACGGTCGTAATCTGCAGGGTTAAGCAACACCTCAGGCCCCCTACACCTTTTTCCTTTGTTGGAGACAGGTATGACGAGGGCTTTTGAAATGCCCACGGCGGTAATCTCCCAATAGCTTCGTTCCGTATTGCCGCGCTCAAATTCCGTCGTGCACAAGATGTCGCCCTTCCTCCAATTTTTCAATCTGTTCCCCATAACGCCTCACACCTTGAGAAGTTTGAGAACGATACTCTCCATGAGTACCCGCTTCGGAAGTCTCGAAGTCCTCGCGAAAACGTCCGATGAGTGCACCGTGTCCAACA
>Ga0172362_10002669_pt1 | contig 15415 bp, 10 predicted proteins | sample LakKivs1_kivu2a2_FD_114534 | JGI IMG/M metagenome (GOLD analysis project Ga0172362, IMG submission 114534) | Sediment microbial communities from Lake Kivu, Rwanda - Sediment s1_kivu2a2 | ecosystem: Environmental > Aquatic > Freshwater > Lake > Sediment | place: Rwanda: Western Province, Lake...
ATCAGTTGTAATTATCTTAGCACCGAAAACAAGCAAAAGTCAAGAAAAATAAGTCAGACAACAAGATTGAATCATGAAATAACCAAGTACAAGAAAAGCATTGAAAAATTATCCGTTTTTTTCGCTGAAGGTAAAATTAGCGAGGAGTCATATCTACGGTCTATAAGAAGCCTTGAAAGCAAGATAAACAGACTTAAAGAACTTAAGAAAAACCCAGAAGCACTTGACTTACAGGAACACCCTTCACGACTTAATGATGATAAATATGATTTAGTTGAAAAACCGTCAACAGCATGGTATCTAGTTCCATTTCTTTTTGGATTAATTGGGGGAATAATCGGCTACGTTGGAACTAAAGACAGAGATGAGGATATGGCGTTTGGCTTGCTTGTTTTTGGCATAATTTGGTCATTTGTCTTGTTGATTATCGGTTGGACACTAATTAATTCCCTTTAGCACTGAGGAATGATATATGGTTAGAAAATTTAAGGTTAAAAGAGCTCATTGCAAGCTTCACAATGTGGATTTTAAAAAACTTATCCGAGTTTCATGTCCACGATATCAACAATGTCGAGAAGAGGCAATCACACGCCATGAAGCCAATATCGCCGAGGCTAAACATGAAGCAGAAAAGAAAGGGAGGCAGTGGGCGGCGGTGAAAGCTGTCCTTCAGATAGTGTGTCCTTACGAAGAACCACCACACAGTATACCCGAATATTTTTCTTTAGTAGTTGACTGTCCTTATCGGTGATTAAGGGAAAAGAAAGCTCAAAATCTTCAGATAAGCTCTAAATGGGCGATATTTAACTGAATATTATCTTTCCAAGGTAGGGAATTTTGTTGACTTCCCTGTGACTTATTCTGATTGAAGATTATTCTGAGGTTGACAGTTTTAAACGCTCAAGTGAAATCGAAAGCCACCCGCAATTTGAAGTCGATTTTCTGCTATTCTGCACTCAAAAAGAGCGAAAATTGAGCGAAAATAGCTGCTGTAAGATGGTGCGGGGGGTGGGACCCCCACCCAACTTTACCGGTAAAAATGTGCCTATGATATGTCTGACAATTGTTCAAGACTCTCTAGAGCTACCTAATCTCTGGGCTGTTTACTAGTTTTCTCCCAAAAGTGCTTCAGTATTCTATGAGGTAGAAACAGGGGAGTTGAGTTTTGTTTGTGTGAAGTGTTCTCTTCTTTCTGAAGACAATAATTAAGAACAGTGTTGCCAGCATGAAAGCAAAGAAGACAGTGAGTAGCGGAAATTCTGGGACTACCGGATACTCGTACTTGTATCCGTATATTTGTTCTGTTGTGATGGTGTTGCCTGCGTTGTCTTCGGCTATTATCACGTATGTTACGTTTGTGCCGTATGGCAGTGCTGGTATCGTGGCGTTCCAGATGTCTTCTTCTAAATTCGTCATTTCAACACTGATCCATGTTCCTTCTCCAGTGGTGTAGTTCAGAGTCACCTGTTTTATTCCGCTTGTTGCGTCAGTGACTGTAGCATTGATTTTTACCACAGTGTCTGGAAGAACGTTGGTAAGCGGGTCTTGTGATACGCTTGTTATGTTTGGGTTGGCAGTGTCAACCGTGAAGTATACGATGTTCATTCCCATGTTGCCATAAGTATCGTTTGCAAAAACAGCAACGTTGTACCATCCGTCAGGCAAGGTGAGCAGAGTTATGTTTCCAGTGATTGTTGTGCTTGCTTGTCCATTTAGGCTGTAGCCAATCCAGTCGGCAGGTTCGTCAATGGCGAACGTTACTGGGATAGTGTTTGTGGAGTATGTCTTGTTTTCTGGTGATATTATTGTAATCGTTGGGGGTATAGATTCTGGCAAAGACCAGATTTTCAGCTGTTCGCAGTATGTTGCATCAAATGTGAATCCAGCAGTTATGATTTCAGTTGTGCCGTCATCATCAACATCTGAGGCGAACACTGTGTCAGCCCATTCATTAACCGATTCTTGGCTCGCATCCAGCGTGAGTGTCGAATCATTGAAGCTCCAGACACGGAGTTGCGCACCATCCCCAGACGCCCCAGCAGTCATGATTTCAGCTAGTCCATCACGGTCCACATCACCTGAACAAATTGTCCAAACATAGGCATAAGTGCCATTCAGTGGCCATTCTCTGCTGTCTTTCAGTGTTAGCGCTGACCCATTCCAGTTCCAGACGCGCAGTTGACCGTTGTTTTCCCAACTGCTACCGAATAGGGCGTTGGCTTCTCCGCCGGTTACTATCTCGATGTTTCCGTCTCCGTCAATGTCAGAGGCGAAAACTGAGAGAGCTCGTGCTTCCCATGTGAGAGCCCATTCTTCACTGTGTTCCAGCGTAAGCGTTGTGCCGTTCCAGTTCCAAATGCGAAGCTGTGCATTAAAGTTATCTTCTCCAGATGTCAATATCTCAACGACGCCATCACCGTCAACATCAACGGCATAGACTGACCAAACTGCCTCGCCTCCCCCTGTGCGCCATCCTTCACTAGCTTCCAGTGTTAGTACTGTTCCGTTCCAGTTCCAGACACAAAGCTCACAAATATAGTTGTTCTCAGCGTCGTAGGCGTCTCCTCCAGTCATTATCTCAACTTCTCCGTCATTGTCCACATCATAGGCAAAAACCGAATAGACGTGAGTGTTGTTGCCTGTGTGCCATTCTTCACTGTGCTCAAGCGTCAAGATTGTGCCGTTCCAGTTCCAAATGCGCAGCTGGCCATCGTAATATACGTTGTTCTGCCCGTTGTATGTCTCTGCCCCTGTCAGTATTTCAGTCACACCATCGCCGTCAACATCAGCTGCAAATACAGACCAAGCGCGAGTGTCCCCTTCTGTACTGTTCCACATTTCAGTGTGTTCAAGCGTTATGGTAAGTCCATCATAGCTGTATATGCGGAGTTCAGCACTTTCATTTACTTGCCCACACGTCAGAATCTCAGCTGCCCCGTCATCATCAACATCTGAGGCGAAAACTGACCAAACCTGCATGTCAGTGTCTATTCCCATGTTCCATCGTCCTTCGCTCTCCAAGAATAGTGGAATCAAGGGTTCGTACGGAGTCATAAGTGGGTAGCGGTCTACATTGTCGACATTGATTTCATATGGAGTGTCGCCTATTGCGTCGTTCCCAGGTATATCCTGACTTATTCCTTCGTATTGGTCTGTTCCCCCATAGTCGTTCCAGTAATTCCCGCCAGAAGGATACCCATCATCCCAGTTATTAGGATAACCTGGCTCGTCGACTATGACTTGATTTGTGTTGTTGATTAAGTTGTTATGGTGGAACGTGTTATTTGAAGAAGATTCTAGGTAAATGCCACTATACACGTTGCCTATTATGTTGTTCCCAGATATGGTGTTATTGTTTGAAGACCCAGGGTTAATGCCCCAATAGTTGTTTGATATTATGTTGTTTCCAGATAAGACGTTGTTAGAAGACAAGGAAAGTGCGATACCACTTCCGCCAGCTATAAGCGAGTTATCTGTTATGTTGTTTCCTTTTACAATGTTGTTGCCTGAATTGTCGAGAAAGACTCCAAACGCGTTGTTTGCGGTTATGTTATTTCCAGAAACAATAATGTTGGAAGAATACCATAGGTAAACACCATTCCAGTTTTCGCTGATATTATTCTCGGAAACAGAGGAGTCCGAAGACAAATCAAAACGAATGCCACTATCTGCATTGCCTGTTATGTTGTTTCCAAAAAAGCTGTTTAACGAACAAGCATACACGTAGACGCCGACATCAGCCGTACTGTTTGTCAGCGTGTTTCCAGAGATAATATTATTGTTAGAGGCAGAGAGAAGACATATGTGTTCATTGGGGCTGTCCCTTATATCATTCCCTGAAATGACATTATTCGGAGACCCATTCAGATAGATGCCCGATGTACTGCTTGTTGTTATGTTGTTTTCAGAAATCGTGTTACCAGTAGAGTTGTCGATGACATAAACGCTGTAGGTGCAGTCCGTAATATTGTTGCTCACGATGGTGTTGCTAGAAGAGGAATCAAGAGCAACAGCCTCGACGCTTCCTGTTACATTGTTGCCTGAAACTGTGTTTCCAGTAGAAGAAACAAGCCAGATGCCACCTTCATTGTCAACACATGTATTATTTGATATGACACATTGAGTTGCTCCCTCAAGCCACATTGCATAACCAAACGTCACTATGTTTATGTTCGTGATTGTTACATTGCTTACACTTGTCAAATTGAAACCAACCATAATGGACAATGACCCGTTGAGTGTATGTTCGTCTCCATCAATTATTACGTTGCTTCTCTCAACCACTATAGAATCGTTAATGTCATTTGTGAACATGTACGTAACATTGTTTTCATTCGTAATCTTGTCCGTGCCCTCAACCAAACCATTAGCCCTAATGTAAATGGTTCCAGATGCATATGCAACCATATTCACTTTGAAAAATGCCAATCCAATGGCTCCTATAAGCAGAGACACAATTCCAATAACCAAAATTTTCCTAAGCAATTGCTCCATTTCTTGTTCACATCCCAATTGGAACCTAAACATTAGTGCCTAAAGCCTAATAACGCTTCTCACAAAGACTGGGCTTCTATCAGGGTTAGAGCTAAACACCTTACCGGTAAACACGTGTTCATTTCTTGACCCCCGCACACGCCCACGTACAACGTCCTGAATTGGGATTATTTAGCTGAAATAAGCTCGAAACATGCCTCAAATTCAGATGCGGGGGGTGGGATTTGAACCCACGAACCTCTGCAGGATAGGCTCCTGAAGCATGAGCGTCGCTCTCTCCACGGAAGCGGCTCTACGCCTTTGGCCATGCTTGGCGACCCCCGCGCCAGATGAGGAAATGTGTGTGAAAAGGTTTAAGAGTTACTGTACTCTTTCCATAGAAACGGTGATTCAATGCCCACACACGGTTCACTTTCCAAGGCAGGAAAGGTCCGATCTCAAACCCCCAAGATACAGGCGGTTCAGAGAACCAGCCCAAATCCTAGATTCAGAAACAGGCGAAACTACGAAAAAAGAGTATTGATGCAGAGAAAGCCCGGACAAAATTGGGTCTAAACAAGTTTTTATGCTCTTGTAAACGTAAATAGTGTGCATGATAAAGGCTTCACTTGCGATTCTAAACGCCAACATCATCACCCTAAACCCTAAAAATCCGCAAGCAGAAGCGGTGGCTATCCTAAACAGAAAAATAATTGCAGTAGGCTCAAACAAAGAAATCAGCAAATACACCAACAAGAAAACCAAAATCGTTGACACCCGAGGCAGAGCCGTGCTTCCGGGATTCACTGACTGCCACGTCCACATGGCAGGATTCGGACGACTTCTACAAACACTGGAACTGCGAAATGCCAAGTCAATAAAGGAATTGCAGCTGAAAATGCGAAAATACGCCAGTGAAAACCTTGAGAAAAAATGGATTTTGGGAGGAAGATGGGATCAGGAGAAATTCGCTGAAAAACGCTATCCAACCCGCTGGGACTTAGACAAGGCAGTTGCTGACAAGCCAGTGTTTCTGATCCGCGTCTGCGGACACTTGGGCGTTGCCAACAGCAAGGCACTGCAGTTAGCAGGCATAAAGAAAAGGACATCTGTAGAAGGCGGAAAAGTTGATTTGGACGAAGAGTCAGGAGAACCAAACGGAATACTGCGCGAGAACGCCATGGAACTGGTCTGGAAGAACATCTCAAAGCCAAGTCTTAAAGAGCTTGAGGAAACCTGCGCTTTAGCCTGCAGAAAAGCTGTGGAAACAGGACTCACCTGCGTGCATTGGATGGTGGACTCTGCTGAAGAAGTAAGGGCTCTGCGAAGACTAAACAACAAAAGAAGACTTCCACTGAGAGTCTACTTGGGAATTCCAGTAGACCTGCTCGACGAAATAACCGACCTGAAACAGTTGGCAGATTCTGAGAACGGCAAACTCAGAGTTGGGTTCATCAAAATCTTGGCTGACGGCTCCCTAGGCGCACACACCGCAGCGTTGGAAAAACCCTATTCGGACAAGCCTGAAAACAAAGGAATAATGCTCTATCCGCAGAAAACGCTGCTCAAACTTGTCCTGAGAGCACATGAAAAAGGTCTGCAGCTAGCCGTCCACGCCATTGGCGACCGAGCAATAGACAACGTTCTAAAAGCTTTTGAAAACGCTCTCAAAAAACATCCGCAAACGGCTCACAGACACAGAATAGAACATTGCTCAATATTGAACATGAAGCTGATCAGGCGCATGAAACGCCTGAAACTAGTAGCCTCTGTGCAGCCGCATTTTGCAGTTTCCGACTTCTGGGTCAAAAACCGAGTTGGCGAAGACAGAATACGATATGTCTACCTGTTCAAAACACTCATAGACGAAGGGCTAGTCGTTGTCTCTGGATCAGACTGCCCCGTTGAACCAATAGACCCGCTGCTGGGAATCTGGGCAGCAGCGACCAAAAAGAAATTTACAAACGAAAACCTCACAACAGAAGAAGCCGTCAAAACCTACACGGTGAATGCCGCATACGCCTCATTTGACGAGAAAAACAGAGGAACAATCGACATTGGAAAACTTGCCGACTTGACAATAATCTCAGACGACCCAAACAAAATTCCAACTGAAAGAATCAAAAATATCAACGTCGAAGCAGTTGTCGTGGACGGAAAAATGGTCTACCGTCGAAAAACGTTCTAGTTCAAACGGGTTTATCTGTCCGTTCAGTGTCAGTTTATGGTGGCTGCTCAAACTTGGATTCAAATGATGCGCTTAGAGAAATAGTTGAAATATTAATGCATAGACAGTCTAATACTCGCAACAGCCTAAACAAAATCAAAATGCAGACCGCAGCCAAATATCAGCTCGAAAAAATACCATCAAACTCACAGATAATAAGTGTGCTTAAACCCGAAGAAAAACGCAAACTCCTGCCCTTTCTGCGCCGAAAAATCACCCGCACAATCTCAGGAGTCACAGTAGTGGCAGTAATGACGAAGCCCCATCCCTGCCCACAACCAGAGCCCTGTGCCTACTGCCCCGGCGGACCACAGTACGGCGTGCCTCAAAGCTACACTGGTTTTGAACCAGCAGCAATGCGTGGACTGCAAAACAGTTTTGACCCTTACTTTCAGGTTAAGAAACGCATCCGCCAACTGCAAGACATAGGACACAACGTTGACAAGGTAGAACTAATCATTATGGGCGGAACCTTCCCATCAACACCACAAGACTACCAGACACACTTCATCCAACGCTGCCTAGACGCAATCACAAACAAGAAGTCAGCAAATCTTGAAGAAGCAAAAAAGAACGCTGAAAAAAGCAAAACCCGCAACGTAGGCATAACCGTGGAGACGAGACCAGACTGGGCAAAGAAGTCGCACGTAGACCAGATGCTCAGCATGGGAGTAACCCGCGTTGAAGTAGGCGTCCAAAACCCAAACGACAAAATCTATCGTCTAGTCGGCAGAACCCACACAGTCAAAGACGTTGTGGAGGCTACACAGATAATGAAGGATGCTGGCCTAAAAATAGTGTATCACCTAATGCCTGGGATGCCTGGCTCAAGCATGGAGAAAGACGTGAAAGCCTTCAAACAGGTCTTCACAAGCCCAGATTTCAAGCCTGACATGATCAAGATTTACCCTTGCCTGGTTTTGAAAGACACGAAGGTCTTCAAATGGTACAAGGAAGGAGACTATAGACCGTACACGACTGAAGAGGCAGCTGACCTAGTCGTTGAAATGAAGAAGATCATCCCACCGTGGATACGCATAATGCGCGTCCAACGTGACATACCTGCTCCGCTAATCCTTGCAGGAGTGAAAAGAAGTAACCTCCGTCAGCTTGTGCAGCAAAAAATGAAAGAGCAGAACATGCACTGCAACTGCATCCGCTGCAGAGAAGTGGGACACAAAATCATGGCTGAAGGCATCAAGCCAGACCTAGAAAAAGTTGAAACGCTGTCCCAGAGATACGAAGCGTCGGAGGGAACAGAAATCTTCATTTCAGCAGAAGACAGAGAAAACGACGTCTTAATAGGCTATTTGAGACTGAGAATTCCTTCAGAAAAAGTGCACAGACCAGAAATTAAAGGGGGTCTTTCGGCCATCGTGCGTGAACTTCACGTCTATGGACAGTTGGTGCCCATTGGCAAAAGACTGACCGACGCATGGCAACACAGAGGATATGGAAGAGTTTTGCTGGCTGAAGCAGAACGCTTCACGAGAGAAGAGTACGATCTGAAAAAGCTTTTAGTCATGAGTGCTCTAGGTACAAAAGAGTACTATATGCGGCTGGGTTATCAACATGATGGAGTTTACATGTCAAAAATGTTGGAGAACTAGAAGCCATGGATGAAGAAAGGTTTTTGGGATACAGAGGCGAGTTGCTGGAAGCCGTAAAAAAAGCGGAAGCAGAAATAGGAGACAAAATACGCATAACAAGCAATGGGAAAGTCTACGAGGGAATCTTGATTCCGCGCTCAGAATACGGCGACGACAAACATGTAGTTGTCAAACTCAAAAGTGGATACAACGTTGGCATACGGATAATGCCAAACACGAAGATAGAGAAAATAGGTGCAGGAACGAAGCCGACTTTCGCTTCGCCTCCGCCTCCAAAACAAGATTCTAAGCTTCCGAAAGTGACGATAATCAGCACAGGCGGAACAATAGCAAGCCGGGTGGATTACCGAACAGGAGGTGTTCGCCCTGCTCTCACAGCAAGCGATCTGTACAGCGTTGTGCCAGAGCTTGCTAACATTGCACGCATAGACACCCAGATACTTTTCAGCCTTTTCAGCGAAAACATAACGCCTAAACATTGGGGTGAAATAGCCAAGGCAGTCGCCAAACAAATAGTAGACGAAAAAGTTGACGGCGTAGTAATAGCTCATGGAACAGACACCATGGGATACACGTCTGCAGCTCTGAGCTTCGCGCTCCAAGACCTCCCGGTCCCAGTAGTCTTGGTTGGCTCGCAACGTTCAGCAGATCGCCCGAGCTCAGATGCCGCTCCAAACCTCATCGGCGCAGTGACAGCCGCAGCCAAGGCACCTTTTGCAGGAGTGGTCGTGGCAATGCACGAAACAATCTCAGACACTGCAACAGCCATCCACAGAGGAACGAAGGTTCGGAAATGCCACACAAGTAGAAGAGACGCCTTCAAATCCGTAAATGAGGCGCCACTTGCCAGAATACAAGATCAAGAAGCGGTAATGCTGACAGAAAACTATGCAAAACGAGACCCTTCCAGAAAACTGCTGCTGAAACCAGAATTCAGCGAAAAAGTGGCTCTAATAAAATCCTATCCGGGCATGAATTCTGCGTTGATTGAGTGGTTCATCGAAAGAGGTTATAAAGGCTTGGTTCTTGAAGGAACAGGCTTGGGTCACGTAGATCAGCATTGTGCAGGAGCCATCAGAAAAGCTGTCGAGCACGATGTTGTTGTTGCCATGGCTTCCCAGTGCGTTTGGGGACGCATAAACATGAATGTTTATGACTCAGGTCGTGACCTGCTGTCTTTGGGCGTGATTCCGCTTGATGACATGCTTGCAGAGACAGCAGTTGTCAAGCTCATGTGGATTTTTGGGCAAACCCAAGACGTGAAGCAAGCAGAGGCTATGTTGAAAACGAACATCGCCGGAGAGTTTTCTGCTAGATCACTTATGGAAACAGAAGATCAACATGACGGTGATGCAGGTTGGACATAGACTACAAAGAAGTCGGATTAAAGGTTGGTTTGGAAATCCACCAACAACTGAATACTGCCATCAAGCTTTTTTGCAGCTGCAAGCCAGAGCTTTTCAAGGAACAGCCGCAAATCACGTTTCTTCGCAGACTTCGACCGACACAAAGCGAACTGGGTCAAGTAGATCCTGCAGCGTACTTTGAATTTCAGAAAGGAGTGAAGATCGCTTATGAAGCAAACAGGGCAACTTCATGCCTTGTCGAAATGGATGAAGAGCCGCCGCATCTGCTAAACGCGGAAGCAGTTGAAATCGCTTTGAAAGTGGCGTTAATGATGAAGGCGGAGCCTGTTGACGAAATTCATGTGATGCGCAAGACGGTGATTGATGGGTCAAACACTACTGGCTTCCAGAGAACATGCGTGGTGGCTTTGGATGGTGAGATTCAAGTTGGCGAGAAAATTATCCCGATCGAGCATGTGAGTCTGGAGGAAGATGCGGCTAGAAAAACAGGCGAAGGAGAAGGCGGCATTCTGCATTATCGCATAGACAGGCTGGGCATACCGTTAATAGAGGTTGCCACTGCGCCAGTCATAAACTCGCCGAAAGAAGCAGGAGAAGTTGCGTTTGCAGTTGGCAGAATCTTGAGAGCCTCAGGAAGAGTCATGCGGGGGTTAGGCACAATCCGCCAAGACGTGAACGTTTCGATTCCGAAAGGCGCACTGATAGAAATTAAAGGTGTGCAGGAACTTGAATTGCTCTCAACTGTAGTGGAGTATGAAGTCCAACGCCAAATGAACCTTGTTGAAATTGGTGAAGAACTGGCGAAAAGCGGGATTAGAGAAAATGAATTGAAAGAAGAGTTTTTTGATGTTACAAGCGTGTTTAAGGAGACGAAATGCAAAGTCATCCGCAAAGCCATAGACAAGAATTACCCCGTTCTGGCTGTGAAGCTTCCAAGATTCAGAGGGTTCTTGAAGCGAGAACTTGTTCCAAATCTTCGTCTCGGCACTGAAATGGCTGACAGAGCTCGTTTCTGGGGAAGAGTTGGCGGAATATTCCACACTGATGAGATGCCTGCTTACGGAATAACGGAGGAGGAAATTGCCGAGTTAAGGAAAAAAGTAAATTGGAAAGAACAAGATGCCGTAGTGTTTGTTGCAGACACTCTGGAAAACGCCCAAGACGCTCTGAATGCAGTTGTGAAGAGAGCCCGTGAAGCAATGACTGGCGTGCCTGAAGAAACCCGAGCAACAAACCCAGACGGATCATCACGTTACATGAGACCGAGGCCAGGCGCGGCAAGAATGTATCCTGAAACAGACATTCCCCCAACGCGGTTAACAGAAGACTATCTGGAGACACTAGCCTCAGATTTGCCTGAACTTCCAGAGCGAAAGCTCGAACGTCTAATGAAAGAGCACAAGTTGAATCACAAGCTGGCTGAACAGCTTTTGAACTCGGAATACGGTGAATTATTTGAGATAATTATCAGCGAAAGCAACGTGTCACCAACGACCGTTGCAGCTTTTTTGACTGAAAATCTGAAGGCGTTGAAGCGGACTGGCGTCCAAGTTGAGAAAGTTTCAGAGAAACAGGTTCGACACATCTTTAAGGCAGTAGGCGCTGGAGAACTGATGAAAGAATCTCTGGCTGACGTGTTCACGTGGCTGTCAAATAATGAGAATAAGAGCGTGAAAGAAGCGTTCAGCAGCCTCGGTCTCACAACGATGTCTGAGCAGGAACTGGAATTTTTCCTCAACAACATTATGGAAGAGAACAAAGACATGATTCGCGAGCGTGGAGAAGGCAGCCTCAGCGCTCTGATGGGAATTGCGATGAGAAGTCTGCGGGGAAAAACTGATCCAGCACTCGTGAATGAAAAGTTGAAAGAGAAACTGAGAAAAACTTTGGAATAACCGTGTGGCTTTTCACTTGTAGTCTTTGACCGTGATCAGCGGAGTCTGCTGCTGCCTTTGTTGTGCGCCGCAGTATGGACATATCTTGAACTCTGGCAACAAAGGTTTCGCACACGCAGGGCAGATGTTCAGCTTCTCTTTTCCTTCAAGCTTCTTGACTTCTCTTCGCAAGCCGTTCAGCTCGGTCTTGATCTTGTCCACAGTGTCTCTTATTGGCTGAATATCCTTCACTTCGGCTCTCACATTATGGACTGTGTCTGCTACTTGGGCAAGAAGCTCGCCGTTTGTTTCAATTGTTTCATTCATGATGTCCAACACTTCGCTCTTCTGCTCTAGCAGTTGTGACTCAACGCTACCTTGCTTCTTGGCGTCTGAAAGTATCTTGTTTAGAAAAGTCTCCACAGGATTTTCGAAAACTATGACGCATGTTATTCCCCACAGAATCATCGTTGCTGCTGCGGTTGCCCAGAAGTAGACCACAGGAGGAATTGTTTGCAGCTTCTCTCCTATAAGCGGGTAAAGCTGTAGGAGTCTGACTGGATAGTTGAAGAGCAAAACAGAGGTAGCTTCAATCAAGTGTATCAACGAAAACACGGTTAACGAGCTGAAGAGCCATACGGTTACTCCTTTTCTGGCCAACAACGTTCCCTCTTGTTGCGATCGGGTGTTATAACAGATATAGCGTATCTTAATATTTAATACGATATTCCCGTTTCGAAATATGTCACAAAACGTAAACAACAAACAAAAAAGATGGCTTCTCCCAGAACAACTACGGCTGATCGACTTCCAGAAACGTCGGATACATTATCAAGAAACCGAGTATTTTTTATGAGTTGCGGACGCGCTGAACTGCTGACTTGCATCGTTCGATGATGAATGTGTTGGCTCTCAACGCCTCCCTGATTTGAATTCGCCTATGAACCTAACTGTTTTCAGGTTTGGCGTCGACTGAAAACTGTGAATCGGTGTTTGTATAATAAGATTGGGCAGTGTGTTGTTGAGAAGTGCGGTCATCACTGGGCATTAACAGGTATTTGCGGTTGGGATTTGGAATTAAATGGAAAAAGAGGCAGAATAGTAGAATCTATCTTTGTCTGCAATTGTCGCAAAGTGTTTGTTCTTTCGTGCCGGTTAAGTATATTTTGCCGCATTTGAAGCATATTTTTGATTCTAAGCCGAGCTTTGCCAGTTTCATTGAAATGATAGCGCTTTTTATTAGAGGGTTTTGTCGTTTCATAGATTTTCACCAGAAATAGAGGATTATTATAGAGAAGTGTTCTATTTCTTAAGTTTTTCGCAAGCTTAAACTAGGGAAATAATGAAAATGGAAAACCATACATTATACCCATTGTCTCACAACAGAGAGAAGTGAAAAGTGCCATTGTAGGCTGAGACTGTGCAGCATGTCTCCATTACTCATGCGATCTCAAGTGATCTAGCGGAACCAAGGATAACCTTTGTGAATGACGTCTCAAAGTTTTTCTTTCAATTCCCAATGAATCGAAAACATTTTTACCAGCTAGTCACTGATCTTGCAGAATGAGGCGGAGGAGAAACAAACATGCCAGATCATGTGACCGTTGACCTTAATGAGTCAAACATCAGCAAGTACGGAGCCTTCTGCCTGCAATCTAAGAAGAACAGTAAAGGATACAGAGACAAGATTGAGTGGATTAGGAAACGCTTCAAAGAAGGATTGCACATTAGACTTCTTCTCGTGGATGAAGGTGCAAAACGGGGATTCAGGGCCAGAGGGTTCATCGAGTACATTCCAGGCAGATACGCGTGGCGAGGCGTTAAAGCTGACGGATACATGTTTATTCACTGTATCTGGGTTGTGGGCAAGAACAAAGAGCACGGATATGGCAGTGAACTGCTCAGAGAATGTCTGAATGATGCAAAGGGAATGAACGGCGTTGCCGTGATGACCTCTGAAGAAACGTGGCTGCCGAAGAAGAACCTGTTTGTCAAAGCAGGCTTTGAGAAAGCCGACTCCATGCAGTCTTTCGAGCTCTATGCAAAACGGTTCTCAGAAAAAGCTCCTTTGCCAAGATTCAATCAAGTTCCAGAAAGCAGACTGAAAGAATATGCGTCAGGAATCACAGTGGTCAAGTCAGATCAATGTCCCTACGCGGATAAATACGCAAAGCTTGTGACGCAAATCGCGGGAAAAGCAGGCATCCCTTGCCGAATCAGGCAAATAGAAAGCTGTGAAGAGGCACAGAACAATGTTGACCCGTACGGGACGTTTTGCGTCATGCTCGACGGAAAAGTGCTCATGTATCGAAACGTCAAGAAGCAGTTGCTTGACTCAATTTCCAAGACAAGACAGACCAAGCCAAAAAGCCGCCGCCGTACGTAAATTCTAAAAGGAGTTTGCATAATCTATATGCTATGGTAATGTTGAGGGATGAGATGGTTAGTAAAACGCATGGAGAATTTGCTTTTCGCGTGAGGCTGGGCGAATACGAAATTGAGGTCGGAGGATCTCGCGAGGAGGTTTTGAAGACAATTCAGGACTTGCCAAGCTTGATGACTAACGTTCAGAAGGCGTTTGAAGTGGTCAAACCTAAGACGGTGGCAACATTGACTGTGAAGACTGAGCAAACGAAAGATAGCGACGTTCTCAAGGAGAAGTATCCCAAGATCTTGCAGACAGACAAGTTTGATGAGGCAACTCTGAGGATTATGGAAACGGACTGGGGAAAGTGGCGCCCACGCAGAATTGATGAGCTTAGAGAAGCGTTGAACGCAAATGGGTTGAAAGTTACAGGACATGCCTTGGCATTAATCCTCATGGGGCTTGCTAAGAAAGGGAGAGTCAGACGCTGGAGCACCGACGCAGGCTACGTTTACATTCTTGCTGAAAAAGAGGCTTTGACCTAGAGAAGTGAAGCAAATTGAGGAAAGTTGAGGCCAGAATCAAAACGTCTTTCGGCGAGATCGTGGTTGAAGGTGAAAACCCGCAGGAGATTCTCAGCATTCTTGAAAATTTCCCAGCGAATTTCATGGAGAAAATCGGGGAGCTTGTTTCAGGGAGACTGATTCCGTCAGGAGCCCAGCTGAAGGGAATCGTTGAATTTACAACTGAAGGGCCTGTGGTGGTAACTAGGGAAAATCTTACTCACTACGAAGCAATAGGCTTGACGTTGTACGCGTCAGAAGAGAAGAGGAACACTGCTGCGCAGGTCACGAAGCTGTTGGAGTCAAGCGGGATAAAATGCATGGTTCCTGCTCGTCTGAATGAGATGACTAAGAGAGGACATGTTTTCAAGCCAGATCCTAACAAGCCTGATTTCAAGTTGACGATGCAGGGCGAAAGATGGGTTGAAGATGACATTCTAGCTAAGCTCAGAGGTAAAATGGGTTGACAAGTCAGGCGGACAGCGTCACGGTCCAGATTAAGTATGGTGATGTTGATAAAAGTTTCACGGGTAGAGTGGAAGATGCTTGGCTTTTTGTGAACAGGTTTTTCGGCGAGTTTCTCCCTTCCTTCGACATTGCAAGAAAGCTGATGTTGAATGTTGACTTGCAGCAGCTTGTTCGAGATTGTGAAGGCATAATTGGTTTCGGAGATGAAGGAGCGTATTTGCTGGTTTCGAAGAACAGGCTGACTGACAACGAGACTCTGACACTGTTATTGTTGTCCAGCCACATAGGTCACAGGCTAGGCAAGATGACAGGCGACGCCCTCTCGAAGGAAGAGTTGCAGATGAAGCTTGGAAAGAATGCCAAGATCACAAGTACACGGCTGGGTGAGCTTGTCAAGAGCGAAATTGCCGCAAAAACTGCTGATGACAAATACAAAATCACGACTTTCGGCGTCGTCCAAACACAGAA
>Ga0172362_10002670_pt1 | contig 15410 bp, 1 predicted proteins | sample LakKivs1_kivu2a2_FD_114534 | JGI IMG/M metagenome (GOLD analysis project Ga0172362, IMG submission 114534) | Sediment microbial communities from Lake Kivu, Rwanda - Sediment s1_kivu2a2 | ecosystem: Environmental > Aquatic > Freshwater > Lake > Sediment | place: Rwanda: Western Province, Lake...
GCGACACGTGGTTCTGCTGCAACGACGAGGAGACCTCCGTCGGCTCCAACTGGTGGAGGAGCGTCGGCTTCGAGGTCACCAACGCCTACGGTTACACTATCGACCCACGCGACCCGACGCGCCATTACATACCCTATACGGACATAGGGTTCTCGCGGTCGGTTGACAGCGGCGACTCGTGGCGGTGGGCGGCCACCGGTTCCCCGTGGCGCAATACCTTCTACGGCATCGCGTGCGACCCGACCATCGCGGGCAGGATGTGGGCGGTCGCTTCCAACAACCACGACCTGCCGCACCACAAAATGCTCAGGCAAAATGTCAACAACTTCGTCGGTGGTGTGCTCATATCAAACGACTGGGGCGCGACGTGGACGGACCTCGGGCATAGTACGGGGCTCGACACCGGCGCCGTGACGTCGATCGCCATCGACCCGACGAGCCCCGATACAGGGCGGACGCTCTGGGTGACGGTCCTCGCGAAGGGCGTCTACAGATCGACCGACGGCGGTGCGACGTGGGTCCAGAAGAATACCGGACTCGGCATGCCAAGCAACATGAACGCCTGGCAGATCGTCCGCATGGACGACGGGACGCTCTACTGCGCGCTGACGGTTGCGGTATCGGGCGTGCTGCCCGGGCCCTTCACGTACTACAAGGGCGGCCTCTTCAAGTCGACCGACGGAGGCGACGACTGGACGCTCATTAATACTACACAGGACCTCCCATGGATAGTCGGTTTCAGCGTCGACCCGACCGACGCCAACAAGATCTACGTCGGCTGTTTTGAGCCGGACGACACGATCCCGCTCGGGGGCGGCTGGCGTTCGACCGACGGCGGCGCGACGTGGGAACGCGTCATCGACACGCCCTACGTCTGGAAAATAGCCGTCGACCCCGAGAAACCGTCCCGCCTGTTGGCCGGCGTCCAGTGCTATGCGACCCTGTGGGCTATACCCGATTACGACGGCACGGGCCTGATGATAAGCGAAGACGGCGGCGATACATGGGACTACATGCCGACGTTCCCGTTCACCGCTTACGGGCCGCAGCAGGCTCTCTTCGACCCGGCGGACTCCCAGAACCTCTACGTCACCACCTTCGGCGGGGGCGTGTTCAAGGGAGTCGTGCCGCACGACGTGGCCCCGACGGCGGTAATCAGCGCGACCGCGGGCCCGGGCGACCTCGAGGTGACGTTCGACTCGTCCGGCTCGACGGGCGACATAAACACCATTCTCTGGGATTTCGGCGACGGCCAAACGTCGTTTGCGGCCAACCCCGTGCACACTTACGCGGGCGCAGGGGTCTATACCGTGACGCTTACGGTCCAGGGGCCCGCGGGTACGTCAACGACGACAATGGACGTGACGGCGGCTGGCATACTCAGCATCACCACTACTACACTTGCCGACGGGGTTGTCGGCTCTGCATACTCCGATACCGTTGCCACGACCGGCGGCACGGCGCCGCTTGTGTGGTCGGTCACGGTAGGGGCGCTGCCGGATGGGCTGTCGCTCAACGCCGCGACAGGCGAGATAAGCGGTACCTGCACGACTGCCGGGACCTACGATTTCACGATAGGCGTTACGGACGGCGCGGTCGGAACGCCGCAGTCGGCATCCGCACCACTCGAGATCGTCGTCAACGCGTCGGACCTTGCCATAACGAGCCTGAGTCTGCCGGACGGCGAGGTGGGCGCTGCGTACTCGACGACGCTTACGGCCACGGGCGGCACGCCGCCGTATTCGTGGGCTCTGACAGCGGGTACGCTGCCGAACGGGCTGACGCTTGATTCGGGGACGGGAGTCATAAGCGGCACGCCGATAGTGGCTGCGACGTTCCCGTTCACGGTCGAGGTAACGGATTCCTCGGCGATACCGCAGACCGACGCGCAGCCGCTGCAGATACTCATCGCGCCGCCGCCGCTTGTAATAACGACGTCGTCGCCGATGCCCAACGGCACGGTCGGCGCGGCGTATTCACAGACGGTTGCCGCCACGGGCGGCACGCCGCCTTACGCGTGGACCATCGACGCAGGGGCGCCGCCCGACGGACTATCGCTTGACGCATTGACGGGCGAGATAAGCGGCACGTGCACGACGGCGGGGACGTTTGACTTCACGGTGCGGGCCACCGACTCGGCCGGTTCGCCGCAGAGCGTGACGAAGGCGCTCGAGATCGTCGTCGACCCGTCCGGGTTTGCCGTAACGACCGTCAGCCTGCCGGGAGGGCAGGTCGGCGTGGCGTATTCGGCGACGGTTGCGGCCTCCGGGGGCGTTTTGCCGTATTCGTGGGCGGTTATTGCGGGGGCGCTGCCCGACGGACTGTCGCTTGATCCGGCGACCGGCGAAATCGCCGGCACGCCGACCGCGGCGGGGACCTTCAACTTCACCGTCGAGGCCACCGACTCCTCGGCAATACCGCAGACGGCTACCCGTCCGCTGCAAATAGTCATTGCGCCTGAAGCGCTCGTCATCACTACGGTTTCACCGATGCCAAGTGGCCAAGTGGGCGTCGCGTACAGCGAGGCTCTTGTCGCAACTGGCGGCGTCGCGCCCTATACTTGGGCTGTTATTACCGGCGCGCTGCCTGACGGTCTCTCGCTCGACGGCGCAACGGGTGTAATCGACGGCACTGCGACGGTTCCGGCTACCTTTGACTTCAGTGTTGAGGCGACCGATTCCCAGGGTGTACCGTACACTGACAGCAAGGCCCTGCAGATAGTGATCGCCCCAGCGGCCTTGGCCATTACCACCGCCTCGCCGCTGCCTGACGGCATGGTTGGGGTTGCCTACAGCCAGGCGCTCGCGGCCATTGGCGGCGTGGCGCCGTACAGTTGGTCGATAACAGTGGGTTCGCTGCCTGTTGGACTCTCGCTTGACGGCGTAACGGGCGTCATCAGCGGAACGCCGACAACCCCGGGCGCTTCGAACTTCACGATCGAGGTCAGCGATTCCCAGGGTGTCCCGGCGACGGATTCGAAGGCCTTTGACCTCACGATCGCCCCGTCGACGCTTGCAATCACGACGGCGAGCCTGCCCGCGGGCGTCGAGGGGCAGCCGTATTCGGCGACGCTGGCCGCAGTCGGCGGGGTCGCGCCGTACACGTGGTTTGTCGCGCGCGTCGACCTGCCCAAGGGCCTGACCTTGAACGTCGCGACCGGCGAGATTTCCGGGTCGCCGTTCGAGTCTGGCACGTTCACGGTCACGTTCCAGGTCAACGACAGCGTATCCTTCCCCGCCACCGCGCAGAAGGCCCTTGCAATGAACGTTGCCGCCGCAGACAGCGACGGCGACGGTCTTGCCGACGGTTGGGAAACGGAGTTCTTCGGCAACCTCTCGGCGACGGCGACGGCGGATCCTGACGGGGACGGCTATATCAACCTCGCCGAGTTCAGCAACAACACTGACCCGACGCGGGTCGAGACGATTCCCCCCTACATCGCGTGGGCCAGGTGGACGAACCTCGGCCTCGGCGGCGGCGGCGCGCTCTACAGTCCCATAATCGCCCCCAACGACCCGGGGCTCATGTTCGCCAACTGCGACATGGGCGGCTTCTACCGGTCGACCGATGGCGGGCGCCATTTCACGATGATCGACGGGGCGCAGGTGAACATGGTGACTTCGTACAGCCCGGTCGCCTGCAAACCGGTTTTCGCGCCGAACGACCAGACGACGATATACGTCGGCCGGGCGGGCGGAGTCATGAAGTCGACCGACACCGGCATCACGTGGGCGCACGTGGCGGGCCAGTACGATATTTGGAGCGCGGACTGGCCGACGGCCCTCGCCGTCGACGCGGCCGATGCCGATTACGTCTTGGCGGGGTTCAACGGCTATAACCTCGCCGCGGGGCAGTACCTCGTTGAGAGCCGCGACGCGGGCGCGACGTGGAACGTCGTGGCCGGCTGGAGCGCGGTCGGCGAAGGCATACGCGAGGTATACATCGACCCGACGACACCACCGGCCAGCGCCACGATATACATTTCGACCGGCGTCGGGATGTACAAGTCGACCGACGGAGGCGCCAACTGGTCGCCGGTCAACGCCGGCCTGCCGGACACCGACATCCTCGATTTCGCCGCGGCGGTCAAGGCCGGCACGGCGGTGCTCTACTGCACGGTGCCCGGGACGCTCGACGGCTCCAACCACCTCATCGGCGGGCCATATCGCTCCACCGACGGCGCCGCGACCTGGCAGCAGATAAAGAACGGCCTCACCGAAGAGCAGTGGGGCGCCGCGGTTTACTACAGCGCGCTGGGCGTTTGCGAGGGCAACGCCGACGTCGTGTACCTCGGTTCGGGCGAGAACTACGGTCCGACGGTCTACCGCACCACCGACGGCGGCGACAACTGGGAGATGGTCGTGACCCACCCGGCCTGGAGCGCCGCGATGACGCCGCTTACGACCGTCGAACCCGATTGGATCGACGTGTACCTCGACTGGGGATGGGGAGGCGAGCCGCACCAGATAGGCGTGTCGCCGACCAATCCCAACTGCGTGGCATTCACCGAGGACGGCAAGGCGTTCAGGTCCGATAACGGCGGCTACCACTGGTTCCCCTCTTACACCGAGGAAGTCCCGGGGGGCAGCGGCTGGTACCAAACGCGCGGTCTCGACGTCACCAACGTCTACCGCTACGTCATAGACCCGAAGTACCCGCTGCGGCATTACCTGTGCAACACGGATATAGGGTTCTCGCGCAGCGAAGACGGCGGCGTGACGTGGAAGTGGGCGTCGACGGGGTCGCCGTGGACGAACACGTTCTACGATCTGGCCCTCGATCCGGACGTCGACGGCAAGATGTGGGCGGCGGCCTCTAACCACCACGACGCGCCGCACTGGAAGGTCATCAGGCAGGACGTCCCGAACCTCTCCGGCGGAGTGGTGATATCGACCGACTGGGGCGAGACGTGGGCCGAGATCGGACACGCGGGCGGGCTGCCCAACGGCATGGTGACGTCGATCGCGCTTGACCCGACTTCCCCGGCGGGAGCGCGCCGGATGTGGGTGACGGTCATGGGCCACGGCGTTTACGAAACCAACGACGGGGGTACGACATGGGTCGCCCGCAACAGCGGCCTCGGCACCGTCGACGACATGAACTGCTGGATGATACGACGCCTGGCTAGCGGCAACCTCTACTGCGCGGTGACGATGGCGCTTGACGGGTCGCTCGTCGCGCATCCGGGAGGCTTGTGGAAATCCGTTGACGGCGGGCTCAACTGGACCGAGGTCAACGCATCGCAGATGATACCGTGGCCGGTGTCCTTCGACATCGACCCAACCGACGAGAACGTCGTTTACATTGCCGGGTTCATGGGTTCGTCGGGGCTCAACAACGGCGGCATCTGGAAGACGACCGACGGCGGAGCGACCTGGAATCTGGTGCTCGACAAGTTCGACGTCTGGGGCGTCAGGATCGATCCCGACAGGCCCAACCGCGTCTACGCGGGGGCGCAGGGAACCGGTTCCATGGCTGGCGAAGGCCAGTTCATAAGCGAAGACGCCGGCGCGACCTGGATCAGGATGCCCGGGATGCCGTTTACGGCGTACGGGGTCGAGTGGACGTTCTTCGACCCGGCCGACAGCCAGAATATCTACATGGGCACCTTTGGCGGCGGCGCATGGAAGAGCCGGATACTGCACGCCGACGCGCCGGTCGCCCAGTTTACGGCGGCGCCGGATTCGGGCGGCGCGCCGCTTGACGTGACGTTCGATTCGAGCGGGTCCACCGGCACGATCAACACGTACCTCTGGGACTTCGACGACGGGGCCGATTCGACGGCGGCCAACCCCTCGCACAGTTACGCGGCCGACGGCGTGTATAACGTGACCCTCACGGTCTACGGCCCGAACGGTTTCTCGTCCGTTTCGCATCCGGTCACGGTAAGCACACTCTCCATCACAACGGCGTCGCTGCCGGACGGCACCGTCGGAACGCCCTACAGCCAGACCCTTACCGCGTCGGGCGGCATCGCGCCGCTTGCGTGGTCTATAATCGCCGGGGCGCTGCCGGCCGGGCTGTCGCTTGATCCGTCGACGGGTGTAATAGACGGCACTCCGACGACGGTTGAGACGGCCAATTTCACCGTCGAGGTCCAGGACTCCTCGGCGGCGGTGCAGAGCGTAACGCAGGGCCTGTCCATAGTCGTCAACGGTTCCGGCCTGACGATCGACACGATGGCTCTGCCGGGTGGCCAGGTGGGCGTCGCTTACTCGACGTCGCTATCCGCTTCCGGCGGCACCGCGCCCTACGCGTGGGCGATTATCGCGGGGGCGCTGCCGGCGGGGCTGTCGCTTGATCCGGCGACGGGCGTGATAGACGGCACTCCGACGACGGCCGGGACGGCTAACTTCACCGTAGAGGTGACGGATTCATCGGCCATACCTCAGACGGCCACGCGTCCGCTCGACATTACCATATCGGCGGCGGCGCTGGTCATAACTACGGCGTCGCCGATGCCGAGCGGCATGGTCGGCATCACCTACTCCGAGGCCCTCGCGGCCTCCGGAGGCGTGCTGCCGTATACATGGGCAATCGATTCCGGCGCGCTGCCGACGGGCCTGTCGCTTGACGGCGCGACGGGCGTCATAGACGGCGTGCCGACGACGGCCGGCACCTACGACTTCATAGTGAGGGTTACCGACTCCGACGCAGTGCCGCAGAGCGTCACGAAGGCGCTGCAGATCGTTGTCGACCCGTCGGACCTCGCGGTTAGCACGGTGAGCCTGCCGGGCGGCGAGATCGGCACGCCCTACTCGGCGACGCTTGCGGCCACCGGCGGAACGCCGCCGTACGCCAGTTGGGCGATCACGGTTGGAGCGCTGCCGCCGGGGCTGGCGCTCGATCCGGCGACGGGCGAAATCAGCGGCACGCCGACGACCGCGGGGGCATATCCGTTCACGGTCGAGGTGACCGATTCGTCGGCCATTCCGCAGACCGCGACGAGGGGCCTCAGTATCGACGTAACGACGGCGCCGCTGGTGATAACGACGGCTTCGCCGCTGCCGGGCGGCGTAGAGGGGATCCCGTACTCGCAGGCGCTGGCCGCGACGGGGGGCGTGACGCCGTATACGTGGTCCGTCTTCTCGGGCATGTTGCCCAACGGCCTTACGCTCAACGCGACGACGGGCGTCATAGCCGGCACGTGCACCGCGGACGGAGTCTTCGACTTCACCGTCCGGGTGACCGATTCGCAAGCGCCCGCGGCGACCGACCAAAAGGCGTTCCAGATAACCGTCGGGACCGGGACCGACACGGACGGCGACGGCCTGCCGGATCCCTGGGAGATAGCCAACTTCGGCGACCTCGACCAGGGCGCCTACGACGACCCGGACGATGACGGCTGGTACAACATAACCGAATACCTGAGGGGCCAGGACCCGAACGTCCAGGACCTCTACATCCCCGACCTGGGCACGGTCCAGCCGCACCCGAGGCTCTGGATGCGGACCGACATGTCGAACCCGTTCGTGATTTCGACGATCGCGCTTACCTCGCGCATCACGGGCGGGTACGCCGCGGAATGGAACCTCGTGAAGACGAGCACCGCTGTCTGGAACGTGGCCCTCACGTACATGTTCACGGCGGACCCGGTGAAACTCGCGACGGTCAAGAGCGCTCTCGCCACGACCACGACGAACCCCGATACGCTCGTCGAGAGGGCGCTCGCGTACGACTGGGTGTACCACGCCCTGAGCGCGTCGGAGCGCAACACCTACGCGGCGAACCTCGTGACCTCGGGCTACAACGTGCGCGGCGGGACGGGGCCGGCGGGCAGGATGTATTCGAGCACGGGCATCAGCGGCGAGCGCGCCGCGGCGATGGCCGCGATGGCGGCCGCGGGCAACGACTCTCGGGCCCAGGACCTCTTCGACCGGGCCTACGCCGCCATGATGAAGTTCCGCGCCATAACCGGCGACGGATTCGACATGACGAACCCGGCCGAGCACCCCGGACGCGCGGCGTTCGGCGGCGGCTGGCCCGAAGGGTATAACTTCGACCGGCGCGCTTCGAGGGCGGCGCTCCAGTTCAACGAGGCGCTGCGCAGCGCCCTCGAGCAGGACTTCGTCCACAACAGCACCTACTGGCGCGACAAGACCGCTTACCTCATCTACGGCACCACACCCGACGGCGGGCACCTGTTGCCGTGGGACGATAACGATACCGTTTACCTGCACCGGTTCGACCGCGAGGAGATGCTGATGCTCGCGGGCGACCTCCAGGACGTCTACAGCCAGTACTGGCTCAACCACGTCAACCCGACCCAGGTGGCGTACTCGGGGTGCGTGGAGTTCATCTTCAGGGACAAGGCGCTTGCCGAGACCGATTTCTCGGCGCTGCCGCAGGCGCACCTCTTCGAGGGCATTGGGATGGGCGTCCTCAGGAGCGGCTGGGGCACGGCGGACACGATGACGGTCTTCAAGGCGTCGGACTGGTTCGCCTCGCACGAGAACAACGCGGCGGGGTCGTTCATGATCTACAAGACGGCGCCGCTCACGACGCGCACGGGCATCTTCGACGGGCTGCTCAACGACCACTACACCAACTACGTCATACGCACCGTGGCGCAGAACGCGCTGACGGTGTACCGCCCGGGCGAACAGTTCTTCGCCATGGTGGGCACTTCCACGGCCAACGACGGCGGCCAGATGGTCCAGCAGTGGTCCACCGATCCGATGAACGTCGAGGACTGGCGCCTCCAGGCGGCGCGCACGGGAACGGCGCCCAACGGCCTCGATTACCCGATCCGCGACGTGGTGGATTCAATCGACTTCGACTCGACGACCGGCTTCGCGTACGTGGCCGCGCAGTTCGGCCAGGCATACGAGGCGGGCAAGGTCCCGTTCGCGAGCCGCCAGGTCCTCTTCGTGAGGCCCGACTGGATCATCGTCTTCGACCGCGTCACGGGCGGCGACCCGACGTACGCGAAGAAGTTCCTGCTGCACTCGGGTGAGGCGCTCACCGTGAACGGCGACAAGGCCGTGATAAACGTCACGACGCTGCCTGGCACGACCGCGCCGGGCAAACTCTTCATGACGAAACTGCTGCCCGCTGGCGTGCCCATTACGACGGTGGGCGGCACGGGCTTCGAGTACTACTACGACGGCCTCAACCACCCGACGACGACCGCCGTTTACGGCGACCAGATCGCGGGCAAGTGGCGGCTCGAAGAGACGGCGCCCGTCGAGGACACGTCGTACTTTTTGAACGTCTTCTACGCCGCGACCGGCGCCGTGGCGGACATGCCGGTGACCGAGATCGTGAGCGAAACCGCCAACGACGTTACACTGTCCATCAACGACGGGCAGATGCTCGTGACCTTCAACAAGACCGGCGCGATCGACTACAGCGTCGCCACGGGCCTGCCGGTACAGATTACGACGACGAGCCTGCCCGGCGCCACGCAGGATTCGCCGTACACGGCGACGATACTTACCGCGGGCGGCACGCCGCCGTTCGCGTGGTCGCTCTCGGCTGGAAACCTGCCTGACGGCCTGTCGCTTAATTCCTCGACCGGAGTCATATCGGGCACTGCCACCGTCGAAGGCACGTTTGACTTCACCGTCGAGGTAGTCGACTCGGCGGCCGTGCCGACGTCCGACACGCAGGACCTCTCGATAATCGTCTCGCCGACGAACGCCGCTCCGGTCATAACAGGCGTCCCCGACGTCTCCACCAACGAGGATACGCCGCTTCCCGGCGCCATCGACCTGTGGCTCTACGCCACCGACCGCGAGACGCCCGCTTCGGGCCTCATCTACACGATAACCAACGTCACGAACGCCTCGGCGGGCGTTACCCTGAGCGGCAACCGCTATGTCGACGTGAACCCCGCGGCCAACTGGTTCGGCAGCGCGACGGTCACGGTCGAGGTGTCCGACGGCTTCTTGACCGGTACGGATACCTTCGTCGTGACGGTCAACCCCGTCAACGACCCGCCCGTGATAGCCGGCGTGCCCGACTTGGTCACCAACGAGGATACGCCCGTGACGCACGCGGTCGACCTGTGGCTCTACGCGACGGACGTGGAGTCGGCTTCCTCGGCGCTTTCCTACTCCATAGTGAGCGTGTCGGCTCCGCAGGCCGGCGTGACGGTCGCATCCAACCGGTACATAAACGTCAGCCCCGCCGCCGACTGGAACGGCACGGCCACCGTGGTCGTACAGGTGTCCGACGGGGCGCTCACGGACACCGACACCTTCGACGTGACGGTCAACCCCGTCAACGATCCGCCGGTGATAGCGGGCGTGCCCGACGTGAGCACGCCGGAGGATACGCCGCTTATCCACGCGATCGACCTCTGGGCGTACACGGCCGACCCGGAGACGCCGGACAACGGCCTCACCTACACGATACTGTCCTCGACGAACCCGAACGCCGGCGTGAGCATCACCGCGAACCAGTACATCGACATCGACCCGACCGCGGGTTGGTACGGCACGTCGACGGTTACAGTGCAGGCGTCGGACGGGAGTCTCGCGGACACGGACGTTTTCGTGGTCAGCGTCACGCACACCTTCGCGCCACCCGTCATCGTGCACGCGCCGGTCGCGGCGGCCATCGAATGGTCGCCCGTAGTCATAACGGCCACGATCACCGACGCCGACTCGTCGTTTACGGCGAACCTCTACTACCGCAAGGCAGGGGTAGGGGCCTACACGGTCGCGCCGATGGCCAACGTCGGCGGAGATACGTACAGCGCCACCATCCCCGGCAGTTTCGTGCGGCCGCCGTCGGTCCAGTACTACATCATGGCCTCGGACGGCACGTCGAGCCCGATGGCGGGGCCGTACACGATTACGGTGACGCCGCTGCCGGACAGCACCGCGCCAGTCGTCTCGGGCGCGGCGACGGTTCCCAACCGCGTGGTCGAGGGCGTGGACCTGTCGATAACGCTCTCCGCCTTCGCGGACGATTCCACCACGGGCAACAGCAACGTGGCCGCGGCCGAGTGGTGGCTCGGCGCCGATCCGGGCGCGGGCAACGGCAACGCAATGGCGGCCCTCGACGGCGCGTTCGACGAGGTGTCCGAAGCGATTAACGGCACGATCAACACTTCGACGTGGGTTGAGGCGTCCTCGCCGTACGTGGTATACGTGCGCGCGAGCGACGACGACGGCAACTGGTCCGCGCCGGTCTCGGTATCGGTGCAGGTGGTCGGCGACGTCGTGCCTCCTTCGGCGATAACCGACCTCGTTGTGTCGGTGCCGCCGGTCAGCCAGTACACGCTGCTGCCGGCAAGCGTGGCCGAGGTCTCCAGCGAAGTGGCGCCCGCCTACGCGGCCTCGATGGCCGTCGACGGCAACCCGGCGACTTACTGGAGCACGTTGGGCCAGCCGGCGAGCCAGCAGGAGTACCTCACGGTCGACCTCGGCGGCCACCACGAGATAGGCAGGATAACGCTCTATCCGGGAGGCGTGCTCTCCCTCTTCCCGGCCTTCTTCAAGGTGAAGGTCTCCGACGACGACGTGCTCGACGCCTCGACCACGTGGACGACGGTCGTGACCGAGTTCGGTTACGCGGCCGTCCCGGGCGCCAACTCCTGGCAGATAGAGAACATCAACGCCCGCTACGTGCGCTTCGAGGCGGAAGAATCGATGCTCGACGGCGGCATGGGGCTCTATTACGTACAGCTGGGCGAGATCGAGGTCAGCGAGATCATGGACTCGAGCAACGCGCTGCTGTTGACCTGGACGGCGCCGGGCGACGACGGACACGTCGGCCAGGCGTCTTTCTACGACATCAGGTACTCGAAACTGATGATAAACGCGGGGAACTTCAACGCGGCGACGAGCGTGCCGAACGAGCCCGCGCCGCAGCCTGCGGGCTCGATCGAGGGGTACGAGCTGCGCAACGTGCAGCCGCTGACGCGCTACTTCATCGCCGTCAAGACCGCCGACGAGGACTTCAACTGGTCGGCGATCTCCAACGTGGTGACCTCGATGACGGGACCCAGGTTCGTCGAGGGGATAGTGCTGCTGGCGCCGGCCGACGAGACGGCGATGCCGGTCTCCAACGTCCCGACGTTCCAGTGGGAGAGCAGCCAGTACAACAGGTTCTGGATCGAACTCTCGAACTGGCCGTCTTTCCCGTCGTCGGCGACTACGCTGCCCGACGGCACGGTGATCAAGACGTTGACCTGGTCGGTGGGCACCAACAGGTTCCAGTGGAAGCCGACCTCCACGCAGTGGCGCAGCTCGAAACAGATGTGCAATCAGACGGGCGGCACCCTCTACTGGCGCATACGCGGCAGGAGCAGCGTCAACCCGGCGCTCGGGCAATTGTACAGCCAGACGTGGCACACGTACAACATCGAGGGCGGACACATAAGGGTCGCGTCGCCGGTGAACGGCTTCGCAGCGCCCATCACGCCGCCGCCGACGTTCACGTGGACCTACGACGGCACCGACATGACGAGGTTCTTCGTGCAGTTCTCGATTACGCCCGACTTCCAGTACACGACCAAGACCCTCAAGCAACTCCCGTCCGGAGGGGTGCCGGGGCTTTCGTACACGCCGACGACCGCCGCCTGGAAGCAGATCAAACTCATGGCGGTCAACAACGGCGGGTTGGTGTACTGGCGCGTGAAGGGCCAGGACGCAAGCCGCAGTTTCGAACTCTGGAGCGACAGCCGGACCTTCCAGATAAGCGGAGGCACCGTCACGCTCTTGCCGGTGGTCCCCAACGGCGACGGAACCGTGCCGCACAGCACGCCCTCGCCCACGTTCAGCTGGGACTATACCGGGAGCGGTTTCTACAGGTTCTACGTCCAGTTCTCGGTCTACCCCGACTTCAGGGACAACACGAGCGGGCACCAGAATACGAGCGGCTTCATGCCCACGGGCGGCGTTACCACAACGAGCGTCACCTTCAACAACACCTTGTGGCGCAGGGTGATGAACCTCGACGCCGGCGTGGGAGAAACCCTCTACTGGCGGGTCAAGGCGGTTGACGCGGACAACGCGTTCAACACGATAACACCGCCCAGTTCTTTCACGTGGCAGTAGGACGACCCAGGGGCGGCGGGGTTCCCGCCGCCCCTCTTGTCTTGGGACCGTCGCCCGCTTGCAATTGGCCGACACTCAGGTACGATTATTTTCCCGACCCGGCATGGTGTTTGGGAGGCCGGCCGCGGATTCTGGGCCAATCCATCGAGAGGGCGTCGTGGGAGAACGTTACCTATTCGGGCCTGTGGCTTCGCGGCGCCTGGGCCGGTCGCTCGGAGTGGACCTCATACCCGCGAAGACGTGCCCCTTCGACTGCGTCTACTGCGAAGTGGGCCGCACGACGCGGCACACCGACGTTCGGGCAAGTTACGTGGACCCCGGTGAGGTGCTTCGCCAATTAGGGGAATTCTTCGCGTCCGGCGGGCGGGCCGACTACATAACTTTCTCCGGCTCCGGCGAGCCGACGCTGTCGGCCGACCTGGGGCATCTCATCCGCGAGGCGAAGAGACGCTTCGGCGTACCGGTCGCAGTTATAACCAACGGCGCATTGCTCACGGATGCCGCCGTCCGCGCGGAACTCGCGGACGCCGACCTCGTAATACCGTCGCTCGACAGCGCGCGCGACGAGTCCTTCGAGGCCGTAAACCGGCCCCTTGCCGGCATCAGCTTGGGAAAGGTCGTGGAGGGCCTTGCGGCCTTCGTCAAGGGGTTCAAGGGACGCGTGTGGCTCGAGGTGCTCCTTGTGGCGGGCGTGAACGACTCCGACGAGGACATCGAGGCCCTGGTGGCGGCCGTGGGGCGCATTGCCCCCGAACGCGTTCAACTCGGCACCGTCATCCGGCCCCCCGCGGAGAAATCGGCCGTTCCGGTCAGCCCGGAGAAGCTCGAGTGCGTCGCACAGCGCCTCTCGAAGGTCGTTTTTACCGAGATCGTCGCCCCGGCGGCTCTGCGTGGGGCAAGAGGCGCGCCTCCCGAGCCGGAGCGGGCCGTCATGGACACGCTCGCGCGCCGACCGTGCACGGCGGAAGACCTGGCTTCGGGCCTGTCGCTCGAGTACGCGGACGTGCTCAGGGCGCTTGGGGCGCTTGAGAAGGCCGGCAGGGTGCGGCGGGTGGAGTTCGCGAACGGCGACTTCTACGAGCCCGCGGGGAAGGCTTGAGGCAAAGGGCGCGGCCGCGGAGGTCATTCGAGAAGGTTCTCAGTAGGCCCCATATTCGAGCGCCGCTTCGAGCATTGCTACGATGTTTTCGGGCGGGACGTTCGGCTGGATGTTGTGGACCTGCGTGAAGACGAACCCGCCGCCGGGCGCGAAATCATCCATCCTGCGCTTCACCTCTTCGCGGACCTTTTCGGGAGTCGCCCCGCCGAGGACGGATTGCGTGTCGCACCCGCCGCCCCAGAACGCGATGTCCCGTCCGAAGCGGCTTTTCAACCGGCCCGAATCCATGTCCGCGGCCGAGACCTGGACGGGGTTTATCGCGTCGACGCCGACCTCGATGAGGTCGCCTATGAGTTTGTATATGCTGCCGCAGGAATGGAGCAAGAGCGGCTTGCCGAAACGTTTCTTGACGTGCGCGTAGAGCCTGGCGTGGAACCTCTTCACGGTCTTTCGATACGTGTCGGGCGAGAGCATCGGCCCGCCCTGCGTGCCCAGGTCGTCGTTGACGAGCACGACGTCCACGTACTCTGCCATCTTCTCCGCGAACACGTCGATCCTCGGTAAGTAGGCTTCGAGCAGGTTCTCCATGACGGCGAATGCGAGCGGTTCGTTCATCACGAGGTCGACCGTGAAATTCTCGAAGCCCCTGAGCAGCTGCCCGGCCGCGAGCACGTGCACGCAGAGGTTGGCCACGACGCAGCAATCGGTCGTCTCGTGGAGGGTCCTGGCCCTCTGGGCCATCCGGTCCCATCCCTCGTCGAGAAAGGACGCCCTGTCGAATTCCTCGAAATCGCGCCTGTAAACGGCTACTTCGTCGGGGCTTGAGACGTGCGCGAGCGGCCAATGGGTGGAATCGTAGTAGAAACCTCCCGCCGGCATCCGGGCGATGATGCGCCCCTGGGCGTCCCTGACGGCGCGCGAGCCGTCCTGTTCGATCTCGGGCGCCCAGCCGGCCGGCGAGAGCGCGGCCCTCCCGTCGCTTGCGGCATCGGCCGTCCACTCGGCCGGCTCGAAGACAAGCGGCCTCGTGTCGACCTGGAACCGCGCGAGGACCTCGTCGCATATGTGACACACCTGCTGCGACACGTCGAAGATCCTTGGCGTGTCCTTCAAGCCGAGGTGTTCGAGAAGATTGAGGTACGCGACCGCCGTCATGCCCGACGACTCGGTTCCGCCGAGGTCTATGGGGACCCTGTCGGGCTCACGGTGCGCCAGGGCGGCCAGCACTCTCTCGCGACGCGTCAAGACCGTACCCCCTTGTGCAAGGCGTGGGGTCAGCGGGCTACTCTCAGGATCGCCGA
>Ga0172362_10002671_pt1 | contig 15409 bp, 14 predicted proteins | sample LakKivs1_kivu2a2_FD_114534 | JGI IMG/M metagenome (GOLD analysis project Ga0172362, IMG submission 114534) | Sediment microbial communities from Lake Kivu, Rwanda - Sediment s1_kivu2a2 | ecosystem: Environmental > Aquatic > Freshwater > Lake > Sediment | place: Rwanda: Western Province, Lake...
ACGTGGGGGAGATTGACCTGACGATGGCCCGGGAGAGCGGGCGGGAACTCTTCTGCCGCAACCGAAAGCCGGTGTTCGTGACGGTGGGGGAGCAGGGGATCCTGCTCTTCACCGAGGAGGGAGAGGAGCGCGTTCCCGCGGTGGAGGTGAGGGGCGAGATAGACATTGTGGGGGCGGGGGACAGCGTCATGGCCGGGATCGTCGCCTCCCTGTGCAGCGGAGCGGATCCCCGGGAGGCGGCGCTGGTGGGCAATCTGGTGGCCTCCATCACCATCCAGCAGATCGGCACCACCGGCACCGCCTCGCGTCAGCAGGTGTGGGAGCGATTCCGCTCCCTGCCACTTGTCCAAGAAAGCGAATGACGGTACACTCTAGGGGTGAAGATCGCGAGGTAAAGGAGCAATGGAATGGCCAAAAGAAGTAAAGCTCAGAAGCAGAAGAAGCGGAAAGAACTACAGCGTCGGCGCAAGGCCGCTTTGCAGGAGTTGCGGCCCTATTATGGCAGCAAGTACCGCAAAGAGAAGTATATCCTGGCCATGATGAGGGCCGAGACGGGCATCTACGAGACCTACATGATGACCGATCGAGAGCTGACCGATCGAGATGTGGAAGCGAGCCTCAAGGGCTTCATCAGGGACCTGCGCTCTGGGTCCTATCAGCCGGCTGAGGAGCGCGATGAGGTAGAGGTCGAGCCAGGCGGCGAAACGGGTCTGCTACAGTGGAACATCAAACGCAACTGGGATGACCTCTTCACCGAGCACCCGCGCCACTCCGACGCCGAGCTGGTGGGCATCCTACGCACCATCCTCGGCTCCATCGAGACCTGGTCCACCCCCAGCTCCGATTCGCGGGGCTACCTGAACTACATCGAAGGGTTCCTCACCCAGGCGGGGGTACGGGTAGAGCGGGTGCCCGTAGAGGGTGAGGAGTGGGAGGAAGAGGAGGAGATGTCGGATGAGGAGTACCTGCTCGACCTGGGGCTGGAATGGGTAGACACCTGGGATGAGACAGCGAAGGACGAGTTCTTCGAGGAGGCGGAGGCCTTGCTCGATGAGGGGCAGGCGGAGGCGGTGATCAACGTCTGCCAGTACCTGATCGGGCAGGTGAATGAGCAGGAATTTGTCGAGGAGTTGGTTCCTCTGCTCCAGCCAGCGTATCGTCAACTGGGCGTCCCCTTCAGGACAGGGTCTCCGTAGGACCTCCTACTCAGAATGGACTGCACAATCAGAAAGAATAGCGCATTGGAGTCCCGACCTTGGTCGGGCTCTTTGCACCGCACCCCCAACAAGTTGGGGACTCCACCACCCTGACCATGAACTCCGAAAGAGTCGAAAGGGGTCCGATGTCGTGAGTGCGTCAAGTGAGTACCGCTACAACCGTTTAACCTGGGAGGAGATGAACGAGGCTATCGAAATGCAAAAGCTGGTCATCCTGCCCACTGGCTCCACCGAGCAGCATGGCCCTCATCTTCCTCTCGACGTGGATGTCTTTCTGGCGGAATCCGTTTGCCTGGAGGTAGGCCGTCGGGCGCCAGACCGGGTGCTGGTGTTGCCGCCCGTTGCCTACGGGCTGAACCTGCACCACATGGACTTCCCGGGCACCATTCACATTGAGCCGGAGGTTTTCATCGCCTTCTGTCTGAACATCACCAAGAGCGTGGCCTATCATGGCTTCAAGAAGATACTGATGGTGAATGGCCACGGGTCCAACAGCCCCCTCGTTGATCTGGTCGCCCGAAAGACGGTCCTGGCCACCGATTCTCTCTGCGCCGCGGTGAACTACTACTCCCTGGCCGTTGAGGCCTTCAACAAGGTGAGGGATACGGCGGTCATGGCTCACGCCGACGAGTTCGAGACCTCGCTCTATCTGTACCTGGCCCCGGAGCGGGTGAAAATGGACAGGGCCCGTGCGGACAACGATGTGCGGGGCACGGTTCTGAGCTCCGACAGCACCCCCGATTATCCCGTGCGCTTCAATGACATCTGGGGACGCTGGACGAAGATCGGTGTCCACGGAGACCCCACTGCCGCTACGGCGGAAAAGGGCCAGATCATCTTCGAAGCCGCAGTGTCACGCCTGATCGACATCGTGGATGAATGGCGGGCCTGGCCCATCGGTGAGCGCTCTGACCAACACAGCGCACCCGTCCAGTCCCACATCCGCTGGTAAGCAGGAGGGAAACGATGAGAATACGCGAGATTCGGGCCGTGGGGCTGCGCGGTGAGACCCCTGAAGGAGGCTGGAGCAACGAACTGCAGCCCGAGGACTGCGTGCACACCCTGGTCGCTGTCCTCACCGATGAGGGACTGACCGGCCTGGGCAGCGTCTACACCAGCGAGGATCTGGTGCGCGGTGCGCTGGCCGTGCTGGAGCCACTCTACCGGGGCGAAAACGCGCTGGAGCCAGAACGGGTCAGCGAGAAGCTACACCAGCACACCTTCTGGCAGGGGCGAGGCGGCTCAATTACCCACACCATCAGCTCCATTGACATCGCGCTCTGGGACCTGCTGGGCCAGGCCATCGGACAACCCATCGGCCGGCTGTTGGGCGGGCGCTACCGGGAGCGGGTGCGCCCCTATGCCTCTCTGCTGATGCAAGACCCCGAACCCCTGGCCGATCACCTGCTGGAGATAAAGGCGCAAGGGTTTCGGGCCTTCAAGATCGGCTGGGGGCCTTTCGGACGTCGTAGCAACACGCTGGATGAGGCCATGGTGCGCGCTGCACGAGAGGCTGTGGGGCTGGATGCGCTGCTGATGGTGGATGCGGGCGGCAGTGACGCCTTCTGGAGACAGGGCTACAAGTGGGCCTGGCGTACAGCGCACATGCTGGCCGAATATGACGTGGCCTGGTTCGAGGAGCCCCTGAAGCCTGACGCGCTGGATGATTACGTCCTGCTGCGCCGGGCAGCGCCGGTGCCTATTGCGGGCGGCGAAGTGCTGACCCGCCGCCAGTCCTTCCAGCCCTGGCTGCAGGCTGGCGCCTTCGACATAGTGCAGCCCGATGTGACCAAGGTAGGTGGCATCAGCGAGGAGCGCCACATCGCCTGGATGGCCCAGGAGCACGGCGTGCGCTTCATTCCTCATGGCTGGAACACGGCCATCGGCCTGGCCGCCGATCTTCAACTGGCCTCCGCCTTTGCCGATACCGACCTGGTAGAATATCAGATAGGCTCACCCTACATTGATGAGATCGCTGCTGGGGGCTGGACACTGGACGCAGAGGGGATGCTCTCCATCCCTGACGCGCCGGGCCTGGGCCTGACGCTGGACTTGGACGCCGTAGCCAAGTACACTGGCGGAGCGCGCCTTCTAGACGAATAGGAGGCGATTCATGTCACCGATGACCCACAGAGAGAGGGCCATGGCGGCGCTCTCGCACCAAGAGCCGGATAGGGTGCCCCTAGATTTCGCCTCCACCAGGGACTCCAGCATCGTCGTCGAGGGCTACGAACGGCTGAAAACCCACTTCGGCATCCAAGCGGAGAACGTGCTGACCAGCAGGATGATGCAAGTGGTGGATGTGGACGAGCGGATACTGGAAGCCCTGGACATTGATACCCGAGGGGTCTTCCCTGCCGCCCCGCCCGATGTGATCCTGGGCGAAGGCCACTATCGGGACGAATGGGGAGTGGAGCGGGTGAAGCCACCGGGGTCATTTTACTACGATCAACGTCGTTTCCCCCTGGCCGGCGAGATCACCGTGAGCGACATCGTACGCTATCCGTGGCCTGACCCCCATGACCCCATCAGGAGGGAAGGGCTCAAGGAGCGCGTCCAACAGATCCGAGAGGAAACCGACTGCGCGGCGGTGTTGAACCTACAAAGTGGGTTTGTACACACTAGCCAGTACCTGCGGGGATTTGAGGACTGGTTCCTGGACTTCGCAAGAGATCGCAGGTTGCTTGAGACCCTCTTCGACGCCGTTCTGGAGGTGAGCCTGGCCATCTGCCAGGAGCTGTTGGAAGAGGTCGGCTCGGAGGTGGATGTGCTCATGGCCTCCGATGACCTCGGCCTGCAGGGCGGGTTGATGGTTTCCCCGGAGGCCTATCGAGAGCTGATCAAGCCCCGCCACAAGCGATACTTTCAACTGATGCACGATATGTCGCCGGCCAAGGTGTTCTTCCACACCTGCGGCTCAGTCGTGGACATCCTGGACGACCTGGTGGAGATTGGGGTGGATGTCCTCCATCCGGTGCAGGTCTCAGCAGCAGGGATGGATCCAGCACAACTGAAGACAAGGTGGGGGGAGAAGCTGGCCTTCTGGGGAGCGATTGACACCCAGCGCGTCCTGCCCTACGGCAGCGTGGAGGACGTCAGAGCCGAGGTGGAGCGTCGCATAGAGGAACTGGGGCTGGGCGGAGGGTACGTGCTGGGCGCTGTCCACAACATCCAGCCGGATGTGCCAATGGAGAACCTGCTGGCCATGTACCGTCATGCCAGAGAATACCGTCCTTCGTATGCCGGGTGACCTTGAGTGTGATGGAAGGAGACCCCCATGCGCGATGGCGAGCGATTGGTCAAATGGTTGACTTTTCAGGAGGTAGACCGCCCACCCTACTACCAGGGCTTCTTTGGCTGGGACCTGACCCACGAACGATGGCAGCGGGAATCAGGGCTGCGGAACCTCAACCTCATGGCCTACTTCAATCTGGACTACGGCTTCGAGGTGGTGCCCGTGCCCCTGGGGATGTACCCTCCCTTTGAGCGGGAGGTCATCGAGGAAAAGGGCGAGTTCTACATCGAGCGCGATGAAAAGGGCATCCTCATGCGTCAGCGGCGGGACAAAGGCTCCATGCCCGAGTTTCTGGAGCATCCGGTGAAGGGCTGGGAAGATTGGGAGCGCATCAAAGCAGAGCGCTTCGACCCCGACCATCCAGGCCGCTACCACGCCGACTGGGAGGCCTTCAACGGTTATCTGGAAAGCACCGGCTCGGTGGCCCAACTGGGCTACTTCCCCTACGGTGTCTTCGGCACACCGCGGGACCTGATGGGCGCCGAGGAGATCCTGATGGCCTTCTACGACCAGCCCGACCTGGTGCGCGACATGATGGACACCCTCACCGACTTCTGGATCCGCATCTTCGACCGGGTGACGGAGCATGTGAAAGTGGCCTGCATTCACCTCTGGGAGGACATGGCGGGGCGGCAGGGCTCGCTCATCTCCCCCCAGATGGTGCGCCAGTTCATGATGCCCAACTACCGAAAGATCAAGGACTTCGCCGACGCCAGGGACATCCCCCTGATGAGCGTGGACTCCGATGGGGATGTCTCGGAGCTGGTGCCCATCATGATGGAACATGGTGTGAACTTCTTCTGGCCCTTCGAGGTGCAGGCCGGCTGCGACATCGAGGCGTACCGGCGCCAGTACCCCCGGCTGGGGATCCTGGGCGGGCTGGACAAGCGGGCCCTGGCTCAGGACAGGGAGGCCATTGACCGTGAGCTGGCCTGCGCCGAGCGGATGTTCCAGCACTCCGGTTACGTGGCCAGCCCCGACCACGGCGTCCCGCCCGATGTGCCCTGGGAGAATTACAAGTACTACCTGGAGCGGCTGAGGGAGCTGGTGGGGAAAAAGTAGGGAACCGGCATGCGCAAACCCATGGCCATAGCCAACTGGAAGATGGAGATGACCATTGCCCAGAGCTTGGCCTTCGTGCGGGACTTTCAACAGGCCATCGGAGACCTGGCTCAGACAGTGGACATCCTCCTCTGCCCGCCCTACACCGCCCTCCACCCCGTCGCGCAAGCGCTGAAGGACAGCCCCATCCAGCTCGGCGCGCAGAACCTCTCCGCAGCACGGGGTGGGGCCTACACGGGGGAGATCTCGGCCGCGCTGCTGGCCGACGTGGGCTGCCAGTGGGTGCTGGTGGGCCACTGGGAGGTACGACGCCATTTCGGTGAGACGGATGAGACCGCCAACCGCAAGGTGCACCGCGCCCTGGAAGCTGGCCTGAGGCCTATCCCGCTCATCGGCGAGGCGCAGGGCGAAGGGGATCAGTTCCGCGAGGCATTGGCCATCCGGCTTCCGAGGGTATTGGCCGGATGTGATGCGGAACAGGTCCGGGGGATGGCTTTCGTCTACGAGCCGGAGTGGACCATCGGTGCGGCAGAACCGGCCCCAGCGGAGCACGTGGCCGCGGGGTGCAGGTTCATCCGACAGTGGCTTCGGGAAACCTATGGAGAGGGGACCGCTCAGGCGGTGCGCATCATCTACGGGGGCAGCGTGATGCCGGAGTGTGCCCGGGACTTACTGGAAGCGGCCGACATGGATGGCTTAGGGGCCACCCGCAAAGGCCGGCAGGTGGAGAGCTTCGCCCAGATCGTGCGGCTCATTGCCGCTGCCAAGGGCATCGTGTCAGAGGTGAAGGAGTAAGATGGCCGATTTCGTTGTCTCTACGACTTATTTCGATCAACCGGGTCAGGCCAACACCGACCGCACACTGGAGATCGCCAAGAAGCGGGCAGGGGAGTTGGACATCAGGACCATCCTGGTCGCCTCCACTCAGGGCACGACGGGGGTGAAGGCCGCCCAACGCTTCACCGACCGGAAGGTCGTCGTGGTCACCCACTCCACCGGCTTCAAGGAGCCAAACTTTCAGGAATTGACAGCGGAGAACCGCGCTCAGATTGAAGCCGCGGGGGCGACGATCCTGACCTGTCAGCATGCCCTGGGGGGTGTCAACCGCGCCGTTCGCAGGAAATGGGGCACCTACGAGTTGGACGAGATCATCGCCTACATCCTCCGCACCTTCGGTCAGGGGATGAAGGTGTGCGTGGAGATGGCTCTCATGGCTGCCGATGCGGGGCTGGTGCGGGTGGATGAGCCCTGCATCACCATCGCCGGCACCGGCCGCGGAGCCGACACCGCCCTGGTGCTTACCCCGGCCAACGCCCAGGACTTCTTCGACCTTAAGATCCACGAGATTCTGTGTAAGCCACGGCTGGCATAGAAGTAGGGGCGAGGCATCCCTGGCTGGCTGTATTCAATATGGAGCAGCGCTCGGCAGTGGGGGCATCCAGTTATGGTCAAACGGCTCTTGGGGATGCCTTGTCCCTACATCTGGCTGTGGTAGATCCGATCCACCAACTCCATCATCCTCACCGCGTCGCCCAGGTGCGTCTGCGGTAGGCACCCCTCCTTTACGCAATCTATGAAGTGACGGCTCTCGGCGGTGAAGCCGTAATACACACGAAACTCGTCGCTTCCCGCAACCTCTCGCGTGTCCAGTACCTCCTCTACTGTGCCATCATCGGCGTAAATGTGGGCCATAGAGTCAGGGTCCACGAAGGCGGATATCCCTCGGGCGTGCAGCTCAAAGGTGTGCACCCGCTTGCCCACCTTGTAGCTATTGAGCAGGTGTCCCACAGCGCCACCCTGAAACCTGAGCAAAGCATTGAAGCCGGAGGGATAGTCGGCGTAATGCCAGCTCACATCGCTGACCACTCGCTCCACTTCGCCACAAAGCCAGCGCAACGTGTCCAGACAGTGGATCACATCGGTGGTGAGGAGGTCCACTGCGCCATCGTAATACTGCGGCTGATCCAGCATGTGCTTGTAGAAGGTCGCCACGGCCTGGATGACGGGCCCTCGCCCTTCCACCCGGCGGCGGCACTCCACCAGCAGGGGGATGAAGCGCCGGTTGAAACCCACCATGGTCAGCGAGCCGTGCTTCTCGGCCAGGTTGGCCAGGGAGCGAGTCTGGCCCAGCGTGACCCCCGGTGGCTTCTCCAGAAAGGCAGGCAGTCCCTGCTGGATCACCCACAGCAGGGGATCGAAGAGATGGTGAGGGCGTAGGATAGCATACACTGCCTCGGGCGCTGTTTCCTCGATCATCTGCCGATAGTCGGCGTAGGCCCGTGGGATGCCGAAGCGACGGGCGGTCTCCTCCCGTCGTTCGGCAACGAGGTCACAGCAGGCGACCAGCTCCACATCCTCGAAGGAGGCCAGGGAGGGATAGTGGACCTGGTTGGCCAGATGGCCGCAGCCGATGAACGCCACGCGCACTTTGTCTTGAGCCATGCTCTCCTCCTCTCTGCTCCAAGCTGGGCGCTTTGGCGTCCATTCTATGCCATCCAACCGCTTCTGTCAAGTCGGCTCATCTTGCCCAAACTCCCACAAAGGACTATACTTAACCCTAGTAAGCCATCGGAGTGGGGGGAAGGCATCTGTGGGGACGCTGTACGTGGTGGGCACTCCCATCGGCAATCTGGAGGACATTACCCTGCGCGCACTGTGCACGCTGCGCCAGGTGAGCCTCATCGCCGCCGAGGACACCCGCAGTACAAGCCGACTTCTGCGCCACTACCACATCGAGGCACCTCTCACCAGCTATTGGGAGCACAACAAGCTCTCCAAGCTGGATACGATCCTGGCTGCGTTGGAAGGAGGGGATGTGGCCCTGGTATCGGAGGCGGGGATGCCTGGTCTCTCTGATCCTGGCTACGAGCTGATCCGCGTCGCCATCGAAGCCGGCCACCGGGTGAGCCCCATCCCTGGTCCTACCGCCCCTATCACTGCCCTGGTCGTGTCCGGCCTGCCCACCGACCGCTTCCTCTACCTGGGCTTTCTGCCCCGCAGGGCCAGGGCCCGGCGAAGGCTGCTGGCTGAGGTATCGTCAGCGCAGTGCACACTCCTGGCCTTCGAGGCCCCCCATCGTTTGCTGGACACACTGAAGGATGTAGAGCGCATCCTGGGCGATCGGGAGATGGCCATCGCTCGGGAGCTGACCAAACTCCACGAGGAGGTCTGGCGAGGGCGGGTCAGTCAGGCCCGCGCCCACTTCGCCGCCCAGCCGCCACGGGGGGAGTTCACGCTGGTGATCGCCGGCGCTGGCCTCCAGCAGACACGTTGGGAGGAGGAAAGGGTCCGAGCCACCGTGGAGGACCTCCTGGGGGCCGGGGTTCCTCGGCGAGAGGCGGTCAAAGCCGTGTCAGAGATGGCCAACTGGCCAGCGCAAGAGGTGTATCAACTGGCACTCACCAAGGAGGAGAAATGATGGACCTGGATCAACCATCGCATTTCAGCACTGTAGACCCCCAGGACATGCGGGGCCATATTGACCGCTGGGCTGAGCAGTGCCAGCAGGCCTGGGAACAGGTGCAGGGCTTTGTTCCATCGCTGGCTGTGCCCCGCTTCCAGGGGGTGGTCATTCTGGGGATGGGCGGCTCGGCCATCGGAGGGGACCTGCTGGCCGCCCTGGCCGCCGACTCAAGCCCGGTGCCCATCTGCGTCAACCGCGACTACACCCTGCCCGACTGGGTGGGTGACAACACACTGGTCATCAGCTCCAGCTACTCCGGCGACACCGAGGAGACGTTGGCCGCCTTTAAGGCCGCTCGACGGCGGGGCTGCCACCTGCTGGCCCTGAGCTCGGGTGGCCAGTTGGCCAAGCTGGCCCGCCAGTACTCCACTCCCTGGCTGCACATCCCCTATCCGTCGCCGCCCCGGGCCGCCCTGGGCTACTCCTTCATCTTCCTCGTCGGACTGGCCCAGCGGATGGGGCTGCTGCCCGATCAGAGTGAGGCAGTGGATGAGGCGGTACACATACTCAACAAGCGGCGGAGAGAGATCGGCGCCCAGGTCCCGACCGCCGAAAACCAGGCCAAGCAGTTGGCTCTGGAGCTGAAGGATCGCTTGCCGGTGATCTACGGCGCGGGCATCCTGGCCCCCGTCGCCCGCCGCTGGAAGACACAGATTAACGAGAACGCCAAGAGCTGGGCCCTGTGGGAGGAGATGCCGGAATTCGACCATAATACGGTGGCCAGCTTCGGCCTCCCCAAGCCCCTGCTCAAGCAGATCTACGCCATCGCACTCACCTCTCCAGCCATGCACTCCCGCCACCGGCTGCGCTTTGAGATCAGCGCCGAACTGATCGCCAGGGAGGAGATCGCTCAGAAGGAGGTAGAAGCCCAAGGGCAGTCACCCCTGGCCCAGATGGTGAGCACTATCCAGTTCGGCGATTACGTCAGCTTCTACCTGGCTATGCTCTACGAAGTGGATCCCACCGATATCCCCAATATCAAGTACCTGAAGAAACGATTGGGAGAGAAGCCATCGGACCTGTGATCAAACTCCTTCACTTCGCCGATGTACACCTGGGCATGGAAAGCTATGGGCGCTGGGACCCGGCCACAGGGCTCTCCCTGCGGCTGATGGACTTCCTGGGAGCTTTCGACCGCATCGTGGAGCGGGCCCTGGCCGAGGAGGTGGACCTGGCCATCTTCGCCGGCGATGCCTACAAGAGCCGTGACCCCACCCCTACCTACCAGCGGGAATTCGCCGCTCGAATTCGGCGCCTGGCCCAGGCCGGCATCCCGGTGGTGTTGCTGGCTGGCAATCACGACACCCCCCATGCCATCGGACGGGCAAACGCTATCGAGATCTTTGACACCTTAGGCGTGGAGAATGCCCATGTCCTTCAGCGACCGCAGGTCCTCACCATCTCCACCAGAGATGGACCGGTACAGGTGGTAGGGCTGCCCTGGATCGTGCGCAGCACGCTTCTGGCCCACGAGGAGTACAAAGGGCTCTCGCTGGGGGAGGTCAACGCCCTCATCGCCGATATGGTGACCAACATTGTAACCCACCCCCAGGAGGGGCTCATCAGCCGGCTCGATCCTTCTTTGCCTACGGTGTTCACCGCCCACGGCACGGTGCAGGGGGCCACCTACAGCTCGGAGCGGAGCGTGATGCTGGGCCAGGAGGTGATCCTGCCCCCTAGCCTGGTGGTGCACCCCGCCTTCGATTACGTCGCCCTGGGCCACATCCATAAGCACCAGGTGCTCAACGACCACCCGCCGGTGGTGTACTCCGGCTCCATCGAGCGCATGGATTTCGGCGAAGAGAGAGAGCAGAAGGGTTTTGTCCTGGCGCAGATCTGGCGTGGCGGGGCCGAGTGGGAGTTTATCCCCCTGCCGACCCGTCCCTTCGTCACCATTGAAGTGGAGGCCACCGGGCCTGATCCCACAGCCCAGGTGATAGCGGCCGTTAGAGGGCAGGAGATCGGAGGCGCTGTGGTGCGTCTGATCATTCACACCACCGCTGAGTGGGAGCCCCTCCTGCGCGACGAGGAGATCCGGCAGGCGCTGGAACCGGCCTTCCACCTGGCAGCACTGGTCCGCGACGTGGAGCGCCCGGCACGGCTGCGGCTGGGGAGCCGGGCCGCGGCGGAGCTCAGCCCCGAAGAACTGCTGCGACACTACCTGGAGATGAAGGGGACCAGCCCTGAACGGACCAAAGCGCTTCTGGAGCACGCACGGGAGATTTTTAAGGCAACGAGTGGGTGAGTAACGAGTAATGAGTTGCCCCTTGGACAGCCGCAGGGCAGGCTATCCCTCGTTTCTCGGTGACTTGTTACTCGCTGCCCCCACAAGGGAGGCAATGTGAGCTCCCAACGCTGGACAACTCTGGGCCAACTCCGCCTGGTGGCAGGGGAGGTCTGGGGATTACCAGCCAATATGCTCCTGCGAGCACCCTCCCACTGGCTTAAGCCCCCTAGGGAGGCGCTCTACATCCTCCTGGCCCTGGATGGGCCGCCGTTAGCGCGCGAGCCACTGGAGGGTACAGCGGTGAGGGCCCTGGCGGACGAGTTCTTTGGGGCCCGGGGCAGCATCACCGCCTGCCTGCAACGGGGGATCGAAGCAGCTAACAGGCTGCTGTGTCGGGAGAACGAAGAATCATTTCCCGAGGGCAGGCGATACGGCAGGGTGGTCTGCCTGCTGCTTCGGGGTGATCGGGCCTACCTGGGTCAGGTCGGGCCGCCGAGGGCTTACCTCTATCAAGCGGGGAGAGTGCGAAGCTATGCCCCCCGGGAGCCAGAGGCCCTGTTGGGCCAAGGGGAACGGGTCCCAGTCCACCTCTCCCAACTCCCGCTGACCGCCGAGGCCCGGATCCTGTTGACCGACCGCCTGTGGGAGGAACTGATCCTAGAGGAGGCGCTGGCAGAGCCTAACGCCGGGGTCGCCTGGGAGTCAGTGGTTGCCCTGGCCCCCACAGCCGACAGTTCAGCGTGGCTGATCGGCCCGGCGTCAGAGGCATCTGAAGTGCAGGAACTGGTCGGGGGAATCCCCCCTCGGGCACGGCAGGTGATGTACGCCAAGCCTCCTGTGGCTCAGGTGCAGTCCCTCTCGCGAGCGGCAGGAGGAGTGTGGGGGTGGATCAGCCAGGCTGGGAGGGAGGTCGGTGAGGGTGTCCTGCCCCGTCCGCTGTTCGCCCCACCAGAGCAGCGGGCTCAGGGGATGGGGCCCCACCTGGGCACCCTATTGCAGCCCTATCTCCCCCTGGTCGCCCTGGCCATTCCCCTGTTGGTCCTGCTGTTCACCGGCCTTCTTTATTGGCGAACACAGGCGGAGGGTGGCACCGAATTTGCTGCCTATTTCCGCCAAGCCCAGAAGGCCCTCTCCATTGCTGCCCGGCCTGATACTGATCAAGCCGCAGCGCGGGTCTATCTGCAGAGCGCGCTGGCCCAGATTGATGCAGCACTGGCCCTGCGCCCTGGCCAAAAGGATGCCCAGGAGTTACAGTGGGAGGTGCAGAGGCGACTCGACCTGCTGAATCGGGTCACGCGCTTGATTTTCATCCACACGCTGTACGAGTATCCGCCCCAGAGCGAGCCGAGCCGGGTGCTGGAGGCCGAGGGTGTCATTTACGTCCTGGACCGGGGTACAAACCGGGTGTATCGCCACCGTCTGGATGAATCGGGCCAGTCCTTGATCGAGGAGGAGACCGTGGTCCTGCTGCAGCAGGGACAGGAAGTGGAGGGCAAGGCAGTGGGGGCTATGGTGGACATGGTGTGGTTGCCCACGGATGAGGGAGGGCGACTGCTGATCCTGGATCAGAAAGGTACACTCTGGGCTTATGCCCTCGGTAGAGAAGTGCGGGCACTGACTTTGCCAGGATTGGATGTCAGCTCAGAGACGGGATGGCGCTTGGCCAGCTACCGTGGACGCCTCTATGTGCTGGTACCAGAGCAGGGACAGGTGCTCCGCTACCCCACAAGGGGAAACACCTTTGAGTCACCGGAGGTCTACTTCCCACCCAGCACGGGGGTGGACCTCAGCGGCGTGAGGGATATGGCCATTGATGGCTACATCTACCTACTGTGGGAGATGGGACTGGTGCGCCGTTTCCTGGGGGGTGAGGAGCAGCCGTTGTCCATCCTGCTGCCCGATGCACCCTTGAGCCAGACGCCAGCCCTCTTTGCCCGCCCGGACGAAGAGGCAGCTTATCTGTACCTTGTGGACACAGCACAACAACGGGTAGTGCAATTGACCAAAGAGGGGGAGCTGGTTCGCCAGTTGAGGGCCCAGGCCCCCTATCTCTTCACTGATTTGCGCGGCCTATTCGTGGATGAGGCCCAGAGCCGGCTGTTGGTCACCGACGGCCACCGATTATTACTGGCCGAGGTGCCTCCCCTGCCGACATCACGAAAGGGACGTGATATAATGGGATAGATTTTCGGGGCTGCAGCGCCCCTGCTACGAGCTGCTTGACCATGCGAAGCTTTGAGCGAAGGGATGGCATCTGAATCATGGGTAGAAAAAGAACTCGCCCCTCAGGAGGCAGACGAACCTTCCTGGCGATCATCATCGTGCTCTTTCTGGCCGGTATCCTCTACTCCAACTACCTGTTTTACATCACCGTTCGGGACACCGTAGCCTATGCCCAAATCCCTGTGCTTCAGCAATCACCTCGGGTCAGTGGATACTTTGTACCACCGGCGAGCGCTGAGAGCACTCAAGGAGGTAAGGAGCAGGCCGAGCCCCAACCCCTCCCCCGCATAGAGCGCCAGGAACGGGTGAATGTGCTGCTCCTGGGCATTGACGAGCGCACCTCGCAGAATGGTCCCTGGCGTACGGACACCATGATCGTGCTCACCGTGGACCCCGCCACCAAGACAGCGGGGATGCTCTCCATCCCCCGTGACCTGTGGGTGTCCATTCCGGGTTTTGGGGAGAACCGGATCAACACCGCTCATTTCCTGGGCGACCTCAAAGAGTATCCGGGTGGAGGGCCAGCCTTGGCCAAGAAGACGGTGCAGTTGAACCTTGGCATCCCCATTCACTACTACGTGCGCGTCAATTTCGTGGGCTTCGAAAAGGTGATTGACACCATTGGTGGCATAGACATTGACGTACTACAGGAGATCAACGATCCCAAGTATCCGGACAACAACTTCGGCTATGATCCCCTGTATATCCCGGTGGGCTATCACCACATGGATGGAGAGCTGGCGCTCAAATATGCCCGCACCCGGCATGGCAACAGTGATTTCGACCGCATCAAGCGGCAGCAACAGGTGATCATGGCCGTGTATGACCGGGTCATGCAGTTGGGGTTGCTGCCCCAGATGTTACCTAGGCTGCCGCAACTGGTAGACAGCGTGGGCGATGCCATTCAGACTGATATCCCTTTGAGCGAGCTTTGGGCCCTAGGACAACTGGTCCGGGAGATAGACCGGGATCACATCAAAGCCGGGGCCATTGATCAGACCATGACCAAGCCCATCACCACTCCCCAAGGGCAGCAGATCCTATGGCCTGATCGGGAGAAGATCCGCCCGCTCATTGACGAACTGTTCACCAACCCCTCTTCACAGCCCGGGCCACTGCAGCCTGAGGCAAATGATCCGAGCCAGCATCTGCGGTTTGGACACAAGCACATACTGGGATATACTCTACTTACCACGCTGAGTGCTTTTCCACCGCTGTGAGGATGCTGACGGCGGGACAGGCGATGGGTTCTGCCCCCCAGTCACTGTGGGGACGGTATAGATGGAGTACCAACGCATGTCTTCTTGGCTAGCCCCCGCCCATGAGGGGCATCAGCTTCACCACATCGCCCTCGGCCAGTAGATAGCTCTTGGGCTGCTGGAGGCCATTGACCAAAGCGATGGCCACCAGTTCTGAGGGAATGGCCAGTTGCTGAAGCAGTGCTTCAATGGTCGCTCTGGCACAGGGTAAGACAAGGGGAGGTGGTGACTTCACGTAGTTGCGGAGCAAGCCCACAGGGATGACCGTGACACACATTCTAACCCACTCAGATCCTACCCACACCTACAGCCACGGCAACGATGGCCGCTCCGAGCCCAGTCGCCAGCAACGGTGCCAGCAGCAGCGCGCGGGGAGCGTTGGTCGCCTGTTGGCGCATCTCACCCTGGAAGCTGGCCGTGATCTCCAGCCCCACGAAGGAGACTATCCACAGGGTCAGCGCCTGTCCCCAGTTCGGACGGACAGCCACATAGTGGGCGAGTTTGATATGCGGTGCAGCCAACAGGGTGAACCCCAGGAGTACGACCATCAGGAGGATGGTCACCAGCCCACGGTGAGTATCCATCCGATGAGGAAGGCCAGCCACCCCCCTCGGGTGCCGTGAGCCTGGACATAGGCTCCGCCGGGGCGAGAGCCACTCATGG
>Ga0172362_10002675_pt1 | contig 15402 bp, 12 predicted proteins | sample LakKivs1_kivu2a2_FD_114534 | JGI IMG/M metagenome (GOLD analysis project Ga0172362, IMG submission 114534) | Sediment microbial communities from Lake Kivu, Rwanda - Sediment s1_kivu2a2 | ecosystem: Environmental > Aquatic > Freshwater > Lake > Sediment | place: Rwanda: Western Province, Lake...
GGCCACCATGGATGTCCTCCAGGAAGGCACGAAAGGGCTGAGCTATATAAATGTTGGTGACCTGGACCTCGGGCAGAGGCTGGCGAAGAAGGTGACTGAAATTTTTCCTGGAAAATCTGTTGCTGTAATCATCAAGCATGAAATGCCCAGCGGAGTCGCCCTGGCTGAAAGCGGGCTGGAGGCTTTTCAGAAAGCCTGGCAGACCGACCCCTTATCAAACTTTGGAAGCGTGGATGTTTTCAACTTCGAAGTGGAAGCAGGGCTGGCTAAACTCCTGGTTGAAAGTGCTCGAAACATTGAAGTCGTTTATGCTACGGATTTCAGCCCGGAAGCTCTGAACATTTTGGCCACAAGGAAAGTATTAAGAGTCGTCAGGATGGGCGTGCCGCTCATCGAAGCTTCTGTGGATAATGGCCTGGAGTTTAAGAGAGTGGCCGGAGGACTGCTTATACAAAAAAGGTTTAATTCACGAATCGTGTCGCCGGAATTTATAGACGTTGTTTCCAAGAAGAAGCCCGATGAGGAACAGCTTAAAGCCGCGCTTCTCTGTTGGACAGTGGCCTGTTTTACCCGTTCTAATGCCATCATCATCGGTCAGCAGGATAAAATTCATGGTATTGGCTCGGGTCAGAGAAGTAGAATCGATGCTGCTGAAGATGCCGTCAGGCTTTCACACCGGGGTTATGGTCCGCTCGGCTGCGTTATGGCTTCAGATGCTTTTATGCCCTTTCCTGATGTGGTGGAACTGGCGGCCAAGAATGGCATTACCGGCATCATATATCCACTCGGCTCAATCAAAGACCAGGAAGTGATAGACCGGGCTGATGAATTGGGCCTGGTGATGATGGTCACGCGCAAGCCTGGTGAGGTTGATTGTGAAAGATGTTTTCTCCACAGATGAAGCCATGGTTGGCTTAATTGCTTCGGTTAAACTGTGATCAAAGAAGACTCAGGCAGGAAAAAGCTAACCTTCGTTATTCAAAAACATTATGCTTCTCATCTCCACTACGACCCGAGGCTGGAAGAAAACGGTCTTTTAAAGAGTTGGGCCCTGCCCAAAGAACCACCGCGGGACGATAAGACTAAAAGACTGTCTGTGGAGGTCGATGACCATCCACTTGGTTGCGGAACTTTTGAAGGCATCATACCTGAAGGTGAGTACGGAGCTGGCAAAGTTGAAATCTGGGACCATGGCTTTTACCGGACAATTGATAAATCAGATAAAAAATGGGAAATTCTGATTGAAGGCGAAAAACTTAAAGGGGTCTATACACTGATCAGAATCAGGGGCAGACACGGGGAACGCCAGAAGCTCTGGCTGTTTTTCAAGAACAGGAAGCAGGATAAAGAATGAACCATTCTGTGTCTGACCGACAGCCAGTATTAAGATTTTCGGCTTTGGTAATATTAATTTTATTCTTCTTCTGGCTGGCCACAGGTTCGGCTCGCAGTCCACATCTTTCTCTGGATGGCTCAGGAAATTTATCTGATATAGGGCAAGAGGCAGACATTATCAAAAATATCGGCCTCAAGGAAGAAAAAGCACATGAGTTCTTGCTGCTATTGACATCTGCGGGCGGGCGCCTCACTGGCAGTCCGGAAGCTGAGCGGGCAGTGGAACTGATGCTGGAACTGATGTCTGACCTCGGGTTTGATAAGGTCTGGAAGGAACCAGTTAAGGTCAAAAGATGGGTGAGGGGAGAACCTGAGGTAGCGCTGGTCAGAAGTCAAAAGATGACCCAATCCAGGTTAAACGTCTGTGCTCTGGGTAACAGCGTGGCTACGCCTGAAGACGGAATAGAAGCCAGTGTGGTCGAAGTCAAGTCCTTTGAACATCTGGCTGAAATGAAATCGGCGGTAAGAAATAGAATAGTGTTTTTTAATGTGCCCATGGACAGGACTATGACCGGGACCTTTGTTGCTTATAGCCAGGCCGCTGAGTATAGGGTAAAGGGAGCCTCGGAGGCAGCAAAGTACGGAGCCATAGCAGCCATAACCAGGTCAGCCACTTTTCGCTTGGACGATTTTCCCCATGCTGGCTTGATGGTCTATGATGACCGCCATCCCAGAATTCCAGCAGCTGCCGCCAGCACCAAAGATGCTGAACGCCTGAGCGATTGGCTCAAAAAAGACCCGGAACTCAAGTTGTTCCTGAAAATGAACTGCCATCACCTCCAGCCTGTTTATTCTTCAAACCTCGCCGGCCAGATAACCGGCTCAGAAAGACCCGAAGAAATCATTTTGCTCGCTGGACATATCGACAGCTGGGACCTCGGTTCTGGCGCTCACGACGACGCTGCTGGCTGCGTTGCGGCCATAGAAGCCCTGCGCTTGATAAGAAAATCCGGTTTCAAACCGAGAAGAACTATCAGAGCTGTGCTTTTTATGGATGAAGAGTTTGGCGGCACAGGCGGTCAGGCCTATGCTCAGGCTCAAGCCCGCATCAGCGAAAAACATCTTCTGGCTGTTGAGCAAGACCATGGTGGTTTTATGCCTGTCGGTCTGGCGATAGGTGGTGAAGAAAGAATTGTCCACAAGATAAAGACTATTGAAGATATCCTCCGTCCTCTGGGCATCAACTGGATAAGACCAGGTGGAGGTGGAGTGGACATAGCTCCTTTAACCAGGCAGGGTGTCATCCCGGCAAGCGTGATGGTCGATTCTCAGAAATACTTTGATTATCATCATTCTGTTCTGGATGAACCTTCAACTGTTCACCCCAGAGAGCTTGAACTTCAAGCAATAATTCTGGCTATTTTGTCTTATTTCCTGGCTCAGGAAGGAGTCTAAGATGTACCTGAATTTTATCTGGCATTTTCACCAGCCCGTTTATCGTCATCCCAGATCAGACGAATATTTGCTGCCGTGGGTTAATTTTCATACCACTAAAAACTACTGGCAGATGCTGCGGTTAATCGAAGAAAGAGAATTCTCCTGTACCATAAACCTCGTTCCGTGCTTGCTGGAACAGATAAAAGATTATGCTGAAAACAAAGCCCGGGACGCTGTCCTGAATGCTCTGTTGAAACAACCGGATAGACTTAATGAAAGAGAAATCATTAAGTTGAAACGATTTTTCCCTCGATTTCAGGGGATTGTCTCGGCCTCTGAATTGCAGAAGAAAGTTTTGCATTTTTTCTTTTCTCCGCTTGACCTATCTGAGCGTAAAAGCAGGGAAGGGCTTCTCAGCCTCAGGGAGAAAATCTTTTCCACGATGATTGATTATTTCCTTAAGCTAAAAAGGAAAAATCTGGTGGAGTTAACTGTCTCTCCCTACTATCATCCGATCCTTCCTTTATTGATTAACCTGAGGTCTGCGAGCGATGAGGTATCCGGCTTGCCCGATTTTAATCATCCAGAAGATGCCAGCTGGCAATTGCAGGAGGGAAAAGGTTATTTCCAGAAAATTTTTGGTTATTCCCCTTCCGGCCTCTGGCCCTCTGAAGGAGCCCTCAGCCTGGCCACATGTCAGGAACTGACGAGAGCCGGGTTCAACTTGACCTTCACCGATGAGAGTTTGCTCTGGAAAAGCCTTGACCAGCCCGCATCTCTCGAGCTTCTCTATCAACCATTTGATTGTTCCTCCGTAAACATTCTTTTTAGAGACAGGGAGCTATCGGACCTGATCGGTTTTGAATATCATCGCTGGCCGGCAAATGAGGCAGTCTCTGACTTCATCAGGCGACTTGAACAAAAGGCAGAAAAGGTCCAGGAACAAGCCGTCTGCTCGATAATTCTGGATGGCGAAAACCCATGGGGAGGATATGAGAACAATGGAATAGATTTTCTCCGCTTATTATTTGGTAAGATAAAAGAAAATCCGCGTTTCCAGCTTGTCCATCCTTCTGACTATCTAAGGTCTCATAAGTCGGCAATGAGTTTGAAGCTTAAACCAGGAACCTGGATGAGCAGTTTTTTTAAGTGGGTTGGTCACCCGGATAAAGTGGCTGCGTGGAAAAGGCTGGCCGAATGCCGCAGGAAACATCCTTTTTCCAGGTTTATGGCTATAGCTGAAGGCTCTGACTGGTTCTGGTGGGCAGGAGAAACAGAAGAAAAAGAATTCGACCTTTTATTCACCCGTTATCTTTACAGGGCTTCCAGAATTAAGGGGCAAAAATGGAAAAATTGAAATTCGTTTTTGGTATCCATAATCACCAGCCGCTTGGTAATTTTCCGGAAATATACCGTCTGGCCTTTGAACAGGCCTACTGGCCATTCTTGACCACTGTCAGCAGGTTTCCCCGGTTTAAATTTGCGCTTCATTTCTCTGGCTTTCTCTGGGATTACATGATCAAGGAATTTCCACAGGCTCTGGAACTGGTCAAGAGAATGGTAGTCTCGGGCCAGATTGAGCTGCTCGGCGGCGCTTTTTATGAGCCCATACTTACCCAGATACCAGAAAAAGACCGTTCAGGACAAATCAAGCTGATGAATGATTTTCTTCAATACCATTTTGGCGTAAAGCCTAAGGGTCTGTGGCTGGCAGAAAGAGTCTGGGAACCTCATTTGGCCAGTTTACTCCACAGGTGTGGCTTCATTTATACTCTTCTGGATGAAGAGCACTTCCATTATGCCGGGGTTAAAAATATTCACGGTTATTATCAGACCGAAGATGAAGGCCTGACGGTTAAGATCTTTCCCATCGATAAGACCCTGCGTTATCTGGTTCCCTTCAGGTCTCTTAAAGAAATTGAGGAATATTTTCAAAAAATACTTAACTCCGGAGACGACTCAGCCATCATTGCTGATGATGGAGAAAAATTCGGGCTCTGGCCGGGTACAAAGAACTGGGTTTATGATCAGGGCTGGCTGGAAAATTTTCTGGTGTTTCTGGAGGAAAAGCAGATTGACATGCTGAGTTTCTCTGAATATCTTGAACAATATCCTGCTCTGGGTCGAATCTACCTGCCGCCAGCTTCTTATGAAGAAATGATGGAATGGGTACTCCCGCCGGCCGAGCAAAAAGAATTCATTCAGCTCAAATCGAGTCTCCCCGTAGAAGCCAGGAGATTCCTGAGGGGCGGTCAGTTCAGAGATTTCTCTCTAAGATACCCTGAAAGCCATCATCTCCGCTGTCGCCAGCTCCAGGTTTCAGATGAGGTCAGCCAGAGCAATGATTCAGAAGCCAGACTGGATCTCTATCAAGCTCAATGCAACGATGCTTACTGGCATGGTGTTTTCGGCGGTCTCTACCTGCCGCATCTTAGAAGAGCTGTCTACCAGAAGCTAATAGCCGCTGAACTTAAAATACCCTTTGCGAGCGGCTGGGAGAAATTTGACTTTAACCTGGATGGAGAAGACGAATGGGTTCTCAAGACCCCTGCTTTTTTTGTTTGGGTTACACCCTCTTATGGAGGGGGGATAAGCGAAATCGACTACCGGTACCAGGAAATTAATCTTACCGATGTCCTGACCAGAAGACAGGAGTTCTATCATCTTTATTCTACTTCAGGCGGTGAACCTGGATCAGGAAAATCCATCCATGAAATCGCCAGAGTTCTTCCGCCAGAGGCTCAAAAGTGGCTGACTTTTGATGATTACCAGAGGCTATCTTTTCTTGAACGATTCCTGCCCAGCACGATTACAAGAGATGCCTACAGCCAGGTTTATCATCAACGACCTGGAGATTTCATAGGCCAGAAATTCACGGCTGAAATGGAAGACGATACGCTGGTTCTAGAGCGTAAGGGGGAAGCAGAGTTAATCTCAGGGAGCAATCTTCTGAGGCTTAGAAAGAGAATAAGACCTGGGCATGATTCCTTGCTTTTTGTTTACGAAATAGAAAGTCTGGCAAAAACGAACCTGGAAATTGCTTTCATCACCGAGTGGAATCTGGCTTTTTTTGAGAATGAATACAGGATCGCCGGGGAAAAGGTAGAATTCTTTAATGGCCGGTTGTCCCTGGAGACTCCTGAAGCTGGCGCCATCTGGGATTTTCCGGTCAAGACCGTTTCTCAATCAGAGAAAGATTTTGAAATCATCACTCAGGGTATCAGCTTTCATCCAGTCTGGCACGTGAAGCTGGCCCCAGGAGAAAAGAAAGTCATTTTGGCTATACTGAATCACTGTACATAAAGAATTCAAGACCTATTTCATTTTATTCCTTTGAAAATCCGAAAAGTGCTTTCCATCTTCAATCTATATGATATAATTTGCTCAGATATATCAAGGTGAACGGAACTTTATATAAATGAATGATTTCGCCGATAAAAAGAAAAAATATTTCACTCTTGTTCTTCACAGCCACATACCCTACGTTCTTAACCACGGCACCTGGCCCCATGGCACTGACTGGCTGTATGAAGCTGCGGCTGAGACGTATTTGCCTCTGCTTGAGATTCTGCTCAGACTTGAAAAAGAAGACCTCAGTTCTGGATTAACTGTAAGCTTCACGCCGGTTCTGGTGGAACAACTTAAATCCCGGAGGTTTCGACAGGAATTTATCGATTACCTGACGATGAAACTTGAAGCCACTGTGAATGATTATCTCTATTTTGAACAGATAGGGGAAAGAGAACTTCTGAATCTGGCTGCTTTCTGGAGAGAGTGGTATGAGAGGATTTTCAGGCTGTTTGTAGATGAATTCCATTCTGACCTTATCTCGGGATTTTCTCGGTTTCAGGAACACGGTTCAATCGAAGTAATGACTTCAGCTGCCACCCATGGTTATCTCCCTCTCCTCTCAAAGGACGAAAGCATCGAACAGCAAGTCCGTCAGGGCAAGTTTGTTTATAAAAAATATTTTGGTCGTGACCCCTCAGGATTCTGGCTGCCAGAGTGTGCTTACCGGCCCGGATATTCCTGGAAACTGCCCCTGGGTCAGGAAAAACCATATCAAAGAATGGGGCTGGATGAGATACTCGGAAAAGAAGACCTGAACTATTTTTTTGTTGACTCTCATTTGCTTAAAGGGGGAGAAGCCAGGGGTGTTTATCTGGAAAAATTCCCGGCCCTCCGTTATCTGTGGGAAAGATATAAAGAGAAATATCAACCCGGACCAATCCGGCTGCAGGACCCCTACCAGCCTTATCTGGTTCATCCTTCTCATGTCAATTTTTTTGCCCGGGATGAAGTTTCAGGGAAACAAGTCTGGAGCCGTTCCTCTGGCTATCCTGGCGAGGGTCACTATCTTGAGTTCCACAAGAAGCATTTTCCCGGCGGGCTCCGTTACTGGAGAATAACTTCCTCGTCTTCAGACCTGGCTGATAAGGCTCCTTATGATAACAGTAAAGCCAGCGAAAAGATTGAAGACCACGCCAATCATTTTGTCTGGCTTCTGAACCAGACGCTTAAAGACCACGAGCAGGGAGTTATCACCGCTCTTTATGACACTGAACTTTTTGGCCATTGGTGGTTTGAGGGTCCAGAGTGGCTTTACCGGGTGATCAAAAAAATATCTCATCCTGATTCTGCAGTCAAACCAGCCACAGCCTCTTTCTGCCTGCATGAGGTTCCAGCAAAAATGATTGTCTCTCTGCCAGAGGGTTCCTGGGGCGAGGGTGGATTTCACTGGATCTGGTTGAATGATGAGACCTCCTGGGTCTGGTCAAGAATATACGAGCTGGAAAAAAGGACTCTTCAGTTGATATCTGAAAAGTCCAACCCTAAAAAAGTGAATCCGAGATTGCTAAAGATTTTCTATCAGGAAAAGTTTCTTCTTGAAAGCTCTGATTGGCCGTTTCTTATCTCGACCATGAGTGCCAGAGATTATGCTGAAGCCAGAGCCAGCCTTCATTATGAGCGAGCGATGAAAATCTTGCAGCTGATTAAGAAAGAATCTGAATTAACAAGGGAGGATGACTTTTTTCTTGATAAAATAGAGGCTGAAGATTCTATCTTCAAGGAGATTATGCTCAGAGATGGAAACATTCTATAAGAAAGTTCTGGTAATGATTCTCTGCGGGGGGAAAGGCGAGAGGCTTTATCCTTTAACCAGAGACCGGGCCAAGCCTTCTGTACCCTTTGCCGGCAACTACCGAATAATTGACTTCAGCCTGTCCAATTCTCTGAATTCGGGCTTCAGAAAAATAGCTTTGCTCACTCAATACAAATCACTTTCGCTCGAAAGACACATCCTCCAGGGATGGAACATTTTCCATTCCGAGAGCGGTGAATACATAATCTCCCTGCCAGCCCAGGGCCGGGTTAGCGAGCACTGGTATGAAGGCACGGCTGATGCTGTTTTCCAGAATATCTACAGCATTCAGCAGGAAAACCCGGATGCTATACTGGTGCTTTCAGGTGACCATATCTATCGAGCTGATTACCGCAAATTACTCAAGTTTTTCCTCGATAAAAAGGCGGAAGCAGTTACCATGGTTCATACCTGGCCGGTGGAAGAAGCCGGCCGGTTCGGAGTCATTACCATCGACGAGGAGTGCCGAATCGTCAATTTTTCTGAAAAACCAAAGAAGCCTTCATCTTTGCCCTGGTCTTCCGGCCAATCCCTGATCTCAATGGGTATCTATCTTTTTAGCACTCCGGTTCTGGTAAAAGCTCTGTTCAAGGACGCCAGGAATACGAAATCATCGCACGACTTCGGAAAAGATATAATGCCAGAACTAATCAAGCAGACCAGTGTTTATGCTTATATTTTTGAAGATTACTGGCAGGATATCGGAACCATTGATGCCTACTGGCAGGCTAATCTTGATTTCCTGTCACCTGTGCCTCCGATAAAATTGAACGACCCTGATTGGCCAATTCGAACTTATAAACCCCAGTATCCTCCTTCCTATTTTAGCGGCGGCGAAATCGCCAACTCCATCCTTGGCGGAGGTTGCCAGATTCTCGGCGGGAAGATCAGAGATTCAATACTATCTTCAGGAGTTGTGATTGAGGACGGAGCCATGGTTGAACAATCAATTATTTTTGAAGGCACGACGATAAGGAGGGGAGCCAAGCTTAAGAGGTCAATTGTCGATAAGCAAGTGATGATCCCGGAGAATTTTTCCGTCGGTTTTGACCACGAAAAAGATAATACTTATTTTAAGATAAGCCCAAAAGGTATCAGAACTATTCCCAAAGGCTGGAGGCTTGATTGATAGAGAACTACCGGTTTCAACCCAGCAATTTTAATCCTGACAGTCCTAAAGAATTCGTTCTCCTGTCTATAATCGCTCAGAGTTTTTTCCAGCCATTTTCCCTGGAAGACAATCTGCTGATAATTCTTACAGCCCTGACTTCAGGTCGCGGAATAGGCTTTAACCGCGCTATGCTTTTCCTGAAGGAGGGCGAAAAGCTAAAAGCTACCATGTGGCTGGGGCCCCGGTCCCCGGAAGAAGCAGAAGCAATCTGGACGATGCTGTCTTCGCCCGGAATCGGATATGCCGAATTGGTGGACCATAACAGAGATCTCATCAGCCGGACTCTGGAAGACCTTCAGCCCAAACTCAGGGCTCTTTCTTTCAGTCTGGAAGATGAAAACCTGCTATTGCCGGCTTTAGCTGCCAGAAGAAAAGAAATCATTCTGGTTAAAGATGCCCTCAACGAACCACTGGTTGAGCCGAAATTTCTTGATTTTATTGGAATGGATACTTTTCTCTGCCTGCCGTTGATCGCTCATGACGAAATTATGGGTGAAATTGTTGTCGATAATGGAATTACTCGAGCTCCGATCAATACAAAAGACATTGAACTGGCCAGCCTCTGCGCTCTGCTGGCCGGGAACTACATCTACACCACAAGTCTGTACAAAAAAGTGGTTGAAATGGAGAAAATGGCTGCCCTGGGTGAAATGGCGGCCTTTGTTTCCCATCAGTTAAGGAATCCGATTGTGGCTATTGGAGGATTTACGCAGCAACTGCTGGACAACCCCTGTAATCCCGAAAGATGCCAGCGGAACTTGAACATCATTCAGCAAGAAATCAAACACCTGGAAAAAATCATTTATAAGCTGAGCCATTTTCTGAAAATCAGAATAAAAGAGCCAACGCCGATCGATTTTAAGCCGATTCTGACTGGAATTCTGGAAAGGACCGACATCAAGGCAAAATCTGAAAACAAAAAAATTTCCTTGCGCATCAACCAAGGTTCGCCGTCGATTCTATGCGACCCCGTTTATTTCGAAGAGGCAGTCGTTAATCTGCTGGACAATGCCCTGGATGTAACGCCTGCCGGTGGCCGGGTCTTGATTAGAGCCTGCCCTAAGAATAAGAAGTGGCTAACCATAGTGATCAAGGATTCCGGACCGGGTCTTGACGAAAGAGACCGAGAAAAGATTTTCACCCCGTTTTACTCAACCAAGGAAAACGGCCTGGGGCTTGGACTTCTATTTGTCAGGAGAATAATGGAAACGTGTGGCGGGAAAGTAGAAGTCCAGAGCAGGCCCGGTCACGGGACAATGTTTAAGCTTTATTTTAAAGCTAAGAAAAGAGGGTGACCATGAAAAAAATCTTGGTGGTCGAAGATGAAAAGATGCTGGGCCTTCTTTACGAAGAGGAACTGACTAAAGAAGGCTACGAGGTCGTCGTGGTTCATGATGCCGATGCGGCTATGGACCGGGTAAAAAGCGAACAATTTGACTTGATCGTTACTGACATCAGGATGCCTGGAAAAGATGGCATCGAACTGATTGCCAGCATCATGGGCATGAGGAAAGATATACCGATTATAATCAACACCGCTTACCAGAGCTATAAAGATGACTTTATGACCTGGGCCGCCGATGCTTACATCATCAAATCTTCTTCTCTTGACGAGCTGAAAGAGAAGATCAAGGAATTGCTGCAGGAGAGTTAAGTGTTTCTCGAATCCATGGCTAAAAGGTAGAGAAAAATGCCTGAACTAAGAAAAGATATGGTCACTGGCAGATGGGTTATCCTCTCAACAGAGAGGAGCAAACGGCCCGATGATTTTCGACCGCCTGAATCTTTTGGGGTTAAAAAGGAGAGCCTGTCTTTCTGTCCTTTTTGTCCCGGAAATGAGTCCAAGACCCCGCCCGAGGTTTACTCAGTCAGAGATGACCATACTGGCCCTAATCAACCAGGCTGGAAAATCCGCGTTGTGCCAAACAAGTTTCCTGCGCTTCAACCCGGACCGCCGTCGACAAAAAAATTGAGAGGAGTCAACCAGTGGATGGAAGGGACAGGCGTGCATGAGGTTATCATCGAAACCCCTGATCACAGCCAGGAAATGGCTGACCTTGAGCTTGAACACCTCGCTGAACTTATTCGCGTTTTTCGGTTGCGGACGATTGAAATTGAAGAACAATACCATCACCAATACATCCAGATCTTCAAGAACAAAGGAAAAGAGGCTGGCGCTTCACTTTTTCATCCGCATTCTCAGCTGATTGCCACTCCGATTGTGCCCAAAAGAATCAAAGAGGAAATCTATGGGGCTGAGAGACTGTTCCGCAATAATTTTCGAGAATGTGCTTTTTGCCGGATGCTGAATGAAGAAATGTCTTCTTCCGAGCGTTTGGTCTACAGAAACGAAAGATTTGTCGTTCTGGCTCCCTTTGCTTCCCGTTTTCCGTTTGAAATGGCAATTTACCCGCTGGAGCATTCTGCCTTTTTCCGTCAAATCACAGATGAAGAAAGCAGACATCTGGCCGAGGCCTTAAAGCAGGCCCTCAGCCGTCTTAAGGCCCAGCTTTCAGACCCTGCTTTCAATCTTGTAGTCCATCATTCGCCTAATCCGAAGGTATCGAACAAAGCCTGGCCCGGAATTGATTCTTACTACCACTGGCATATTGAATTGATGCCTATTTTGACCAAAGTGGCTGGTTTTGAACTGGGAACAGGATTCTATATCAACCCGGTGCCGCCAGAGTTAGCTGCTGATTATTTAAGAAAGAAATTGCGCATTAAAAGTTAAGAACCTTAATATAAAGTTTGTAATAATCCGCAGCCGACCTTTCCCAGGAAAAATCTTGTGAGAGAGCATTAGATAACAGTCTGGACCATGAAGGTTCTTTTTTGTAAAAAGAAAGCGCCCTGTCCAGAGCTTCCAGCATCGCTTCACTCTTATAGTCATCAAATAGAAATCCATTCCCTTTGGACTTTCCCGGGTTGAATTCTTCCACGCTATCTCTAAGCCCGCCTGTCCGCCTGACAATTGGCACAGTTCCATATCTGAGGCTGTACATCTGAGTCAGGCCGCAGGGTTCATAGCGAGAAGGAATAAGGAAAAAATCACTGCCCGCATAAATGAGCCTTGCCAGACGGTCATCAAAAGCAATCTTTAATCCCAGCAGGCCTGAGTTTTTTCTCCTGGCCTCAAGAAGAAGCTCCTGAATTTTTTGTTCGCCTGTGCCAAGAATGACAAGATGGACTTTTCTTTTAAAGATCTCTTCCAGGCTTTCGGTCAGGAGGTCAAAGCCTTTCTGACCGGCCAGCCTGGAAACCATGCCAATGACAGGCGATCTGGAATAAACTGAAAAATTAAAAGTTCTTAATAATTCCATCCTGCAGATTGATTTTCCTGCCAGATTATCTTTTGAATAATGAGCAGGAAGAGCCGGGTCGGTTTCAGGATTCCATTCCTGATAATCAATCCCGTTCAGAATTCCAAAGAGGCTGTCTCTTCTTTTTCTCAGCACCCCGTCAAGCCCGAAACCAAAATGTGGGGTCTGGATTTCAAGACCGTAGGTTGGACTGACCGTGCTTATGGCTTCAGAGTAAAGAAGCCCGGCTTTGAGAAAATTAACCTCCCCATAAAACTCCAGGTCTTCTAAATTAAAAAGGCGCTCCGGTAATCCGACCAGATTAAGAATTTCTTTCGGGAAAAGGCCCTGGTAGGCCAGATTATGCACCGTAAAAATGGATCTAACGTTTTTGAAAAAATCTTCTGTTCTTAACTGATGTTTCAGGTAGGCAAAGGTCAGAGCTGCTTGCCAGTCATGAGCATGGATAAGGTCAGCCCGAAAATTTATCCATTTCAAAGCTTCAAGCGAAGCCAGACAGAAAAAGGCAAAACGTTCTCCGTTATCTGAGTAATCACCCTGAGGAGTGCTGTAAAGATATTCCCGGTTAAAATAAAAATCGTTTTCAATAAGATAGACCTTGAATCCGTTGGCCTGATATTCAGAAAGAGCAAATTGATTCTCCTTTCCGGGCCAATAGAGTTTAAGATTTTCCGCAACTCTTGATATCCTTAGATTCTTTTTCTTGACCTCACGATAAAAAGGCAAAAAGGCAATTATTTCCAGCCTGTCGTTGCGACTTAGATATTTGGGCAGCGCACCGGCCACATCAGCCAGACCTCCTGTTTTAGCCAGAGGAGCCATTTCAGAAGCCATGAAAGCGATCTTTATCTTTTTTATCTTCTCCATGCTCGGGACCTCAGTAATCTATTTTTTTATCAAAAAAGATTATTCTGGGAAAACACTCGGGCAGGTGTGAGTCGTAAACTCCGTGAGCACTTAGAGCCCAGCCTGCAGATGGTTCTATCCCGCGGCCATTGGCTTCAAAAGCCTCAAACCTGAAAAAGTTCATCCGCCAGATATCACCATCTCCGGGTGGATGCGCTCGACCCTGAGCCAGCATTTCCATCCCTTTCCAGGGAAAGGCAAGCTCTACCGTCCACCCGCGATCAATATCCTCAGAATAATTCAGGGTTCCGTCAACCTTGACTGCCCATTTAAGTCCAGGAAAGTCCCAGTCCATGAAAGCCCATCGTTTGCCGCGCGGATGGCGGCCATAGCGGCTGGAATCTTGAAAACCGGCCAGCAGGTCAACGTTCCGGTTATATAAATTAAACTCGGGACGGTCAAAGAAACTGCCAGGCTTCAATGCATCCTGCCAGATGTAAAAGACTTCATAAACAGTGCCCAGAGCATTAAGCTGGAGCTCATAATAGCAATCAGGCCCGGCTATAAACACCTCAACATCGTTTTCCAGCCAGAGAAAAGAATCTCTTTCTTTCAGCGTAGCCCGGACATCTGGTTCTTCAATCCAGAAAGCTGAATAAAAAAAATCATCGTCCCAGGCTGCGGCTATCCTGGTATCCAGAAAACCGGGTTTGCCGCTGACCAAGTCCACAAATCTTGAAGATTTCGGCAGCTTTGTCCATGGATCTTTATCCAGATTACCGTTAATGCTGATCGCCTCGGGCGTTCGGTAACAGATGTATGTTACCAGCTCGATATTCGAGAAATCATTTGCCGCTTTTTTTTCTGTCATGACCAAATCTTCATATCTATCGAAAAAAAACTACTATGAAGCAGATAAATTTTATTCAATCTTACCAGTAAACCCGGGTTTTGACAAACGTGAGGGCTGCTCAAACTCATATACATCAGGTTGACACTGAACTCCCGCTGGGACAGAATACATAAGATGATAGTGGTGGCGGCAGTAATCAAAAAGGAAGGAAAAATCCTTCTCGCTGAAAGGATATCTCAATTTTCAGGTGCTGGCTGGGAATTCCCGGGCGGAAAGGTCGAGACAGATGAATCCCCTGAAGCGGCCTTGAGAAGAGAAATATATGAAGAACTTGGAGTTAAAATTAAAATCGTCCGGTTCCTGGGTTCTGTCAGCCTGGCCGAAGAATCGGGCTCCCGGTTAATAGCCTATGAAGCTGAGCTTCTGAATGATGATTTTAAACTTAATTCTCATTATCAGATTCGCTGGATAAGACCGGAAGAACTGAATGCTTTTAATCTTCTTCCAGCCGATAGGGAGTTAATAAAAGATTTGAACAAGAAGAACTATTTTGATCGCCCGTTCACATAATCTCTGCTTCTCGGAGGGAAAGCCTGGTGAGGAAAAGAAACCTATCCAAAGATGCCAGCCATGATTCAAAGAGGCAGACTGGAGTTATCCTTAAGCCAGGCCGGGAACAGTCTGTGCTTAACCGGCATCACTGGATATTTTCAGGAGCCATTCAATCTTACCCTGATCATTTTATTGACGGAGAAATTTATTCTGTTCTTTCATCAAGAGGGGAGCTTCTCGGCCAGGGTTATTTCAACCGTCGTTGTTCCTTGGCCGGAAGGCTTATCAGCTTTGGACATGAGGATCCAAACCGCGCTCTCAAAGAGAGCCTGGCTGAAGCCCTGAAGCTGCGCCTTTCTGTTTATCAGACGTCGCAGGCTTTTCGTCTGGTAAATGGAGAGAGTGATAATTTACCCGGACTTGTGGTTGATTCGTACGGCAGCGGACTGGTCATTCAGGTTTCCACTCTGGGCATGGAAAATCTCAAGCCCTTAATAATCGAGGAGCTGGTTAAAGTCCTCAAACCTGAATTCATCTATGAAAAATCTTTGCTGCCATCAAGAAAAGAAGAAGGTCTTGAAGATTCTGAAGGTTTGCTGTATGGCCGACTTAAAGAGCCAATTCTGATTGAAGAGCAGGGAATAAAATTCAAAATATACCTGTCGCGGGCCCAAAAAACCGGTTTTTTTCTTGATCAACGGGAAATGAGGCAGCTGGTGCGACATATAGCCTCTGGAAAGAA
>Ga0172362_10002676_pt1 | contig 15400 bp, 18 predicted proteins | sample LakKivs1_kivu2a2_FD_114534 | JGI IMG/M metagenome (GOLD analysis project Ga0172362, IMG submission 114534) | Sediment microbial communities from Lake Kivu, Rwanda - Sediment s1_kivu2a2 | ecosystem: Environmental > Aquatic > Freshwater > Lake > Sediment | place: Rwanda: Western Province, Lake...
GGTTTACTTTAATTGAGATGATTTTAGTAGTGGCCATTTTAGGCATAATGTCCACGATTGGTTTGACCAGTTACCACGCTAGTTTGATCAAGTCTCGGGATATTCGGCGCAAAGCGGACTTAGACCAGATTAAAAAAGCTCTCCGAATGTATTACAATGATCATAACCGTTATCCGACTCCTGGGGATCTTCCCTGGGGCGGTGAGTTTAGCGAAGGGACAATGGTCTATATGAAGGAAGTGCCAAAAGACCCGAAAAGCAAACAGGCTTATAATTATTCGCTGGGGAGCTGCGTTGATGATTTCAGATTAGCGGCGGTTTTGGAGGATGAATCTGACTCAAGTATTGTCGCCTCGCACTCTCACTGCGCTGACGGTTGCGGGTTTACTTGGGATACCACCGACAAAGACGAATATGTCGTTTGCGCAGATTAGACTTAAGATACTTAAGTCACTTAAGTTACTTAAGATTATTAACCAAGGAGGAAAATGAAAAAAAATTTTAAAAAAGGGTTTACCTTAATTGAGGTCTTGGTGGTGATCTCTATCTTAGGAATTTTGGCCGGACTTTCGCTTACCAGTTATACTGGGGCCCAAAAGCAGGCCCGCGACAGCCAAAGGAAAAGTGATTTAAATCAGTATCGCAATGCGCTGGAAGTTTATGCCGGGGCAAACAGCCTGAAATATCCCAGTTATACCACCAGAACTGCCGCTGACACAGTTTGTTCCAGTAATTTGGCAACGATGATGAGCAGCTGTCCGACTGATCCGAGGACCTATACTTATTATTACCGGAGCGATGGGGCTGGCGCCGGCGGGGCAACCGCCACACAGTTCGTTCTCTGGACCGAGATAGAAACCGGCGGATGTTGGGAGGTTTGTTCAACTGGAAAAGTTGGGAAAATTGCTGCTGATGCCTGTCCCGATGATGGCGATGGGAACGGTGATGCTGGTGGAGTCTGCCAATTATGAGAAATAAAGGTTTTACTTTGATTGAACTTTTGGTGGCCATGAGCGTGATGGCGGTTTTAATGTCGCTTGCTTTAGTTTCTTATCAAGCTTCAAAAAAGGCGGCCCGCGACAGCAAGAGGAAAGCTGACTTGGAGCAAATCCGTTCTGCTTTAGAAATTTATCGCAGTGACTGCGGAGTTTATCCCGGAAGTTTGTCTAACCCGTTGGTCGGGGTAAGCCCACCTTGCCCTTCAACTGATGTTTATTTACAGGAAGTTCCTCAAGATCCTTTAGCTCCGGCGAGGACATATTATTACAATTATAATATGACTGATAACACTTATGCTCTTTGTGCTTCTTTGGAAAATGGCACTGGTACAGTGACTGGTTGCGGAGTAAGCGGGAGCTGTGGGGAGGCCGACTGCAATTATAAAGTAGTTAACCCCTAACCTTAATGAACTCTGAGCAAAGAATGATGAATTATGAGAGCAGAGGTTTTACAATTATTGAACTTTTGGTGGTCATTTCTTTGGGGATGATTATCGCGACCGGGGGTTTGGCGGGTTATATGAATTTCAGCCGGAGCCAAATGCTTGTTCAAGCCAGCCGCGGGGTTATCGCTGATTTGCGCTTGGCCCAGAGTTTAGCGGAGAATAATCAAAAACCCTCAGGTTGCAGTACGCTTTCCAAATATTCATTTCAGGTTCTTTCCGAGACAAGCTACCGTATTTTCGCCACCTGCGGTGAAAAAAATCCAGTGGAATATGACTACAAGGAGGATTCAATTCCCGCGGGTCTTTCGATGAGTGGATTTTCCCAAATCGATTTTAAGGTTCTTAAGCAGGGGTTGAGCTCAGCTGGAGGAGGATATGATTTGACCATTTCCGGTTTTAACAAAGAGAGAAAAATTAATGTTTCTCAAGGAGGGGTAATTAAATTAAGCAATGAATAAAGAAAGCCCCGGCCAATCACTCATCGAAGTCATTATCGCTTTGGCGGTTGCTGGTTTACTGGCAGTTGGTCTGGTGAAAGTGGGGACAACCGCCGTTAAAAGCAGTCGTTTTTCCAAGGAGCAAACCCAGATGACCAATCTTGCTCAAGAGAAAATCGCGGCCATTATCGATTATAAAAATAAAGATCCGCAAAATTTTTGGACTGTTAGCTATTATCCAGCTGGTTTTGACAATCCTGATTATCAGTCTGACAAAGGATGCTGCTTGTTGACTACGATTACGCCGGTCAGCTTACCGACCGAAACGCCAGATTTTGCCAACAGCCGCATGGTCCAAATTAATGTTAAAATTTTTTGGGAGAAGAAAGCAGGACTTGGCACTCAATGCAACAGCCTTGATTTCAGCCATAGTTTAAATTTTGACACTTATGTCACAAACTAAGTTTATATTGGCTGGTTTTACTCTCATTGAGGCACTGATTGCCATTTCGATGCTGGGCATCGCCGGCTTGGTAGCTTCCAGTTTACTTTTAACTTCTCTGACCAGTAGCAGCAAAGTTGAGGTTTCCAAGGAGGTCAGGCAGAATGGCGATTATGCCCTTTCAGTTATGGAAGGGTTAATTTTAAGCTCTCAAAGCGTGGACTGCCGAGATGAAGGCGGTTCTCCGAGCAATAAACAAATTTGGGTGACTGATATTGAAGGAAATACGGCAAAATTTCTTTGTGATGATGAAATGACGAATAAAATTTCTTCCTCCTCCCCTGCTTTTGTTTTCCCGGTAGATTTAACCGGGAGCAATGTGTTTGTTTCCGGGTGTAATTTTACCTGCGAGCAGGCCACCGGCCTGCCGACTAAGGTTGATCTTGAATTTACGGTTAGCCAAAAAGGCAGCGGGAGTAGTCAGCGGCCTAATGAAAAATCGAGTCATCAATTCAAGTCGGAAGTGCTACTGAAGAATTATTGAAAGGTTTGACTTGTGTTTTATTTTATTCTAAACTTAATTTAAACTTTTATCTAAGATGATTAGTTCTCTGCCCAAAGCCTTGACTTACTCAAAAGGCCAGATAGTTTTAATTGTGCTTCTGGTGTTATCGGTTCTTTCGGTGGTCGGGTTGTCGGTGGTTTCCCGTTCTGTCACCGACGTTAAGATTTCTCAGCAATCACAAGAGGCCGCCCGAGCTCTTTGGGTGGCACAAGGCGAATTGGAAAAAGCGATGAAAGCCAATATAGCGATTGGCGAAGCCCAGCCGGAAGAGGTGGGCGGGGTTAAGGTCTGGGTTTCTAAAAGTAATTTTGGCGGCGGAAGCGAACTGCTCTTTCCTGACAGCGTTGCTGCCAACGACCCAGTCACTTTGTGGTTGGTGGAGCATAAGAACAGCCAGGAAATAGACGAGACAAAGTCGTATTCCGGCAACCAGCTTACTTTTTACTGGGGAGAAACTTCCACTTGTGACGCCAGCTCACCGGCCTTGGAAGCAACTTTGATTTACAAAGACAACAGTAATGATTTTCAAAGCAAACGTTTTACCTATGATTGTCTTTCGACCAATCGAAGTAACTTCTCCTCTCCTAAGACTAATTGTTCTTTAGGCGAACAAACTTTTGCATTTTGCTCTGGCCCGGAAGACTTGAATTTACCCGCCAACTACCAGCCATATTTTGTGAGCTTGAGACTGCTTTTTAATGCTTCTCCCGAGCCGGTCGGAGTTAAAGGCGATCAGGCGTTGCCCACCCAAGGGAGCTGTTTTGAATCATCGGCCCAAATTCCCCAGTCCGGAGTGACGAGGAAGTTGCGACAATGTCAGCACTATAGCGTTCTGCCAAAAATTTTTGATTTTACGCTGTTTTCCGGAGGAAATATTTGATTTAAACCTGAAGATGAGCGATTGTTTTGGTCTTGATATCGGCTCGAATACCATAAAGATAGTTCAGCTGGCCAAGGAGAAGAATTTTTTCCGTCTGGTGGCCGCCGGGATGGCCAAAACTCCGCCGGTTGATTTGAGTTTTGTGGTGGAAAAAGATTTACTTACCATGGCCGAGGCGATAAAAAAGTTGAAGGACGAGGCAGCTGTAACTGTCAACAGGGTGGCGATGGCCCTTCCGGAAAGCAAGGTTTTTACTCAGGTGGTAGAGTTCCCCAGGATGAAGGAAGAGGAATTAAAGCAGGCTATCCCCTGGGAGGCAGAGGATTTAGTCCCCCAGCCCCTCGCCGAGGTTAATCTTGATTGGGAGATTATTGACGATGAGGAAAGTGTCAAGGACAATAAAACAAAAATTGTTTTGGTGGCCGCCCCTAAAATTTTAGTGGCCAAGTATTTGCAACTTTGTAAGATGGCAGGCTTGGAGCTGGCCTTTCTGGAAACGGAAACTCTGGCTTTAGTGCGGGCGTTGCGGCCGATTTTCAACCAAAATGACATCATCCTTACCAATCTCGGAGCCAAGTCGCTTGATATTATTCTTATTCACAAGGGCAATCTTTTTTTGACCCGGCAATTGCCCACCTCGGGAGAGGCAATCAACCGGGCTTTGGCCAATAGCCTGGGTTTGGATCTTCCCGCCGCAGAAGAGTATAAAAAAACTTATGGACTTTCCGAGCAGTTAGAAGGCAAAGTCGCCGGTGCCATTCAGCCGATTGTGATGATGATCGCTGATGAGCTGAAAAAGTCAACGGCTTTCTTTAAAGAGAAAAGCGGTTCTAGCTCAAAGCTCCTGCTTATTTCTGGAGGAACCAGTTTGCTGCCCGGGATAGCGGAATTTCTGGCGCAATCTTTAGGTTTGGAAGTCCAAGTGGCCGATCCACTTTCGATGCTTAATTTAAATCAGCAGGGCCAACCTTGGCTTAAGAAAAATTCTCCTCTTTTTGCGGTCGCCTGCGGTTTGGCCATGAGATGATACCAGGCAGAGAAAATGAAAGAAGAAATCAATTTAATTACGGAACAAATCCGAAAAGGGTTCAGCCTTTTAAAATATAAGAAAAAGATTAATCTTTTAACTGGTATCGTGGCCTTTTTTTTTATTATTGCCTGCACCGGTACCTTAATAGCCATTTTTCTTCTGAATCAAAGCTGGAAGCAAACTAAGCAAAAAATTTCCCTGGTGGAAGGACAAATAAAAAGTTTGGAGAAAGATGAATCATATGCCGTGGTGGTGGCCAATCGGGTAGCGGCGATCAATTCGATTTTGAAATCCCGGCAATCTTTTGCCGAGACTGTTTCGAGCATAAAATTGCTTTTTGTTCCTAATTTCCAGCTTTCCTCCTTGGAAGTAGCGGCGAATGCTGGCTGGCGAATCATCGGTTCTTGCAGCGATCTTCAGTCCCTAAACAAATTTTATGAAATTGTTGAGCAATTGCGACTTAATCCAAAATTTGCCAAGATGTCTTATCCCAGCGTGAGCAAAGATATTGAAAATGGGATTTATCACCTTACATTGGAGTTAAGAGAGTTAAAATGAAAAGTTCATTTAAATTGCCACCGGTGGTGAAAGATTTTCCGCTGACGCTCTTGGTTTTACTGCTGGTTTTGTTTTTTTCTCCGCTTTTTTTGGCGCCCAATATCAGAAAGGCAACTGGATTGAAAGAGCAGATTGACAAGGAGCGAGAGAGGCTTTCCCTTCTCTCCCAAAAGCTGGCTGACCTGCAGAATTTGTCAGAGGCAGAGCTGGTGGACGAAGCGAAGTTGTTAACCGAGGCCTTGCCGGCGGACAATGATTTTTATCAATCTTTGACGGTAGTAAAGAAAATTTTTGCTGATAACGGCGTGACCATGGATTCGTTTAAGTTTTCCCCAGGAGAAGTCTCCACCCAGGCTGCCGTCCTTGGGAGCAATAAAGCCCAAGGAAAGATTGAATATCAAGTTTCTTTTTCTTCTTCCTTTGAGAGTTTTGCCAATTTTGTCAGCGCTGTTGAGAAAACCTTGCCCTTGTTAGAGATTGAATCGATAAAATTTAACTTCCTTGGTACCGCCAGCAGTAGTGCCAACCTTCTTTCCTTTGAAGGAGTTTTGGGTCTGAGAAGCTTCTATTCACCTTTGCCAAGCACTATCGGAAAGATTGATAGCCCAGTGCCGAAAGTTAATAATCAGGAGAGGCAGTTAATCGAGGATCTGAGGACTTATAGCCGAGTTCAAGAAGCTTCTCCAGAAGCACCGGTAGTCATTGGTAGAGAGAACCCCTTCTCGATTTGATTTTCGGCGACTTTGATAAAAAATCTTTTCTGATTTTTTAGGTTTTTTAAGCGAGCAAGACAGCGAATGGCACTGATTACCTTTCCTTCTTTGCCGATAATTCTGCCTATTTCTTCTTGAGGAACAACAATGGTGTAAATTTTAAGCTGATTGACCGTTTCTTCTTTGATTTGAAGATCCTCGGGGTTGTCAATGATGAAACTGACGATTTTTTTTAGAAAGTCTTTCATAGCTAAGAAAGGACCTAGGTTTTTAAAATTTTTTTCAGGCCGTCTGAGATAATCGCTCCCTTTTTGACCCACTGGTCAAATAGTTCTTGGTTAAGTTTTAAAACCGGGTGATTAAAAGATGGATCATACGAACCGATGATATCCAAGAATTTTCCATCTCTTTTGTTTCTGGTTTCCGAAACCACAATTCGATAAAGAGGCTGTCTTTTTTTCCCGACCATTGAGAGTCTGATAGTGGTTGACATGGTAAAACCTCAAAGTAATATAAGTATTTTACCTGATTTTGGGTAATTTCTCAAGAGTATTTTCTGAAAGAGCTTTTTGGGCAGCTTGTTCTTCTGCTTCCTGTTTGGAGTGGCTGGTTCCCTCAGCCAGACAAATATCGCCAATAAAAACAGCCATGGTAAAGGTTTTTTGATGATCAGGGCCTGTCTCGGCACTTTGTCGGTAAACCGGTGAAGGATAGCCCTTAGCTTGAACTGCTTCCTGCAAAACGCTTTTACTGTCGCGGAAGGCGTTGATATTATTGATTTGGCTGATAAGCGGGGCAAAATTTTTTTCCAAGAATTGGAAGGCTACCTTGAGGCCTTGGTCGAGATAGACAGCGCCGATCAAAGCTTCAAAACTGTTGGCCAGCAAAACCGGGTTTTCTCTTCCCCCTCCCTGTTCTTCTCCCTTGCTCATCAGTAAAAATTCGCCCAGGGATAATTTTTCGGCCAGGTTGGTTAAAGTTTCGGTCCTTACCAAGTGGGTGCGGATAAAAGTGAGTTGACCTTCGGCTAAAGATGGGAATTTGTGATAAACGATCGAGGAAACCCAAAAAGACAAGATGGAATCTCCCAAGAACTCCATTCGTTCATTGGAGGATAAGCCCAAAGTCCTGTTTTCGTTCAAAAAGGAGCGATGGGTTAAAGCCTGTTGTAAAAGTTTCGGCTCTTTAAAATTCAACTGAAGCATTTCTTCTAGCCGGGAGAGATTATGATTTGAGTTTCCCATTTTCATTTTTTTTTAAAATGTTGCCCAGCACGCCATTGACAAAGGGGCCGGAATTTTCTGAACCGAATTCCTTGGCTAACTCCACTGCCTCATCAATAATTACCTTTGGCGGTTCGGATTTTTTGATCACCAACTCAAAGGTTGCCAGCCTAAGAATGGCCAGATCGATTTTATTAATCCTTTCGAGCGGCCATTCAGGAGCCGAAGCGACAATTTCTTTATCAATCGCCTCTTTATGATTAATAACTTCTTGGGCCAGTTCATCAACCGCTTGGTCTTTAGCGAAAAGATATGAAAAAAGCGAGATGACTGCTTGGCGACGACGCTGATGGCGGGGGTCAGTTTTTGTTTTCAACTTTCTTGTCCTCCGAAGCTTTAGCGTAGGAGGATTCCTCCTTGTTTCTAGTTTTTATCTTAAGAACTTGTCTGCCACGATAAAATCCACACTTCGGACAAGCGACATGATTTGGTTTAAGCTGGCCACAGTTTGAACACACTACTGAAGAAGAGGTGGTCACTTTTAAAGTTGCTCTTCTCTTTCCTTGTCTTCTTGTTGACCAACGGCGTTTGGGAAGTGGTGTCATGAGGATATTTTAATCTTTTCCAATCTCTTTTTCAAGGCAGAGTTGTGGGTGAGAAGTGAGAGGTGAGAAGTGAGAAGCTGGTTGGCGGCAGAACGGGTTTTCTGGATCAATTCAAGGTCAGTGAAGGAGGCTACCCTTAAATCAGCATAACCATGTTGCTTTGTTCCAAGGATTTCGCCTGGACCGCGGAGTTTTAGGTCGATTTCGGCCAATTCCATACCGACATTGGTTTTTTCCAAAGTCTTCAACCGGTTAATTATTGGAGGAGTTTCATTTTCAGTAAAAAGTAAACAATAAGACTGAAGATTACTCCTGCCTACCCTCCCTCTTAATTGATGGAGTTGAGCTAGACCAAAATGCTCAGATCCCTCCACCATCATGACAGTCGCATTAGGAATATCAATGCCCACTTCAACTACCGGAGTAGCCACCAGAATGTCATATTTCCCTTCCTTGAAGTCAGAAAGAATTTGATTTTTTTCTTTTGATTTTACCTTACCGTGGATTAAAGCAAGACGAAGATCTGGGAAGATCTCCTGCCTTAAGGTTTCAAACTCTTTAGTGGCTGCTTTGACAGAAGTCATAGTTTCCGACTCTTCAATGAACGGGCAAATGATAAAAGCTTGCTCGGGAGTGTCTTTTATGCAGTGGTGGATCCACCCGTAAGCTTTTTTTCTTTTTTCATTCGGAACAACCCAGGTTTTAACTTCAATTCTGCCTGCAGGCATTTCATCAATGATGGAGAGATCAAGATCGTTATACATTGTCAGAGCAATTGTTCTAGGAATTGGGGTGGCGGTCATAGTTAGGAAATGAGGAGCTTTCCCTTTGGCAGAGAGAAGTTTCCTTTGTTCGACTCCGAAACGATGCTCTTCATCAACCACCACCAAACCAACAGACTGAGGATCAAATTTTTGGTAAAGAAGTGCATGGGTGCCGACGATGACCCTCGAATTTGAAATTTGCTGCGAAGCGCGTAGTAATTTGAAATTTGAAATTTCTTTTTGGCCTCCAGTGACTAATTCTATCGGTACACCAAACGGTTCCAATAAAGATTTTAAGGTGGAATAGTGCTGGTTGGCTAGAATCTCGGTGGGGGCCATAAAGAGGGTGTCGGTATTATTCAAAAAGGCCGTATAAGCTGCCAAGGCAGCAACTACGGTTTTCCCACTGCCAACGTCTCCTTGAAGAAGGCGGTTCATCGGCGTATTTTTTTGAAGATCCAGAAGGATTTCCTTAATGCACCTCTTTTGGGCTTTTGTTAAGACAAAAGGCAATTTTTCCAAAAATTCCATCGATTTTTCCAGATCGATAAAGAACTGTTTGCCGAGGACTTTCCCTCCCCACTCCTTTTTCCGAAGCATTGCCGCCAGTTGAATTAAGAAAAGTTCGTCGAAAGCCAAACGGTATCTCGCCTTTTTGGCAATTTCTTTATTGTCAGGAAAGTGGATTTGTTTAATCGCACTAGCTTCGTCAATTAAATTTTCATTTCTGGCAATATTTTCTGGGAGGAATTCTTCGATTTTGTCTCCGAGGGCTTCAAGTGCTGCTTTAATTCGTGAACGAAGCCATTTTGAAGAAACTCCATAGGTTTCGTTATAGATCGGCACGAGACGACCGGTATGGATAGTATTTAAATTCGAAATTTTTTCGTATTCTGGGGACATTAAGACTCTTTTGTGGCCGAACCAATCGACTTTGCCAGAAAAGTTATAAATCTCCTCTTTTTTGAAGGTTTTCACCAGATACATTTGGTTAAACCAAATAGCTTCGATCTTGCCGGTTCCGTCGTCGATGATCGCTTCCTGCATTCTTTTTCCAGTTTTGGTGAATGTGTTAGTGATTTTTTCTACCTTTCCTCTTACGGTAACTGTCTCCCCTACCTGAAGACGCAAGATAGGGGAAATTAGAGAAAAATCATCGTAGCGGAAGGGAAAATGAAAAATTAGATCCTCAATGGTAAAAATTCCCAGTTTCTCCAGCCTTTTGGCATAAGTCGGGCCAACAAAAGGGAGTCGGACAATATGATCAGATAGGTTCATAGAAAAAATTCGAAGCACGAAATTCTAAATTCGAAACAAATTCTAATTTTCAAAATTCGAATTTAGAAAATTGTTTCGTATTTCGATATTCGAATTTCGGATTTAACCTTATTATACTGCTTACCGGAAAATTGAGGTAAAAAATGGGGCCAGAGAGGTTAAAATTAAGGCTACTGAGGCCACCGCCACAATAATCGTCCAAAGTTTTTGTTGTTTTTTACTTAAGATCATTGATTTAGTATAATTTCGTTAGCAAGAAAGATCAATGGTGAGCCGAGATGGCGGAGCGGTCAAACGCAACAGTCTGTAAAACTGTCGCTCGAAAGGGCTACGTAGGTTCGAATCCTGCTCTCGGCACAAAGGAGATTTATTTTATTTTCCAAAAGGTCTTTTTTCCAAATTTGATCGTATCTCCAGATTTTGGGTGATACGATGGATTGGTCATTGTGACTTCGTTGACGTCAACCCCTCCTTGTTTAATGAGTCTTTTTGCTTGAGTGATGCTTGTTCCAGAAGCGGCTGCTATTGTTCCAGAGAGAGATTGTTCCGGATTAATTTCTGTTTTATATTCTGGTTTTTTCTCTTGGAATGTTTCTTCAAATGCTTCTTCCGAGGGGATTGCTAACTCTTCTCCCCAAAGTATCTTAACCACCTCTTGCGCGAGTCTTTTCTTTTCTCCCATGGGATCTTTATTTATTTTATCTACAATTCCCCCTAATGGAACTTCGGTTAAAAGTTCAAACCCGAGTGCAATTATTTCATCCGGAAAGGACATAACCCCGCCATAAAACTTTTCTGGAGTGGAATCCAAAAATAGAGCGTTACCTGTCGTTTTCCCAACTTTGTTACCTTCTTTGTCAACCAAAAGTTTGGTGGCAAGAACAAATTTTTCTTTACCCGTGATCTTTTTCATTAAATCTCGGCCCGTAAGCATATTAAAAATTTGGTCAGATCCACCAACTTCCAGGTTAACATCCATAGCGATTGAATCGTAACCTTGCATTAGGGGATAAAGGAATTCACTTAAGTAGAGGTCTTTCCCGTCTTTAACTCTTTTTTGGAACATATCTCTTTCGATTACCTGAGCATAGGTAGTTAAAGACGCCAGTTTCAGTAGCTCAGCGAAACTCAACTTACTAAGCCACTCGCTATTATGTAAGATTTTGGCCGGATTTTCTCCATCAAAGTCCAAAATTCTTCCTGCTTGTTCTTTATAACTTTTTGAATTTTGTAAAACTTGCTCTCTGGTAAGGGGTTTTCTGACCTCTGATTTTCCGCTTGGGTCGCCAATCATGCCGGTAAAATCACCGATTAAAAAGATGATCTCATGCCCAAGCTTCTGGAATTGTCGCAATTTCATGAGTCCCACAAAGTTTCCTAGATGAAGGCTTGGCATCGAAGGGTCAAAACCTTGGTATAGTCTTAGTTTCTTCCCACTTCGAAGCACTTTTTCTAATTCCTCTTTTGAAGGATAAATTTTCTCTACCCCCCTGGTTAACAAATTTTCTATTTTATCCATACCATAAATATAAATATATCACAAGCAAAGACGTTTATGCTACATGTTTTTGGCGGGAAATCACGCGAAATCACACGCGTGGGGTGATACAGCTTCACACCCCCGGTAGATTGTCTTAATCTGATGTATCTTGATCGAGTGTTAAATGCTTTATTTCGCTAAGCCTTCTCTGGTAATCAGCTTGATCTAGAGTAAAAGAGAGAAAGATTTCCTTTGTTTTATAAAAACTATTGATAAAATCAGTGTCGAGAAATGAAAAAGAATTTTTATCTAAATAAGAATTAAAAGAAGACCAAGGATAATTTCTGAGCTGGTTAAGTTCTTTTACAAGGAAGGAGGTATACGGGTTTAAATGTACATAGCGGACTGTGTGTATAAGTTGTTCATCAGACTCGATTCTTTCTGCTTTGAACATTTCTTGGAATAATGAACCTGTTCTTTTCATCTTAGTATTTATATATTTGGCATAGCTATTCTGTAAATTACTAATAAATTTTCTTATTCCGTCATCTTTTGACTCTTTCATTACAAAATGGAAGTGATTTGGTATTAAACAAAAGGCATAAATATTGACTTGTTTTGGTCCTTTTTCCTCCAATTCTTTTAAGAAAAGTGACCTTGAATTTTGTTCCAAACGGTTATAATACGAAAATCTTAGGTTTGGGGAAGAGAAACGATAAAAATTTGTCACCTCGAGGAAACGTTGATAATCTCTTTTCTCGAAGAATATCGGGCTTTTTGCAATTCCTCGGTTAAAGACATGATAGATTTGATCAGTGAAGATAGGATGTTTACGATACCCCATTAATAAAAGATTACTCGATAATGCCGGAGGTGTCAAGCTATATCACTCGTGGGGTGTGAGACGGGGGTGTGAGACGAGCTTTTGCCAAGAAATTTTTTGTGATATATTTGATTCATGTCCAATATTCATTGGCGGGAGGTATGGAAAAGGAGGTTGTGGCAGATAAGCCACCCCAATTTTTCTCCGAAAAAATTTAATTTTTCTAAACTCCTGGCTCGATTGGCCTTTTTAGCTTTTATTTTGGTTTTGTCAGGTACTGTGGCCGGAGGAGTATTTTTGGTGGTAATTGCCCGTCAGCTTCCCCGGCCCGATCGGATTGTTCGTAAAGAAGGCTTTGCCACCAAGATTTTTGATCGTAATGGAAAACTTATTTACGATGTTTTTGAAAATCAAAAAAGAACGCCGGTCCAACTCTATGAAATTCCCCAAACTTTGCGTGAGGCCACAGTGGCCATTGAGGATAAAGATTTCTACAAGCACAAGGGTTTTGACCCTAAAGGCTATCTGAGATCAATTTATTATGTTTTTGTTCGGCACCGGCTTCAAGGCGGTTCTACCCTTACTCAGCAGCTGGTGAAAAATGTTTTACTCTCCTCAGAAAGAACGGTCAAGAGAAAAGTCAAAGAATTTATCTTAGCTTTGGAAATCGAGGCGAAATATTCTAAGGATCAGATTTTGCAGATGTATCTTAATGAAGCTCCCTACGGAGGAACTGCTTGGGGGGTGGAAGAGGCGTCAAGAACTTATTTTGGGAAGAGCGTTTCTGAACTTTCTTTGACCGAGTCCGCTATCTTGGCTGGTTTGCCACAAAGTCCTTCCCGCTATTCACCTTTTGGTCAAACTCCCACCGCTTATATCAACCGCACAAGGGATGTTTTAAGAAGAATGAGAGAGGATGGGTATATTTCTTCAGAGGATGAGCAAAAATCCCTTAAGGAATTGGAAAATTTTAAGTTTGTCTCGATCAGTGGTACTTTAAAAGCTCCCCATTTTGTGATGTATGTCAAGCAACTTTTGGAGGAAAAATATGGGGAACAGGTAGTGGAGCTGGGCGGTTTGCGGGTAACCACGACTCTTGATTTAGATTTTCAAGATAAGGTCCAAGAAGCAGTGGCCTCAGAAATAGCCAAGGTGGAGAAAGTCCATATCACTAACGGCGCCGCCATGGTCATGAACCCGCAAACGGGTGAGATTTTGGCGATGGTCGGCAGTAAAAATTACGATGATCCAAATTATGATGGGAAATTTAATGTGGTGATGGCCAAGCGGCAACCGGGAAGTGCCATTAAGCCGATAACTTATGCGGCCGCCTTCAAAAAAGGTTATACTCCGGCAACGATGCTGGTGGATACGACCACCGCTTTTCCTGAGGGTGCTAATAAACCAGATTATGTTCCCACCAATTATGACGGTAAGGAACATGGTCCCCTGCTCCTTCGCAATGCCTTGGGAAATTCGATCAATATCGTGGCGGTAAAACTGCTGGCTTTAGTGGGTTTGCAGGAGATGCTTTCTTTGGCCAACGATATGGGTTTACAGACCTTGGCCCCGACCCAAGAAAATTTATCTCGTTTTGGCCTTTCGGTTACTCTTGGTGGCGGTGAAGTAAGACTAATTGATTTAACTTCCGCCTATAGCGCTTTTGCCAATGGTGGGTTGAAAGTTGAGCCGGTGGCGATTTTGAAGATTACGGATAAAGATGGGAATGTTTTGGATGAATTTAGGCCTTTGCCGGGCAAAAGAGTTTTGACAGCGCCAGAAGCCTTTCTTATTTCCAATATTTTATCTGATAATTCCGCCAGAATTCTTACTTTTTCCGAAAACAGCTTGCTGAGGTTTGATGACCGTCAGGTGGCGGTTAAGACCGGAACAACGAATGATAAAAGGGATAACTGGGCAATCGGCTGGACGCCGCAGGTGATGGTGGGGGCTTGGGTGGGTAACAATGATAATTCGCCAATGAAAAACGTTGTTTCTGGCGTTTCTGGCGCCACTCCGATTTGGCGAAAGGTAATTTTGGAATATTTAAAGGGAAAGCAGAGAGAAGATTTTGCTATCCCCGAAGGGATTGTCTCAGCCGAGGTGGATGTAGTCTCCGGATATCGCAGTCATGACGGATTTCCTGCAAAAAGCGAATATTTTATTGACGGTACTCAACCCGCCGACGCAGGAAGCGAAGACCCGATTCACAAGAAATTGAAACTCTGCAAAGCTGAGGGGAAATTAGCCACGCCGGTGGACATTAGCCGGGGCGATTATGAGGAAAAAGAATTTTTTATCTTTAAAGAAAATGATCCGTTTGCCAAGGAAGGAGAAACCAACCGCTGGCAAAAAGGAATTGACGATTGGGTGGCGAAGCAGCCTGATGAACGTTATCACCCGCCGACGGAATATTGTAACACCCTTGATCAGATTCAGGTAAATATAACCTCTCCTCAAAATCAGAGTCAGACCAGCTCGTCTTTTACCATAAAAGCCGAGCCGGTTTCGGCAAATGAAATTGTGAAGGTAGGTTTTTACATTGACGGAAATCTGGAAAAGGAATTGACCTCTCCGCCTTATGAAATTGAAGTCACTCTGCCAGATGGGAAGTATAGCATTAAAGTGACGGCCAGAGATGATAAGGGGACTGAAGGGAGTAATGAGATAAAAATCGGGGTCAATGTCCCTTGGGACTATATTTCACCGACACCCACTCCAATGCCTTCTCTTTCTCCAACCAGTATCGTCACTCCTACCCTCATGGTAACTCCCACGCCTTAAATTACTAATTTGATCTATTTTGTTATCTTGTTTTTTAATTAATTGATGGTATAATTTCAACGAAAGTTAGCAATAGGAGATAAGATGCCGTCGCCAGACATAAAAAGAGGCGGTCCTTTTCCAGACCCTTTCGAATATTTAGAAGCTCAGGAAATTAAACCTTATCCTACCTGGAAGAGCTGGAGGCATGAGGTAGAAGAAGCTTGCAAAATTTCATTTAGAAACGGCACTTCGGATAAAGAGAGCAATATTTCTCGTGAGCAGAGAAAAGAACAGAAAGAAAAACTTTCTCAGGCGGAAGCATTACTTCATAGACTTTACATAATAAGGAGAAAGTTCCAAATAGCTGGTGGAGTAAATCCTGTAGAAATGGA
>Ga0172362_10002680_pt1 | contig 15394 bp, 15 predicted proteins | sample LakKivs1_kivu2a2_FD_114534 | JGI IMG/M metagenome (GOLD analysis project Ga0172362, IMG submission 114534) | Sediment microbial communities from Lake Kivu, Rwanda - Sediment s1_kivu2a2 | ecosystem: Environmental > Aquatic > Freshwater > Lake > Sediment | place: Rwanda: Western Province, Lake...
ACCACGCTTCAACTGGAACGTATAGCGAAGAATCTGGCGTTGCCTGTTTATCACACGCCGATTGGCTTCAAATACGTTACCGAATTGATGCTGGAAAAGGATGTCATTATCGGCGGAGAAGAAAGCGGAGGGGTCGGGGTTAAAAATTATTTTCCGGAAAGGGACGGTCTTGTTGCGTGTCTTCTGATTCTGGAAATGATGATGGTGAATAAAAAATCCCTGAGCCGGCTTATTGCCGATATGGAAAAGGAATTCGGGAAATTTGTCTACGACCGGAGAGATGCTTCGTTTCCTGTTGAAATGCGCGAGAAAATGATAAAAACGCTAATTGACCGCAACCTGAAATTCCTGATCGGCAGGAAGGTCAGCCGGATTGATACTACAGACGGTATTAAGTTTCTTCTGGATCCGCCGGGATGGCTGCTCCTGAGGGGTTCGGGGACAGAGCCGATACTGAGAATTTATGCTGAGACAGAATCAGCGGTGGATACAAAAAAACTTCTGGAGGAAGGTTATCAGTTAGCGGGGTCAGTATTATGAAAAAGACAATTGTTTTATTTATGTTTATGTGCCTGTCGCTGCCGGTGTTTTCGGCAGCAGACGAAAAAGCACAGATTGACAACTGTATTTCCGACCTCAAAACAGGGTCGACAGAAAAAAAGGTCTATGCAGCTGAAGTTCTGGGAAGGATGAAAGCCAGAGAAGCCGTTCCTGCGCTTATTATTGCTTTTTCCGATAAAGACGACCTGGTTCGTAAGGCGGCAATCAGGGCAGCTGGCGACATTGGTGATACAAGCGTGTATGAGGAACTGCTGGAGAAGCTTAACGACGAGTTGCCTTCTGTCAGGGATGTTGCAGAGAAAGTCGCAACAAAAATGGAATCAAAGGAACTATTACCGAAGATTGTAAAAGCCCTGGACAGCAAATCTGCGGCAGTCCGGCTTTATGCGGTTGAGGCGATCGGAAGGATAGGCGACAAAATATCCGGGAGAGAATTGATCAGGATGTTCAGGGACACCGATGACGATATAAAAAAGGCGGCGGCAGAAGCCGCAGGAAAACTTGGAGAACGTTCTGCAATACCTGCCCTGCTTGAAATGGTTCGCGACAAGGGCAAAGGGGTTTCTTTGCAGGCAAAGGAAACGCTGGATAAACTGGTTAACAGGGAGGATGTGGCGGAGTTTCTGAAATTGCTGAAAGATAAAGAAGATGCGGTCAGGCTTTATGCCATTGAAATGCTGGGCAGAATCGGAGATGAAACAACGGTTAATTCCCTGGTTGAGCTTATGAAGGATAGCAATCCTCAGATCAGGGAAAAATCAGTTTCTGCGATTTACCGGCTGGCAAAGGAACGTGCAAATGCTATTGTTGTACGGTTGCTGGACGAGAAACAACCGGAACTTAAGTTGCTGGCGCTTGATTTTTTAGGCAGGTTTGCAGACCGGACGATTGTTCCTAAACTGGTGCAAATCATGAGGGAGCCAGATGAAACAGTTTGCGTTGCAGCAATACAGGCACTGGGAAAGTTAAAAGATCAGGGGACGGTTCCTGATTTAGTAGCTAATTTCAATGACAGCAGGGAAAATGTCAGGTTGGCAAGCATTGAAGCAATAGGCCAGATGGGAGATAAAGGGGCATACTACAAACTGGCAGGACTTCTGAAAGACAATTCGCCCAAAGTCAGGCAAAAGGCTGTTGAAGCACTGGCAGAAATCAGGGACAGCAGGACTTTTTCAGAAATAATCAAGTTGTTGAACGATGCAGATTCCAAGGTGAAAATGGCGGCTTTTTGTGCTCTGGGAGATCTGGGAAACCGTGAAGCAATACCTGCTTTAGTGAAGGCGCTGTCAGACGAAAGTACCAGGGGTGCTGCCGCCTATGCTCTGAAAAAACTGGATTCCAAAGATGTGATAGGGATTTTAAGGGGAAAGGTTGCTGAAAGTGACGAGCATGTCAGGGCAGGTGCTGTATATGGACTCGGCAGTCTGGGCGACAACGAAAGCGCGGAAAAAATAATTACGATGATGAAAGAAGACAACAGCCCTGTTGTCAGAGCATCGGCAGTGGAAGCCGTAGGCAAATTGCATTATGTACCGGCAGTTCCTGATGTTATGAAGCGCCTGAAGAAAGATGAAGACGAGGAGGTGCGTCAGTCAGCCGCAAAGGTGATAGGTCAACTGGGAGATGCCCGCTTGCTCGACGATCTTGAGGAAATTTCCGGTAACGAAAAATCCGAGATGGTGAGGGATGCAACTGGCTGGGCAATCTGGCGGATAAGGATGCGCACGAAGCCGTATAGACCAAAAAATCTAAATGAGTAGGACAGGAGGGAAAAATGGTTAAAGCAGACTTAATAAAGAAAATTTCGGATGCAACGCGGGTGAGCAAGCAGGAAGCAGAAAGAATAATGGAATCTATTCTGGATGGAATTAAGAACAGTCTGGTCCGCGGAGAAAAAGTTGAATTAAGAGGACTTGGCACTTTTCTGGTGAAGAACAGGGCGCCAAGACTGGCAAGGAGCATGAAAACCGGGGAAAGTATTCCTCTGCCTTCCAGGCGGGTACCGGTTTTTAAAACAGGCAGGGAGTTGAAATCGATATGAAACTCAAGTTGGGATTACCGGCAGGAAGTTTGCAGGAGTCAACCGTCGAACTTTTCAAGTCGGCCGGCTTCAATATTTATGTGAGCAATCGCTCGTACGTGCCTGTTGTCGACGATGACGAACTGGATGTTCGTTTGATTCGCGCACAGGAAATTCCAAGATACGTTGCAAACGGTCATCTGGATGCCGGGATTACAGGAAAGGACTGGCTCCTGGAAAGCGGGAAAAAGGTAAATGAAGTTCTGACTCTGTGTTATGCCAAGCAGGGAAGAACATCGGTCAAATGGGTGCTTGCAGTACCGGTTAATTCAAAAGTGAAGAGGACGGCGGATTTAAAAGGCAAAAAAGTCGCAACAGAACTTGTAAATGTTACGCGTGAATATTTCAGAAAGAAGAAGGTGAATGCCGACGTTGAATTTTCATGGGGTGCAACAGAGGCGAAACCGCCGGATCTGGCAGATGCTGTCGTTGATGTTACAGAAACAGGAATTTCTCTGTCTCTGCAGCGTCTTCGTATTATCGACGTGGTGCTTGAATCAGCACCCGTACTGATTGCCAACGGGAGAGTATGGCAGAATAACGAAAAGAGAAAAAAGATTGAAAACATCGGCATCCTTCTTCGGGGAGCATTGCAGGCAAGAGAAAAAGTCGGCCTAAAAATGAATCTGCCGAAAGACAAATTTAAAAAAATATCAGCGATACTGCCTTCGCTGAGAAAGCCGACAATCTCTCCGCTGACCGATACTAAATGGCTTGCGCTGGAAGTTGTGGTTGATGAGAAGATTGTCCGGAAAATAATCCCGGAGCTCAAACGCGCAGGCGCAGAAGGAATTATTGAATACCCGCTGAACAAGCTTATTTATTAGGCTGCATGGCCCGCAGAAAATGTCAGAAAAAAGTTTATGCAGACAAACCCGCCTGGATCTGAGACGGCTTGAAGACGAAACGCTGGCTCCGTATGCAATGAAAAGCCGCCTTTCAAAGGGGCGCAGATATCCTGAAAAGGAGCACGAATACCGCTCGGTGTTTCAGCGCGACCGCGACCGGATTATTCATTCAACCGCGTTCCGGCGTCTGGAATACAAAACACAGGTGTTTGTCATACACGAAGACGATTATTACAGGACCCGGCTCACGCATACGCTTGAAGTGGCGCAGATTGCACGTTCAATTTGCCGCCGCCTTCGATTAAACGAAGACGTGACAGAATCGGTTGCCCTGGCGCACGATCTCGGTCACACGCCTTTCGGACATTCAGGAGAAAAAGCCCTTCACGAACTGATGAAAAATTACGGCGGTTTTGAGCACAACCGACAGAGCCTTCGCATAGTCGATGAACTGGAAGAAAGATATCCTGATTTTCCAGGGCTCAATCTGACCTGGGAAGTCCGCGAATGTCTGGCAAAACACAGGACAGAATACGATCTGCCGGTTGAAACAGAATTCGGAAAGGGTCAGCCGATTTTGGAAGGACAGATTGTCAATATGGCAGATGAAATTGCCTACAACAGTCATGACCTGGACGATGGTCTGGCTTCAGGACTTCTCAATCCCGAAGAACTGTGCGACGTTCGGTTATGGAAGGAAATCCATGACAGAGTCGGCTCCAGGGTTTCAGATGCAGAAAAAAGAAGATACCAGTGTATCAGGGAATTAATCAACCTTCAAAGCAACAATCTTGCTGAACAGACAGAGAGAAATCTGGCGCGACATAAAATCAAAAACGCCGATGATGCAAGGGCATGCCGTCAGGCAATTGTAAATTTCGGTTCGGAAATGTCAGAAAAGAACAGCCAGCTCAAGGAGTTCCTGATGCGCCGCCTATATCAGCATCACAGGGTTGTCAGGATGGAGGACAAGGCAAGCCGCATTATAAAGGGTATTTTCAGGGTTTATGCCGAGCGGGCAGATGTTCTTCCGCCGAAATTACAGTTGCGGATGAAATCAGTTTCCAAGGAAAGAGTGATTTGCGACTACATTGCCAGTATGACCGACAGATTTGCGCAGGAAGAATATAAAAAACTTTTTGATCCCCTTGAAAAGGTATAAAAATGAACAAGGAGCTGTCAGATAAATGGCAGGACGACGATATGTGCTTTGCCTGCGGGAAGGAAAATGCTGAAGGACTTAAACTCGCATTTGAGATAGAAGACGGCCGGATCAGGACGGAATTCACTTTTGGAAAAAAATTCCAGGGTTATACGGATATTGTTCACGGTGGAATCATAGGGCTTGTGCTGGACGAAGTAATGGTGAATCTGCCGTGGAAAATTTACAAAGTTCCGGTTGTCAGCGCAGAAATGAATGTGCGGCTGATAAAACCTGCCAGAGTAGGACGGAAAATTATTTTTACTGCCTGGTTCGCAAATGAAAACCACCACCGGAAGCTTGTCGACACAGCATCTGAAGCGCGGTTAGAGGACGGCACCCTGATTGCCAGGGCCACCGCAAAATGCGTTAAAGTTTAACCTGTATGTCATGTTCCAGCGAAAACATCAGAGAGTCAGAGTTGACGCAAGGATAAAGGTTCACGACATCCTTGAGGATAAAACACAATATGCACAGATTGTGGATCTCAGTGCCGGCGGAGTTGCGCTGACAGTCGAAACAAGGATTCTGCAAAGCACGCCGGTAGCCTTGACCTTCTGGCTGCCCGATGGAATGGTCTGCAGAAATCTACCCGGGGATGTTGTCTGGGTGAAAGCCAGCAAAGGCGGACATGATATCGGCATATGTTTTCACGATTTAACGCCTGAAGAGATTTCACTGCTGGATGGGTTTGTAATGAAACACTGGAACCGCCAGGAACGCAAGCTATTTAAAGGCAGGGCTTAGGCTGATCGAATACGGACAGTGTTGAGCGCATCTGGATTTTTTAACAAAATTAAATGTCAACTGGTAAGTGGTGTTGATTTCTCCCGTGAAAACAGTTAAAGAATTTCTGTTATCGGAACCACTGTGTCAGAAAAGAATAACAGTGGTAGCATCTTCCGCAGTTTTTTTCGGGTTGTTTGTTTCGGCTACCGACGTCATTATGCCGTTGTAGGTTACCCGTGACCTTGGTTATTCCGCTGCCCAGTGGGCACATTTGCGTTCTCTGCGCATGGCAGGTGTTCTGGCAGGGGTTATAATCCTGGGCTGGCTTTCAGACAGATTTGGGCAGAGCAGGATGGCTGGTTTAGTGATGTTTGGGGCTTCAGGAATAATGGTATGGGCCGGTATCGGTCTGGGTAACAATATCTGGCTGGCAATGCCGGTGTTCGGCGCCCTGGTCAGCACTTCCTTTGTCAATCTCAACACTCTGACTCAGATTATTTCCAGGACACGGCAGGAGCTGGCTAATTCTATTTATCGGACTATAGGTACTATCGCAGGAGTTGTTGCACCGTTTTTTGCCACATGGCTGGCAAGTCTGGCCGGCTATAATGCGGTATTTTGGGCCTGCGCCGGCCTGCTTGGTATAGCCGGATTCGCCGTTATGCGCTATCCAGGAGAACCTGAACCGGAACCGCTCTCTAACTGGCGTGCAGAACTGACAGGTTTTCTGAATGGTTACAGGACAGTTCTGAAACAAAAACCGTTGATGCGTTTCATCCATTTTTCCCAGCTATGGAGCACTTTCCTTGGAGGTGTCGGCGTTTTCATCGTCATCCGTTTTACCCGGGAACTGGGATTGACCGACCGCCAGTTAGGACTGATTATTTCCGGCGCTGGTGTAGTAGCTGCCGGTGTAACAGTTGCCGGCATATTTTTTTTGGACAGGATCCGTCTGCATCCATTGTTCTGTTACAGTGCTGTGATATGCGGTCTGGCAGCAACGCTCACAGGAATTGCCGACTCGGTTTTGCTGACGGCAATCGGTATATTTATCCTGACGCCTCTTGGCACGATGCTTAACGGGCCGTTGAGTATGTGGATCAGCCGTAGCGCAGGAGAATCCAGTCAGACGGCAGCTTTCAGCATTCACAAACTGGTTACGGTGCTTTACACGGCAGCAGGTATGTTTATGTTTGGCTTGCTTGAACAGCGTTTCGGTATCCGTCCGGTACTGCTGGGCACGGGTATTTCCAGTACCGTAATAGCTATTGGTTTTTTCTTTTTGCCGGAGCCGCCGGACATAAACCTGGCTATTACTGTGCCGCCGGATAATCGCTTAGAATGATTTTCCCACTGCTGTCTTTTGAGGTACTCTAAAAGACACCAACCTTCTACTTCGGGTTTTAACTATTGGGTTACCATAAATATCCACGGCCAAGGCCGTGGTATTTGAAACGTTTTGTGCGGCTTCCCTCGGCTTCCCTCGGCTTCGCCGTTCTTTTTCTTGCCGCTTCATCCACGGGCAAGCCCTGTGGATTTCGCGGTCTTGTTATAAAAAAACCGCAGTTTTGATTGACAATTAATCATTTTAGTGCTAATATTTAAGCAGATAACAATGGCGTTATCTGCGGTATGGTTTCCCGCCAGGAAGGAAAAATTCCGGAAAGGACAAAGAAGTCCTACGTCTATGGCGGAGTGTTTTCATAAAGACTCAACTATCTGTATACAAAAAGGAGTGAAGATGGCAACGCAAAATATATTTGAAATTGCGCAACGACAGTTAGATGCAACGGCTGAAAAATTAGGGCTTGACAAGGCAACACACGAACTTCTCAGATGGCCGCAGAGAGAGATCTGGATAACGCTGCATATCAGGATGGATGATGGTTCAACCAGAGTTTTTCACGGTTTTCGCGTTCAGTATAATACGGCAAGGGGCCCGGCAAAAGGCGGTATCAGATGGCATCCGGACGAAACAATAGATACGGTAAGAGCTCTGTCGGCGTGGATGACCTGGAAAACAGCGGTTGTGGATATACCTCTGGGCGGAGGCAAGGGAGGAATAATCTGTGACCCCAAAAAGCTTTCCGAAACAGAAAAAGAGCGGCTCTCGCGTGCTTATATCAGGGCAATAGCGCCTTTCCTTGGAGTTCACAACGATGTACCTGCGCCTGATGTCTATACCACTCCGCAGATCATGGCGTGGATGATGGACGAATACGAGACAATAGTTCAGTCGTCTCATCCCGGTGTTATCACAGGTAAACCAATCCCTCTGGGAGGAAGCCAGGGACGCGGAGACGCTACTGCAAGAGGCGGGATGTATACAGTCAGAGAGGCGTGCAAGTTCCTGAAACTTGATGCTGCAAAGGCAAAATTTGCCATTCAGGGATTCGGGAATGCAGGACAGTTTGCAGCGCTTCTGCATCCTGAAATACTCGGCAAGGGGAAGCTTATCGCCGTGTCCGACAGCAAAGGCGGAGTAATGAGCGAAGAAGGCATTGATCCCGGAAAAATTGTTGCGTACAAGCTGAAAACAGGTGCAGTTCAGGGTTTTCCCGGAACAAAGCCAGTTAGCAATGAGAAACTTCTTGAGCTGGATGTTGACATACTCTATCCGTCGGCAATTGAGAATGTCATAACCGAGAAAAACGCTGCCAACATCAAGGCGAAAGTTGTCTGCGAACTTGCGAACGGTCCTACCACGCCGGAAGCAGACGAGATTCTTCATAAGAAGGGAATCCATGTGATTCCTGATTTTCTGGCAAATGCCGGCGGTGTTACGGTAAGCTATTTCGAGCAGGTGCAGAACACGTATAACTACTACTGGACTTTGCAGGAAGTGTACAAGCAGCTGGAGGCAAAAATGGTAACTGCTTACCACACAGTTTACAATATGCATAAGTCCAAAAACGTGCATATGCGGCTTGCGGCTTACATGGTTGCTGTTCAGCGTGTTGCAGAAGCGATGAAACTTCGCGGCTGGGTTTAAGCCGGACAGCATTTTCAAAAGGGGTCAGGAGCCGATTGCGGTTCCTGGCCCCTTTAATTTGCAGCATTTTTCTGGTATAATACCGTAAAAACCAAACAGGAGAAAACGATGTGGAAAGGTGTGATTGAGCATTATAAAAAATATCTTCCGGTTACGAAAAAAACGCCCCTGATAACCCTGCAGGAAGGGGATACTCCGCTTATACAGGCGAAACGGTTAAGCAGAGAAATCAACCGCAAACTGGATATTTACCTTAAATACGAGGGTGCAAATCCAACCGGATCTTTTAAAGACCGGGGAATGACCCTTGCCATTTCCAAGGCAAAGGAAGAGGGTGCAAATGCTGTTATCTGTGCTTCCACGGGAAACACTTCTGCTTCAGCTGCCGCGTATTCCGCTGCTGCGGAAATGGACTGTTTTGTTCTGATTCCTTCAGGACATATCGCCCTTGGCAAACTTTCCCAGGCAATAGTGCACGGAGCAAAAGTCCTGTCCATTGATGGAAATTTTGACGTTGCATTGAACATGGTGCGGGAAATATCAGCAAAACACAGGATTACTCTTGTAAATTCGCTCAATCCGTTCAGGATTGAAGGACAGAAAACCGGTGCGTTTGAAATTATAGAACAACTCGGAAAAGTTCCGGATTTTCAGGCAATGCCCGTAGGTAATGCCGGTAACATCACCGCTTACTGGAAAGGATACAGGGAATGGAAGGCAGACGGAATTACCAAAAATCTTCCGAAAATGCTCGGGTTTCAGGCAGCCGGTTCTGCGCCGATTGTTGAAGGCCATCCGATTGAACATCCGGAAACCATAGCAACCGCAATCCGTATAGGAAACCCGGCAAGCTGGAAGCAGGCAGCGGCAGCAAGGGACGAATCAGGCGGGTTGATCGACAAGGTTACCGACGATGAAATAATCGCCGCATACAGAATGGTGGCGTCGCTTGAAGGAATTTTCGTTGAGCCGGCTTCCGCGGCTTCAATCGCAGGACTGATCAAACTGAGCAGGGCCGGATATTTCAAGTCGCCGGCAACCGTTGTGTGCATTTTGACCGGTCATGGGTTGAAGGATCCCGACAGAGCAATCGCTTCCTGTGAACAGCCGGAAAAAGTCCCGGCGGAGATCAGCGGAATTATCAAGGCGATGCATCTTAAATGACCGACATCCTTGCCATAGCAGGAGGGCTGAGGAAAAATGCAAATTCAACAATTCTCCTGGAAGAAGCGATTAAGGGTGCCGAATCCGCAGGTGCAGCAGTTGAAAAAATAACAGTCCGTGACCTCCGGATTTCCGGGTGCCGGGAGTGCCATTCCTGCGATGCAACCGGAGAATGCATAATAAAGGATGAAATGCAGAAAATTTATTCCTGGCTGCGCAGCATAAAAAATATTATTATAAGCTCCCCGATTTTTTATTACGGCATTCCAAGTCAGTTGAAGGCGGTGATTGACCGCGGGCAGGCAAATTATGCCAGAAAATACCTGCTCAAAAAACCGGCAGCCGACATTACAGAAAAACGGCGCGGGGTTTTTATTGCTGTTGCAGGAAGCAAAGGGGAAAAAGTGTTCGACGGTGCTGTGCAGACAATCGGGTATTTTTTTGATTCCTTCGGAATAAAATATTACAGTGACCTGCGTGTGAGATCTGTTGACGGTGCAGGAAAAATCAGCAAATATCCCGAAATATTGCAGCAGGCATTTTTGCTCGGCAGAGAACTGGCTGAACAGGGAAAGAGATAAATGGACGAGGGCAAGAACGGCATTTCCGGTCCGGATTTTTCGTCATCTGTTGCAGAAAATGTTAAAAGAATTTTTTCCGGCCTGCCTGCAGGAGTTACACTGGTTGCAGCGTCGAAAACCAGGACTGCGGATGAGATTAATGATGCGGTTTCAGCAGGCGTGAAGATAGTCGGAGAAAGTTATGTCCAGGAAGCCCTGGGGAAAAAAACATTAGTTTGCGGAAATGTCGCATGGCATTTAATCGGACATCTGCAGAAAAACAAGGTTAATAAGGCTGTCGGAATATTTGATCTGATTGAAACAGTTGATTCTCTGGAACTGGCTGTACTGATTGACCATGCAGCCGGCGCAGCCGGAAAGACAATGCCTGTTTTTGTTGAAATTAACAGCGCCAAGGAGGAAAATAAATCCGGTGTAATGCCTGAAGATACAGAGAATTTTATAAGGAAGATCGCAGGTTTTGAAAATATCAGGGTCGCGGGTTTGATGACGATGGGGCCGCTGACCGAAAAACCGGAGGATATCAGGCCGTATTTCCGCCTGACAAAGGAAATATCGGAAAAAATAAAATCAGTGAATGTTCCCGGCGTTGAGATGAAGTATCTCTCGATGGGAATGAGCGATACATACAGGATAGCAGTTGAAGAAGGTGCAAATATTGTGCGGGTCGGCACCGCAATATTCGGACCAAGGGGGAGGAAAAAATGAGAAACTGTTCAGCTGAAAACAATCTTAAGACCTGCAACTGTTCTTACGAGTCGTGTTCGCGGCGAGGCATTTGCTGCGAATGTATTACCTATCACCGCAAAAACAGAGAATTACCAGCCTGCTATTTTGATAAGGCTGTTGAGCGCACATACGACAGATCTATTGCCAACTTCATAAAACATAATAAATAGGGACAGTCACCTACTTATCTGTTGAATTAGTATTATCCGTGTTGAGGTTTTGGTCAATTTTTGGTATTTTTACAGGAGAAACCATGCACTATATTTTTTCAAAATATTTGAAAAATACGTTTGAAAAACAAGGATGTTTATAACAAGACCGCGAAAACCACAGGCTTGCCCGTGGATGAAGCGGCAAGAAAGAACGGCGAAGCTGCACAAAGCGTTTCAAATACCACGGCCTCGGCCGTGGATATTTATCAAAGAAAGTAGGTGACTGTCCCTAATTTATGACGCCGAGAGAAAGATTTATAAATGCATTGAAAAGAGGCAAGCCCGAAGGAAAGGTGCCGCATTTTGAACTGGTGTTTTTCCTGACAATGGAGGCATTTGGCAGAATTCATCCTTCGCAGAGGTCTTATGGGCAATGGGATCAGATGGAGGAAAAGGAAAGGGAACTGCACAGGAACGATATGGCTGACATCTACATCATGACAGCCGAGCGTTTTGAACACAGCGCAATTTTTCTGCATCCGAATCCCGGCGGAGAGAACGAGGTTTTCCGGCTTATCGACCTGATACGTGAAAGAACAGGCAATAAATATTTTCTGACGATGCACGGCGATCCGACTCTTGGCATTCCGGACGGCAGCCGCATGATGAGCTTCGTTGAGCGGCTGGCTGACGAACCGGAGAAAGTCAAGGAAGAACAGGATAATGCGGTTAACTGGAGTATTGAATGGGCTGGAAGGCTTAAAAAACACGGCGGGCTCGACGGTTTTACTCTTTGCTCTGATTACTGCTTGAACAGCGGTCCTTTTTTTAGTCCGTCCCAGTTCAGCGAATTCGTGACGCCGTTTCTGGCGCGGCTTATCAAGGGTTACAGGGACATGGGTTTTTACACAATCAAGCACACCGACGGCAATATCATGCCGATAATCGACCAGCTGGTCCAGGCAAAACCGCATGCACTGCACTCGCTTGATCCCCAGGCAGGGATTGATATTGCCGAAGTCAAGAAACGTTACGGAAAGGAGATCTGTCTTATCGGAAATGTAAACTGCGCTTTGCTTGATACAGGCACAGACGAGCAGGTCAGAAAGTCAGCCTCGTATGCGCTTAGACACGGAATGCCCGGCGGCGGATATATTTTTTCCACCAGTAATTGTATTTATACCGGCATGAAGCTTTCAAGGTATGAAACTATGCTGGATGTCTGGAAGACCGAAGGAAATTATTGAGATAGTTATAACTCTGCTTTACTGCTTCCATCATATCCATGTCGGAAGTGTCGAGTTCCACAATCAGCCATTCAAGCGTGTCCGGATCTGCTGAGTTAACAATTTTGGGTATATTCATTTTGCCTGAGCCGACAGGCAGATGCGGATGGTTCTGCTCCAGATCTCCGTCTTTGATGTGAAGAAGAGGAATCCTTTTTTTCCACCTGCTTACGAATTCAGCCGCATCAACCCCGCCGAATTGAACCCAGTAAACATCCGCCTGTGCGAAAAATGCGGATGATTGTTTAAGGGTTATCTCGTAGGCAATTTCCTTATTCAGCAGTTTCATCTCCCACCAGTGATTGTGGTATCCCAGTGTCAGCCCGGGTTTTTTCAATAGTTCGGCTGCCCGGGCAAAGATATCGGCTGTTTTCCTGCACATGTCAGGTGTTTCGAAGGCATCAGGGCCAAGTCCTGCTATGATTTTTCTGCTTCCCAGGGTGAGTTCCTGGTCGACCAGCTGATTCACATTTTCTTTTGTGGGCAGAGCCGTATGGCTGCTGCAGACGGAAAGTCCGAGGTCCTTAACCACTTTTGCTATTTCCCCGGCAGGCCGGTTGTGGAGTCCTGCGAATTCAACGCCCTGGTAACCTATTTCGGCTACTTTTTTGAGCGTAGCGGGAAAATTCTTGGCGCATAGTTCTCTTACCGAATAAAGCTGCAACGCAACGGGTTTACTTATCGACATTTTCTCCTCCGATTTTTTGTATGCCGGTCGGATATTCAATACCTGCCGGATATTTTTATGAAGTATATATCACGAAAGAATATCAATGTCAATACACAAACCTGATTGAAAATGTCCTGTTCGGAAACCGGATGCCGGGATATTGCGTTTGACACAGGGTTGTGATATCATTCAGCAACCACCTGGAAACATCAGGCATTTGTCTGGTGATAAAAGGCAGTTGTGAGTAGAAATGAGAAGGAAGGAATGAAAAATGAGCCGGAAAATCAGAGTCGGAGTTATCGGTGCAGGGATGGGGCTGGGACACGCCAAGTCATATCAGGCAGTCGGCGATGTGGAAGTGGCTGCAATAGCTGATATTGATGAGGCAAAGGTTAAAAAAACTGCTGCGACATTTGGCATCCAGGGAGCTTATACAGATTACAGGGCAATGCTGAAATCAGAGAAACTGGATGCAGTTAGTATTTGCCTGCCGAATTTCCTGCATTGCGAGGCCACTGTTGAAGCGGTGAAGGCAGGGTGCCATGTTTTGTGTGAAAAGCCTATGGCAATGAATGTCATTGAAGCATCCAGAATGATTGAAGCAGCAGCCAAAGCCAGGAAAATACTGATGATAGGGTTCTGCCATCGTTTCAGACCTGACAGCCAGCTGCTGAAAAAAATCATTGATCAGGGCCAGTTAGGAGAAATTTATCACAGCCAGGTTTTTGCCCTGCGCAGGCGCGGAATTCCAGGACTCGGCGGCTGGTTTACCACAAAATCCAAATCAGGCGGCGGCGGTTTAATTGATATAGGCGTGCACATTCTGGATTTAACCATGTGGGAGATGGGTTTCCCGGCACCAGTATCCGTCACAGGCGCTACATACATGAAATTCGGACACAAGAAAGATTATACCTATGTCAGCATGTGGGGAACACCTGTCCCCGGAGGCACTTATGATGTCGACGACTTTGCCACCGCGTTAATCAGGTTTGACAATGGTAGTACGCTCTCGCTGGAGGTCAGCTGGGCAGCCAATATTGAGAGGGATTCGTTCCATTCAATTATACTGGGTGACAAAGGCGGTGCGAAGCTTGATGCTTTTGAAGAGCTGAAAATTTATACAGAGCAGTATGGCAGGATTTCCGATGTTTTGCCCAAATATGCCAGAGAAGACAATGTTGGCAATGAGGTAAGGCATTTCATCGACTGTATCCGAAATAACAAGAAACCGATTTCACCTGGTGAACACGGTCTGGCGGTTCAAAAAGTGCTTGATGCAATCTATGAATCATCGCATACAAAGAAAGAAATAATCATCAAGTAAAGAGGCAGCTATCTTTCACGGACTTAAAGGAGGCGTCAGTGATTAAATCTAGAGTAATGCCTGATTTACTGCCGTTGCCGAAACAGATCAGCCGGAAACACGGGAAACATTGTCTTAAACCAGGTGGAATAGCCGTAATGTCTGCTCTGGCACATTCCAGAGTTGAAATAATTGCCGGGCCGCTTCAGCAATGTCTTGCAAAAAAAGGCCGTTCGATGAAAGTTGTTCCGGTGAATTCGAATTCTGACAGGACCGGAGTTGTGCTGGATATCAGACAATCTTCCGGAATTCCGGTTCAGGGCTATCAGTTAAAAATCACTACTGAAAAAATCGAGATTGCATCAGGAGACGAACCGGGTGCATATTACGGGTTCTGTACACTTTCCCAGATAATTGAGCAGTGCGGCGTCGACCTGCCATGTCTGGAGATTTTAGACTGGCCTGATTTTCCTGAGCGCGGCGTGATGCTGGACGTAAGCAGAACCAAGATTCCGAAAATGGACACCCTGCTTAATCTTGTCACTCTGCTGGGTTCCTGGAAAATAAATCAGGTGCAGCTGTATTTTGAAAATGCTTTTGCCTACAAAAAACATCCTGCGGTCTGGGCCGGTGTCAGTCCTTTCAGATCCGGGGAAATCCGAAAGCTTGAAACATATTGCAAGAAGCGCTTCATTGAACTTGTTCCGAACCAGAACAGTTTTGGACACCTGGCAAACTGGCTGAAGCATCCTGCGTATTCTTTTCTGGCCGATAAACCGGGCGGAGATACACTCTGTCCGACCGACCCTGAATGCCTTAAGTTTTTGTCGGGATTATACGACGAACTTTTGCCGAATTTTTCCAGCAGGAAATTCAATGTCGGCTGCGACGAAACGAACCTGGGCTTCGGCAGGAGCAGGGAAGCCTGCGAGAGAAAAGGCGTCGGCAGGGTTTACCTTGAATTTCTGATGGAAATTTACCGCCTGGCAAAGAATCATGGCAGGACGATGATGTTCTGGGCTGATATCATGATGCAGCATCCTGGACTGGTTAGGGAATTGCCGAAGGACATAATCGCCCTGGAATGGGGTTACG
>Ga0172362_10002682_pt1 | contig 15390 bp, 6 predicted proteins | sample LakKivs1_kivu2a2_FD_114534 | JGI IMG/M metagenome (GOLD analysis project Ga0172362, IMG submission 114534) | Sediment microbial communities from Lake Kivu, Rwanda - Sediment s1_kivu2a2 | ecosystem: Environmental > Aquatic > Freshwater > Lake > Sediment | place: Rwanda: Western Province, Lake...
AAATGCTCCTTCACCCACGTGTCCTTCATATTCGCTGCTTCCTTTCCAGCAGGCGCGGCGAAAACCGTGGTCGCCGTGAACATCGCGGCCGTCAACGGCATCGTGCCAATGTGGGTGTTTCTCATGTTGATCCTGTCGGCTACTTGACCCGTTGGTAAACGACCACCGCCGCGCCGGGCTTGTGCGGGATCTCCACCGTCAAGCCCTTCTCCATCAGGTCCTTGCCGGAGGATGGAACGGATCCCTTCGCGTCGAAGTTGGTGATCTCGTACGACGCGGCCGGGTCGAGGCCAAAGAGCCGGAACGTCTTGGAGGTGTCATGGCTCCTGCCGCGGCGAAAAGCCTCGACCACGCCATCGCCTTCCTCGGGCCGGTAGAACTGCCAGCCCATCCACGCCGTCTCGTCCAGGCTGTAGGGCAGGAGCAGATAGTAGTCGCCATAGTAGCACGTGACAATCCGCCTCCACTGTTCCGTCAGCTTCCGCAGAAGGTCGTAGTTCAAGTCCCTCTTCCGCAGATCGTACCCCAACACCACACCCATGCCGTGGCCGCTGCGAAAGGCGTAGGCAGCCACCGTTTCGATGGGCAGGGTGTTCGAGCCGAAATAAGGGAGCCACTGGAACAGGCTGGCGTGAAGTGCCTGCTTCGCGGCAAGGTGCGAATAGTTGTAGTCCGTGGGGTGCAGGGCCACGGCGCGCCGCATGGTCTCCAGGTCGTTGCGCCGGCCGCCCGAGGCGCAACTGTCGATGATCAGTTGCGGATGCCGCTTGCGCAAGGCGTCCCAATAGGCAAGATACCCCTGTATGTGCAGGTTCTCCGTGATGCCCTGGCGGTCAGGGGCGTCGTTCCTGCGCCACAGGCCCAAGGGATCCATGTTGAAGTCCTGGCGGTACAGGTCGATCCCCTGGCCGGTCAACTGCCTGTCCACGTGGTCGATCAGCCATCGCAGAGCGTCGGGATGGCCGAGGTTCAGCAGCTTGCCGCCCAGCAGCCACTCGGGGTGGTTCTGGGCGAGCCACGTGCCGCCCGCCACGCGCTCCGGCTCGAACCACACGAGTGTCTTGACGCCCCTGGCCTTGCCGTGATCGGAGATGGCTTTCAGGCCTTTTGGGAAGCGGGCCGTGTCCGGTTCCCAGGTGCCGGTATTGGGCCATTGGCCCTTGCAGGGATACCACCCGGCGTCCATCCACCAGAAGTCGATCCTGACGCGCTCCTCGACGTAGCGATCGATGAAGTGCTTCTGGTTGCCCTCATTGGCGTTGATCATCTCGTTGAATTCAAGCGACGTGTTGCCGAACAGGATGGGCGGCGGAAGCTTTCCATCGGCGGTGCGGGGAACGTTGTGCGCCCACATCCAGCGGCGCCAGAGGTTCTGGGCCGCCGCGACGTCGGCGCCCTGCCAGAACACCATGGCGATCAGCGGCGTGCGGATCTCCTCGCCCGGCCTGAGGACCAGGTGCGTCAGTTCCTGGCCGGCCGTGATACGCAGGGCGTTCCTGTCGTCCCGCGCGAAGGACGCGGCCCATTGGCCCGGCCAGCCAATCGCCAGAAGCAACCCGCCGCCGGGCAGGATCAGGTTGTAGTAGGGAAACGCGCCATTGCTGCCACGCCCGCCAGAGGGGGCGAAGCGCTGCGCTGCGCCGGGACCCAGGGGCAGTTCCATCGGCTGATAAAGGTCGGACCGGCCCGTGTCGCCTTTCCAGCAGCGAAGCGCGAACTCGCCGCCGGCCGGCCGCTCCAACCGCGCGTCCAGCCCCTGGATATCCTTCAGGATCGGCGTGTCGGCCTTGCCGGTGTTCCTGAAATGGACGGTCCATTCGACGGCCGGGTAGTCGGCGTAGTCCACCGCGACGCACCGCACCTCCAGGCCGGTTTTCGGGTCCGCCCAGGTGAAGGTATGCCGGCTGCGGGCGGCGTCCAACTTCGTCATGTCGGCCTTCCGGGGCCAATCGGCCAACAGCCCGGCGGAAGGTTGGCCGTCGTAGACGAAGGAAAACGGCGCTCCTGCCTTGGGGGCCAGCAGGTTCGTCTTGGCCCAAAGGTCTTTCTGTTCCGTTTCCTGTGGTTTGACGAACCCCGCCGCGGGGGCCATGCCCGCGGCCAGGAACACCGTCACTCCGATTGCCGCTCCCAGTGCGAGGTAGACCAGATTCATCGTCGCTCTCCCTGCCTGACCGACCGGTCCTCCTCGGCCTGGATCCAGACGATCTCCGAAACGAACTGCCCGGCCATCGTCACGTCGAAGCCGTCGTCCATCAGTTCCGCGCCGGTCTTGCGCGTGTTCTGCACCATGCGATCCTGGAAGGAAAGACCGTACCGCCGTTGGCGGTCCAAGCCTTTCAGGACGATCCTCCGGGTATCCACCTTGCTGTTCTGCTTGAACAGGAGAACGGCGCCCTTCCGGCCGGCCGGGCTGTAGTACTGAAGGCCGTCCCAGTCCACGCCGTCCGGCCGCAGAAAGAGGTGATACAGGTTCGCTTCCCGGATGAGCGGGCGCAGGCGGGTCTTGTAGAGGGCCAGATTCTCTCGAGCCGGCTCGATCAGGACGGGGTAGTCCGACGGCATGACCAGCTTGCCGCCGTGCGTCCCGATGCCGATGTCGAAAGCGCCCTGCATGGCGCTGCGCAGGGCGAACGCCGGCGGGGCGCTCAGCACGTCGATGGGAGACTGAATCTGAGCCGGCGGCAGGCAATAGGACGACGTGTGGAACATCTTGCGGTTGGACAGCGTGTCGTAGATGTCGATCCCGAACATGACGGTCGCCCGCCGCGCCATGGCGAAGTCCTTGCCCGGCGCCCCGCCACTGCAATGCTCATGGCGGAAGTTGGGATGAACGGCCTTGAGCGCATCGAGAAGCGCGAGGCTCGGCGCCCCGAAGTCGCTGCGGTAGGTGTCGACCCCGTAGGCGGTCATGGCCTCATGCAGCCGTTTCACATAGTCCCCGCCCCCGCGCAGCAGGAAATAGAGCGTCAGCTTGAAGCCGTTCTCGTGCGCCAGTTTTCCCGCCACGGCCATCCCGTCCGGCCAGCGGACGGGGTCGCCGATCCACTGGTCGGGCTTCCTGTCCGGCCACCAGCCGTTGTCGATGCACACCGACTCGATCCCGACGTCCGAGAGTTTCTCCTTCATCCCCTGGGCGAACACCTCCTGCCAGTGGGACCAGCCGGGCTTGCGCGTCCACATTGCGGCGAACTGAGTCCAGGGCTCCGTCGGGTCCTTGCGAATGTTCTCCGGGACCTTGTGCGCGTAGAACCACCGTTTGAGGCCATTACAGCCGTCGTCCACGTCGCCCCGATAGGCCCCGATGTAGACGGAGGGCAGGCTGCCGCCCGATCCGGCCGGCGATGCGCCCGCCTCAAGCTGCACGGTGACGGGATGTGAGCCCGAAGCCGACGCGACAAGTCTGCCGCCCTGGCACTCGTAGCCCACGTACAGGCCGTGGTCGGCGCTGTCCAGCGCAAGCAGCGGGATGAACCCGAAGCCGCTGCCCTGACCGCCCTGGTTCAACCGGGCCTCAAGGCGGGAGCCGTCGGCGAGCAGATCGTGGAAGAGCGACCTGGCGACGGCCGGCGCGCCGGCGTCCTTGTGGAACCGCCAGAGGACAACGTGCCGATCCGATTTCACCTTGAGGTCCAGGCTCTCCCGCGGCGCCCCCAACGACACGGCCTTCCCGTCCTTGGAGCGGATGGACTCGGAATACTGGACCGGGCCCGGACCGGCGGCCGCCCACCACGCGCACGTGAACAGGACGTGCTCCGCCTGGTCGCACGCGAAGGCCAGCGTGACGGTCTTCCCGTCCTTGGCGTCCTCGACGGCGTTCAGGAATTTCCACGTCGCCGGCTGGATGTCCTTCGCGCCCGCCACCTTCACGTGGGACGGCAGCGGGATCGCCACGGGGGAGGCCGTCCAATTCCATCCCTGCCTGGGGTTTCTCAGATCGCAGATCACCGGCCGATGGTCGATGACGGCCACCGTGACGGCCGTGTCGTCCGTCCGCAATCGCCAGTGCGGCTGGGGGACGGCCGGCGGGGCCGCCTTGGTCGCGGACTCGGCAGCGGCCTGGCCCAGCACCTCGACCTCCGCCAGGCGCAGGGCGTGTTTGGTCTCCCCGGCGGCCGGCTCGCTGACCTTCGTCACCGCGATCTTGACGTGCCGCGCCTGGCGCCGCGCGAATCGCACGGTCACGGGGGCGATTCCCGGGTTGACCTGGCCGGTCACAGCCTTGACCGTCACGTACGCCCCGCCATCCGGCTTGGCCGCGACCGTGTAGTCCACCGGGAAGCCGGGCGCGCCCTGGCCGCTGCGCGAGTGCGCCCAGATGGGATACAGTTTCACCGCGCTGAACGCCCGGTCGGCGCCCAGGTCGATCTCCACCCACTCGTCGACCTCCGGGCCGTCGTAGACCGGATCGCAGGAATACCCGCCCACCACGCGCACGCCGTCCACCAGTTGGGCCGCGGACCACGGATGCGCCGCGAGCTGGCCCGGCGGGTGCAACGCCGAGGGCGCGAGGAAGTGCCAGATGCCGGCATTGCCGTGTGAGTCGGCGTGCGGATTGCCGGCGTGGATGTCGGCCGCCACATCCGCCGCCAGGTCCCAGACTCGCTTGGCACCTCCGGCCTCCGAGATCGTCCATTCGATGATCGCCGTGTCGGCGTTGTGATGATCGCGCTTGGCGACCAGCAGCCTCAGGCCGTCCCCCGGCGCGACGGCGACGGCGGCGAGCCCGGCCGCGTTCTGCTCGGTCGGGAGCGTCAGCGATCCGCCGGGACTGACTTGGCCATGCACGAGCGGCTTGCGCCCGGCTCGCGTCTCGTGGAAGAGGGTCACGGAAACGCCGTCGCTGCCGCCGCGCGCGTGGCCGTGGGTAACCTTGGCCTTCACGCTCACCGTGCCGCCGACGGGACTCCGCCACCCGATGGCGACGTCCCGGTCGGGCCCCGGATGAACGGCGACAGCCTTGGGGGGAATGCGGATCGCGCCGTTCAGGAAACTCGCCGGACTCGCGCCGGGGTTGGCGTATACCACCGGCAGGTCCTTGTCCTTGATGCGCCAGCCATGGCATCCGCCGGTGCTGTACTTGTCCGTCAGCAGGTCCTTCGGATCGAGCACCGGGTAGATGGGAGCCGGCCGTTCGCTGTTGTCCTTCCCTTTGGCCGCGACCGGTCGGCCCACGGCCAGGTTGACAAGGCCTTCCGGCATCGGCGGCGGGGGGGCGGCGACAGTCGGTTCGACCCGCTTAACCGTGCCGGTCCGCGCGGCCGCCGCGAAGATGCCCACGTTGCTCGCGCCGCCCCGATACAGAGCGATTGCGAGGGTATCGGCCCGCGGGGCCGTGTAGCCCAGCGTGATCTTCCGCCGGCCCCAGAGGGCGTTGCCCGTGGTCGCGCCGCCCAACGTCGCGCGGTACTTCGCGTCGAACGCCCCGGGGCTGACGCCGAGAAACAGCGTAACCGTGCCGCTCCCGGCCGGCACGGCAATCCGCACCGCCGGCGCATCGTTACGGTAGAACGCCTTGAGGGTCTGACGCCCGGCGTGCTCGGTCCCATCCGCGCAGGTGAAGTCCGGGTAATCGGCCGCCTGCTGGTAAAGGGCCGCGGGGGCCGCGGGGGCGCCGGCGGCGCCGCCGGCCTGCCGCGACGAGGGGAGGGTAGCGGCAGCTCCCTGCGCCGCCGCCAGCGCGATCGCCCCGCCGCCTTTCCTGCGGTCCACGTTCGGCAGGACCCAGTCGAGCCCGCCGTCCTCCGTAAGGTCGAAGACCTGCTTCGGTTCGATGGCCGCCTCCGAGACAACCCAGAGGCCCGCCGGCGCCGGTTCGGCCCCCCAACTGACGGCCGCCGCAAGAGCCACCGCGCACGTCATGGCAATCGCTCGCATCTTCATTCGCTCCTCATGCAACCCGTTCATGGTTTCCGCGTGTCATCTCCGACGGCTTTTTCGGCTGCGATCTCGAATCCGACGTGGCGCACGATCGTCCCTTCGGACAGCCGATTTCTGTCGCCGCGCACAACCACCCTGACCGTATGGGGCCGCGACGGATCGAGGCCGGTCTTGATGAAGGCGAACTGGTATGGCAGCGGGCACTCGCCGAAGAACAGGTCCACCGTACCGGCCGGCTTGCCGTCAATGAACACATCCGCCTTGCCGGCGTCTTTGGCGGCGACGGCCCGCCAGTAGATGTCGGGCCCGCGGAACGCGAATTCGACGCTGTGGCCGGCGCTGCCCGCAACCTTGGCTTGGCCTTCGTAGTAGTGCCCGTTTCTCTCGACGGTCCACTTGTCGCCGTCGTATTTCATCTCGGCAGCCGCGGCGCCGACAAGCCGCGTCTCGCGGGCGGTGATACCGTCGCCCGACTCCGGGTGCGGCTCGTAGGCATAGGAGTCATGGGGCGGTAACCGGCGCAGCGGTGTGGTTCCCTCCTTGAACGTGATTTCCAGGACCCGCATGTCGCGGTCGTGCCAATAGTTGTAGGCGCGCAGGGTTTGGCCGCAATTGACAGCGCCGATGTCTTTTCCGTCCATCAGCGTGAAGCCGAACAGTTCATTTGCCGGCTCATCGGTCAGCTTGGCCATGGGCGACCAGTCCTGCCTGGCCAGGTCGGTGCAGGTCGAGATGCAGATCGAGCGGTCCTCGAACCCGATGCCCGGCATCCCGCGTTTGTCCGTGATACCCATGAGGACGCCGATCCGCAGGTACTTCTTCAGATGTGTGCTGTAAATGGTGTTGCCGTACATCCCGCGCAGGCTGAACCCCACGCGCGATGCCTTTCCGCCCAGGCCGGGCTCGGTCCAGGCGCCGTCGCGGAACTTGAACCACTTCCCCGGCGCCATCTTGTCGGCGATGGCGCAGCGGGCAACTTCGGAGTACATGAGGAAGCCGTTGAGTTTCCCCTTCTTCGGCGCAAACGAGTTCCAGGACGTGACGTAGAAGTGGCCGCCCTTCACGTCGGTGTAGAAGTCGAAGTCGGCGGGGCCGGCCTCGAAGCACGAGCCGGTATAGTCAGTCACATTCGGCAGGGCGCGCGTCAGAATGTCCCCGACGAGCTTCCACGTCAGCCCCAGGTCCGTGCTCGTGGCCAGGCGGGTCTTCTTGCTGCACCAGCCCTTGCCCCCGCCGTGATCGTATTCGGTGTGGATCAGCCCGTAGAGTTTTCGTTCGGCCTTGTCCCACCACATGCCGCAGCCGAGATGGCCCGAACCGCCGGTGAGGTCGGCCGTGCCGTCCGGCAGGCGCTCCAGGTGCTCCAGGTCCCTGCCCTTGAACCGCAGCACGGGGCACTTCCCGCCGTAGGCCCGCCGGCCGGGCACGAAGATCATCCATAGCTCGCCGTCAATGACGACCTGCCGGACCGGGTAATCCAGATCGGCGTGGAGCATGGGCAGCTTGCGCTGCGTCACGTCGAAGGCCAGCGGCAGCGAGGGTCCGCCTTGGGCCTGCCCGCCGGGCTCGGCCCCTGACGCGCAGTTCGCTGCCCCGATGCCGGAGGCCACCGCCGCGGCCACCGCGACCGTCATCGCGATTGCTCCGTCTTCCTTCACTTGCTTCTCACTCATGTGCCGCTCTCTTCCGCTTGTCTATCCCGCGAGCAGTTCGCCGGCGCTCACGGGGTGCTGCCGGCCGGCTCAATCCAGACGATCTCCGAAACAAACTGCCCCGTCATCGTCACGTCGAATCCGTCGTCCATCAGTTCCGCGCCGGTCTTGCGGGCGTTCTGCTCGGGACGGTCCTGGAAGGTCAGCGCATAGCTTTTCGCCCGGTCCAGGCCGTGGAGGAAGATGCGGCGGGCGTCGGCCTTGCTGGCGGGCTTGAAGAGGACCAGCGCGCCGCGGCCGGCGGCCGGATGCTGGTACTGGATGCCGTCCCAGTCGATGCCGTCGGGACGCAGGAACGGGTGATATACGTCGCCCTCGCGGATGAGCGGGCGGAGCCTGGTCTTGAACAACGACGTTGTCTGCTTCATGGGTTCGATGAACGGCGGGTGGTCTGAAGGCATCACGTACCTGCCGGCGCCGGCCAGTCCGAAGGTGAGCTGCCCGAGCATCGCGCTGCGAAGGGTGTAGACCATGCTCTCCTTCTTCATTGCCAGGGTCGTTTCCAGCGGAAGCATCAGTTGCGCCGGGTGGATGGCGTAGGAGGACGTGTGGAACATCTTCCGCAGCGAGAGCGGGTCGTAGACGTCGATGCCGAAGATGGTGGTGGCCCGCCGTGCGGTGGCGTAATCCTTCCACCTGCCGCCGCCGTCGCAGCACTCGAAGCGGAAGCCCGGATGGTTGGCGATCAGCCAGTCGAGCATGGCCAGGCCGGCCGGCCCATTCGGCGCGCCGAAGTCGCTCCGGTAGGTGTCCACCTGGTAGTTCGTCATGGTCTCGTGGAGCCGCCGGCCGTACTCCTCGTAGCTCTTGCTGCCCCGCAGCAGCAAGTAGAGCGTGAACTTGAATCCGGCCTCGTGCGCGGATTTGCCGGCGATCTCCATGCCGCCGGGCCAGAGCTGCGGGTCGCCCACCCAGCTCGCGTCGCCCTTCTTGCCCCACCAGCCGTTATCGATCTCCACTTCCTCCACGCCGATGTCCGAGAGCCTCTCCTTCATCGCCTTGACGAAGACCTCTTCCTTGCTGGACCAGCCGCCCTGGTAGGTCCACATCCCGCCGTACTGCGACCAGGGCTCGGTGGGGTCGCTGCGGAGGTTGGCCGGCGCCTTGTGTCGGAAGAACCACCGTTTCAGCCCGTTGGTCCCTTCATCCACGTCGCCGGCGTAGGCGCCGACGTAAACCGGCGCCAGCTCGACCTGCTCCTGGGGCACGTCCAGGTGAGGCGCGCCCCCGGAAGGCGCTCGGATAGTCAATCCGCCGGCCTCCGCCGCGGCGAAGTTGAGCGTGCCCCGCTGCCATTCGCCTGCCACGTACAGGCCGTGGCAGCCCGCGTCGAGCACGCCCAGCGGGATCATGCCGCCGGTGGCGACGTCATGCCTGGCCCCGCCGCGCATCGGGTCCAGATACAGGCCCACCGAGTCGGCGCTCCCGCCGGGGTCCTTGTGGAACCGCCACAGCACCGGCACGCGGTCGCAGACGACCGCCAGGTCCAGCAGGTCGATCCGCGGCCGCAGCACCACGAACTTGCCCGTCTTGTTCCACACGGTCAGCGTGTACTGGATGGGCCCGCGCCCCGGCGCCGCCCACCACGTCGGCCGCAGCTCAAGGTCGGGCACCTCGCAGCCGAACCGCAGCGCCAGCCTGGTGCCGTTGGATGAGTCCACGATCGCGTCTTTGAACTTCCACGCCACGGCCTTGTAGGACTTGTCCTTGATGACATCGACCTCGGTCGGAAGCGCCATCGCCTCGACGGGCGACTTGATCCAGTTCCATCCGCCCCTGGCCGGCATGAGGGCCGCGATCATGGGGCGGCCGTCGATCACCGCCACGGTCATGGCGGTATCGTCGGTGGCGAGCCGCCAGTGACGCTCCGGGAGCCCGGCGGCCGGGATCGCGACGGGGGCGGGGGCCGCCCGGCCGAGCACCTCCACCTCCGCCAGACGGAGCAGGTCCTGCGCGTCGCCCTTGGCGCGGGCGCTGACCTTGCTCACGGCGAGCTTCACGTACCGTGCCCGCCGCTGGCCCAACTCGACCGTCACGGGGGCCGAGCCGGGGTTGACCTGGCCGGTAACGGTCTTCGCCGCGGCATACTGGCCGGCCTCGCCCCTGGTCGAGACGGTGTAGTCCACCGGGAACGAGGGCGCCCCGCTGCCGTCGACCGAGTGCAGCCAGGCCGGGCACAGCCGCAGGCGGCTGAAGTCCTTCTCGGCGCCCAGGTCGAGCTCGACCCACTCGTCGATCTGCCCCGGGGCGGCGCCGGGCTTCGGCGAGCCCAGAGAACTGTCGGTGATGTCCAGCGCGTTGATGTCAGTGGCGCCTTCGGAACTGACCCTGATCCTGATTGTGTGCCTGCCGGGGCCGAGCTTGTCCTTTCGGAACAGGACCTGCTGGCCGATGAGCCTGGGGTTCTGCGTGCTGACGGTGGCTTCGAGTTTGCCGTCGATGAAGACCTCGGCCTGGCCATGTTCCTTGTTCTTGCCGCCGATCCAGGCGACGGCGTCGCCCTCGAAGGCGTACTCGAACGAGTCGCCGATCTTGGTGGCATAGGCGACCGTGCCTCCGTAGGCGCTGCCCTCGTTGGCCGTCCGCCACGCGCCTGTGAACCCGCCCAGTCCGGTGGTGACGTGGATGCGCGCCACGGCCGAGCGCGAGCAATAGCCGCCGGCGGCGCGGACGCCGTCGGTCAGGTAGTCCTTCGACCACAGCGGGGGCGAGTCCAGGCTGGTCCGCGCCTTGACGGCCGCCCCGCGGGCCAGGTTCGCCGCCGACTCAGCCGGGGCCGGCTCGCCAGCAGCCGCGGACCCCGCACCCGCCGATACCGCCGCCACAATCAAGGACAACTCCAGGCCGTATCGAGGCATGGTTGGCGCCTTTCAGTCGAGGTGGGTCATTCGCCACCGGGCAGGTTGTGTTTCTTCAGGAACCCGTGCATCGCCAGCAGGTTGATCGCGGACCGAGGCGCCGAGTAATGGTTCCAGGCGTACCCCCCGGAATGGGCGACATATTCGGTCATCAGCGGGCGGGCCATCGTCAGCGCCTTGGCCAGGTACAACGGATTGCCGGTGGCCTCGAACGCCTTGCCGAAGGCCTCCGCCACGCCGCCGCCGGTGAAGCCGATACGCGGCATGTAGCCGGTCTGCTCCGAGACCCGTCCGCCTTCCTCCCACCAGATGAACTTGTCCTCGACGCGTCTCAGGTACTCCTCCCCCCATGGGACGTACCGCGCGTCGCTTAGGCCTCGCCCGAACAGGCACATGGCGATCTCGACTCCGGCCAGGGCGCCCTGGCTGCCGCCCGGACGCGGGTGGACGTCCCAGAAGTGCGACCTGAACTCGAACGTCTTGACCTGGTTGTCCACGATCCACTGGAACGCCCGGTCCGCCGTCTTCTCGTAGTCGCGGATTCCGTACTGGCGGACCAGGCGGTCCAGGAACAGGACGGTCAGCGCCGGCGGATAGTCGCCGGTTCCCTTCAGCGGCTCGCCCGTCTTGCCGTTGGCCAGGTGAGGCCAAGTCCCGGACGGCAGTTGCGTATCGCGATAGGCGGCGGCCAGTCGCTTGGCCGCATCCAGGTACTTCTCGTCCCTGGCCAGGTCGTACATGTCCAGGAACATGAACCCGGCGTCGCACACGCGGCAGTCCTGCATCATCTCGTAGCGGGCCGCACTGCGGGCGTGCATGTCGGCCAGCCATTCCTCGTAGGTCTTCTCGCCGGCCAGATATCCCTTCCAGTGCGGCCCCAGTTGTCTGAGCATGTTCGGGTAGAACGCGTACTTCCAGTCGGCGGGATTGGCGCAGTTGATGACCGTGTCGGCCGCGTTCCGCGCGGTCTTCAGCGCCAGGTCCTTCTCCTCCGGTCCGCGGGCTTGTTTGGCGAGGTAAGTCAGCGAATCGGCAACCCAGATTCCTGCCGCCACGAACGTCGGCTCGATCCTCTGGTACTTCGCCAGTTCCGGCCCCCGCTTGCCTTCGATCGGCAGGCGATGGTCCCTGTAGAACGTGTACTGGAGCGCCAGGCCGTCGGCCAGCGAGTGGCGAATGGCCTCCGCCGCGGCCTCGCGCAGGGGGACCTTCGGCTTCTCGAACGGGTCCCTCCAGGCCTGGCCCTTGCGGAAGAAGCTGTCCTGCGGAGCGACGGCAACCGGCTTGCCGCCCTTGGCGTCCAGGCCTTCGACAACGACGCGCAGCCAGGTGCCGCCGGCGCAGACCGGAACGTCGTTCCATACCGCAAGCAGGGAGGCCGACGGCTGGCTCGCCTCAAACGTCCAGGACTTGTCGCCGAGCTGGTTTTTGCGGTCCTTGTCCCAGGCCGTCACAGTGAACCGGTAGTGCCTGGCCCCTTCGACCGCCTTGAACGCGAACCTCGGCGCGCAGAACGGACTTTTTCCATGGACACCCGGGGCCAGCGGCGCGGCGTATTCCGCCACCGCCCCCGCGCCCAGTTTCACCCAATCGAGCTTCGACCAGTCGGGTTTCACGCGCTCTGCCTCCGCGGATTGCGTTGCCGGGTTGTCCGCCGCCCAGACGGTGATGCCTGTGAGTGTTAGACCCAGTGTGACGAGCACTGCTACTGACATTGCCCTGGCGAATGCGTTCATCTGCTTCTCCTTGCTGCTTCCGCAGCGGTTGGCGGTGTTGTTCACAGCGTTTCCTTGCTCCTGGTCCGCGTTGTGAACTGCGATGTTGGTCTGCATGTTCCTGTCTCATCGATCCTCGAAGGGCCGGCGAAACTCGGGTTTCGAGTCTATTTCTGCGCCGCCGGTTTCCACGGGCCGGCGTTCTTGGCCAGGGCCAATCTCTTCCCGTCGAACGTCACAGTCTGGCCGCCGATAACCAGCCGGTCGCCATCGGCCGCGACTTCAGGAAACTTGCCGGACGAAGACAGCACCAGCACGCCGGCCGGCCGTCCCGCAAACTGCACAGTCGAATACTTCGATTTCTCACCCTTTCGGGTCGTCTCGAATGTGGACGCGGCCGGCCCCGCGACGACAACGACGGCGTCGGAGCCAGAAGCGCCGCTGAAGTCCACGGCCACGGCGTTCTCGTCGTGGGTGACGACGCCCGAGCCGTCGGCGTAGCCCTCGTAAAAATCCGGCGCCCCCGTCCGTTTCCAGAAGAAAACATGCCGCTCGCCCAGCCCCCAGACCAGGATGTCCTCAGGCCTGCCGCTTCCCCCCATCTGCGCCCGCGAGCCGCACAGAACGCCGACGAAGATGTCGTTGGCATCTTTCCACCCCTGGCGGAACCAGCAGTAGCCCATTTGGGTGGTGTCGCCGCCGGTCTTCGCGACTATTCCTTCAGGGTTCTTCGGGGCGATCCCAATCGGCCAGTTGACGAGCGCGAGGGCCGCCCGGTGCGGCAGGTTGATCGCGTCGTATGAGGGCTTCCCGCCCAGTTGGTAGTCCGCGTAGTCCTTCTGCTCGCTCGGCTCCACGGCGTTCTTGTACACCCACAACGTCGCCGCCTTCTCGTCGGAATCGGTGAGCAGGCCGAAACCCTGCGAGAACTGGCCGCCGCGCGAGAGACCGTAGCGCGAGAAGGTCCTCCCGCCGTAGCCGCCCATGCCCCAACTCGCCTCGGTATAGCCGAAGATCGGTTGGCCGTTCTCCGGGTTCGGCATCAGCCACGAAGTCCACCGCATGACCAGGGCTCTGGGCCCCGGCATCCCTGCGGCGTAATCTTTTCCGGCCGCCACGCGGAAGGCCTGGAGCATCGGCACGAAACAGGTATCCGAGGCGATCTGGCCAGGTCCCGTTCCCTCCCAGAAAGTCCCTGAATCGCCCATCCCTTGCTGGAACAGCGTTTGTATCCGCTGCTCGATCGTCCGCAGGTATTCCGCGTGCAGTTCCTTATCCACTCCGGTGTCGCCGGCGATGGCCAACATGCAGAGGCCCGCTCCGCCCAGCGCGCTGCCATGGTGATTGCTCTTGGGGCCGTGGTTCCCGCCCTGGACCATCTGCTTCATGGTAACCCGGGCGTCGTAGTTGAGAATGTCCCTCGCTACCTTCTCACGATAGGCCGGCTCCCACAGGTCGTAGCACATGTCGTAGCCCATCGCCACCATCGCCACCGACGGCCCGCCGCGGAGGTAGCTCGCCGGCCTCTTCCATGAGTAGTCCCGCTTCGGCTCGTCGCACTGGCCGCTGTACGCGATGTCCATAGCCTCCTTGGACAGGGCGATGTACTTCTTCTCGCCCGTGAGGTGGTAGAGCAGGCCGTAGCCCATGGCGTGGCCCAGCGTCCAGGAATCCAGAACCTTCCGTCCGTGATGGCGGTCTATGGACTTGCGCGGGCATTGATCGGTGCTGCCCAGAAGGAACTTCATCCGCTCGACGATCGCGCGGCCCTCCGGCGTCTCCGCCCGTTTCCGAAGTGCGGGGATTTCCCACTTCCGGAAAAAGAGCCGCGGATGCTCGTTGGACTCCGGTGGCTTGAAGCCCGGAACCGGTGCCGGCCCGGCCGCCGGTTCGACGGCGTCCCGCGCCTCCGCCGCCAGGGCCAAACCCAGGGTGACGAGCACTGCTACTGACATTGCCCTGGCGAATGCGTTCATCTGCTTCTCCTTGCTGCTTCCGCAGCAGTTGGGGGTGTTGTTCACAGCGTTTCCTTGTTCCTGATCCGTATCGTGGACTGCAATGCCGGTCTGCATGTTCCCGTCTCCTCAGTACTGGGCCGTCACGGCCACGTTGCCGGTTAAACCCCGCGGGAGCGTGATGGTTTCCTTGTCCTTGTTATACTCGGTCCACGGCTTGCCGTTGACGGTGACAGCCTTGATCGGCGCGGCCTTGGGATGGCGGAAACGCAGGACCACTTCCTTGGGTGCCTTGCGGGCCGGCATCTCGACGGTCGCGTTGATCTTGCCGTTGTCCACATCCGAGACGATCTCGTAGGCCACCGTGCCGAAGTGCGTTGGCGCGTTCTTGACGCTGATCTTCTTGCCTTGCTCCAACCATGGGCGCGGCGTGGCTTTTGCGAGCCAAAGTGTATCGCCCATTTCGAACACCAACATGTGGCGGGCCCGTTCCAGCAGTGCGCCTTCCATGGCCGTGTAACCGGCGTTGGGGGTTCCGCCCTTGTACCCAGAAGCCATGTAGCCCGAGAACGGTTCCCCAGAATGCAGGTAGCCATGGAACGGATGCACGCCACGGCGCCACTGCTCGAACAAGGTCCGCAAGAATAGCGGAATGTCATCATCCAGGAGGTGCGTCATCGCCCTCTCTTCGTAAATAATGGGGTAATTCCCTCCCACCCTGAATCGTTCAACCGCGACGTCAAGGAACTCCTGCGCGCTCGATTCATGAACGCCATAGACACGATGGACAGTTGACCAATTCTCCATTGCTACGAAGCGACGGGCGTAACATTTGCCGATAAACCGGCGATAGGTGCCATCGGCTGTCTTGATGACAGGCATAAGGGCCGCGGAGCGGTATCCCGCCGCCCGTAGATCCCGGTGAAGGATTTCCGCATCCTTCACCAATCCATCCGCGCCTTCCACGCCACCATCGGCCAACGCCGCCGCGGCCATCTGCAGGCCATCGCAGTAGATGGTGCTGATGAACCAGTAAGTGTCTGGGTACGTGGTGTAATCTGATGTGGATGTCGGCGGCAGATTGCCGTAACTCCAGGAACGAGGCCCTACAGTCTGTTTCCATTGTTTCTGTTGCTGCAGGATCCATTCGCACGCCTTCTTCAAGACCGGCGCAACCGAACGCAACCACTGCGCGTCGCCCGTCAACCGATAATGCGTCGCCGCACTTCGAAGAAGTTGACCTTGGCCGGCACTGTGCCTCGTGTCATAG